>PPYF01195321.1_pt1 | contig 171003 bp, 124 predicted proteins | sample 1559871 | NCBI WGS metagenome assembly PPYF01 (sample SAMN08240021, study PRJNA423297) | Human gut metagenome, whole genome shotgun sequencing project.
GGCAAAATCCTGAGCAACTTTTTGTTGCTCAGGTACTTAAAAAGTTTAATTTATAATAGTGTTGCGGAATTAAGGATGAATAATCCCATCGGGATGGTTTTTCCCGATTTTACAGGCTTCATCCCTTTGGATTGGCCGTTTTTTGTGGCAAGGCTTGGCGGAAAAAAATACCGGAGCGCAGCGAGGATGATTTTTTTCCTGCCAACCAGGCCCGAAGGGCCGCCTTGCACAAAAAATGCAATCCAAGACCTTTGCCTTGTAAAAATGGAAAAACATCGTCTTTACCGTCGGAGCCGGAGCTGTTCCCGGTTTGTCAGGAGATAAAAAAAAGGATGCGAACCTTCCGGTCTGCATCCTTTCTGTGCGTATATTCTCCTGTTTGGGATTATTCCTCCGGCTTACAGGTACGGAAAATCTCGTCCGTAACCTCTCCGGTGAGTTCGGCCACTTCCCCAAGAAAGACTTCCGGCATGAGTTCGCCCCTCTCCATGCGCGCCAGCCGGGCTTCCCAGCCCGAAGTCAGCGCTGCGTTTGCAATTCCCATGCCCCTGACCGTCTCGTAAATGTAGAGCCCTTTCCGGGTTGGGATGAGGTAGCGTCCCGAATAGCGGATGTATTTGCGGTCAATCAGTGTTTGGATGATACCCGCACGGGTGGCGGGCGTACCCAGTCCCGCCGCTTCCATGTAGCCGATCAGTTCCGCATCGGTGAACGGACTTGCCGGCAGGTCCTTTTTCCGCACCAGGTTGCAGGCGGATACGGGCAGCGTGTCGCCGACTGACAGGGCGGGCAGTTCCAGCATCGTGAATCCCTGCGGCAGGACGGCATTCTCCCGTTCGAATACGGCGTTCCATCCCTTGTCGAGTATGCGGCAGGCCTGCATGCGGAACGTGCGCGCCGCACATACGGCCTCCACCGTGGCGCATTCCACCCGGCAGGGCGGCATGAAGGCTTCCAGCATCCGCCCGACAATGAGCGTGTACACCTGCATCTCCTGCCTTCCCAGCCCTTCGGGACGTATCCCCGTGACCGTGATGGCCGGATGCTCCATGAGGCTATCGTCTCCGGCTATATGTCCGGGCAGGCGGGAGGTGTCCGGACACATGGGATGCATGTAAGGACGGAGGTCCCTCCATGCCAACACCTTCTCCATGACGGCAGGCAGCGTGTCGTACACGTCACGGGAGATGTGGCGTCCGGCGGTCCGGGGATAGGAAACCAGCTTTTTCTCGTAGAGGCTCTGGGCAATGTCGCCCGTCTGTCCCGCCGTGAACCCGTAAAGGCATGAAGCATCCTTCTGGAGTTCGGCCAGGTTGTACAGGCCCGGAGGGCAGACTTCCACCAGCTGCCGGCGTACCGCCGTGACGCGTGCCTGCTGCGCATGCTTGCAGTCGTTGTAGAACATCTGTGCCGTGCCGCGGTCGGAAAACTCGTCGGTACAGCGCATCTTCAGCAACGTACCGCCCTTGTGCATACTGATATATACCGGCCAGCTGTCGGTTCCGATGTGGTTCTCGCGTTCGCGGTAGCGGCTGCTGACGGCAGCCAGCACGGGGGTCTGCACCCTGCCCAGCGAGTGGTTGCCCAGCCCGGTTGCCTTGCAGAGCGCATAACTTGCGTTCATTCCCAGCAGCCAGTCCGCCTTGTTGCGGCTGTCGGAAGCCTGGAACATGCGGTCGAACATCCCGGCGGGCAGCAGGTTCGCCATTCCCTTGCGTACCGCCTCGTCCGTGAGGGATGAAATCCAGAGGCGGAGTACCGGCTGTCTGCATCCCAGGTACCCGTAAAGGTAACGGAAGGTCATCTCCCCCTCGCGTGAGGCTTCCGTGGCGGCAATGATGGTACTGCATCCGGCAAGTACCTTCTCCACTGTCTTGAGTTGCATCACTGCGTTGATGTCGGGAACCCATCCGTCGTCCGTTTTGACGTGCTTGACCATCAGGCGGAAGTCACCGGGTACCAGCGGGAAGTCCTTCCGTTCCAGTTTCGCGTTGCCGTAGTCCTTCGGCATGGCCAGCGAGAGCATGTTGCCGAAAGTCCATGTGACCATGTATCCGTTTCCGGTCATGTATCCCTTTTCGAATTTGTGCGCTCCCACGATTCTTGCAATCTCTTTTCCTACATTCGGTCTGTCAGTCACTATAGCTATCATGATTCGTTTCTTGTTTTAAGGTTTCCCCGTCCGGACGGTGCCGGTATGGGGAAACGGGTTATACATGTTTCTTATTTGTCCCCGCTGCTGATGCCGTTGATTTCCACTACCGGAATACCTGCGGGATTCTCCACGATGCGGAGCGTGGCGTCGGTGGCGAGGTCGATGACGGCTGTCTTCAGCCGGACGGGCAGGATGTCGGTCTCCCTGCCTTGCAGGAGCAGGTCGAGGTTGCCGTCCTGTGCCAGCTGTTCCTTTCCGATGCCCACCTTTGCCAGGGCGTTCCAGTCAATCTGTTCTTCCTTGAATACATAATCTGTCTTCTGTTCCATAATCTTTCTTGTCTTTAGCTGTTCATGATTCGAATATCTTTTCTTCCGGGTCATACCGCCTGTTTCGCCCCCTTTTTCTGTTCCTGCTGCTGTGTTTGGGCATTGTCGGCCTGTGCCGCCTGACGCTGGGTGTTGCGGGGCTTGTCCGGGTTCTCCTGGAAGAAGTTGAGTGCCCCCGTGTTCGGACTGACCTTCATATAGGTGGAGAACTCCTTGCCCCCGCGCCCTTTCAGTCCGGAAACCAGGATGGCCTTGCCGTCCTGAAGGTTCGCCTTCTCCTGTGCGGTGAACACGTGTCCGTAAACCTCTGCCGGAATCCTGGGCGCCTGCTGTTCGTTGAAGCCGTCCGGTGTGCGGGAATACTGCGGATACCCCGTCGTCATGTTCAGGCGCACGAACGAGGAGAACTCCTGTCCCTGCCGGTTGACCATGTTTTCGAGGAAGACCGTGCCGCCTTTGCGGAGCGTTTCGCGGTCTTCCGGTGTCAGCGGTGTCTGGCTGATTTCCTTGGGGATGTAGATTTCTCCGGTTTCGGGATTGCTGCGCGTGTAGTTGGGCTTTCCGGTCACGCTGTCGAGCGTGACGAATGCCGAAAACAGCTCGCCGTTGGTACGCTTCATGTCCTCCACGAGGATGGTGTGCCCCTCACTGAGCATCTTGAGCTGGTTGGGTGACAACTGCACACCGCCCAGCGTCTGCTGGTTGAAGCCCTGGTCTTTGGGGAAGATGAACTCGATGCCCCTGCGCTCTGCGCTGTACTGGAGCGTGGCGCTGAACTCCTTGCCCTTGGCGGAGGTCATGCCGTCCACAAAGACCGGCTCGCCGTTCTTCAGTTTCGCGATCTCGTCGGGGTCAAGCGTCACGCCCTTGATGCTGTTCGGGATGAGCACATTTTCCTGCCGCACCGCCACCAGTTCGTTGGTGTTACGGTCGATGGACACGAGGCACTTCTCATAGGTGCCACCCCTGAGGTTGAGGTCCACGGGATGCCCCAGGTTGCCGCTTTCGCGCAGGTTCTTCTTCTCCTCCTCAGTGAAATTGTGCCCGAAATAAGGACGGCTCAGTTCCGGCTCCTTGCGGATGCCGTGTACGCCCAGGATGACCTGCCCGTCAGTGGAGATGAAAGAGAGGCGCGCGTCGAGCTTGGCGGTCATCACCCCGTCGATGTTGAGTGTCAGGGGGATGGTCTTGTTGGTCTTGTAACCCTTGAGCATGCTGTCGAGTGCTCCCGATTGCTCAAGCATCTCCTTGGATATGCCGACCTTGCCCAGTGCCTCCCAGTCGATCATGTTCTCGTTGTAGCGGTAGACGGGTGCCTGTTGTTCGCCGATGGGTTGTCCTTCCATGCCCTGCGCCGCCTGTTCCACCTGCGTGTGCTGTTCGGGCTGTTGCTGCGGCTGCGGTTCTTCCTGTTGTTTCTTTTTTGCCATACTTGCGTTTTCTTTTTCGTTGGTACTTTGTTGTTCCTCTTGTTTTTTCGGGCGGATTTCGTAGTGCTTGAGGAATTCCTTCACTGCGTCCGTCTGTTTGCCTTCCGCCAGGTCCTTGATGGCCTGCCTGTTCCGTTTGTAATCGTTGTAGGTCATGCGCAGAAGGCGGAAATGTGTCGGCTCCTTGAGCTGGCTCCAGAAATTCTTGATGAAGTTTTCGAGGATACTCGAATTTTTGTCGAATTTCAGGAACGAGTTCTCGTTCTTCCCGTCGGGAGGGACTGTCTTGAAGTTCCCCTTTCCGTCCACCCGGCTTACCACTCCGAGCCCTGCCTTCGGGTCGTTCTTGTTGTGGACCATCAGCAGTTCGCTGAACTGCTCCACATAAGGCTTCTCTTCTGCGGAGGCGTTTTTGGAACGGGGTGACCGTTTCGGCTTTTTCTTGTCCTTTTCTTGTGCCATAGCTGTTGCTTTTAGCGGTTGATAAATTGGTTTTCCGCTTCAAAAGTAGAATGTAAATCTGAATAATAATCTGATTTACAAATTAATGGCATTACGTGTCGCAAGGTGGCATGAGATGTCCGGTAAACATGGGAGCCGATGGTAAGCGTCTCCGCGATGACGCAAAACAATGTTAAATGGCCCTATTAAGACACACAAAAGCATTTGATAACGATGATGTTATCAAGTGTAATTAGGTCAGATAAGAGTAATCCAGCTGAAAAGTATAATTATGATTTATGCCACTTGTCAGGCAAAAGTTCCCGATATGCTTCAACAGATGCAGTAGGTGGTAATGTTGCCGAACGATTCATTATATCAGAGATATACTCGAAGAAATTTATCCCTCTTTGGCGACATGAACATGCCAGTGAATAATAAATTACAGCCCGGTTTGCCCCGGCATGGCTTCCAAAGAATAACGAATTGCGCCGCATAAGTGATATACAACGATTAACCCGCTCAATGGTGTTATTATCAAGCTGGTAATTAGGTGCGGTAAATATATTTCCTATATCCGACATTTCATTTTGCATATACGTGACGGCTTCATAAATATCGGAATCAGGAATGTAACCGGAGCGTTTTGTAATCTTAAAAAGTTTTTCTTGAATCTTATCAAGTATCGGCGGAGCGTATTTTTGTCTGAAGCGCAGTTCTTTTTCCTCGGTCCACCCATCCTCTCCAATCGTATGAAGGTGATTGTTGTGATAAAGCCGGTTAATGAGGTTTACAACCTCCTCCGCATCGGGATCTTTCCCACAATCCTTGAATTTTCTTTTTATATGCTGGAGACATGGCAGCCTCATTATATTCGGGAATCTTTGTTTCCCCAGTTTACGATAAGCGGCCAGACCGTCACTTTGAATAGTTCCTTTATAGTCCTTCAAAAAATCAAAGATGATTTCCTCTTTTCTGGAACCGTCCTCGTAGAAAAAATAAACCAGTCCCAGATTATGGGCGACCGCCACCCAGACATAACCTTTTTTGACATGCAAACCGTTCTTGCCAGATTCCTTTATGAGAACTTTGGCATAGGTCTCGTCACATCCCAGATATTTGTCTGATAAGACAGCCATGCGCATAGCATTGTAAAGATTGTCGAAAAGTATTGCCACTTTCTTGAGCAGATTATGGGCAGTCGACTTGGGCAATTCAAATCCGTTGTCCTTGAAATATTTAACAATACGCTCCACTGGCATTGTGTACATATAGCGTAGCTGCGCCATTCCCGCGATAAACGAACCGTCGTAATTGGAATTGAACAACGGCTTGGCCGGAAGCTTGCCGGAATATACTGTACCGTTCTGGCTGTAGAAATATTGCCGACGTATGCGCTTGATGAATTTCCCCGGTATATATTCATAGGATATGGAATCCCTGAATTTCATAAAACGGGCCAATACCGGATTAAAATCCTTGTCTGTGGGATACAATTCCTCCATGACAGTCTCAATATCGAAATATTCCTTACGTTTTACGCCGTTGTTCCCTCTTTCTTTGGGAGCATAGGCACTCTTGGTCGGAGAAGAGGAGGACATGGTTTTATTTTCAACTTCCGAGGAGGTCATAACGGATGGTTTGTGCTTTTCAGACTTGTTGGATATAAGCTTTGACAGTCCCTTGTTTATCCTCTTCTGCTTGTTTACGTCCGCATCCTTTTCCAATAATGCTTCCTGCATGGATGTTATGGTCGACATCAGTTCCTCGCGTTTAAGATTGGCTATGGCGAGTTCAGTCCGGAGTTCCTCTATGGTCTTTCCCAGGTCGTCAATACGCGCCAGCAAGACCCGGTTGGTCTCGTTGGCGACATCCAACTGGTGTTGTAGAACCAATGTAAAATCAGAACTTTTCATACCATAAAAATAATGAAAAAATCTGATTTTACCAAGCGAATTTTGATATTATTTCTTTGTATATCAAATAATTATCATCTATTACAGGCAATTCTAAAGCGTTTTTTAAAACGGAGTTCTTGAGCAGTTATCCCTCGCATTATGAAATAAAACGTGTACCAGTCAAGTTCGTACACGCCTTTTTCCGTGCTATAACGAGGAAGGTCAAAAGTGCCTCTTGTGAGTCGTTTATAATATAGGATAAAACCGTCTCCGTCCCAACGAAGAAGTTTTATACGTTTCCGGTCACGGGAAAAGAACACAAATATATCCCCTGAAACCAATGAAAGTGCAGGATGGGTACAAACCAGTTTTGAAAGGCCATCAATCATAACCCATACGGACAGGTTCCGGAAAGAAAAAGTACCGGTTGTTTTCTGATAGTTCAAACATGATCGGGAGTATTTATTTTCGTTTTTGGTCTTTATCATAAGTGTACAAGAATGTACACAATTCTATGACAGAGCATTCCTCTACATGGATACTTTTCCCGTCAGGACAGCTGATAGTCACTCCTCTGAACATATCGGAGCGGGTTCCTCCATTGGGCCGGAACTGAACCATGACCATGGAAGACTGCCGGGGAATCTTCGCATTGAGGCTTGCAGCCTTTTGCAATTGTCTGACACTAACCTTCATAAATCTCATCCAGCGTAACATGTCATAATAACTTGTTCCCATTCTGGCGCAATGAACTTTCAACGAATAACGTGGATTGGAATCCAGCTCTTTCCGGTATGTATCCAGTGTCTTTCCGAATCTTGCTTGTGCCTTGTCACCGTTGGAAGGATGCGGGATATAAGGCTGTATACTGCCATTGGGAACTTCTATACCTTTGGCTGCACATATTTGCGCCCGTATGGAGAAAAAATCCATATTGTTAATTGCCAGCCAATTCGCCATTCCCTTATAACTGATATTGTGCCTTTCACAAAAATCAACGAAACGTAGATTAATATCATTATCAAGTTCAGTCTTCAAGAGTTCGAGGCTGTTTAAATACAATTCATTTGAATTTTGAGGCAGACCGGCCTTCAGGCGGACTTCATTACATAGTCTGGTGAAGCTTCTTCCGGTGGTTCGGAGCCATCTGTTAAAATGGTCATAATTGATTGAATGCTTTTCGCAGAACGATACTAAGGATTTTTTAGGATCCTGAGCCAGCTCTTTTTTTAGAACTTCCAACAATGTAGGATATTCCAAGCGAATCGGGTTGGGATTTTCTATTACCATAATTCGTTTTTTATTGATTGATGCAAAAGTAAAAGTCGTTTTTGAGATACGCTATATGTCATCGCGGAGACGCTTACCGGAATATTCAGAAAGAGAAAAGAAAAGGTGGGAAAAAGAACTTTTGTCCGTAGGGGAAGTACAGAAGGAACTGGCAACAGTGAGGAAGCATAGTGTAAGCCACGAAACTATGCAGAGCAGAGGGAGCCGAAGCCCCCTGTTAGCCTTTTAGGAAACGTTAAGTCCAATAACTGACGTTTTTCGGGAGGGGATGCGGGAATGTTCAGATGAGCCGATGGTATAAAAAAGGATAGGGTCTGCCGCTTGACGACTATGCGTCGCGTCGGTCACCGTTTTGCCCCTGTAATCTTCTACCTAAATCATTGCGTACCGGGCGACGCGTTTTTTTTCAAATGAATTTTCCCCGGCGAAGCCGCATGGAAAATTCATTTGAAAACCGATGGAAACGCGGCTGGCCAGGACGCAATGATTTTTCTTTGATGGAAGGGGAAATAGGTCTGCTTTTATTCTGTAAGAAGTAAAAAATACTCCGGTTTATTGTCGGTAAGTTGTTTTTCTATTAGTCTACACTATCTTGTTTCAGGGCAGATAGAAGTGAACGTATCCATACGCTTTTGAATGGAAAGCATATGTAAAAGTAAGAAACTGCAATTTCAATGGAAAAATATCCGTAAGATTATAGGCATATATTTTATTTTTAATAGGGAGGGTAATAGTTCTTCATCATTGAATATTAATTATGGATACTGGTTTATAAGTATCCCTCTTTCCGACGCATGATATAGATTAATGAAACTTTGTATGTTGTTGAAACGATGCTGTGATTGCATTTGCTCTGCATTGAGTAATGATTGTTACACCGTCAGAAACTTCAAATAGGTTGTGGAAGAATGGAGCATCAAAACTCCGTTTTGTGTACAGTCTCATTTAAGATTGAAATTTTTTGTTTTCCAAACTCGATTTGTTGTTTTGATGTCTGACACTGTACAAGGGGATCGTTTACTTCTTTTTCCGCATCCAACAAAGATTGTCTGAGTTGCGAAGTGGACTGTTCTTGTTTAGATTCGGCAATTTTTAAATTTGTTATATTCATACCTTTGTTAAATAGTGGCTGTGTCAATGAACCGATGCCATTCAACAGCCATTGACTAGGAGCATAATCATACCACTACCATTGTTTGTCCAACCGAGTATGCCCGACAAAGTAATATTTGGATAATAAAGAGGCTCGCACTGCATTGGTGGTATAAAATGCTTGTGCAAGGTTTTGTTTTGCTTGTCGCACATCGGGGTGGTTAGCAAGCAATTGTATTGGTATGTCCACTGAAACTGATTTGGGAAACACCATTCCTGACAATATACTTCGTTCTATATGTTGCGATGGCATGGCGTAATATCGCAATGCTGTTTTTCGTATCAGCAATACTTAGAGTTCAATGAGGGCTTGCAGGCAGGTGTGATAAAGAATTCACGCCATGGTATCGAAACTATTGTAGTCGTATCGGCAATTTTCTGTATAGCGGTATTGGTTAAAACGAAATGGAACCCAAATATGGGTGCCATAAGTAGTTAAAGTGTCAAGTGGGGAAACAATGTCTCATTGAATGGCGTTGAGGGAAATAAAAAGTATAAAACGTCATGTCTGGGAGATAAATATGTTTTTTTATTGTCGTTATGCTTGCTATAGTCAATGTACATGACAGCAAAGCTACTTATTTGTTGATGATGGTTCTTAAGGGAATGTGCTCCGGTGTAAAGATTACCTTTGTCGATGGAGAATATGGAGGGAAACTGATTGATAACACAAGGAAAGAGTTCAAAAATGTCATTTAAGTAGTAATCAGTGTATATAATCATACTCATTCAAAAGAGATGGATTGTGGAGAGATCATTCTCGTGGATGGATTACAATCGAAGACTTTGCCGTAACATTTGATTCGGTAGAGGGAAATGGTCTAATTGTTTACTATAAGATTATTATTGAGGAAAATTAAACTGGATCTAAAACTCATAATTTGTTATTTTGCGACCAGTGAGTTGATGATGCCTTATTGGACGTTTAAACCAAATAGTTCTGTATATAGTATATTTCTTTGGTGAACATCTATCAACAACTCATCACTCCAAATTTCAGATGAGCCATATAATGTGCTTTAGTTGTTGAAATATTTTCTCTGTATATTGCTCTGCTAGTATTAAGTTTTGGTTGATAAGTCAAGCTTGGTATATGTGCAGATTTTGAATATGTTAAGAATTTTTCTTAAGTATTCTGTCTGTATATTGATCTATTCTTTCAGTGAGGTGAAAACTTCGTTGGGACAAATCTTGATACATTGTTTACAGCCAATACAATCATCGGATTTTTTGAACACTACATGTCTATGCCACAGAAACTGTACTTTTCCGATTACTTGTTTGGGGCATTTCTCTATGCATTTCCAGCATGCTACACAACGATGTGGATTCAGTGTAATGTAAGAGGTCGATTTTTTGTTCATAGCTTTTTTGAGTGCAAATATAGGTAAAGATGATGAATTGATTGTTGGATAAAATGCAGGAAGAATTGGATTATTCTATGTTTTTCTTTCGGAAAGTGCTGGGACTGTATCCTGTGCCTTTGCTGAACAGGCGGGAGAAGTAAGCATAATCGGCCAGTCCTAATTGATAGGAAATTTCTTTTATGGATAGTGGAGAATGCACGAGTAATCGTTTGGCTCGGAGTATAATCTCATCATTTATATAGGTATTTGTATTTTTGCCGGTAATACTCTTAATCACTTCGTTCAGGTAGACCGGAGAAATGTGCAACAGCGATGCGTAAAAGGTCGGCTGTCTGTTTCTGGTAATGTTGAGCATTAGCAACTTTCGGAATTCCGAGTATAATTCAGTGTACCGTTTGCTGTGTTTCGTCTGTTGCAGGCAGAGTTCCCGTAAGAATTCTACCAGAATGCCGATGAACAGTTCTGCTAATTTCTTGATTATCGTTTTGTTTGGATGGTCTTCTGTTGTATTTTGCCTATGCTCCAGCAATTCTCCTATCTGCAACAGTTCTTGGATTCTTGTTTCATCCAGCTTTATAGATGATGCTGATAGAAGTATGTTGTCAAAGATTTCTTTGGATGTTTCCTCCATAAGATTATTGTCGGTTATCAGAAACACTCCTTCCGCATTTTCAGCACTGACAAAGTGGTGTACTTGTCCGGGCTGTATGATTAGGATTTCTCCTTGTGAAAAGCAACGCTCTTCAAAGTCAATGTGAACGCATACAATCCCTTTGATTATAAACCCCAGTATATAATAGTTGTCTTGATGGGCATAACTGATTCTTTCCATCTTGTCTTGTAGGAAAGTGCCTTGTTGGAAGTATACGCCTAAAGGGAAAAATTGTGGTGATCGGTGTAGCGGAAATTCTGACATGTCTTTGATATTGGTGTTAAATCAAGTTCAAAGGTAGAACTTATTTTTGACAAAATGATAATTTGTACAGCGTTTGTGCTCCATTTTATTGGGAATGGATTGAATTAATATCTTTTTAATTTCAAATTAATTGGCTATTTTCTTCTTTTTTAATAGAAGCCGATTTATTTTGTGCTCGGAAAAGAATCATGAAAAACTCATTAAAAAAAGGTTTATGAAGAATAAGTTTGTAGTGTTGTGCTGCTGCTTGGCAGGTCTTGTTTGCAGATCGGTTGTTGGCTATGCGCAGATTAACTCGACTAGGGATGATGAAAAATTGATTTATCCTTATGTTTATGCACCTAGTGAGGGGCTGGTGAATAAAACAGAAAAAGAATTTCGGAAAGAAATTTGTTTGAATGGTTATTGGGACTTTCAAGCAGTGAGACTTCCTAAAGGTTATAGGCAAGGTAAGGACGAAGTACCCACACTAGCTTTACCGGACAAGGATAGCAAGTGGAGTGCTACCCGTATTAAAATCCCTTCTCCATGGAATGTCAATGCTTTTGCTTATCGCAATTTGGAAGGTCCGGACCATCGTAATTATCCTTCTTATCCAAAGGATTGGGAAGATGTAAAAATGGCCTGGATGAAGAAGATAGTTGAAGTTCCGGCAGATTGGGCCGGTGAGCAGATTAAACTGCACTTTGAAGCTGTAGCCGGTTTTGCAGAAGTATATATTAATCGTGAAAAGGTGGGTGAGAATTTTGACCTGTTCCTTCCTTTCAGTTGTGATATTACAGACAAGGTGGTTCCGGGCAAGCAAGTTGAAATATTGGTTGGAGTACGTAGCCAACAATTGTTTGAAGATAAATCCACTATAGGCCGCCGCATCGTTCCTGCAGGTTCTATGTGGGGATATTCAATAAATGGTATTTGGCAGGATGTCTATCTTGTTGCTTTACCGAAAGTGCATATTGCAGATGTATATATAAAGCCATTGGTGGCTCAGTCTGTTTTGGAATTAGAAGTAACTTTGCAAAACTCCACGAATAAGAAGGCTGATTTTTGTTTGGAAGGTACGATATGTGAATGGGTGAATATGGCTGGTAGTGATGTTCATTCAGCACCGGTTCCGGCTTGGAGTCTTGGATTGGAGGCTTTAAAGGTGATGCCGGTTAAAGTGGAAGTTGAAGCGAATGCCCGGCAAAAAGTTACTTTGCAAGTCCCGGTTAAAGAAGGAGAACTGGATTATTGGTCACCTGAACATCCCAATTTGTATGCTTTGTTGCTTTCAGCTAAACAGAAGGGAAAAATGGTTGATATTAAATATGAGCGTTTTGGTTGGAGAGAATGGACTTTAAATGGCACTCAGCAATGTCTGAATGGCAAACCATATACTTTGCGGGGAGATTCCTGGCATTTTATGGGTATTCCGCAAATGACGCGTCGTTATGCCTGGGCATGGTTTACTGCAATTAAGGGTATGAATGGTAACGCTGTACGTCCTCATGCGCAAGTTTACCCACGTTTTTATCTGGATATGGCTGATGAAATGGGTATCTGTGTGCTGAATGAAACTGCTAACTGGGCAAGTGATGGCGGCCCGAAATTGGATTCTGAGCATTTTTGGAATATATCTAAGGAACACCTTAGACGTTTTGTCTTGCGTGACCGTAACCATGCATCTGTTTTTGGCTGGAGTATCAGCAATGAAAATAAGCCTGTTATTTTGCATGTTTATAATAAACCGGAACTGATGCCATTGCAGATGAAGGCGTGGGAGGAATGGCGCGATATTGTTCGTTTGTATGACCCTACCCGCCCGTGGATTTCTTCTGATGGAGAAGACGATGGTAATGGAATTTTGCCTGTTACGGTAGGACATTATGGTGACATGAATTCTATGAAACATTGGATTGAGATAGGTAAGCCTTGGGGAATTGGCGAACATAGTATGGCTTATTATGGTACTCCGGAACAAGTTTCAAAGTATAATGGTGAACGGGCTTATGAATCACAAGAAGGCCGAATGGAAGGACTAGCTAATGAGTGCTATCATCTGCTTGCAAATCAGCGTAAGATGGGTGCTTCTTACAGTACTGTTTTCAATATGGTATGGTATGCGTTGAAGCCACTTCCCTTAGGTAAAAGAAATGTTGGGACGAAGCCTTCTGTTTTTCAAGATGGGGTTTTCTTTTCTGACTATAAAGAAGGCATCCCCGGTGTACAGCCAGAGCGTGTGGGACCTTACAGTACCACTTTCAATCCTGGTTACGATCCCAATCTGCCACTTTTTGAGGAATGGCCTCTTTATTCCGCCATGCGTGCGGCCAATGCTCCTGGCGGTCCGGCGTGGAGTGAATGGGCTGTTATTGATAAAGACAGCTATAAGGCTTCGGCAGCTTTGGCTCCGCTCAAAAGATATGAGTCAGTCGTTTTTGTAGGAAATCCGGATTGCCGGTTGAAATCACTTCTGGATGCTCAGGGTGTAAAGTTCTCAAACAAGCCGGGCGACGCTTCGCGTACTATATTTATCGTTGATGGTAGTGTCTCTCCGGGTGTATCCGCTAGGCAGAATATGCAGAAACAGATAGCTAAGGGAGCCGATGTGTGGATTTGGGGGATTACACCGGCTACTGTAGAAAGTTATAATGGTATTCTCCCTTTGTGCATACAGTTGGATGAGTTGAATCGTTCTTCTTTCTTGCCTGTGCAGAAGTCTTGGTTGAGAGGCTTGAATAATTCTGATTTCTATTTTTGTGAATTACAGAAGGCTGATGCGGCTCGCTATACTTTAAAGGGTGATTTTGTAGAGGAAGGTGAGGTCTTGCTCCATGCATGTAGGACAGACTGGCGCAAGTGGAATAAACGTCCGGAGGAAATCAAAACGGCGGGGACATTGCGCAGTGAGTACGAATGTACCGCAGCAACCCCGGTATTCGTGAAATATCAAGGTGCAGGTTCGGCTTATTATATTAGCACGCTGACAGAATTTGCCAATTCAGAGAAAGGGTATAATACTTTGACAGCCATTCTTACGAATGCCGGCATTCCCTATGAGAAACCCAAAGTGAATATAGATGAGGTGTTTTTCTTGCGTGACAATCAGATGAACTTCCCTGTGGCTACCAAGAAACTGATGAGAAAAGAAGGCAATCTTTGGTCTTTGGAATTATATGTATTCAGCCCGCGTCCGTTGGATGATTTGCTTATTGAACCGGATATGCCTAAACTTTCTCTTTTTGTGAAGGCGAAGCAACGCCGGTTCTTCATCAATGACAAACCTTATTCCGCCGCAGCTCGTGAAGGACGTAACGAGATAGAATACAAGGAACTTCCCCTGCTACAAGGTTGGAACAAGCTGGTTCTTGAAATCGGTGATGAAGATTATCATAACAGAGATTTTACGGCATTCTTCAAGTGTGATAATCAACAAGCTTTTTTAGGCTTGTTAAAGGCCGGCTTTGTGAACCCTGAGGCGAAGTAAAAGTGTAGGAGTTTTTTATATGTGAAACAGAGTTTGGAAAATAATTGAAGCGTGTTTATATGAAATACACATTATGGATATTGATATTTTTTTGTCTGAGCATGACGGTTGTCTATGCTCAGGCAAAGAAACCGAAGAAATATACTTCTTACAAGGGATTGGTCATGGCAGGTTACCAAGGTTGGTTTAATGCGCCTTCAGATGGAGCCAACCGGAAATGGCATCATTACAGTGGTCCGAATGGCTTCCGTCCGGGGTCTTGTACTATTGATTTTTGGCCGGAAGTCTCAGAGTATGAGAGAACATATGAAACAGAGTTTTGCATGGCAGATGGAACACCTGCCCGTACTTTTTCTTCCTACGATGAATCTACTGTGGATACGCATTTTCGCTGGATGAAGGAATATGGCCTGGACGGGGTGTTCATGCAGCGTTTTATCAGTGAAATCAGTGGAAAGAGCGGGTTGAAGCACTTTAACAAGGTGCTGGATTCTGCCATGAAGTCGGCCAATAAGTATGAACGGGCCATTTGTGTGATGTATGATTTGAGCGGTATGAAACCGGGAGATGAGCAAATTCTGTTGAATGATATTGCAGAAGTCGCAGAACGTTATCAGTTGAAGAAGCACCGGGAAAATCCGTCTTATCTTTATCATAACGGAAAACCGCTTGTCAGTGTTTGGGGCGTTGGCTTTAATGATAACCGTAAATATGGATTTGATGAAGCGGAAACAATTATACAGGGGCTGAAAGAGCAGGGGTTCAGCATTATGCTTGGGGTGCCGGCTTATTGGCGGTCTTTGAGCAAGGATGCTTTGCCCGATTCCCGGCTGCATGAGCTGATTCGTCAGTGTGACATTGTCATGCCCTGGTTTGTGGCGCGTTATGATGAAAAAGGCTATCCCAATATGCGTAAGGTTATTCTGCAGGATATAGACTGGTGTAAAAAGAACGAGGTGGATTATGCACCTCTCTGTTTTCCCGGATTCTCCTGGCGTAACATGCCGGGAAACGAACACAGCAAGCAAATTCATCGGAACAAAGGCACTTTTTTGTGGCAGCAGCTCGCCGGTGCATTGAGTTCAGGAGCAGAGATGGTTTATGTGGCGATGTTCGATGAAATAGACGAAGGCACAGCCATCTTCAAGTGCGCCCATCAGGTGCCGGTCGGTGCAAGTGTGTTTGTTCCTATTGAAGAGGGAATAGGCAGCGACCATTATCTCTGGCTGGTTGGCCGGGCAGGGAGAATGTTGAGGAATGAAATCCCTCTTAGCGAATCGATGCCGGAAAGGCCTCTTCAGGATAAATAAGATTATTGCTTCGGGAGTATGTTTGATTAATCGAATTATGATGAAATACATTAGAAATATCTGTGGCTTTTGCCTCTTTATGTCGTTGATTTCTTGCGGACCTTCCGGTAGAGAGAAAAAAGGAGGCAGTTGTGAGTTTGATTCAATTGCCGCTAATCCTTTCGTAACACACATGTTTACCGCCGATCCTTCCGCACATGTTTGGGAAGACGGACGACTGTATGTTTATGCCTCCCATGACGTGAATCCTCCCCGTGGATGTGACTTGATGGATCGCTACCATGTGTTTTCTACGGATGATATGGTTCATTGGAAAGATCATGGTGAGATTCTTAACTCCTCTCAGGTTCCTTGGGGACGTAAAGAGGGAGGTTTTATGTGGGCACCGGATTGTGCATATAAAAATGGGTTATATTACTTTTACTTTCCTCATCCCAGTGGTGATGATTGGAATAATACGTGGCGGGTTGGAATTGCAGTAAGTCAAGAACCTGCTGCTAATTTCAAGGTTCTTGAATCATATCTTGAAATGAAAGGTATGGCGGATGATAATTTTGCAATGATTGATCCATGTGTGTTTGTAGATGAAGACGGGCAGGCTTATTTTTATTATGGCGGTGGTGGACGCCTTGTAGGTGCTCGTTTAAAGGATAATATGATTGAATTGGCAGAACCGCTGCGCTTTATGGAGGGGTTAAACGATTTTCATGAGGCAGCCTGGGTTCATAAGTATGAAGGAAAATATTATTTGTCCTATGCGGACAATAACAAGGATGCTGACGAACGTGGTGCTAACCGGCTTAATTATGCGGTCAGTGATTCTCCGTTAGGACCATGGACATACAAAGGAATCTATCTTCAGCCTACAGGGTGTGACACCAGTCATGGTTCCATTGTCTTGTATAAAGGTCAGTGGTTTGCATTTTATCATAACCAAGCTCTTTCAGGGAAGGGTAATTTGCGCTCAATCTGTGTGGATCGTCTTTATTATGCTCCTGACGGTAGTATACAAGAGGTAAAACAGAGTGGTATGGGTACTGAAAAGCAGTAGAAGAAAACACAAAAACACAATTAATATATTTTTAATCATACATTAATCGATATTTAAGTCTGAAGGTAAGTGCGGTAGTTTATCTTTGCGGCAGTTAATAAAAATAAGTCTGTGTCATGAAATTTATACGTTCTATTTATTATTTGGCATTTGCTGCTGTGTTTGGAGCGTGCGGAGAAGCCGGGAATGGAAATAGCCAAATGGAGCCGGTGGATTATGTGAATCCCTATATTGGAAATGTCAGTCATCTGCTTGTACCTACTTTCCCAACGGTTCAGTTGCCCAATAGCATGTTACGTGTGTATCCGGAGCGTGCTGATTATACATCGGAGTTGTTAAACGGTCTTCCTTTGATTGTCACTAATCATCGTGAAAAATCGGCTTTTAATTTATCACCTTACCAAGGTGACAGCCTTCAATCTGTTATATCCTATAATTATGATAATGAGAAGATTACTCCTTACTCCTATAGCGTTGAGCTGGGGGATAATCAAATAAAGGCAACATTTGCGCCTTCTCATCAGTCCGCTATCTATCATATTGATTTTGAAACCGATAAACCGGCTTATGTGATTGTTAATTCTCGTAATGGCTCCGTTCGTACAGGTGAAAATTTTATTTGTGGGCATCAACGGTTGACTGACAATACTTCTGTTTATTTATTTATTGAAACAGAGCAGAAACCGGTTTTAAGCGGAATCGTAAATAATGGCTCCATTGATAGCAGTAAAGATTGTGCGGATGGTAAAAATGTGTGTGCTGCATGGAAGTTTGAGGACGGGACTTCTTCGGTACATTTGCGCTATGGCGTTTCATTTATCAGTGAGGAGCAAGCAGAAAAGAATTTGCGTAGAGAACTGAAAGATTACAATGTGGAAGCATTGGCACAGAAGGGGCGTGAAATATGGAATGAAACTTTGAGCAGAATTCGAGTAAAAGGCGGTTCTGAAAGTGACAAGACTGTTTTTTATACTTCTTTGTATCGTACTTTTGAGCGTCCGATATGCATGAGTGAGGATGGACGCTATTTCAGTGCTTTTGATGGTGAAGTCCATGCGGATAATGGTATGCCTTTTTATACCGATGATTGGATTTGGGATACTTATCGGGCAGCACATCCATTGCGTATTCTTATAGATAAGCCCAAGGAGGAGGCTATTTTAGCTTCTTATTTGCGAATGGCTGAACAAATGGGTAATATGTGGATGCCTACCTTTCCGGAAACTACGGGTGATACACGGCGTATGAATTCCAATCATGCGGTTGCTACAGTTGCGGATGCTTTAGCCAAAGGCGTAAAGGTGGATGCCGTAAAAGCGTATGAGGCGTGTCGCAAGGGTATGGAAGAAAAGACTCTGGCTCCGTGGTCGGGCAAGCCTGCCGGATGGATAGATGATTTTTACCGTAAGAATGGCTACATTCCGGCACTTCGTCCGGACGAGCAGGAAACAGATGAAAATGTACATCCCTTTGAGAAGCGTCAGCCGGTGGCGGTTACTTTGGGAACCAGCTATGACCAATGGTGCTTGTCTCGCATCGCAGCTTATTTGGGTAAAGACGACGAGGCGTCATATTACATGAAATGTTCCTATAATTATCGGAATATCTATAATCCACGCACCGGTTTCTTTCATCCGAAAGACAAGGATGGCATGTGGATAGAGCCTTTTGACTATAGTTTTCCCGGAGGTATGGGAGCTCGTGAATATTATGGTGAGAATAATGGGTGGGTTTATCGTTGGGATGTTCCTCATAATATCGCCGACCTGATTGTATTGATGGGTGGAAAGGAGCGTTTTGTTGCTAATCTGGACCGTACTTTCAGCGAGCCGCTGGGACGTAGCAAGTATGAGTTTTATGCTAAGTTACCTGATCATACGGGTAATGTAGGCCAGTTCTCTATGGCTAATGAACCTTCTTTGCATGTTCCTTATTTGTACAACTATGCAGGTCAGCCATGGAAAACTCAGAAACGTATCCGGCAGATGTTGAAAACATGGTTCCGTAATGATTTAATGGGAATACCCGGGGATGAGGACGGAGGTGGAATGACTTCTTTTGTGGTGTTCTCTTCTTTGGGGTTCTATCCGGTAACGCCGGGGTTACCAATTTATGTTATCGGCAGTCCGTTGTTTGAAAAGGCAAGCATTACTTTAAGCAACGGCAAAGTGTTGGATATTGTGGCCAAAGGGGCTTCAGACAGGAATAAGTATATACAGTCGGCTACGTTGAATGGAAAAGAATGGAATAAAGCCTGGTTTAGTCATAATGAAATAAAGGATGGAGGGTGTCTTACGCTTATTATGGGTGATCAGCCCAATCGCTCGTGGGGTACTGAGACAGTTCCCCCGTCTGTCGGAGAGAATTGATTTTTCGTGGTTTAAATGTTAAGTAATAAATGATTTTTTTTGTTTCAAAACTTTTCAAAGGTATTGTTTGATTCACGGTAAATAAGATTGTTTTTACAGGATGGCAAATGGAATTTAGGTTGATAACTCATTTTAAAGTTGGTTTTAAGGTTAATTACAGAAAAGTTCGTGCTTTTCATTTTCATCGTAGATGAGTTGTTTTTCAGGAGTTATCATTTAATTGAGGGTGTGTACAGTTCGTACACACCCTCTTTTTGTTGATTTATGCTTGCTGGTGAGTCTTTTTCCACGCTTTTCGGTTCTGTGTATTGGGTATTGTGTGTAAGTTTTCTTATTTTTGCGTAGTTTTAATCTATAGTGCGGTAGTATTATGAAATATATCAGCTTTTTATTCATATCCTTTGTGAGATTACTGGTTGGTAGTGGGGCATTAGCGGCATCCGTACATGACTATGGCCTTTATTTTCATTCACACGCGGTTCCTGCCGCCGAAAGGTCTTCACTTTTCCTTGATGATGGACTTCCTTTTTCTGTTCAGAATGAATTCGCATTGTCTTTCCGGATGTTTGTCCGCAGTAATGAGCCGGATTATGGCTCTATCCTTCATTTGACGACAGATGTGGGGCAGACTATACACTTTTCTCTGGTGGGCAGTGAAGTAAAACATCTGCCGGCTTTGGTTCTCAATGAAGGGATTGTGTATATTGACACCCCTATTACCCGTGAACGCTGGGTGGATGTATCGGTGCATCTGCGTTGTAAAGACAATGTGGTTGAAGTGGAATATGCTGATAAGCATACGTCCGCTATGGTGCCTTTGAAAGGTATGCGGAGTGTGACGGCTTCATTTGGCGTGATGCAAGGACATCAGGCCGACGTTGCTCCGGTTAACATCAAGGATGTTTGCGTATGGCAGGAGGGAAAGCAGACGCGTGAATGGAAGCTCCGGAAACATAAGGGGGATGACTGTTACGATGACCTCCGGCAAAAGGTGGCTCATGCCCGCTTCCCTTTTTGGCTGATAGACAATCATATTGAATGGAAGATGATTTGCCATCATACTGTTCAGGACAGGTTGGATGTGGTGTTTGATGCCAGGGAAGCGAGATTTTATCTGGTAGGTGATCATTCGGTCAAGGTGCTTGATTCGGAGGGTGTCTTGCAACGGGAAATTCAGGTACGTGGTGGATACCCCGCTACCAATTATGCCAATCATATGCTGTTTGATACGCTTGCTAATTCCATTGTTTCTTATTCTCAGCGGCAAGGCAATGCTTCTGTTTTTACTTTGAGTGACGGAATCTGGAGTTGCGGGCAATTGTCATCGGATGAGCCGCGTTATTATAATCATGCCCGCACTTTCAACCCTGCGGATTCTTCTTTTTATTTCTTCGGCGGGTATGGCTTTTATCAGTATCGCAATGAACTCTATCGGATGAAGTCCGGTTCTGAAGTGGTAGAGCGTGTGGAATATGAGCGCCCTTTTTATCCCAGGTTTTCAGCGGCTATGGGGGTTGTGGGCGATGACCTTTTCATTTTTGGGGGAAGAGGTAATAAATATGGGAAGCAGGAGCTTACTTCCGAGTATTATTATGGACTGTGTGCTTTGAACCTGAAGACAAATCAGTCCAGGCTTATTTGGAAGCGTTTGCAAAGCACGGAAAACACCATTATGGCTTCGTCTATGTATTTTGAGCCGTCTGACAGCTCTTTCTATGCGTTTTCCATGGATAAGGGAGGTGTATTGTGGAAGGTTTCCATGGCCGATTCCATTTGTCAGGAGGTGTCTAAGCCTATTGGCAATTTGTCTTCGTATCAGGATCTGGACTTAAATTTGTATGCATCAGCCTCAAAAGACAAATTATTTGTAGTAATGGATAAGATTCAGAGCAATCGCACCCATGACTTGAGTATTTATTCCATTAATCTGCCACTGTTGGATGAGCTTGAAATCATGCAGGCTGAACCGTCTATGTTGCCAGCCGGTTCTCGAAACAGGCTCTATTGGGCATTGCTTTTGGTGCCGTTAGCGGGATTGGTCTTTTTCATCCGGATGCGTCGTCATCGTAATAAAAACGTTCTTCAAGCAGCCTCTTGCAGTAGAGCAGAAAACGGGCAATTGCCTCTCGTTGCACCGCATATGTCAAGAGAAGAGGATTCCGGCTTGCAGACCGTCGGGGAAAAAGCACAAGATTCATCTTCACAGCCTGCGTATTATGACCGTACCCGGTCGGCCATCAATCTGTTGGGATGTTTCAGTGTGTATGACAAGGAAGGAAATGACATCACTTCCAGTTTTACGCCCCGACTGAAACACCTGCTGATTCTGCTGGTTCTATATACGGAAAAGTCTCCTCAAGGCATTCTTTCTTCCAGGATTACGGAAATTCTCTGGCCTGATAAGGAAGAGGTGTCTGCCAGAAACAACCGCAATGTGAGCCTTCGCAAGTTGCGTGTGCTGCTGGAAAACATCGGTGATGTCAGCATTGTGACAGAAAATAATTTCTTGCGTGTCAACTGGGGTGATGAGGTGTTTTGTGACTATCATACGCTCTTGAAGTGTATTCGTGATTATCGTAAGTGTGAGAACGAGGAGGTGCTTGACCGTATTCTGGAACTGTTGCTTTGCGGTCCGCTGTTGCCTAATACGATTTTAGACTGGCTGGATAATTTTAAGGATTCGTTTTCCAGCAGCTCAATTGATTTGCTGCGCAATTTGCTGGAAATAGAGGTTAAGCGGGGGCATCAGGAAATGGTTATTCGCTTGACCAACATTATTTTTTTGCATGATCCACTGAATGAAGAAGCCTTGTCGGCCAAGTGTGCCGTACTTTCGGCTCAGGGAAAGAAAGGAATAGCTCATAACGTATATGACCGTTTCTGCCGGGAATATCGTGAGTCCATGGGTGAAGATTATAAAGTTCCATTTTCGGCTTTGTAATTTAAGCGTTTTACATTCGGCTTCATCACTTTCAGGTGTCTATTTAGGAGCACCGGTTTACCTTTTTTCCTTTTCCCCTTACGTGTTTTTCCGAATCCTTTCATGTATTCTTTGTTTCACAGTGCGGTTTTTGTATCCCGCACTGTGAAATATGTATCCCACACTGTGGTTTTTATATCCCACAGTGTGAAACAGAGAATTTTCAGTCAGGTTTTTCTTTTTGTGTCAAGGGATGAGAAACTTGATACTGGTTTTTAGTCATGTAATTGAAGGGGAATTTTAAACAGGAAGCCGTATGTTTTTAGTATAATCGGCAAACCAATTAAATTAATATCCAAATTAAGCGAAAATTAATTGCTAGTTAATTCTTAATATACGTCTTTTTTTTATTCAATTATTAATTTTGCATTACGAAAACACTAAAATGTTGTAAATGTTTACACTTGAATGCTTAATTATAACCAAATAAATCTTAGAGAATATGAAGACAAAAAAGACGCTATTTTGCTTGATGGCTAGTGTAGCCGGTATGTTTATCTGTTCGGATATGATGGCTCAAGAACAGGCCAGTCATTTTATGGAGCAGGAAATTAGTCGTGAATCATGGACTGTCACCGCTTCCGGATTCCGTAATAACGGGCAGGCTCCGGAGAAAGCATTAGACGGCAAGACCAACACTCGCTGGACTACCGGCTTTTTTCAGAAAGGCGATGAGTGGATTCGGTTGGATTTGGGTGCACAAAAGTCTTTCAATGAAATAGAGTTGTTTCAAGCCAACTCCGTGAAAGATTATCCGCGTGGTTATGAGGTGTATGTATCGAAGGATGGTGAGAATTGGGGAGAACCTGTCGCCAAGGGAACAGGCACTGAGGGACAAGCTACCATTATCCGGTTGTCTAAGAAAGTGTCTGCGCGTTATCTGAAAGTGAAGCAGACAGGTACAGCTGAGGGCAATTGGTGGTCATTGCATGAACTTTATCTCAGAAACAAATAGATTGTAATTTAGAATCTGATATCATGAAAAACTTGTTTCGGATAAATAGCCTGATATTTGTTTTCCTGATTTCATTTCTGTTCTGTGCGGCATCTGCCGTTGCACAGAACAGGGTGCTGAAAGGAACAGTTACAGACCAGTCGGGTGAGCCCCTCATTGGTGTGACTGTGGTGAATGTGAATGACACGAAGCATAGCACTATTACAGACCTGGATGGAAATTATTCCATTCGGGTGAAGGATGCTGCTGTTTTGAAGTTCTCTTATGTGGGCTGTAAGACCAAGATTGTGAATGTGCCGAAAGGACATACTCAACTTAATGTGGTGCTTGAAGAGGAAGCCATCATGCTGGAGCAGACGGTTGTTGTAGGTATGAATATGAAGCGTAGCGAGAAGTCGCTTTCTACAGCTTATCAGAAGATGGATGCGGAAGAGATGACTGAAGTTCGTGATGCGGGATTCGTCAATATGCTCTCGGGAAAGGTGGCAGGGCTGCAAGTTATTTCCAACGGGCCTTCCGGATCGGCTACGGTGCACATCCGTGGCATGAACTCCATTACCGGTAACAATGCGCCTCTATACGTTATAGACGGTGTCCCCATTGTCAATGAGTCGGGGTTTGATGAGGGTGATACCGGTTTGGATTACGGTAATGTGGCCAACAGCATCAACCCTGATGCCATCGAAGATATCGTGGTTTTGAAAGGGGCGAATGCCACAGCCATCTATGGTTCGGAGGCAGCCAACGGGGCTATTGTCATTACTACCAAGAAAGCCTCCGGCAATCAGAAAGGTTTAGGTGTGTCGTTTAGTACGAACCTGCAATTCACCAAGCTCTTGCAAATGCCTATTTACCAGAACATGTATGGGTCGGGAGCCAATATCGGCTTGAAGTCGCAGTATACCAATGTTCCCGGAAAAGACCTACCTTATAACAGTCAGTTGCCGTGGGGGATTAATCAGCTGAACGGGTCCGGATACAATCAGGCCAGCTGGGGGCTTCCCATGATAGGCTTTGATGTGGTGGGCCGTAACGGACTGGTCAAGACATATTCTCCGAATGACGGTAACATAACCGATATGTATGGAGTGGCAACCACTTGGACAAACAATGTGTCTGTAGAGAAAAAAGGTGATAAATATGGGGCCCGTCTTTCATTGACCAACATGCGCGCCAATGACATCCTGGAGAATTTCAATAAGATTAATAGAAATCAGTTCCAGTTGCATGTGGATTTCCGTCCCATGAAATTCCTGAACTTGGATATCAATGCCCAATACAACCACGAAACCGGCAGGAATCGTGGCTCGCGTAATGGTACAGACAACAATCCGCTGTTCATTGTGAGCACCATGCCGCGTGATGTATCCATGGGTGAACTGGTTCCCTGGAAGCGCCCCGATCACCGGCCTACTTCTTTTAACGGATTCAAGAATCCTTACTGGTTGCTGAATGAAACTTCCAATCAGGACAAAAAAGACTGGTTACTGGCTAATATCGCTGTTACCGTGGACTTCTGCAAGGAACTGAAGCTGCGTATGCGTGCGGCCATGGAGCAGAGTTCCCGTAGCGGGTGGGTGTTTGCCAACCTCTATTCTCCGCAGGATTATGATGGAGATTTCCGTGAATTCTGGGATAAGATGAGAAGCTATAACTACGAAGCACTGCTGATGTTTGACAAGCGTTGGAAAAAGAATTTCCAGCTTTCTGCTACTTTGGGTACTTCTTTTCATGATTATTGGATGAAGCAGCGCAATGTGCGTATGCCGGCCTTGTTTGAGCCGGATATCAAGTCTTTGAGCAATGCAGGTGGTTATGCGCAGCCCTCCGGCAACTACAATGCAAAGAAAAAAATAGGCTTGTTCGGCACGGCCAGTCTGGGATTCCGCGATTATCTTTATCTGGATATGACCATGCGCAACGACTGGTCATCCGCACTTCCTTCATCCAACCGCTCTTACCTGTATTATTCTTTCGGTACCAGCTTTATTCTGACGGAAGCGTTTAAAAAGTTGATTCCGGGAAAAATCCTTTCCTTTGCCAAGTTGCGTGCCTCTTATGCCAGAGTCGGTAACGATACGGGCTTTGACCAGCTGCTGTCCAGTTACAGTTACGGGCGGAACTACTTGGGGTATATGTCTTATTATGAAAGCGACAGCCGCCGTAGAAATGCGCATTTAAAACCCGAACGCACCACTTCCGTTGAAGCAGGTATGGATCTCCGCTTTTTGGATAACCGCGTCAATGTGGATTTCACTTATTACACCAAGACCACACGCGACCAGATAGTCAATGCGGAAATTGACGGATTCAGTGGTTATACTTCTGCTGTTCTGAATGCAGGTAAGATACGTAACTGGGGTACCGAACTTACCATAGGTATCGTTCCTGTCCGTACTAAGACCAAATGGGAGTGGAGGGTGGATTTCAACTACTCAAATAACCGTTCCAAGGTGATTTCGCTGGCCAACGATGCGGAGTACATGAAAATCAACGGTACGAAGATTGCAGAAATACGTTTGGTGAAGGGCAAGTCTTTCGGGTCTATCTATGCCAACAGCTGGCAAAAAAATGAAAATGGACAAAATCTGGTGGATGCGTCCGGTGCCCCGATAGAACAGAAAGGTGTCTATTTAGGAGATGTGACACCCAAGTGGATGGGCGGTTTGCGCAACACGCTGAAGTGGCGTGACCTTCAGTTGTCCGTACTGCTTGACATTAAGGTAGGCGGAAACGTATGGTCGGGAAGTGCCTATGAAGGTGCCCGCAGCGGTGGTACCGTACAATCGCTTGAGGGGCGTGACGCCTATCTTTTCAGCAGTGTCATCCTGAATGAAAATGCCGACGAGCGCAAAGGTTTGCTGGGCGTGAACCAAAGCATCAACGGCGGGCAGTCGCCCTACGGCGATATTGACCGTGTAAAGGGGCCTTTTATTCCCAATGCTGTATTCCGGACGGATGGTACTCCTGCGCTGATGTATTTGAATCCTGAACTCTACTGGAATCATTCCTCTTCAAAGAACGGACATCTGTATATCTATGATGCTTCTTATGTGAAGCTACGTGAGGTGTCACTCAGCTACAGGCTTCCTCGTAACGTGCTGAAGAAGCTGGGCGGTTTTATCCAGTCGGCCAGTGTGGCAGTGGTAGGACGTAATCTGGCCATTCTGCATCAAAATACTCCGAAGGGTATCGATCCGGAATCTACCACTACGATGGGAAGCGGACAAGGTCTGGAAAACGGTTTCAGTCTTCCGTCTTCTTCCTATGGATTTAATGTGAAAGTAACTTTCTAAGATGAAAAATACGATGAAAAATAAATTGGTTGCAGTTTTTATGGCAGTAGCATCTGTAAGCGGCTTTACCTCTTGTCTGGATGACTTTGCCGATATAAATAAGGACCCGGACAAGATATATGCGGATGATATGTCGCCGAAGGCTATTTTGCCGGGTACAGTATTTAAGACGCTGAATGCCATGGCCCGGATGAACTATGAGATTTTCTGCTGGCAGGCACGCTATATTCGCATTGACCGTGAATTCAAGGATACGGATGACCCGAACGACAGGCTCTATAATTTCTATACACAGATATTGAAAGACCTGAAAATGCTGGAAGATACCTATGTGGGGAAGGAGGGTTATGATAATGTAGGAAGCATTGTGCTTACCTGGAAGGCTTTTATTTATTCCTATCTGACTTCTATTTGGGGGGCACTGCCCATGGATCAGGCCTTGAGCGTGACAGAGGACAATACTTATCGCTATAACACCGAAGAGGAAATCAGCATGCAGGTGCTTCGTGACTTGCAGAAAGCGGTGAATACCTTTGACCCGGCCAAGGACAGGCTGGAGTTAGACCCGTTCTATCCGCAGGCCGACAGGACTAGTGATATTGTAAAGTGGCGTAAATTTGCCAATACCTTGCGCCTGGAGGTGTCCATGCGGATGATGAATATGAAGGATGAGAAAGTGCGTGCTTTTGCGAAGCGTCAGATGGAGGATGCCTTGAACAGCAAGAACCGTGAATTCTTCATCTCATCGGTGGAAGATATAGCTGTGGGAAGGTGGGGTACTGACCTGAATTCGGACGCTTCTTACTATTATCAGCAAATACTGCGTGGGCATGATGAAGGCACCAATCTGGGATTCTCACAATATCCGGCTATTCACCAGTACCTTTATTTGTATCTGCGTTCATTTAAAGACCCGCGTTTGCATAAATTTGCCCAAAGGGCGGAGGGCGACAAGCGTTTCTTCGTGACCGATACTTTGCGGGATGATGAAGGTAAGCGGGTGGATGTGCGCTACCGCATTCCCTATGCGTTGAAGAGGGAGAATCCTTATGTTCCTAAGACACAGACCGTGGGTATCATTCCCGGAACTACAAACACTCCTTATAAAGACCCTTTCGGACAGAGTTACACTCCGGTTGAGGATGCAGATTTGGCACTTATCAATGCCGGCTTTTTACAGAAGGATTGTACCATTAAATTCATTAATTGGGCAGATGCTTGCTTTATGCTGGCCGAAGTGGCCTTGCGGAGCAATGAATGGAATCTGAACATAGCTCCGTTACCCAAGACGGCAGAGGATTATTACTACGATGGAATCCGGGCTTCGTTTGCAGAATATGGCGTGGAATCCAAGTATGGAGAATATATCACACAGAATGGGGTGAAATGGGGTACGGACAGTGATGACGACAAGTGCCTGCGTGAGTATCATGGGTATTTCAGGGCACATATCTACGGCAAGTCCGGCGGACAGACGCATCGCGGGGATCCGGCAGACCTGGATAACTTTACCAATCCGCGTGCCTATCCGGGCAATTATACTGCCCGTAGCCGCATTACCGGGGGATTGGAACAGGTTTGGAAACAGCGGTATATTGCGGATTTTTGGAATGGTCATGCGGGCTGGGTGCTTGAACACCGTACACGCATCATGAATTTCCCGCCCAAATTCCAGAACAACAGTGTGAGTACAGGTACTTTTGGAGGTGAATGCTGGTGTGATTACGTGCCCGAACGCCTGCTGTATCCGTTGCAGGAGCAGAACCTGAATGCGGGATGTTATCAGGAAGCCGTCGCAATGAACCAGACATCCAGCAAGGCCCCCAACCGTACATTGAACGGAGCGAACTTTTATACGCCGCTGGGTATGTCGGCCGAATATTACGGCCTGGAGGAAAATCCGAACATGCTGGTGGAGAACTGGCAAAACATGGAAATCCGTTATAACAGTGATGTCACCCAGCAATATTACGGTCATACCATTGCCGAATTCATGGAAAATGTCAAGTTCGATTATCCGGAAAGCGAAGGAATGGAAGGGCTGGAAAAATACATCGATTTTCAGTTTGTAAAATAATAAATGACAGATTATGGATTATAGCAGAATGAAATATGTGATAGGATGCCTGTTCGCGGCCTTTTTGGCCGGCGGGTGTACCGAGGATAATGAGGGAGGCACCGGTGATGAACACTGGCTGAAGTTTGAAATACCCGAAGTGCCTGTAACCTCGGACTACACGGTGGGGGCTTTCTACCTGAAAAGCAACGACCGGATGAGCGGAGGAAGTGTGACTGCGGCCAACAGAAAGGCCTGCTGGGCACGGTTGACCGGAACAGGTGACTTTGCCAATTATGAATATGACGTGTGTCCGAAAGAAACTCCCATTTGGGGGGATTATGACATGAAGACCAATGATGTAAAGGCGGAAGATATTGACTTGCTGCAAGAGCAGATGGATACGTATGCCGGTCATGGTATTGATTTTCTGATTTTGCCTTCTGTCAGTTTGGATATCAATAATAGTAATGAGCTTACAACCGGTGATGTGGAGCAAGTGAAAGTGCTTGTGGGGAAAATCGGGGAAGGAAAACCGGGTGACGGCGCCAATGACGTAGAGATGAACCCCGGTATCAAGCATGTGAATTTTCCGATGAAGTATGCCTGCTCGGTCAATGTGGATAATATTACGAAGGCTGTCAAGCTGACAGGTGTCAAGGCCGATGGCAAGAAGGTGTCCAAAAATGGGACTCAACTTTCCAACACGCATCTGATAGAAGACAGTGAGGCTGAGGAGGATTGGGTACAAACGCTGATTAACGGGGAGGAAGTTACGCGCGTAGATTTGCTCAATATCCTTTTTGCGCTGACTGCCGGGGAGTTTTTTGATGACCCGAATTATATGAAGGTTGATGGAAAACCGATGGTTGTCATTGAAAACTCGTCGCGACTGTTTTCCAAAGACTCCAAGGCCTTGTATGACGGGATAAGAAGCTATGTCAGGGAGCAGACCGGATATGACATGTATCTGGTGGCCAAAAGTGGCGATGCCTGGTGTCCGCCCGACCGTTACGAGTATTTCTATCTGCGTGGTGGAGTGGATGCGCTGACCAGTCTGAATATGTATAACGGGCTGGATTACACCGATACTTACAACTTCTATCCGCAGGCCATCTATCTGAACATGCAATATACCCGCGAATACATTGCCGGAAAATATGGAATAGATTTCATTCCTACCGGCGGCATCGGTTTTAACCGGTTTGTGGAGAACGGCGACCTGACGATTCCCATTGTGAAGAAAGACCCGGATGTTTTCCGCAGGATGTGTAACATCATGAAGGGGCAGGCCGGAACCAAACGTATCGTTTTCTTGCAGGCTGTCAATGAGTATAAATACGACTCCTTTCTGGACCCTACCGTGGAGCGGGGCGACTTGATGTTGAGTATCGTGAAAGAACAGTTCAAAAAATAGTTTTATATCCGGAATTAGTAACACAATTTGATTAAATGTTAATACCATGATGAACAAGAAGAATTTTGGCGCATTATTTTGCGTCATGCTGATTTTAGCTGCGGGATTGCTGACGTCCTGTAAGGATTATGACGATGACATCGCAGGTCTGGATGATCGTGTGACAGGCCTGGAAGCCGATGTGAAGGCACTTCAGGGGAAACTGGAAGATGCCATTGCCAACGGGTGCTGGATTGAGTATTATGAAATCGATCAGGCTACGGGCAACTGTACATTGCATTTTTCAGGAAAAGAGGAAACGCTGGAAATTCCCAGCGTGCAGGGTAAGGATGCCACCGTCCGTCATTTTAAAGTAAATGACGGTATCTGGCAATATGCCGCAGGCGACGGGGCTTATACCGATGTGCTGAAGGCTTCGGACAACTCTCCGGTGAAGGTTACCGTAAATGAGGACGGCATGCAGGAGATAGGAAACATTGCCGCGCAGACGGTGGAGACTCCTGACAACGGCGTGATGCAGGTTATCTGCATAGGAGATGTGCAGACGACTATCCGTTGCGACAAGAACGACCCCATTCTGGCCGTGGACGAAGAAAATAAATATATGCTGCTCGGTGTGGGGGGAGTACATTACACTTTGTTGCTGGAAGGCTCCTCTTTCAAGGGATTGCAGTCTGTGGCTTACCGCAAATCTTGGGCTTTTGATGACTATGTGGAAGTCATGACGCTGTTGGGAGATAAGGATAAAGTGGTGGCAGTATCGCAGCCTGCATTGTCTTTCCGCGTGCTTCCTGAAGATTTCATGGTGGATAAAGCCGGGTTTGGTTTCGCAGATGTCCGTCCGTTGAAAACACGTGCGGGAGCACCGCAATTGGTATATAAGTCCAATAGCGCCACATTGAAAGACGGTATCCTTTCGCTGGCTTTTGAACCGGAAAATATGGAAGAAGGCGTTTATTACGGAGGCGTGCTCAATGTGACGCTTAACGGCTTTACCACTACTTCGGATGATTTTGTGGTGAAGAAGACTAGAAAGAAGGTGGACGATGCCATTGTGTTCACGGGTGAGGCAGACGGAAGCAAGAAGGTGTTGGACGATGAAAATCCGCTGGTGTTCGATGACGGTGCTCCTTATTATCTGAGCAACCTGAATTGCGGGTTTGCGGTGGGTGAAAACGACTCGCCGGCCTCTTTGCAGGATTTGGGATTTGATGTCACGGTGGAATATGAACTGGATGACGAAGGTAAGGCGAATTTCACTTATGGGCATGATGATAAAAAAGGGGATTATCTGGCCGTAAAGCCCAATTCTGACAACAAAGGCAAGGTGAAGGTTGTTTGCCGCATTCCCGGGACAGAGGAAAAACTGCTGGAGAAAACGGTTCAGGTAGAGGCCAAGTCTCTCAATATTATGCTGGGAGCCAAAGAGGAAGAGGTGGATATGGCAGAAATATCTTCCCTGTTCAAATCGGCTAAGTACATAGAATTGTCGCAAGAGCCACTGAATGATATTGTTACGCTGGAGGAACTGTTCGGCACTCAGACCCGGATACGTTTGGGATATTTGCAGGATGACAAACTGAAAACGCTGGATGATACAAAGGTTAAGCTGGTGAAGACCGATGGCGAAGGCAAGTCCGGATTGTTCCTGTACGTAGAAAAGCAGACCGATTTGGATAAAATCACAGTTAGTGAAAACAAACAGAAGTTCGACCTCTATCTGATGGCCGATAACGGTTCCATGTATCAGGTAAATACCGAGTCGGATGGCAGGAAGTATGTTTACCTGAAAGGGGTGAACTTCTACTATACGCCTTATGTAAAACCTAAAAAAGAATTTGTAGATTGGATTATCTTTGATAACGGTTGGGATAAGGAAACCCCGAAGGATAAAATAGAAGACTTTCCGCACTCCTCCATCAAAGGGAAAGCCATTGTAGGCCGTTCGCATGGTGAACAGCAGTACAGCTTTGAGGCTATCTCCTTCTCCGAACTTTATGACTGGAGTCCGGAAGACTATGTCACTTTCTCTATCAGCAAAGACGATCAGACCGATTTCTTGCAAAAAGAATGGGGTAAAACTTTTAATTATGATGTGGACAACCAGACTTTTGGTGTGAAACTTCCTTGTAATCTTCGTAAGCTGAACTTCGGAAACGACCAGATGGCAAAGAAAAAGGCAGATGGCGCTACCATTCCCAATACGGACGCTACCATGAAAGAAAAAGGTGGAAACGAGGGATTGAAAATCCGTTATACGCTAGGAAACGGCAAGGAAGTCATTGACAACTGGTATTTCCTCGACCCGATTTCTTCTCCGGGGGACAAATGGTTCTATTGCCATTATCGTTTCGATCTGGCGGGTGCCGATCAAGTGTATTGTTATGCGGGTTCTACAGCTTCCGGTGAAGAGATTGATATTTTGAAATGCTTGACCAATAAGGAAAGTTTAAATGCCGCCAATGCGCAAAAACTGGACAAATTTATCTCTAATATGGCATGGGACTGGTATTTCGATGATTTGGGAGACGGCACAAACAATATTGTGAAGGTGGTGAATGAAGATGGTGTTTCGAAGATTGTTGTATCAGAAGCTGCCAAGAAGAAATATGGTGATATTACGGTTACATTCGATAAAACCAATAAAGACGATAATTTCGAATTCGGCGACGACTATGCAACCAGTTTCAAAGTTAGAAACAAGAATGATTACGATGGGAAGGCTCAAATAAAGCTGAAGATTACCACACTGTTTGGTGAACAGCAGGCTATGTTCAACTTGAAAAAACGTTGATGCAATCTTTTTGAACCATGGAAATCTGGAAAACTTTTATATTAATCGGTACAGCCGCATTCATTTGCGGCTGTACTGACAGTGATATAGGCGATGGCCTGCCTACGGATGAAAACACTGCTCCTGAAACGGAGGTTGAACCTGAACCTTTGCCTCCACTGTCAGAATCGAAGCTGAAGGAGGATGGGTTTATGGGGGTGCTGGTCGGGATTGAGCATGGAACACGTTTGGGCGACTTGTATAGCAATACCACGACCTTGTACAACATGCCTTTGTTCGACGTGAAGAAACTGGGAGCCACGGAAGCCGAATGGTGGGACAACCTGGCCGAGGAACTGGCATACTGCGGGGTGGATTATGCGGCATTGAACTGCCGTGGCTGGCTTCCCAATGAAGCCGTCCGCATAGACCATGGTGACCCGCATCTGGTGAAGGATATGATTGAGGCCATGCAGCGCAAAGGGGTAGGTGACAAATTCAAAATAGCCATCTTTGACGACTCTCCCGCATCCTGGATGGCTGCCCGGAGTCTGAACCTTTACAACAAATATACGTCTGCCGTGCTTTCATTAAAGGATTTTGAGAACTATGACCCTTCTCGTTATCCTGAAAAGAACCTGCAACCCAAGCCTACCTCGGACGAGCAACTGGTATATCCGATTGACAATCTGAATCCGGACGACCCGCTGGGGTGTTATTACTACATCTGGACATGCAATATAAAACTGGCTTTCGCTAATTTCTATGGCGAGAATCAGGCGAACAACAAATATCTGTTCAAGTATAAGGGACGTCCGGTCCTGTATCTCTGGACACTCAACGGCTTTTTAGCCAAGGGCTATCCGGGACTGGGAAGCAAGCGCATCGATTGCACCGGCAAGTTGAAAGCGATTATCTTAAAGATGAAAGAGGATTTCCGTCGCGAATTCGGTGAAGAACTTTTTGTTATTCCCGACCGTGCCTGGGAAGACCTTGACCCCGAAGTTTGCGAGCCCGGCGTAGCCGATGCCATGAACGTTTGGTTTTCGGGTGTGGATGAACCCGGAAGACTGTACGCCGGCGGAAAGTCCTATTTGCTGAACGACCATGTCTATACCGGGAAATGGATACACAAAGACAATTATTTGTATGAAAAGGATTATATTAAAGTAGGAACCGGTATTCCGGGATTTTCCGGGGGTGATTTGAAAGATGAGCATGCGGAGCCTTTAGACCCGGACCATGGAAGAACCCTTTCCACATCTTTAGATATGTTTACTACGGTTCAGAATGGATTGTTTCCCAATGACCCGAATCGGGACGGACGGGCCGACCTTATTTTCCTGGAGGGATTTACAGATGTGCTGGAAAATGCGGCTTTCTGGAGGAGCGTAGATACGAAATTCTATGATTACCCGAATCAACGGCTCAATATCTTACGCCGTTACAGCCATTATCCGTTTCAATATGTCCAGAAGCTGGAAGCAGAGGCGTGTGACTTTTACCAGAATCCGAAAGTCTTTCCCAATAAGAGGATGAACATTATGGAGTCGGGTAAAGTGACCCGTTGCGATGATAAGAATTATGGCGGGGGCTGGTGTGTGGAAGGATTGCGTGTGAATGACCGCATCCAATGGAAAGAGCTTCCTTTTCGTGAGGGAAGCACTGCCATCAAATTCCGTTATGCCTATTCCATTTCAGATGTGCAGCTGGAAATTACCGTAGGTGATACCTCCGGTGGTATACAAAAAAAGACAGTGACTTTGCCTGCATCACCCCAGAAGGACAAATGGGTGACAAAGGAAATTGTCCGGTTTGACTTCGAAGAAAAAGGGTATCATGACTTGACTATTCGTGTGCTTTCCGGTATCTTTGACCTGAATTATATTCATCTTATAGCTAATGATATACCATGAAATACCTTAGATTTTTATTGCTGATTGGAATTGTTTCTTTAGGTGCAGCCTGTTCCGATGAGGATATGACACAGGCAGTGGCGGAGGAGGAGAATGATGCGGTGGAAAACGGCATAGAGGAAGAACCTTTGCCTCCGCTGTCTGAAGCAAAGCTCAAGGCAGATGCCTATATGGGTTGCCTTTTCAGTTTTCAAGGCTCAATGCGTCGCACTGAACTCAGCAGCAACACAACCACGCTATATAACTGGCCCTTGTTTGATGGTAAAAAGCTGGAGGCTACAGAGGATGAGTGGTGGGACAATCTGGTGGAAGAGATGGCTTATTCGGGTATAGACTATGCCGCAGCCAATTGCCGGGGGCGGTTGCCGAATGCCGAAGTGCTGGGGCAAGACCATGGCGACCCCACCCGCATTAAGGATATGATTGCCGCCATGCGGCGCCGTGGCGTGGAACATAAATTTAAGATTGCCGTTTTTGACGACTGTCCGGCATCGTGGATGGCCGCACGTAACCTGAAGCTGTATGGCAGATACGTGGGGGACGTGCTGAAGATGTCCGATGGCTATTGGGACAATTATAATCCTGACCGCTTTCCTGGAAAGGAGCTGCAACCGAAACCGGTTTCAGATAAAGAACTGTTGTATCCGATTGATAATCTTGATCCTGACGATCCGAAGGGTTGCTATTATTATATCTGGACTTACAACATCAAGCGTTTTTTTGAAAATTTTTATGGTGAAAATCAAGGCAATAACGACCTCTTGTTTAAGTATAAAGGGAAGCCGGTGGTCTTTCTTTGGACGTTGAATGGCTTTTTAGGACAGACTTATCCGGGAAACGATAACAAAAGGATTGATTGCAACGGTAAGCTGAAAGCCATTGTGCTGAAGATGAAACAGGATTTCCGTACCGCTTTTGGAGAGGAACTGTTTGTGGTTTTGGACCAGTCGTGGGAAAATCTCGATCCGCAGGTGCGTGAGGAGGGAGTGGCCGATGCCATGCATGTATGGTTTTCCGGAAAGGATCAGCCCGGACGGCTTTATGGCGGTGATACTGGTTACTATCTGCTGAACGATCACGTATATGCTAACCAATGGATTCGTTATGAACAGAATTATAAATACAGAAGTGAGTATATTCGTGTAGGTACTGGTGTGCCGGGGTTTGTGGGAGGTAATCTGAAGCCTGAAAACAGCGACAATCCAGATTATCGTCCGCTGGATGCGGATCATGGCCGTACACTTTCTACTACATTGGATATGTTTACCACTGCCAATAACGGACTGTACGATGACCCGTCGCGTGATGCCCGTGCAGACCTGATATTTCTGGAGGGATTTACCGACGTGCTGGAAAATGCGGCATTCTGGCGCAGCGTGGATAAGGTTTATTACGATTATCCTAACCAGCGTCTGAACATTCTTCGCAAGTACAGTCATTATCCTTTTCCCTATGTGCAGAAATTGGAGGCGGAGGCTTGTGACTATTATATGAATCCCAAAGTTTATCCGAATCAGACCATGAATATTGTTGAGTCCGGTATGGTGAAGCGCTGTAATGATGAGAATTATGGCGGAGGATGGTATTTGAAAGGCCTTAGGGTGAATGACCGTATCCAATGGAAAGAACTTCCGTTTCGCGAAGGAACTACCCGGATAAAACTCCGTTATGCCTATTCTGTATCGGATGTGCAGCTGGAAATTACTGTAAGTGATTCGAATGGCGAGAGCAAGCGGCAGACAGTCACTTTGCCTGCATCGCCAAAAGAAAACCAATGGGTTACGAAGGAAATAGCCGAATTTGCCTTTGACGGGAAAGCTTATCGGGATTTGACTGTCCGGGTGATTTCAGGGGTTTTTGACCTCAATTATATCCATCTGGTGGCCGGGACGGAAACTTCTTCTGAAGACTAATTGTAATATATAAATAGATGTGAGTATGAATTTTAAGAATTTAGTGGCAACACTTTGTTTGGGTTCTTTTGCCTTTGCTCCGGTAGTGGCGCAAGACGAACCTTATAAGAATGCGGATTTGTCTCCTAGCGAGCGTGCATGGGATTTGCTGAAGCGTATGACGCTGGATGAGAAGCTGGGGCAGATGAGAAATGGTGCAAGTGAAGTGAAACGTTTGGGTATTGAGCGATACAACTGGTGGAATGAAGCCTTGCATGGAGTTGGCCGGGCCGGTCTGGCCACCGTATTTCCCCAGGCCATCGGCATGGCAGCGACTTTTGATGACCGGGCTGTGTATGAAACGTTCGACATGGTGTCGGATGAGGCCCGTGCCAAACACCATTATTTTAAAAAGCAGGGAGACCGCGGGGGGTATAAAGGATTGACTTTCTGGACACCGAACGTGAATATCTTCCGCGATCCGCGTTGGGGACGCGGGCAGGAAACCTATGGTGAGGATCCTTATCTTACCACCCGTATGGGAGTTGCCGTGGTAAAAGGTTTGCAGGGTGACGGAACGGGTAAGTATGATAAGACGCATGCCTGTGCCAAGCATTATGCCGTACATAGCGGGCCGGAATGGAACAGACATAGTTTCGATGCCAAGAACATTTCACCGCGTGACTTATATGAAACTTATTTGCCGTCATTCAAGGCGCTGGTACAGGAAGCCAAGGTAAAGGAAGTGATGTGTGCCTATAATCGTTTTGAGGGGGAGCCTTGCTGCTCTAATAAACAGTTGTTGGTGAGAATCTTGCGTGAGGACTGGGGGTTTGATGACGTGGTGGTTTCCGATTGCGGTGCTATTGGCGATTTCTATAAGCCTAAAAATCATGGTACGCATCCGGATGCGGCTTCTGCTTCTGCCGATGCGGTAATGTCCGGTACCGATTTGGAATGTGGCGGATCGTATCATTCGTTGAAAGAGGCCATCAAGAAAGGGCTCATCAGCGAGGAGAAAATCAACGAATCTGTCTTTCGTTTGTTGCGTGCGCGCTTTCAGTTGGGCCTGTTTGATGATGATGAAAAGGTGTCTTGGAGTTCGATTCCTTATTCGGTAGTCAATTCAAAGAAACATCAGGAACAGGCACTGGAAATGGCACGGAAAAGTATTGTGCTGTTGACCAACCGCAATCAGACACTGCCGCTGAAGAAGAAGATGAAGAAAATCGCCGTACTGGGACCGAATGCGGCTGATTCCATTATGATGTGGGGCAACTATAACGGCTCGCCGGCACATACGGTGACGGTGCTTGAAGGCATCCGCCGGAAATTGCCGCGTACGGAAGTGTTCTATGACAAAGGTTGCGATTATGTGGACAACATGGTGATGCATAGTTTCTTCGACCAATGTACTTTTGGCGGGAAGAAAGGTTTCAAAGCTGAATTCTGGAACAATAAGGAAGCCACCGGTAATCCCGTGGTCAGCACCCAACTTAGCGAACCGTTTAATTTTGTCACGATGGGCGGAACGGCATTTGTTGCCGGCGTTAACCTGAATAATTTTTCCGGCCGGTTTGAAAGTGTGTTCACCCCTGTCAAGACCGGTGAAGTTACTTTCTATCTGGCCGGTGATGATGGAACACGTCTTTATGTGGACGGTAAAAGAGTGATTGACGACTGGGGGCACGGTCCGGCTAAGGAGAAGACTTACACTATGCAGGTAGAAGCCGGCAAGAAATACCCCATCGTATTGGAATATTGGCAGGGAGGCGGTAAGGGCGAACTGCATTTTGACCTGGGCTACAAGAGCGTGATTGATTTTCAGTCTGTAGTGGCTAAGGTAGAAGATGCCGATGCCATCGTTTTTGTAGGCGGACTTTCTCCCAAGCTTGAAGGTGAAGAGATGGGCGTGAAGTTGCCCGGATTCAAGAATGGCGACCGTACGAACATCGATTTGCCGAAAGTGCAGAAAGACATGTTGCAGGCTTTGAAGAAAACAGGAAAACCGGTCATCTTTGTGGTGTGTACGGGTAGCACAATCGCATTGCCGGAAGAAGCTGCCACGGCCGATGCCATGCTGAATGCCTGGTATCCGGGACAAGCGGGTGGTACGGCGGTAGCGGATGTGCTGTTTGGCGACTATAACCCCGCAGGTCGTCTTCCATTGACCTTTTATGCTTCCTCGACCGACCTGCCTGATTTTATGGATTACAGTATGACGAACAGAACTTATCGCTACTTTAAAGGTAAACCCCTGTTCCCGTTCGGTTACGGCTTGAGTTTTACTTCATTCAAATATGGCAAGGCGAAGTTGAGCAGTCAGCAAGTAAAAATAGGTGAGGAAATGACACTGACCATTCCGGTGAGCAATGCAGGCAAGCGTGACGGTGATGAGGTGGTTCAGGTCTACATCCGTAATTTGAATGACAAGGAAGGGCCGGCCAAGTCCTTGCGCGCTTTCCGCCGCGTGAACATAAAGGCCGGGAAGACGGCTTCTGTGGAAATCAAGCTGCCTTCATCTGCTTTCGAGTTCTTTGACGCTAAGATAAAGAACGTAAATGTGCTGCCGGGCAAATATGAGTTGTTGTATGGAGGTTCATCGGATGACAGTCAATTGACATCTGTGGCAGTACAAGTAGTGGAATAAACATTGAAAAACATTTTAAAAAGAATAAAAAATGAAAAGATTGACTTATATGATAACTGTCGGGGCTATGCTGGCCTTGACAAATCCGGTTCAAGCTGCAACTTCAAAAGCAGAAGATAATCTTCCAAAAATTGTGTGCATACAAACAAACTGTGACAATCCCAATAACCGGAATCAGAATGTGACCAAGCTCTTCGATATGGATGAACAGAGCAAATGGTATGCAGACAAAGGTTTTTCCGGGAAATTCCCCTGCATTATCCTGTGGGAATATGATGGTGCTTTAGCGGTGAAATCCTATAGTTTGACTTCAGGAAATGATGTGCCGGGGCGTGACCCCAAATCGTGGAAGCTATTTGGCTCGGCGGACGGAAAGGTATTTCATTGCATTGACACTCAGAACAACGTGCAGTTTGCCGACCGTAACGAGACCTTGAAATTTGTGCTGAAGGAAACGGCAGATTTCAAATTCTATAAACTGGAAATTAATAAGGTGGCTAATGGGGCAACTCCTCCCCAACTGTCAGAAATCGCTTTGGAACCTGTGTCGGGAGCGTGTGAGCCCGTATCGGATAATGTGAAGATTGTGCCATTGCTTCCGGTTGAAGTGGTGAAGCCATTGAATATAACCTCTGATTGTGATAATCCGAAGAACAAGAATCAGCAGGTGGCCAACTTATTTGATGGGAAACCCGCCACTAAGTGGTTTGCAGATAAGGGCTTTTTGAATGCATTTCCATGTTATATTGCATGGGAATATGCTAAGCCTTTGAAAGTTGTTTCTTATAGTTTGACTTCCGGCAATGATGTTCCCAATAGAGATCCCAAGAGTTGGGTCTTGTATGGGTCTGCTAATGGAAAGGATTATGTGGTGATTGACAAACAGGATAATGTGGAGTTTGAAAGTCGGACAGAAACGAAAGACTTCAACTTGATAAAAGGTGTCAGCTATAAGTTTTTCAAACTTGAAATTCATGCGGTAAAAGCCGGTAATACCTCCACACCGCCGCAATTGGGTGAGATTGAATTGAAATGAACTAAATAGCATAAGAAAATGATGAAAAAACTATATTTGATAGGGGCTTTAGGTGCATATCTGTGCGGTATGTCAGGATGGGTAATGGCTGCAAACGATTTACGGCAGCCTCCATTACGTGCCACGTATGACAAGCCTGCCAAGATTTGGGAGAGTGAAGCTTTACCGATAGGGAATGGCTACATGGGAGCCATGATTTTTGGGGGAGTGTATGAGGATGTGATTCAGACCAATGAGCATACTGTGTGGTCCGGTGGCCCTGCTGAGAATCCGGCATATAATGGAGGGCATCTGCGCACACCGGAAGAAAATCATGAATATCTGCAAAAAACTCGTCGTGAACTGCAGAAAAAAATGAATGAGTTTACTGCTACGAAATCAGCTTATATTGATAACAATGGGAAGTTGATTACTTATAATTATGATGGTGATGGCAAGGGCACGCCCATGCGTGCCCTGATAGATAATCTGGCCGGAGACAAAACACATTTCGGCTCTTTTCAGACATTGAGCAATATTATTATTACGACGGATGACTCAAAGGCTCCTGTGATTGTCAGGGAAGCAATCGAAACAAACTATGAGAATGTGAAAAATGCTGCGCAGGGAGTGAAAAATTTGTTTGATGGAAATCCCGGAAGTAAATGGTTTGCTGACAATCCGAAGTTTTCCGGCAACAATAAATTTCCTTGTATTATCAAATGGGCCTATACCTATGCTCCAAAGGTCACTTCGTATGAAGTGACTTCCGGTAATGATATGCCGGGGCGTGACCCGAAATCCTGGAAACTATACGGCTCAATTGATGGCAAGAAGTATGTGTTGTTAGATGAGCAATCCGGTGTATTTTGGCCGGAAAAGAATGAAAAAGGTAAAGAAAACCGGAATAAATCCTGTTCTTTTCCTTTGACGTGTGATGGTTACCGTTATTTCAAAATGGAAATAAACGAATTGATTGACAATCGTCAGAAAGTGCAATTGGGTGAACTTGCATTGATATACGAGGATTCCTATTCTGACTATCAACGATCATTGGATATTGACCATTCCCTTCATATGGTATCTTATAGAGAAGGTGGTGTGACTTATAAGCGCGAGTATTTTATGAGCTATCCGGACAATGTGATGGTGGTGCGTCTTACTTCGAATGGCAAGAATGCATTGTCACGAACCATTTCACTGAAGTCATTGCACAAAACAAAGTCAATTACTGCCGAAGGAAACACGCTTACTCTGACGGGGTATCCTACGCCTGTAAGCGGAGACAAGCGGGTGGGGGATGCATGGCAGAAAGGTTTGCGCTATGCGCAACAGATCGAAGTGCGTCACACGGGCGGTAGTCTTTCTGTGGTAGATGGAGATAAGATTCGTGTGAGTGGTGCTCATGAGATTCTGATTTTGATGACGGCTGCCACCAATTATGTACAATGTATGGATGATACCTATAATTTTTTCTCCCGGGAAGATCCGCTGGATAAGGTGAAGCGTACCTTGCAAAAGGTTTCCGGTAAGAGTTATCAGGCATTACTTGCCACACATCAGGCAGATTATGGCAGCCTTTACAATCGTATGAAAGTAAATCTGGGCAATTTGAAAGAAATTCCCGGCATAACGACGGATAAACTGTTGAAGGGAATGGATGAAGGAACTAATTCGGTTGACGAGAACCTTTATCTGGAAATGCTTTATTATCAGTTCGGACGTTATCTGTTAATCTCCTGCTCAAGAGAGGGATCTTTGCCTGCCAACCTTCAAGGAGTATGGGGAGACCGTCTGGCCAATGCCTGGAATGCGGACTATCATACAAACATTAATGTGCAAATGAATTATTGGCCTGCCCAGCAGACTAATTTAAGTCCTTGCCATCTTCCCATGGTAGAATATGTAAAAAGTCTTGTTCCGCGTGGTACGTATACAGCGCAATATTACTATTGTCGCCCCGACGGCGGACCCGTGAGAGGATGGGTGACACACCATGAGAATAATATCTGGGGGCATACAGCACCATCAAAGAAATCCACGCCGCATCATTTCCCCGCCGGTGCTATCTGGATGTGTCAGGATATTTGGGAATACTATCAGTTTAATTTGGATAAGGATTTCTTGAAGAAGTATTATGACACGATGCTACAGGCTGCCTTGTTCTGGGTGGATAACCTTTGGACGGATGAACGTGACGGTAAGCTGGTAGCTAATCCGTCTCATTCTCCCGAGCACGGGGAATATTCTTTAGGGTGCTCTACATCGCAAGCCATGATTTGGGAAATGTTTGATATCATGCTGAAGGCCGGCAAAGCATTAGGTAGAGAAAATGATCCGGAAATTAAAGAAATCAAGCAAGCTATGGATAATCTTTCCGGGCCTAAAATCGGGTTGGGCGGTCAGTTTATGGAATGGAAGGATGAAGTGACGAAGGATGTGACAGGCGATGGCGGACATCGACACACCAATCATTTATTCTGGCTTCATCCCGGATCTGCGATTGTGGCAGGAAGAAGCGAACAGGAAAACAAGTTCGCTGAAGCTATGAAGGTGACGCTGAATACCCGTGGTGATGCAGGTACCGGATGGAGCAAGGCTTGGAAGTTAAATTTCTGGGCGCGTTTGCATGATGGTAACCGCGCACATAAGTTATTGAAGAGTGCGTTGAAACTTACTAAGCCGGGCACACGGGTAGGAGGTGTGTATACCAACTTATTTGACGCTCATCCTCCTTTTCAGATAGATGGTAATTTCGGAGTTACTGCCGGTGTGGCTGAAATGCTGCTGCAGAGCCAGGGCGGTTATATTGAGCTGCTTCCTGCCTTACCGGAGGCTTGGAAGGACGGTTCTTTCAGTGGTATGAAAGCACGTGGAAACTTCGAGGTGGATGCAACATGGGAGAACGGAGCGTTAGATAAGGTAGTCGTTGTTTCAGGTGCCGGTGAAGTTTGTATGTTGAAATATCCCGGAATAGGGCGTTTTAAATTGTCAGGCAGTACGAAAGTTACGGTACTTGGTGACGATAAGATTTCATTTTCCACTGTAAAAGGTAAAAAATACACGTTGAAACAGAAATAACCTTTGGTGATGATTGATGTAATTCCACTTCCACTTTAAACAGCCCCCCAGGGATAGGGCATATTTTATTCCTGTTTATGGGATAAAGCAATGAGGCTCTTAGAAAGGTACACTCCTTTCTAAGAGCTTTTTGCATATTAATTGTTTTTTAATTTGAAATTAATACTCTATTTGCAAAAATTTTTAATACGTTCAGCTTTATTTTGTAAGCAAATTAATTTTTAAATCTTGCAATGCGCCATGAAAACAAGAAATGAACGGTCTCCGAGTGTTATGCAGTTTATTTTTCATATTCTGTAAAGAGGGTCAGCTTTAACAGTTGCTTATATCAGTAATAACCTAATTAATTTCATAGATTATGGGAGACACAAGTCAACGAATGATTGTATTTCGGCTGGGGGATATATTAAAATATCTTCTCATTTTTTCCCTTGTTTTTGTCAGTGCTTCAACTTTAAATGCGCAAAACCGGACATTGAAAGGCGTAGTGGTTGATGTAGCGGGCAATCCTATGCCGGGGGTGAATGTCGTTAATATTAAAACGAACAAGGGAACGATTACTGACATTGATGGCCAGTTTTCTATTCAGGTAGCACAAACGGGAGTCGTCAGATTCTCATTTGTCGGATGTAAATTATGGTGGTGGCTGGTATGTGGACAATTTGGGTGGCAAGGTTAATAGTGTCAAGTGGAAAGAAATACCATTTCGTACCGGTAAATCAGTCTTGCGAATTCGTTATTCTGCCAGCCGGCAGGCAGAAGTGCTGTTTAAAATAAATGGCAGTATTTGCGGCACAAAGACATTGTCGGCTACCTCTCAATGGGAAACTGTTGAAATTGCTACTTATGAACAGGGCTCTGAGGCTTTAAATGGTATTTACAGTTTCATCGGGTACGGTAGACCTTAACTATATTGAAATTATTGCTTTGTGATGTGGATAAATTTATGAACACGGGAGGTGCATATTTATAAGTAGTGTTTGGAAAAGGAGAATGAAGTTCATGATTTTAATTTGATTTTAATTCTGTATTAAGCAAAATTGCTCTACAATATTTATTGTGTGCATTTAAATTTGTTGCAAAATTAATTTCTAACTAAACAATTACTGTATGAAATTTTTAAAACAAAATTTATTCGTCTGTATGGCTTTGAGCTTAGGACTTACGGCACAAGCACAACAGGCAGATATAGGAAATTGGAGCAAAGATTTTTCTGATGCTTCTGAAACATTGAGAACTGTGGGACGTGGTTCATGTTGCATTGCTGACGGAGTGTTTCGCTCCAAAGGTTCTTACGCTCTGTTCGGTACTCCGGACATGAGCGATTATGCCTTCTCTTTTCGAGCACGCGCTCCCAAAGATAGCGAACAAGTGCAGATATGGGCCGGCTTTCGTACGCATAACCGGTTTGACCGTTATGTAGTAGGCATTAAAGGCGGTTTGCAGGATGACCTTTACTTGGTGCGTACCGGTTATATGGGAACGGATGAGTTTATGGGTGTACGTCCGTTAGGATTTCATCCGGTTCCGGGCGAATGGTACAAATTGCGTGTCGAGGTGTGTGGCAATCGGATTCGTGTATTTGTAGGTGATTGCAAATTACCGCATATTGATGTGACTGATAAAAATGGTGGCAAACTGGTAACAACCGGTGAAATTTCATTGGGTGGCGGTTGGCTGGAAACAGAATTTGACGATTTGTCCGTCACTCCATTGTCTGCTGATGCCTTCAACAATGTGAAAAATACAGAATGGCAGCAGCGTCTGAGCAAAAAACAGAAAGAAGAGAAACGTCGTAATGAACGTGCTTCGTATACTCCTGTCCGTTTGGGCGCTTTGCAGGGAAGTCGTACAGAACTTTCTTTGGATGGCAACTGGCTATTCATGCCCGAATATCAGCAAAGTAATAAGGATTTAGCTATTTCTCCGGATACTGATGATCAAGATTGGCATGTGATGTCTGTTCCTAACTTTTGGTCTCCCATTCGTATTTGGCTGCATGGTGAGTCTATGCCTACTCCAAGAGGGGCGCAGTCAAAAGGGGTAAGTGATACTTATTATCAGCAGGAAACTGATCGCTGTGAAAACTATACGTTTGATTATAGGAAGACGGGGGCTGCCTGGTATCGTCAGTGGCTGGAATTGCCGCAAGATGTGCTGGGAAAACAACTGACGCTGACTTTCGATGCAGTATCCAAAACGGCTGAAGTATACATCAATGGTCAATTGGCAGGTACACATGTAGGTATGTTCGGGGAGATTAAACTTGATGCAACACCTTATCTGCATCCCGGTCGAAATCTGATAGCATTGAAAGTCATTCGTAATATTAAAGGGGCTGCTGCACAGAATAGCGATGCCATGGAAAATTATTATGGTTCTGTGCGCCGTGATATAAATGACAACAAAGATGATAAAGAGGCCAACAAGGCGGTGCTGACTGATATTCCTCACGGGTTTTATGGTGATAATCCTGCAGGTATCTGGCAACCAGTAAAACTTGTCATCACCGATCCGCTGAAGATAGAGGATGTTTTTATAAAGCCTAATTTGCAAGGGGCGGCATTTGATATTACAGTAAAAAACTATGAAGCTAAGAAGAAGCAGAATTTCACCATCTTCGTTGATATTAAGGACAAGGCTACAGGTGATTTACTCTATAGTGGTGAATTGACCGAAAAAAATAGCCTGATGGCCGGAGCGCAACAAATTTACCAATGTAGCATAGATGGCTTGAAACCTAAACTTTGGGAGCCCGCTACACCTAATTTGTATGATTTTACCTTCCGTTTGCTTGATAAAAAGAAAGAAAAAGACAATATGACGATTACTTCGGGCTTCCGTACATTTGAAGCTCGTAGCGATGGCTTCTTCTATTTAAATGGACGTCGTTATTGGTTACGTGGTGGCAATCATATTCCATTTGCTTTAGCTCCTAATGATAAGCAATTGGCTGACCGGTTCATGCAGCTGATGCGTGAAGGAAATATTAACTCTACCCGTACACATACTACTCCTTGGAATGAGCTTTGGATGGAGGCTGCCGACCGTAACGGTATTGCAGTAAGTTTCGAAGGTACCTGGTCTTGGCTGATGATTCATTCTACTCCTATTCCGGATAAAGGTGTGCTTGACTTATGGGCTAATGAATGGTTGCAGGTGATGAATAAATTCAAAAACCATCCATCACTGATATTCTGGACTATTAACAATGAAATGAAATTTTATGATTTGGATGCAGACAAGGAACGTGCCAAGCAGAAATTCCGTATTATTTCAGATGTTGTGAAGAAAATGCGTGTTTTGGATCCTACACGTCCCATTAGCTTTGATTCGAATTATATGCGGCGCAACGGATTAAATCGATTCGGTGCGGAATTTATGGCTACGGTGGATGATGGTGATATTGATGATAATCATGCTTATTATAATTGGTATGATTATTCCGTATTCCGTTTCTTTAATGGTGAATTTCAAAAGAAATTCAAGACACCGGGTCGTCCGCTTATCAGTCAGGAAATGAGTACTGGTTATCCTAATGGCGAAACAGGTCATCCTGCCCGTTCTTATCAGTTGATTCACCAGAATCCTTATTCATTGATTGGTTACGAAGCTTATGACTGGGCAGATCCTGCTTCCTTTTTGAAAGTACAATCGTTCATTACCGGAGAGTTGGCAGAAACATTGCGCCGTACCAACGATCAGGCATCCGGTATTATGCATTTTGCTTATATGACCTGGTTCCGTCAATGTTATGATTCCAAGAACGTGGCTCCTTGGCCTGCATATTATGCCATGCAACGTGCTATGCAACCTGTATTGGTTAGCGCAGAATTGTGGGGGCGTAACTACTATGCGGGAGAAAAACTTCCTACTCGCATCTATGTGGTAAATGATGATGAACAAGGCAAGGACCTTTCTCTCATGCAACTGACATGGAGCATTACTGATGAAAACGACAAGGTTTTGATTACTAACACGATAGATTTCCCCACAGTGCCGTATTATGGACGTAAATATATCGAACCGGACATTCAGTTGCCAACCACTTTGCCTGCAGATAAAGTATATGCTAAATTGAAACTGACACTTATTGAGAATGGAAAAGTTCGTTCTCGCAATGAATATGATTTAATTCTCGGTCGTAAAGAATGGAACATAGGTCAGATGGTTGTAGATAAAGACCAGAAAATTCTTTTATTGGATAAAGACCGAATGAAATCAATTTTTGATGTACTGAAAGTTCCAGTTAATACAGTAACCTCTGTTCAAGAATTGGTTGATCCGAAACAAAAGGCTGCATTGTGTATTGTTAGTGGTTTGTCGGCTTGTACCGATGATGAGGCATCTATGTTGCGTTCCTATCAGGCAAATGGAGGGAAACTTCTTTTTCTGAATAGTAAAGAAGTTGCCAAAAAAGTTTATCCGGAATATATTACGGGTTGGATAATCCCTACCGAAGGGGATATTGTGGTGATGGAACGTCCTGAAGCTTCTGTATTTAATGGAATTGGTGTACTTGACCTTCGTTATTTCAATAATAACAAGCGTGAGATACCTCTTGCATGTACTGCCACGCTGAAAGCTGTTCGTCATGAAAACGTAGAGGAGCTAGCCAGCCAGATGAAGATTCATGCCTACATAGATGGTGGAAAGCCGGAAGCTCGCATCCAGCGTATTGAATCCATGCGTGGACTGACGTTGCTAGGTATCCATGACGGAAAAGGTAAAGCGATGGTCTCTACTTTATGTACAGAGAAAGCCATGACAGACCCTATAGCCGGACATTTGTTGGTCAATATGTTGAATAGTTTGATGAAATAAAATATTGGGTTCATAGCCTATAATCTGAGGGAGTATTGAAAAATGCATACCTTTTAGGTAAGACTTAAGGTTGAATTGAATGGTCTGTTGGTGAAACCATGAATCTTTCTTGGTTTTACTAACAGATTTTTTTGCTATTAATAATTGTTTTAATTTCCGATTAAAATATTTATTCTTTTATGATTAATGGATATATTGTAAAAATCCAAACTTGTGTAAATATATCTGATAAGGTGAATTTAAATCTGGACATTCAAATCGTCCAACGTATTAGAAGTGAGGTTATAAGTTGATTTTGTTAGTTTGTTTAAATTTATTATCTTGTTTCCTTTTAAATGAATTTATTGTTGCATCATAAAATTGTCTTAAGCTATATTGTATTGGTTGTTATTATTGGCGTTTCAGCTGTCACAGTATTGAATGGGCATATCCGTTTGAATAAGTTGGAAAATGAAATAGCAGGTCTTCATTCCATTCATGGCGATATAAACATAATCCATCACCGGATCACCACCCTTGCCACATACGGAGAGTCTGTCATCATATGGTCGAAGAAGGATTATGAAAAGTACAGTAGATTCCGTAATACGACGGACTCCCTTCTTGTATGTTTAAAACAGCCTTGCCGGGAATTTATCCGTCCGGGGCGGATAGATACTTTACGACAATTGTTAGCGCAAAAAGAAAAACATTTGTATAACCTTATGAACATAATCCAAAACCAAGCGAGAACGGATAGTATTTTGTCGGTGCAATTGTCTGACATGTTAAAGAATGCTTTCGGAGTGCAGAAGATAGTCCGAAAAAAGAAAGGATTGGCGGGGCTATTTGGTAAAAAGGAAACATTGTATATACCTAATAAATATAGTGCGCTGTTGCATCTGAATGATACGCTAATATCCAGCCATGTTTATCAAAGCAATCAGATTGAGTCATCTGCAGACAGCCTACGTCTGCAGAATAAGATGTTGAATTGGAAGTTATACCAGCTTATCATTTCCCTTGATAAGCAGGTTCAATACTCTTTAATGGAGCGTGGAGAAGAAATGTTTTCCGCCTACAAGGAGTCATCCCGTATTTTTGTATTTGTGTTGGCGATTACTGTGGTCTTGCTTATCGGTTCCTTTCTGATTATCCGTTCAGACTTTCATAAGGAGGAGAAGATAAAACAGCAATTGAAACAGGCTGTTCATGAGAATGAGGATCTGCTGGATATGCGCAACAAAGTTATTCTGACGGTTTCTCATGATATAAGGGGGCCGATTGGCAATATTCATAATTGTGCGGATCTGGCATCGAAAACCTTGGAGACGCAAAAGCGTGAAAGTTATTTGGACGATATTCGTTATTCCTGTCGGCACATATTACATCTGGTAAACAATCTGATGGATGCTTACCGTATTAATGAGAGCAAGGATATGAAAAAAGTTTCCCCCTTTCGTCTTGGTGATTTTTTGAAAAGGATTACAGACGAGTTCTCCCGGAAAGCAAATGTACAGGCTCTTATGTTCCATTCGTCACACCTGAAATCAGATGTAACCTTGTTGGGGGATGTGGACAAGCTGGAGCAGGTATTGTCCAATCTGCTTACAAATGCCATCAAGTTCACCCCTTCAGGTTCAATCCGCTTTCAGACGGAATATCTGGATGGTAAACTCCATATAGAGATATGTGATACCGGTATAGGAATGGATACGGAAACTCAAAAACGTATATTTGAACCTTTCGAGCGTGCCGCCCCCAATATCAATTCAGAAGGTTTTGGTCTCGGGCTTTATCTGACAAAGGGATTGGTAAAGGTATTAGGCGGTTCGTTGGAACTGGCCAGCAGTCCGGGAAATGGAAGTACGTTCAATCTGGTGTTTCCTTTACCTGAAACAGACGATATGGTTGAAGCCTGTATTCGGGAGAGCAGCCGGTTGTTATTGCTGCCTGCAAAAATACTGGTAGTTGACGACGACCGTATTCTGCTGAAAGTTACTGAAGACATACTGGGCAGGCGTGGGATACAATGTACGGTTTGTAATACGGTGCAGGAAGTGATGACTGCTTTGGAAGATCCCGGCTATGATTTGGTGCTTACCGATATACAGATGCCGGGTATGGACGGCTTTAATCTGTTGAAACTATTGCGTAGCTCAGACATCGGTAATTCAAAAACGATACCGGTGGCAGCAATGACAGCACGTGAAGATGGCAATAACAGTGTGTATACTCAGTCTGGTTTCTGCGGTGTCCTCCATAAACCTTTTGATACAAAGGAATTGATGTCTTTCCTTTCGACCGTAGTATATAGGGCAGAACCGTTCGTACAGACCGAGTTTGATTTTTCATCCTTGTTTGAAAATACGGATGAACGTGATTATATGCTGGCTCTGGTCATACAAGAGTCCGAAAGAGAGCTGGAAGAACTGGATGTGGCATTGAAAACAAAAGATTTCGACAAGGTTCGTTCTCTATTACACAGAATGCTACCCGCATGGGAAATGCTTGGGAAAGATGCTGTTTTACGTGAACTGCAATGTCTGTTGCGTAATACTTACTGTGAAGAAAAAACTGTTAATGACTGCATTCTTTCAGTAATGGAATGGATAAGAAAACTGATTGAAGAATCGAATAAACTATTGTACAAACATGAAGATATTGGTAGTTGAAGACAATTTGATACTTTCCGGTATGCTTAAGAAATGGCTGCAAAAAGCGGAATACGAAGTGCTAACCGCCATAGACGAGCCTCAAGCCCGTAATATCCTTCAACAGAATCAGATTGATCTGATTCTGAGTGACGTACGACTTCCGCATGGTGATGGTATCCACTTACTGGACTGGCTATTTCGTACCAGACAAAATATCCCTTTCATTGTAATGACAGATTATGCCTGTTGTGCAGATGCTGTCCGTGCGATTAAACTAGGGGCTGAGGATTATCTTCTCAAACCGGTACACAAGGAATCCCTGCTGGATTTGATGCATGGCTTGTTGAAACAGCCGGCAGTTGTGCGAAAGGAGCGTTCATTTGTAGAACGGAAAAGCATTGCAGCCAGAAAAACGGCATCTCTTGCCTGTCGGGTTGCTCCTTCTGACATTTCGGTTATGATACTCGGTCCCAGCGGTAGCGGAAAAGAAGTCATAGCGCAGATGATTCACCAATATAGTGATAGGCGTGACAAACCTTTTATAGCCATCAATTGCGGAGGCATCCCCGGCGACTTGCTTGCATCCGAATTCTTCGGTGCGGTTAAAGGCTCTTTTACCGGAGCCCTGACTGATATCAAGGGTTATTTCGAAACGTCAAAAGGCGGAACCCTGTTTTTGGATGAGATCGGGAATATGCCTCATGCCATGCAGCAGCTTCTGCTCCGTGTACTACAGGAAAAGGAATTTACTCCGGTCGGTAGCAGAAAAGTTCAACGGACAGATATACGTATCATTTCGGCAACCAACGAGGATATGGAGAAAGCGATACGGGAAGGGCGATTCCGAGAAGACTTGTATTATCGTTTGGCTGAACTGGTGATTGTCCAGCCGCCGCTTGTCGAATGTAAGGATGATATACTTCCGCTCGCCGAATTTTTCAGGAAGGAACATTCCCGAAGAATTCGTGTCGCCAATGAAGGTTTTACAGATGAAGCGAAAGAATATATGTTGCGTTATAACTGGCCGGGTAACGTGCGGGAACTGAGTGGGAAAATCAAGCGTGCTGTGTTGGTTGCAGATGCACCATTGTTGGGCATAAATGACTTGGATTTGAACAATGTCTTTACAGATGAAAAGGAAAAAATTCAATGTCTGTTGGTGAAAAATAAGGGCAATGTCAGTCAAACTGCTATCGAATTATGTTGCAGCCGTACAGCCCTATATAAGAAAATGAAAAAATACGGGTTGAAGTGACTTTTATTCCTTTAACTTGTATACCAGCCTGCATACATTGTTTTTGAATGTCTTGCATTCCAGTAATGTCCATTGTCCGTATTGTATTCTTCCGGTTATGTTTTTTCCGGTTTTGTATGACAAGGGCAACAGATAAATGACAAGTTCATCCACGAGTCGGTAGAGAAAAGTTCCGCTTGCATATTCTGCACTTTTTTCGTCTTCTACTATCATAAAGAAGGTGCAGTCACTTTCATGCCTATCCTTAGCATTCATCAAATCAATCATTCCGTAATGTGGATACATATTGAAAACCGCCCGTTCTTTCCAATACGGAAAGCCGTTCCGGTCTGTTCCGAGCCATTCCATCAGCTCCTCGTTCTTATCCGGTAGAAACCCGTCCAATGTGACAGGCATGATGATTTGTATTTTTGCCATACCTCTATTTGTAAAAAGCATGAAACCCATGCAGTTTCAGGTAGAGGCTCTGGTAAAACCCAAACGATAACTTGCATGGGCTCACGCTATAAGATATAGCATAAGCCTCACGCAATAGCCATCGTTTTTTGAAATTTACCAGATTTCTACCTGAGACATTTTGCGACTTATGTGTTTAATCGGCAGAAAACGTCCCGTAATCTGCCGTTTTATTCTATTTTTATAATTCAAATATGCGGAATATTTTTGAAAAAACGGTCGTGTCGGTAGTTAATTTTCATTATCCTCTTCGTTTTCCGTCTCTTCTTCGGTTTTCAGTCCCAGCCTTTCGCAGAGTTCCGGGTCACTCTTGATACGTTGCATCTCTTCGTTGATTATGGCCTGGGCGTCCGCCTTGATCCGGTCGTAGTTGCGTTGTATCTGCTGGAGCATGATGTCGTTGCCCTCCTTGTCCCTGAACTCATTGATGACCGGGATTTTCCTATAAGCCTTTTCCTCTGCGCTGACTTTGGCATGGTCCACGACAATCTCGGCATGGAAAATCTTCTGTTCTATCTTCTCCCTAAAATTATCCGACACGGAACCGACGAACGTACCCTGTGAAAGGTTGGAAATCTTGGAGGCCGGAATGAGCGCGTCGAGCTGCGTGTTGATGGAGGTGGAAACGTCCTGCCGGTTGATGGAAACGGACTGGCGTTTCTGGAGTATCTTGCCGAAGCGCTCGGAAAGCGTCTTGGCGGTCTCACCCACCACCTGCCCGCTGAACACGTTGCCCACCGTATTCTGGATGACCTTGGACTCTTTTTCACCGTAGTCACGGTTGAGCTGGGAGAAATCCTGAAAGCCGAGACACACCGCCACCTTGTTGCTCCGGGCCGTGGCGATCAGGTTGTCGAGCCCGCGAAAATAAATCGTGGGCAGCTCGTCGATGATGACCGTGCTTTTGAGTTGTCCCTTCTTATTGATGAGCTTCACGATACGCGAGTTGTATAGTCCGAGCGCTGCGGAATAGATGTTCTGGCGGTCGGGGTTGTTACCCACGCACAGAATTTTCGGTTCTTCCGGATTATTGATGTCCAATGAAAAGTCATTGCCGGTCATTACCCAGTAAAGTTGCGGCGAAATCATACGGGTAAGGGGGATTTTTGCCGAAGCTATCTGCCCCATCAACTGGTCTTGCGCTCCACCTTTCCACGCATCCATGAAAGGAGAAAGGTAGTTTTCCAGTTCCGGATAAGAGGTCAGAATCATAAACAAGTCCGAATACGGTTTGTTCAGCAGTTCCACCGCATGGGGAAAGGTACAATAGATGCCGTCCTTGAAAATTTTGAGATACCAGATAAGGGCCGCCAGCAGGATAATAGGAGATTCGACAAAGAAATCCCCCTGTTTTTCGATCCAGGTCTTATTTAAATTTAACATAATAGTGTAACTCGCTTCGTAGGCATCGGAAATGTCCGTCATGAACTCCGGGTTGATGGGGTTGCAACGGTGCGAACGGTGCGGGTCATCGAAATTGATGACATAGAATTTCGGTTTGACCCTGTACTTGTCCGTGTTGCGGAGCAACGTGTTATAAGCGATTGTGGAGAGGTCATCGAATTTATAATCATAGATATATACACTGAATCCTTTGGAAATCATCTGTCGGATATAGTTGTTTACGACAGCATAGGACTTTCCTGAGCCGGGCGTGCCAAGGACGATAGTTGCCCGGAAAGGGTTAACCACATTGACCCATCCATCGTTGAACTTTCCCCCGTACTGGAAACGGGTGGGCAGGTTCACGGAATATTCGTTTTCAATGAGCCGTGTTTCCTGCATGAAGGATTCGTTTTCTTCGTTGAACACGTCCTCCATGAGGTTGTGTTTATACAGGCGGCTTATCCATAGTCCTGCCATGAGCAGGCAGAGATAACCGGCTGCCAGCGTCATGATATAAAGCGATGTGACCGCTTCGTGCGGAAACGGCAGATTAAGCAACCACCAGTTGAGAAAGAAAAGGACGGCTCCGCCGGTCAGGAATGCCCATATCTTGGGCCATGTGATTTTCTCCCCCTTGACGCCTATCGTTCCCATGCAGGAGATTGCCAGCAGCAGTACCGCCAACAGCTTGGTCCAGAGTATGCAGCCGAATATGCCGGTTGTGCGGTCGAAATTCAGCAGTATGCGGTCTATGACCTCCAGATTCAGGTGCCAGGCTACCGTGCTCGGATAACAATACACATAGACGTGTACCACCAGAATGAATATGCTTACGGTACGGCCAAACTCCATGATTTTGGCAAGCGCCCTCAAATCGTCTTCCTGTTGCATAGAAATATTTTTTTTGGAATACCGGTCCGAACGGAAGCGGACAGGCATTCCGGGTTGAACTTGTAATTTTCAGATACCGCGCGACTTGCGTTTTGCAGGTTTCTTTTTCCGTTGCATGCGGCGGCGGAACGCCTCTTCCTCGTAATCGACGGCCGGGTTAGTTTCCATGGAAAGAATACCGGCGGCCTGTTCCAGCGCACTGCCGTTTTCCACCTTGTGCCGATAACTCTGCCAGAGTTCTCCGCCTGTATGTTCCCGGAGTTCCTTATCGGGTATGCCGTCCCACCAGTGGAAAAGTCCGTTAAACACGTTGGCAGAAAACTCCTTGCCCATGCGCGAACCGTTGAATGCCTCACGCCGGTTATGGTCAATGAACGTCACCCCGTAGATACGCCCGGTTTCATTTTCGCGGAATACCACACCAATACGGTCTTTTTCCAGCATCCTTACTAGTTCGTCCCGTGAATGCGCGAGACGCATGGCCTCTGCCACCTGTCGTCGGATGGCCGGTGCCCATTTGCCGTCCTTGAAATCTTTCGTATGCGCGAGCATCCTTTTTTCCAGCCATTCACCTCCGAAGCGTTTACCGAAGCGGGAACTTTTGAAAGGCGGGCTGACCACCCTGCCCTTGTCATCGGTGCCCGAATAGACGATACCCGTATAGGGCTTTCCCTTGTACTCGCCTTTTACCTGTTTGGCCTCGATGTTGAGCGTGGAAAGCAACGCGCTGTATTCTCCGAAGGTCTGGAAGCGGTAACTTTCCAACACGACCTTGAGCGTGTTGCCGATCTGGTGGCGTACGTCACCTACAGCAACATCCACCTTTTTCAATTCCGCTCTTAGGTTGCGTTCTTCCATGTCCGCCCCGTTTCTGAGCCTGAAGTCCGTTTCCAGTTCACGACAGGCGGTCATGGATCGGCGGTGCTCGTAGGAGTCGCTGATTTTCCGGCCGTTCTCATCCACGCATACACTTACGATATGGATGTGCGTATTGTGCGTGTCACCGTGTTTATAGACAATGTAAGGCTGGTTCCCATATCCCATCCTTTCCATGTACCTTGCCGCCAGCTCCTCCAGCTGCGTGTCGGTCAGACGGTCTTCCGGCGCCGGGCTGAGAGCGATATGCAGGACCGGTTTTTCGGTGTTGCGGTTTGCCAGCAGGTAGTTCTCGAAAGAGAGGAGCGTAAGGCGCATGTCCTCGCTCGGCTGTCCCAGCCGGTCGGTAATCATGCGATTTCCCGAAAGGATCTCCGCCATGCCTTTCTTCACCTTTTCATAATTGTAGGCGAGTGCGCCGTACAGACTTGCCCCGTGACTTATCTTTGCAACCATTTCCGCGCGTATTCCTCGGTGAGTGCCATGACCTTCTTGCAGACGAGCATCAGTTCCAGATTGGATTTCTCCAGCTTGTAGAGCAATGCCATCGCCCGTTTTTCTCCGAAATTGTTCTTGACGGCCCGTACCACCTGATTGTAGTTGTTGCCGACAGCCTGGAACTGGCGATGGAATTCCGTGAGCCGGACGTAATAGTCCATTGTCGCCTTGTCGATTTTCACTACCCTGAGGGTGCCCCCGAAAAGGGCTTTCTTGATAAAGAGCGTGCGGTCTTTGGCCTCGGATTCCGCCAGCAGTCTTTCAAACCGGCTGTTTTCCTCGGCGTTCAGACGGAAACTGTACTTGTAATCCGCCGGATCACTCTTGGGTTTTCTTCCCGTTCTTTTTCCTGTGTCTTGTCTCATTTCCTTTGAAGTTTTCGTTTCCTGTTTTTTCTGCCGGAATTCCGACTTTGGAGAAATTCCCCCGACCGTGAGGGAGGGCAAGCCGGTTTCGGTCGGACAAAAGACTTTTTGTCGGACTGAAACACAACTTGCTCTGCTCGTTTGAGCAGAGAATCCTCATGAATTCGGATTGCTGCGCGACGTTCACGGCGTGCTGTAGTCCGATGATGTGCGCCGATTGTCCTGTGCTATTCCGACGATGCAAAAATAGTGTGCTTGAAACGGCTGTGAAACAGCAGATTGTGTGACTTGTAATGACGGCTGATGCCATGTGATGCCAGCCGGGATTGAAGATGGCTGCGGAGCCGGATAATTGTTCTACTTTTGGGCATCGCATAAGGATATGTCCGCCTGTCAGGGTATTGCGATACTCCGCTTTTAGCGGTATGACATATCATTATGTTTTTGTGTTAAAGAAATAGTGTGTCAATGTGTCAGGAGAAGGACAGAATGATGTGATGACGGAGAAAAAGGTCGCTACCATCGGGCCGGGTGGCGTCAGGGTAGCGGTGGAATACAGGCATGGCCTGTCATTCTGTTGACCGGTTCCGATGTTATTGTCCTATTCCAGAAACAGCGGATTGTTTTCAAGTCACAAGACAATCTGCCATTACTATAACCACCGGACAGGGTGGTCGGATAAGGGTGTGTTATTGTTCCCGCGCCTTGTTCCACTACCCTTGCAAGCTGACGACAAGGAAAAACAACGAGATAATAAACCGATTATAAACCCCTCATTTGAAAAGCGTATGAGAAAACGATGTGTCTTTATCGCCCTGAGCAACCAGAAGGGCGGAGTCGGCAAGTCCACACTGACGGTGCTTCTTGCCAGTTATTTCCACTATGTCAAAGGCAGGCAGGTGGCGGTCGTGGACTGTGACTATCCGCAGTTCAGCATCCAGGCTTTGCGTACCCGTGACACGCAGAACGTGGAAAAGAGCGAACACCTCCAGCGGCTGCTCTGTGAGCAGTTCGAAAGAACCGGTAAGAAAGCCTACCCTGTCCTGACCTCCGGTCCCGGCAAGGTGCTGGAAACGGCCGGCAAGCTGGAAGAATCTTCAGAGATAGTGTTCTTTGACCTGCCCGGAACAGTGAACTCACCGGGGATTCTGGAAGCCATCATCAACATGGACTATGTCTTTACTCCTGTTGTCCAGGACCGGATGGTTATGCAGAGCAGCCTTTCCTTTGTGGGCACCCTTCAGGATTTTATCCGGCAATACCCGAAAGCGCCGTTGAAGGAGATACGGTTGTTCTGGAACAAGATTGACGGGCGTGTGTCCAGGGAAATCTACCGACATTACAACGGGATTTTCGAGAAGATAGGTTTACGGACACTTGGTACGGTGGTACCCGACATGGAGCGTTACAACAAGGAGGCTGTTTCAGGCAACCGCCTGCTGTTCCGAAGCACCTATTTCCCGCCTTCGGAAAAGTTGTTGAAAGGCAGCAGTCTGGACAGGCTGGCCGATGAAATTGAAAGCATCATTCATTCGGAATCCTGAGGGTTATGGTGAAAAGAGAAGTTTTCAATGTAAACGAGGAGCGGCTGAAGGAGATTATGGCCCACGAGACGGATGCCGAGGGTACGCCGAGAAATGCTCCGGTTACCGGCGAAGGAGCTTCCGCTGCCGTACAGAAAAATAGCGGCAGATTGAAAAAATCTGCTCCTGCGCCGGAAGAGCGGCTGAAGGAGTACCGGGAGCATTTCCTCAGCCGCAAGAATTCTGTGCACCGTAAACAGACCTATATCTGTTATGAGACGTACCGCAGGCTTGCCCGGATATTACCCTTGCTGAGCGAAGGGATGACGGTACCCGCGTTTCTGGACAATGTGCTCGACCATCATCTGGCACAGTATGAAGAGGAACTGGACGAAATGGTCCGTCAGGGAACCTTAAACTCACGTTGATTATGGAACAATGGTTTGTTTGCCTGATTCTGCCGGCTGTAACCTGGCTGCTGTATATGGGATACAGGCTGAGACAAGGAAAGGGCCGGTCGGGAGAAAAGAATACCGAACATGGTCCGGAGGAAGCCGTGCCGGAAACGCAATCCGATATACCTGTATCGGAGGTTACCGGTTGGCGGTTTGACGAAGATAGGGATGCGCCGGATTGGGAAGCCGTCATTGAAGGGATAGCGGCTTGTGGCACGACTTTGCCGGAAGTGTTTTCCGGCTTTCAGGAAGAACGTTTTTTAAACCAGTTAGAAAGTATGGATATGGAAAACAAGGATTTATTGAAAGAGATGGAAGAAAAGAGTGTATATGCGGAAACATTTTTGGACCGTAGAATAACGGGAAAGAGAAAACAGACTTATATTCACAGTTCCCTGTATGAGGAGCTTGCCGGGATACTTCCGGTCATTGCCCCAGGATTGTCCGTACCCATGTTTGTAAATAACGTACTGGCCGGTCACCTGGAAAAGCATCGGGATGTGATGAATGAAATGTACAGGAAGGAAGTGGAAAAACGGTTGCAGGAATGGAAGAAATGATTTATCTGTCGGTGCGTCTGGGCTGCATATCTTACCTGTTATATAAGGTATGGGGACAGAAAGCCCGGATACGGGAATGGTGCGACTTGCTCTACACTCCCGTGAAAAAGGAAGGACCGAAGGCGGTTCCCGCCATTTCTGCCGATGAAACGGACGTGATGGGCAGTACCCGTTTTGTCTATCTGGATGAGAATGCAGGTAAGACTGCGGCTCCCTTCATGTCGTATCCGTTGGAAACGGAGGCGGGCTATCTCGGTGAAGAGGAAGAAGTTCCCGCCGGTGAGGTGGAGTGTTCGCTTTCACTTGAAGAGATGCGGATGTTGGAGGAGGAACAGGAAGAACTGGAACGGCTGGCTCCTGAAACGGATGCGGTGACGCAGGCGGTCACACTGGATGAACTCAGCCTTGTAGGGGACGTACTGATGAAGGTGGACGGGGCGGACAAGGACGAGGGAAGAGCTTCCACTGCCGCCCGGACGCTGTTCGCCATCCGGAATACGGACCTGTTTGAACTGTTTGTTGCCCAAGTGGGGAATGAGGAAGCGGTCAACGGGCTGCTGGAGAAATATCTGGACGGGGATGGACGGCCGTTGGATAAGGAAAGGAATCGGCAAAAGAAGGGGATTGACTGGAGGACGCTGATTTGACAATGAATAAAAGCCTGCGTACCGGGGACGGTGGCGGGCTTTTATTCATTTTTACAGTCGGATAATTGATAAAGCGAAAGTCCCAATATATTCTTGAGATTTTCGCTTTTATTTTTATTGTATGGAGAGAAACAGGATTTGATTACCTGCTTAAACTGGTTTTGAAGCCAATGAGTACAAATCGTTCGACTGTGTAACTATTTGATAGAAATGCACAGCATGTCCTTCTAAAACTTTCCGTATCTTTGCTTTATTTTCATCCGTACATTTAAGTCCGAAGTAGATTTCTTTCACACAATTCGGAGGTAATGTCAGTGACTTAAAATCTCCTTCAAAGTAGGGATCATAATGCAATAATCTAACTTCGCTTTCATAACTCCAATCTGCACTTTTTTTGAAAAAGGCATCGTTTAGAGTCAATTCATCCGTTAATGATATTTTTCCAACATAGTCAACATTCCCCAGACGTGACAGTGTGCTATTGGGAATGTCTTCATAAACAAAATTCTCAGGAAAATTATATTTCACACAATAACCGGTATGATTATAGGCATAATGCGCCCACATTAACAAATTGTATTGTTCTTGCACGCTACTTCTCATAAGAGGATCATCTGCCGCTTCTGTCGGTAATGGAGTGTTTCTGACAAAACAACGAACTTTTATGTATGAATATGCCTTTGCTAATAATTCTGCGGCCATATTTTGACGTGCGTCTGTCAGTGCCTTCTTCCGTGTGTCAATCCACGGAAATATCAAACAATCCAACGGATCATTAAATTGAGTCGGACTGGATAACGTCAAAGTATTATTTTTCAAATCCTCAAGAGCGTGAGGACTACATGAGCGGAAACTGTAGAATTCAAAATTACTATAACGCTGATTGTCTATCAACAGGTAAAAAACATGCTTCTTAAAAGCTTCCAACGCTTCTTCTTCGTGGTTTGATTCGGCATGATATATTCCCAAATGATGAAACATTGTGGATTTTAAGGGATAGTCATACTTCCATTTTGACGAGTACTTTTCTATGTGCTCAGTTAAAAAAGAAATGGCAGCCGGAATATCTCCTGCTAATTTGTAAGCCTCTCCCATGTGTAGGATAATCTGTGCATAGACTTCGTTTCTGAAAGAATCCCATAGGTCTTGCAAAGGTAATAGATAATCAAGAATTTCTTTTGCATTATCTATTCTCACTGGTTGATGAATATTAAGGAAGAACTCAACTGTTTGCTCGGGTGTAAGTTTCATAAATTATTTTTATTGCAAAGATAAAACTGAAATATATAATATCATATTTTTTATACGGCTTTTCACTTCAGAATTTCGTGACGACACGCCATCTGATGACATCTGATGCTATCTAATGAATCGTTTGTTCCACTGCTGTTTATCCCCTATATATTTGCATTCGAATTCAATTTATGTCTCACCTAAACGATTCGACGATGAAGAAAAGAATCCTTTTTTCGATGATGTGCGCACTTGCCGCCACCGGTGCTTTTGCACAAGGCCAGGGGCTTGCGGGCATCAACGAGGCGACGAGCCTCATGACCTCGTATTTCGACCCCGCCACCAAGTTGTGTTACGCCATCGGTGCCGTGCTCGGTCTGGTGGGCGGCATCAAGACCTACGGCAAGTTCAGCAGCGGCGACCCGGACACGTCGAAGACGGCGGCCTCGTGGTTCTTCGCCTGTATCTTCCTGATTGTAGCCGCAACCATTCTCCGTTCCTTCTTCCTCTAAGACGATGGAATATCCGATTAACAAAGGTGCGGGAAAGGGGGTGGAGTTCAAGGGGCTGACCACGATGTACCTGTTCATCCTTGCGGGCGGTCTTGCCGCCGTACTGCTGGCAGTCATCGTGCTTTACCTTGCCGGTGTCAGCCAGAGGGTATGCATCCCCTTCGGACTGGCAGCCGGGCTCCTGCTGTCCGGGCTGGTCTTCCGGCTGAACGCGAAGTACGGCGAGCACGGGCTGATGAAACGCCTGGCGGAGAAGCGCCATCCCCGTTACCTGATCCACCGCAGGCGACTGTTCCGATTACTTACCAAAAGAAGAAAACCATGAGAAATGTATTGAAAGCCGAGACGCTGGAACGGAAGTTCCCGCTTCTGGCAGTGGAACACGGCTGCATCGTGAGCAAGGACGCCGACCTGACCGTGGCCTTCGAGGTGCTGCTGCCGGAAATCTATACGGTGACGGGCAGCGAGTACGAAGCCATCCACTCTGCCTGGGTGAAAGCCGTCCGTGTGCTGCCCGACTATTCGGTGGTGTGCAAGCAGGACTGGTTCATGAAGGAGACCTACCGCCCCGACTTCGGCGGTGACGGGCAGAGTTTCCTTGCCGGAAGCTACGAGCGGCACTTCAACGAACGTCCGTACCTGAACCACCGCTGCTACCTCTACCTGACGAAGACCACCCGCGAGCGCAGCCGGCGCCGGAGTGACTTCAGCACGCTCTGCCGGGGGCATATCCTGCCCAGGGAGATTACGGACAAGGAGACGGCGTCCCGTTTTCTGGAAGCCGTGGAACAGTTCGAGCGGATAATGAATGATTCCGGCTTGGTGTCCCTGCGCCGCATGGACACCGGAGAGATTACCGGCAGCCTGGAATGTCCGGGGCTGGTGGAGAAGTACTTCTCGCTCTCGGCGGACGAGGGCGCCACGGTACTGGAAGACCTCTACCTCGAACCCGGCGGGATGCGCATCGGCGACAAGCGGCTCTGCCTGCATACCCTGTCCGCCGCTGACGACCTGCCCGGCAAGGTGGAGACCGACATGCGCTACGAGCGGATGTCCACCGACCGGAGCGACTGCCGCCTCTCGTTTGCCGCTCCTGTGGGACTGCTCCTTTCCTGCAACCACATCTATTCGCAGTACATTTTCATAGACGACGCGAGGGAGATTCTGCTGGATATGGAAAAGGCCTCGCGCAACCTGCTCTCCCTCTCCCGGTACAGCCGGAGCAACGCCGTCAACCGGGAGTGGGTGGAAATGTATCTGGACGAGGCCCATACGCAAGGGCTGCTTCCGGTGCGCTGCCACTGCAACGTGCTTGCCTGGAGCGAGGACGCGGAGGAACTGCGCCGGGTGAGGAACGACACGGGCAGCCAGCTGGCCATGATGGAATGCACGCCCCGCCACAACACGGTGGACGCCCCGGTACTGTACTGGGCGGGCATTCCGGGCAATGCGGGAGACTTTCCCGCCGAGGAGAGCTTCCACACCTTTCTGGAACAGGCCGTCTGCCTGTTTACGGAGGAGACGAACTACCGCAGCTCGCCCAGCCCGTTCGGTATCCGGCTGGCCGACCGGCGGAACGGCATCCCCGTGCATGTGGACATCAGTGACGAGCCGATGAGACGCGGCATCATCACCAACCGCAACAAGTTTATCCTCGGCCCTTCGGGAAGCGGCAAGTCCTTCTTCACGAACCATCTGGTCAGGAACTATTATGAACAGGGAGCGCACGTGCTGCTGGTGGATACGGGCAACAGCTACCAGGGGCTGTGCCGCCTGATCAATGACCGGACAGACGGCGAGGACGGGATCTACATCACCTACGAGGAGGACAACCCGATTGCCTTCAACCCGTTCTATACCGATTCCGGGCAGTTCGACGTGGAAAAGCGGGAAAGCATCAAGACGCTGATACTGACCCTTTGGAAACGGGAGGACGAAGCCCCGAAACGCTCGGAAGAGGTGGCGCTGTCGGGTGCGGTGAACGCCTATGTCCGACGGATAACGGAAGACGGGACGCCCCGTCCTGATTTCAACGGCTTCTACGAGTTCGTGCGCGACGACTACCGCCGGATGATGGAGGAGAAGAAGGTGCGCGAGAAGGACTTCGACATCGACGGTTTCCTGAACGTGCTGGAACCTTTCTACAAGGGAGGGGACTACGACTTCCTGCTGAACTCGGACAAGGGGCTGGACCTGACGGGCAGGCGCTTCATCGTGTTCGAGCTGGACAACATCTCCTCGAACAAGGTGCTGCTGCCGGTGGTGACGCTGATCATCATGGAGACCTTCATCGCCAAGATGCGCAGGCTGAAAGGCATCCGCAAGGTCATGCTGATAGAGGAGTGCTGGAAGGCGCTGATGTCCGCCAACATGAGCGCTTATGTGCTCTATCTGTTCAAGACCGTCCGCAAGTATTTCGGTGAGGCGATAGTGGTGACGCAGGAGGTGGACGACATCGTCTCGTCACCGGTGGTGAAGGAGGCCATCATCAACAACTCGGACTGCAAAATCCTGCTCGACCAAAGAAAATACATGAACAAGTTCGACCATATCCAGACCCTTCTGGGGCTGACGGAGAAGGAGAAAAGCCAGATACTTTCCATCAATCAGGCTAACCGCCCGGGAGCCCCTTACCGGGAGGTATGGATCGGGCTGGGCGGCACGCATTCTGCGGTGTATGCTACGGAGGTGAGCGAGGAGGAGTATCTGGTGTTCACGACGGAAGAGACCGAGAAGATGCAGGTGCAGCGGCTCGCGGAAGAGCTTGGCGGCAACCTGGAACGGGCAGTCAGGCGGCTTGCCGCGGAAAGAAGAGAGAAACGGAAAACAAGTATCAACCCCTGAAAAGAGAAAAGTTATGGGAAACAGACCATTATTGAGACTGGCCGTCTGCCTTCTGGGCGCGGCATCGCTGCTGCTGCAAGGCTGCACGGATACGGACAGGAGAACAGACCCCTGCAGGCTGTGCGGGGCATGGACGAGCGTGGAGGGCAAGCCCGACGTGCTGATATACAAGGAAGGCGATGCCTGCAAGGTGACGGTGTTCGCCCGCAGCGGCAAGACCCGCCGGCTGAAGCCGCGGACCTACCTGCTGGTAGAGGAAGGCGGCAACCTGTTCATCAACACGGGCTACCGCATCGACGTGTACTACAACGAGGCGACGGACGTGCTGACCTTCTCCCCGAACGGCGATTATGTACGGGCCAAAACGGACAGGAATGGATAGGGTCAGGGTGTTTGTAATCGACCCGCCCTGGAACCGGAAAAAAGGCGGTCTCCGTAAAGTGCGCAAGCGGCAGGGACGCGCCCTTGACTATCCCACGATGAGCGTTCCGGCCATCTTCTCCCTTCTTGACAGGGAGATATTCCCTCTTGCGGAAGACGGACACTGCGTGTTCCTGTGGACCATTGACGCCTGTCTGCCGGAAAGCGAGCGGGAAATGCGTGAACGCGGCTACAGGCTGCACTGCCGCATGATATGGGACAAGGGGAACGGTGTGGCTCCGGCCTTTACCGTCCGCTATTCCCATGAGTACCTTGTCTGGTACTACAAGCCGAAGCTGCCGGCCATCGCCCGCGAATGGCGGGGAAAGTTCACCACGGTCTTTGCCGAGCGCGGCCGCCAGCACAGCCGCAAGCCGGACTTCTGCTATGAGATGATCGGGCTCCTTTATCCGGACTGTGTGAAAATGGACGTGTTCTCAAGGGAATACAGGGCCGGATGGCTGCAATACGGGAACCAGACAGACTATTTCAACGAACCCAAAAAACGAACGTAAAGATGAAAACGGGAACTTTATGTATTTTTTTCAGCTGCCTGCTTTATTGCGGACAGGCAAGCGCGCAATGGGTGGTGACCGACCCGGGCAACCTTGCCCAGAGCATCATCAACATGTCGGACAATATCGCCCACACCTCGAAAACGGCGGTCAGCACGGCGGAGAACTTTGCCGAGACGGTGAAGATTTATGAACAGGCCAAGCGCTACTATGACGCGCTGCGCAGCGTGAACAACCTCGTGCGTGACGCCCGCAAGGTGCAGGAGACCATCCTGATGGTGGGTGAGGTGTCGGACATCTACATCACGAACTTCCGGAAAATGATGGGCGACGGTAACTTCTCGGCCAGGGAACTGGACGCCATCGCCTTCGGTTATACCCGGCTGCTGAAGGAGAGCAACGGCGTGTTGCAGGACCTGAAACAGGTCATTAACGTGAGCACGCTCTCCATGTCGGACAAGGACCGGATGGACGTGGTGGACGGATGCCACCGCGAGATGAGGCGTTACCGCAACCTTGTGAACTACTATACGAACAAGCACATTGCCGTGAGCTATCTGCGCGCCCGCAAGAAGAATGACGCGGACCGCGTATTGAAACTCTACGGCAGTGAAACATCCAAATACTGGTAGGCCATGATGCTCCTGAGTGTTGACTTTTCAAACCTCCATACCATTCTGGAGACCCTGTACGACGAGATGCTTCCCCTCTGTGAGGATATGATGGACGTGGGCAAGGGCATCGCGGGCCTGGGGGCCCTGTTCTATGTGGCGGTGCGCGTGTGGCAGTCTCTTGCCCGTGCCGAGCCGGTTGACGTGTACCCGCTGCTGCGGCCCTTCGCCCTGGGCATCTGCATCCTGCTTTTCCCCACGCTGGTGCTGGGCACGATGAACAGCGTGCTCGGCCTCGTGGTGCAGGGCACGCACAGGATGCTGGAGGGACAGACGCTGGACATGGAGAAATACCGTGAGCAGAAGGACCGTCTGGAATACGAGATAAAGATGAGTAATCCGGAGACCGCCTACCTTGTAAGCGACGAGGAGTTTGACCGCCAGATAGACGAGCTGGGCTGGGGACCCGCCGACACCGCCGCCAAGATAGGGATGTATGCGGAGTGGGCCGCCTACCAGACGGAGAAACTGTTCCGGGACGGTATCCGCTACCTGCTGGAGCTGCTCTTCGCCGCCGCCTCGCTGCTGATAGACACTGTGCGCACCTTCTTCCTGATCGTCCTCTCGATACTGGGACCGGTGGCTTTCGCCTTCAGCGTGTGGGACGGCTTCCACTCCACGCTCAGCCAGTGGTTCATGCGTTACATCTCCGTTTACCTGTGGCTTCCGGTGAGTGACCTGTTCAGCTGCATGCTCGCCAAGATACAGGTGCTGATGCTCCAGAAGGACATCCTGGAGCTCCAGACCAATCCGGACTATTCGCTGGACACGTCGGACAGCGTGTATCTGATATTCATGATCATCGCGATTTTCGGATACTTCACGATTCCCACCGTGGCGGGCTGGATTGTCCAGGCCGGGGGTGCGGGCAACTATATGCGCAACCTGAACCGCCAGGGCATACGTGCGGGCGGCTTTGCCGCGGGAATGGCCGGAGCCGCCGCAGGAAACGTGGGCGGCCGAATCGGGAAAGCCATCCGTAACCGCTTCAAAAAGAAATAAATGAGGAAACACCTATGGAATTCAAGTCATTAACGAACATCGAAAGCAGTTTCAGGCGCATCCGCATGATGCTTGCCGCCTTCGTGTGCTGCTGCACGCTCGTCACGGGCTATGCCCTTTGGAGCTCCTACCGCTTTGCCGAACGGCAGCGTGAGAAAATCTACGTGCTTGACGGAGGAAAATCGCTCATGCTCGCCCTCTCGCAGGACCTCTCTCAGAACAGGCCGGCGGAAGCGAGGGAACACGTGAGGCGTTTCCACGAGCTCTTCTTCGGGCTTTCCCCTCAGAAGGACGCCATCGAGCATAACATCAACCGCGCGCTGCAACTGGCCGACAAGAGCGCCTACCACTATTATGTGGACTTTGCCGAGAAAGGCTATTACAACCGTCTGGTGTCGGGTAACATCAACCAGGTGGTGCACGTGGACAGCGTGGTGTGCGACTTCTCCGGCTATCCCTACAAGGCGGTGACTTATGCCCGGCAGCTGATCGTACGCCAGAGCAACGTGACGGAACGCTCGCTGGTGACTTCCTGCGAGTTGCAGAACGCCTCACGCTCGGACGATAACCCGAACGGGTTCATCATCGAGCATCTGGTGATACTGGAAAACAAGGATATCAGGAGCGTGGAGAGATGAAGGGAAAGAAAAGAATATGGAAACGGGCGGACTGCCGGATACGGCTGTTCTGCCGGCGGCTGACGGAGAGGCAGCGGATATGCCTTCTGGCACTTCTGTTCCTGCTTCTGCTGGCGGGCTGCATCCATGCCATCGGCAGTCCGCTGCGCCGTTCCGAAAGGGGCGGGGGCAGCCGGTTGGAGACAGGACGCATCCGGGCACCGGAACTGATACAAGAAAAAGAGAAATGAACATTCAACCCAATTTTATGAGAACGTACATCGGAAAAATCATTGAACGAACAAGGGAACGGCTAAGAATCCCCATCAAGGGGGAAAGGAAGCCGCTGACGGAGGAAGAGAAGCGCAAACGCGCCAGGCTGGTCGTCTATCCGCTTTTCGCCCTGCTTTTTGCCGGCTGCATCTGGCTGATTTATTCGCCGTCCCGGAAAGAACGGGAAGAGACCGTACAGGGCTTCAACACGGACATACCGTCACCTGAAAACCGGAAGATGCGGAAGAGCAAGGTGGACGCCTACGAGGAAGAGGAGCTTATGCGGAAAGAGAAACAGCGGCGGGGGACATTCCAGGAGATGGCCTCGCTGTTCGACCGTGGGAAGCGGGACACGGTACGTCTGCCGGAAACGCCTGCCGGACCGGTAAACCTGCCGGGAGACACGGACGTGCCGCAGAGTGCGCCACGCTCCTCGGTGGATGCCTACCGCCACATCAACCGGACACTGGACAACCTTTACGTTTCCGGTGCATACGACCCGGAGAAGGAGGAACTGAAAAGGCGTATAGAGGAACTGGAGAGGCGCCGGTCCATACCGGAGCCGGCGGCAGGGAACACGGTGGAGGAAAAGATGGCGCTGATGGAAAAGTCGTATGAGCTGGCGGCACGCTACGGGAGCGGACAGCCGGGGCATGTCCGGCCCGCCGGGGACGAAAGGGAACGCAAGGCGGCCAGGCCGGTAAGACGGATGCAGCCTCAGGCGGTGTCCTCCCTTTCCCGTCCGTCCGGCGAGGGAGAGCTTGCCGGTGAACGGAACACGGGCTTCCATACCCCGGTGGGGAAGACGCTCACCTCGGAGAGGAACACCATTGAGGCCTGCGTACACGGCACACAGACCGTTTCGGACGGGCAGGCGCTGCGCATCCGCCTGCTGGAGCCGATGGTGGTGGATGACCGGTTCATCCCCAAGGGGACAGTGGTTACGGGCGGCACACGCATCCGGGGGGAACGGCTGGACATTCTGGTGACTTCCCTGGAATACAAGGGAACGTTGCTTCCGGTGGAACTGGAAGTGTACGACAGCGACGGCCTGCAGGGCATCCCCGTCCCGAACTCGATGGAATATGACGCGGCACGCGAGATAGCGGCCAACATGGGCGGCTCGATGAACAGCAGTATCAACATCTCTACGGATGCCGGGGCGCAGATCGCCTCGGACCTGGGAAAAGGTGTGATACAGGGAGTGTCGCAGTATGTCACCAAGAGGATGCGCACCGTGAAAATCACCCTGAAGGCCGGGCACCGGCTGCTGCTCCACTCACCCGGACAATGAAAGAAAAAAGATTATTCACCCTAAATGAGAAACCAGTATGAAGAAGATTCTGATTTTGTTTGCCGCCCTTCTGGGCATGGCAACCTCGCAGGCACAGCAGAGCGGCGGGGAGTGTTTTGAGGGACTGAGCCGCAAGATAGGGTTCAGCCAGATGATTCCGCCTCACGGGCTGGAGATAACGTATGACAAGACTGTCCACGTCATCTTTCCCGCACCGGTGAAGTATGTGGACCTGGGCTCCACCGACCTGCTTGCGGGCAAGGCCGACGGTGCGGAGAACGTGATCCGCGTGAAGGCCGCCACGAAGCATTTCAGGCAGGAGACGAACATGAGCGTGATAACGGAGGACGGGAACTTTTACAGCTTCAATGTAAAGTACGCCGACGAGCCGCTGCTGCTGAATGTGGAGATGTGCGACTTCATCCATGACGGGGAGACGGTGAACCGCCCGAACAACGCGATGGAGATTTACCTGACGGAGCTTGACAACGAGTCGCCCCGGCTTGTGCGCCTGATCATGAAGTCGGTACACCAGAGGGACAAGCGCCGCATCCGCCATGTCGGCTGCAAGCGTTTCGGGGTGCAGTTCCTGCTGAAGGGCCTGTACACGCACAGCGACCTGCTCTATTTCCATACGGAAGTGAGGAACTCGTCGAACGTGCCCTTTGACGTGGATTTCGTGACATTCAAGATTGCGGACAAGAAGGTGGTGAAGCGTACCGCCATGCAGGAGCAGGTGGTCTATCCGCTGCGCGCCTTCAATTATGTGACCCGGGTGGACGGCAGGAAATCGGCATGCACGGTGTTCGCCCTGCCGAAATTCACCATTCCCGACGACAAGAAGCTGGTGGTGGAGATGTTCGAGAAGCAGGGAGGGCGGCACCAGGCCTTCGAGCTGGATAACGGGGACCTGGTGCGTGCGGAAACCGTCAATGAGCTGAAAGTGCGATGAGACACTGGGTGATTTACCTTACCATAGCCCTGCTCGCCCTTGTCACGGGGCGGGCGGAGGCCCAGCGCCACCTCATGGGCATGAGGGGCGTGCAGCTGACGGCGGAGATGGCGGACGGGTTCTATTCTCCGGAAAACCGGGCGGATGCGGGGTATGCCTTCTCCCTGGCCGTGTTCACCTACGCCAAAGGCGGTCACAAATGGGTGTACGGCGGGGAGGTCATGCGGCGCAACCACCCTTACCGGAACACGGGAATCCCTGTCGTGCAATATACGGGGGAAGCGGGGTATTACCGCAACTTCTTCTCGTGTCCGGGGAAAGTCGTGCTCCTGAACATCGGCCTTTCCGGCCTGATGGGGTATGAGAGCGTGAACGGGGGAAAACGGCTGCTCGACGACGGTGCCGGGCTGAAGAAACACGGGTCGTTCATCTACGGCGGCGCCGTGACGCTGGAGGCGGAAGTCTGCCTGACAGACCGCCTCTCCCTCGGACTGCGGCTGCGTGAACGGGTCCTCTGGGGCGGCGCGGCCGGACATTTCCATACCCAATACGGAATTTTGCTCAACTATATTTTCTAACCATTCCCGATTCATACATTTATGAGAAAGATACTTGATTTTATGGTGGCGGGCTGCCACATGGTTGCTGCCTTCTGCCTTGCCTCCTGTGACAGTGACCTGGCTATTCAGCAGGAATACCCCTTTACGGTAGAGGCCATGCCGGTGGCGGACGAAATTGCCGCCGGAAGTACAGTGGAAATCCGTCTGGAGATTCTCCCCGAGGGGGATTTTTCCGGTACGGTCTATACCCTGCGCTACTTCCAGCCTGATGGAAAAGGCCGCCTTGAAATGGAGGACGGCACGGTGCTGAAACCCAACGACCGCTACCTGCTGGGGGAAAAGAGGTTCCGGCTGTACTATACGTCGGAAAGCGCGGACGAGGCGCAGACCATCGACCTGTACTTTGAGAACAACTGGGGGAGCCTGCAACGGCTCAGCTTTGATTTCAATGCGGATGACGACAGTGGGACCGGCGGAGAGGAGGATGCGGGATGAGCATTCTGTTGTATCTGTGTATTCCCGGCTTGCCATCCTATATAAAACTGTCGGAGCGTGCAGGGGCTGTTCCCCGTAAAGGGGACCGCATCCGTGTCGATGCCGGCTGCCTTGCCTGCGCCCGTTCCCGGGAGATGCTGGAAACAGTCCCCGCTTTCCATTGCTTCGAGCGGAACGCGGAGACGGAGCGGATGAGCGTGGCCCGGTTCCTGGAAGAGTGCGTGATGGTGGTGGAAAGCCGTGAGTGGAGTTATGAGGACGGCTTGACCTGCTGTGTGCTGAACGTAAGTGTGGAATGGTGAGAAGGCTGACACTTTTGCTGGGGCTTGTGTGCGTGTGCACCATGCTCCGCGCGGAAATGCCTGATGGCATCCTCCATCTTGCACCGTTTGACAGGGCCGTATGCATCATTAAGCAGTTCGAGGGTTGGCATTCGGCCTGCCATTATCCGTACATAGGATTCGGACACCGTTTGAGGGAAGGGGAAAAACTGACGGCGGATATTACGGAAGCGCAGGCCCGGCGACCGGGACATCTATAGGGAGTTCACGGCTTACCGGTGCTATAAGGGAAAGCCGGTGCCCTCGATCCAAAGAAGAAGGGAAACGGAATTTGAACTGCTGTTTGTGCCCTGACGGCATGGGACGGCGACAAAGGAATGGGAATCCTCCGGTCTTCCGGGGGATTTTCTGTAACGGGAATCTGTCTAAACGTATTTGTACATCATGGATATTCTTACAGCCAAACAGATCAGAATAGATGCGATTGAAACATTAATATTAACCGATAAATCATAGAACAGACAAAAAAAGGGACTTACAATGGTCATAAAGCAGGCTTGAACCCAAAGTCGTACAAACCGGAAGTCATAGCCAACTATGCCAAAGGACTTGATATGTATGGTATGGAACCGGAAATGTTCGGTTGCGTGCAGGATAGGTGAAGTGACACAAGCTAAAACAGCAAGCAGTCTCCAAGCGAGTCATGTAGCTAATAGAGACTGTGAATAGAAGTTTACTCTCACTTAAAGTAACTAAATGTACCGGGCATTTGTGAGTGTAAATCATTGTTTGTAGGTATTGCGAGTGATGATTTGAACCGCTAATTTTGCAAATCAATGGATCGTACGAAAAAAAAACAGAGACTGAGGGTTGCCATAGCATGCATGTTGCTGCTGGTATTGACACCTTTTTACCTCGTGAAAGCTTTTCACGTTCACGGGGAACATTCGTGCGTATCCCATGACGAACAGGGGCACTCCCGGCACGATTCCCCTGAAAACTGCACCATCTGCCTCTTCACTCTCTCCCCGTTTATCGAGGCGGAGATTTTTGAATACGATTATATTCCGACCTGCAGGCCTGTCAGGTATCTTATTCCCGGGGAAAAAGACGTCATTGTCACTCTTTTCCCGCATTTCCTCCGTGCACCTCCGGTGCTTTTGTCATAAATCCCTCAGGGGATCCGCATGCCGTCACTGTGATGGTATGCAGGGGCTTTTCATGCCCTGTGACAGTCTTAACAGATTATAATCCGTATAATTTTAAAGTATGACATTTCATGCATATTGCCAATATGTGTGCCTGTCGGTTATCTGCCTCTGCGCCGCGTCTCTCCCTATGGAAGCACGGGGACAGGAGCATCGGCAACCGATGGATGCACGCGACACCCTGTTAGTCATCGACAAGGAAATCGGAGAAGTGGTTATTACCGGTGAGCGCACCGGAGTGTCACTCAACGCGGTGGGCAACCGCCTCTCATCCCCTGAAATCAGGAACGCGCTGGGAACCTCGCTGACCGCCCTGCTTGAACGCGTCAGTGGAGTAAGTTCCATCAGCACGGGAACTACCGTATCCCAACCCGTTATCCAGGGAATGTACGGAAACCGGATACTGATTATCAACAACGGCGCCCGCCAGACGGGGCAGCAATGGGGTATCGACCATGCCCCCGAAGTGGACATGAACGGCAGCGCCGCCGTTTCGGTAATCAAAGGCTCCGATGCGGTAAGATACGGTTCGGACGCCCTCGGGGGGATTATCGTCATGGAGCAGGCTCCCCTTCCTTTCAGAAAAAAGTCACTGCAAGGAAAGCTCTCCGCACTTTACGGGAGCAACGGGCGCCGTTACACGGCTACCGGACACCTTGAAGGCGCCTTGCCCGGCAACCTCGCCTGGCGCGTACAGGGAACTTGGATGGACGCCGGAGACCGCTCCACCGCAAACTATCTTCTGAACAACACCGGAAGCAGGGAGTACCACACCTCCGCCGTCATAGGTTATGACCGCGGGCGTTTGAGAGTGGAAGGTTTCTACAGCCGTTTCCACAACCTGACGGGAGTGATGCTCAGCGCCCAGATGGGCAGCGAAGACCTGCTGGCGGAGCGCATCCGGCTTGGCCGCCCCCTGCACACCGACCCTTTCTCCCGTAGTATCAGGGCTCCCAGCCAGACGGTCACCCACCAGACTGCCGTGGGCAAGGTACGGTTCAATATGAAGCACGGGGGAAGCCTTCACTGGCAAAGCACCTGGCAGAAGGACGACCGGCAAGAGAACCGTATCCGGCGGACAGGCTCCAACATCCCGGCAGTTTCCCTGCACCTGAATTCATTCCAGCATCTCCTGCGCTGGAAACGGGACTACCACTCCTGGCAGATCGAGGCGGGAAGCCAGTTCATGTTCATTGAGAACCACAGCCGTGCGGGTACCGGATTCGTACCCGTCATCCCGAACTACACGGAGACGCAGGCCGGGATATACGGAATCGGGAAATATAACTTTTCCAAAGGAGGTGTGGAGGCGGGAATCCGTCTGGACATGCAGGAGACCCGTGCCAGCGGTTACGACTGGACAGGAAGCCCCTATGGCGGAACAAGAAAGTTCGGCAATGTGTCCTACAGCCTGGGCGGGCATTATCGACTTTCCAGACACTGGCGGCTTACCTCCCACTTCGGGCTGGCCTGGCGGGCCCCTCACGTATATGAGCTGTACAGCAACGGGAACGAACTTGGCTCGGGGATGTTCGTCAAAGGGGATTCTGCGATGCACGCAGAAAGAAGCTACAAATGGGTGTCTTCCCTCCGCTACGGCAACGGGGTGTTCAGCATCCGCCTGGACGGTTACCTGCAATGGGTGGACGGTTACATCTACGACAGACCGGAGAAAGAAACCATCACCGTGATTTCGGGGGCATATCCGGTCTTTCGGTACAGGCAGACCCCAGCTTTCTTCCAGGGAATGGACCTCGATCTGCATTTCACTCCGGGCAGTGCATGGGACTACCATGCCGTCGCTTCCTTTATACGGGCAAACGAACGGACACAAGGGAATTATCTTCCCTATATTCCCTCCTTCCATTTCAGCCACGAACTTGCATGGGTGCACGCACTGAAATCGCATGTCAAGCTGCGCCTGAACATCAGGCACCGTTTCGTGGCGAAACAGAGACGGTTTAATCCGGACACCGACCTTATCCCGTATACTCCCCCGGCGTACCATCTTCTCGGATTTGACGCCGGCCTTGAGCTTCCCGCGAAACGGGGACGCCAAATCCGGTTCATGCTGTCGACCGACAATCTGCTGAACCGGGAATACAAGGAATATACCAACCGCTCGCGTTACTATGCCCATGATATGGGTCGTGACGTACGTTGCGGGATAAACTGGAGTTTTTAATTTATAACAATAATAATCAACGCTAATAAATGAAAAGAAAGATGAGAACAATTGCATGTAAAACCGTATGGACACTTCTGGTAGGAGTGTCGCTTGCCCTGTCGCTGAACTCTTGCAGCAAGGAACCCGTAATACCTGAAAACGAGACCGAGAACAAGCTGCACGAAGACCCCGCCAGAATGACCGTCCGCCTTGTGGAGTGCCACCTGCACGCCGACTGGAACGAGATACAGAAGGCAGGCGGTCCTCACCAGAATCCGGAATCTCCTGCCCGATATATGAAACGCACCCAGGAAATTACCTATGAACTGAAAACCGGGAGTGGATGGACCCTTGCCGAAGGAAGCCGGAGCAAGTTCTACGTCCAGAAAAACGGGGAGTATAAAAACGGAAATAATTTCACACCCGCCCCGGTTTATCTGATGTTCATCTATTACTACAATGCCAAGGGAGAGTTGATGAACGGACAGTTCGTGGAGAACGGGCAGGAGAATATCCACCAGCATTTTTTCACCCCGGAAAACGTGAGACCGACCTTTGACGGGAAAGCGGAAGCCGATGACAGCAATCCGGAGAAACTGGTGGATTACCTCTATGTGGATACCACGCCCTGGGACAAGACCAAACATGACAAGGAGGCGGAAATAACGGGAAGCAGCAATCCGGTAGGGTTCAAAGGGGTTATCCGGTTCCTGAAAGACCGTAAGGAGTTCGACCTGAAGCTCCGTCTGTATCATGGCTTCAATTCTAAAAAGGACCCGCAGACAAACGACTTTTCCCCATTCTACAAGCCCTCCGGAGTATTGATCCAGCGTGGAACATGGGATATTAATCTGAGTATCCCGGTGGTGGTGTTCTGGAGCCGCGAGGAGTTCATCGACGTGGAACCGGAGGCCGATGCGAGCCTGATTAGTGAGGACAGTCTGGATGAAGACAGTAACCGCACGCTGCACTCCATCATGAAAACTTTCAACCTTACATGGAAGGAGGCGCTTGAGGAGTTCATCTCCTATACCTACCGGTCGGGGGATGTGGAAGCAGGAACCATATGGCTTTGAGTATCCTGCAACAATCAAGCAATGAAAAGTATCCCGTTATATAAATTCTATGTAAGTATCCGATAAGATCCCTCGTATAATTAACGTATGTTCATTATATCATTCTCTCATTTTATCGTTCTATGATTTGTCGGTTTATACTAATACTTTAGTTGTATCAATCCGGCCAAAGGATACGCCGATTCTATAGGAATAAAAAATTCCCTTCTGATGGAGTGAATATAAGGAAAGGAGAGGCTTTCCTTATATTCCTGCAATAAAGGCAACAAAAGTAGCAGCACGTGTTTAGAACAATACTTATGAGTTTCCAGACAGTTCTGAATTCTCTAAAAATAATGGGGAGACACGGTTATGCGGTCTCCCCCTTGCCCTGTCAGGGCTGTGTATCCTCCGGCTTGTCGTGGAATCCTCCGGAATTCCCTTTCCTTTTTTCTAAACGTGTATGGCCAGTATGCATGGGTTGTACGTATTTTTTTCGATAGCGCATGAAAAGCTCCTCGTCGTATCCCCTTTCACCGAACAGTTCGTAATATCCGGGCATGAACCTCCTCACGGGGGAAGGGGTGTGCCTGCTGACTTCCTTGTGGCAGCAGACGATATGGCGTACAAGCCGGTAGCATTTTGCCAGGTCCTTGAGTACGGTGTATTCATGGTCGGTATGCGGTTCATAATATCCGCAGGATATGTTGACGCAGGAGATACCAAGCCCCCTTCTTTTCAGCGCATATACATCCGTGTGCATGCCATCCGCCACCTGGTAGCCGTATTTTTTCGGACTGATACGTTCGATAAACTCTTCCGAGCATAAGCCCATGCCGGAAATACGGGTGACCAGGTCGCTGTCGCCCTTGCGGTCGCACTGGAGCACAAACCGGCAGTCCGCAAAGAAGCCCATGTCGGCTGCTCCGCTGCCGATGCATCCGGTTTCTTCCTGCACGAAGAACGCGCATTTCATGACCTTGAACTCTTCCAGGCATTTCAGGCATATCCAGATGCCGTTCTTGTCGTCCGCACCGATGCCTGCCATCTTTTTCCTCTTCCGGTCGTAGCCGATTACGAAGTGTCCGTCCACCATGTGCGCGGCATAGTCTCCGCCGTTTCTGCGGTGTACCTCGTCCATGTGCGCCACGACACACGGATAGGTCCTTGCCCTGCCCTTTACGGCATAGAGGTTTCCTTTCCTGTCCTGGTAATGCGTAATGCCCATTCCCGTCAGTTCCGCCTTGAGAAGGCGTATCATGGACTTCTCCCTGCCTGAGGGGGAAGCCGTATTGTAGAGCGCCATCAGCCGTTCCATATCATTCGTTGTAAAGTTTGTTGACTTGCAGGTACAGTCTCATGGAAGGTATCGGCCTCTTCTTCTTGAACAGCAGGGACGGGTAGGTCTTGCCCTGGTATTCTACGGTGTTTCCCTTCATCACCTGGCCGAAGATGGTACAGCTGTAAATCCGCTGCCGACAGGAGGGACAGAACGCGCTTTCGGTGGCGGTATGCACGTAGCCGCATCCGGGGCATACCTTCCCGACCGGTGTGGCAACACCTTCCGTACTCCGGCAGGTGGCGATTACTTTTCCGGCTTCCAGATTGCGCAGTTCCATTTTTCCGTCTTCCATGCAGATGCAGTAGAAGGTGTCCATATACGGCGCGCCCTTCTTGTGCCATTTGCAGGCGGGGACCTCCACGCCTAGGGCCAGCGTGTAGGATTTCCCGGCTTCTATTCCTTCGCCAGACCGGTTGTTCAATGCCACGAAATCTCTGGTATGTGAGTAGTCGTTATGCTGCCTGCGAAACGTGATGCCGAGCGCGGCCGCCTGTTCCCGCATCATCTCCAGCACGAACGCATGGGAGAAATAGGTGCGGTCCATCAGGGAGAATCCGGTGATTCTCCGTCCGCCGGACAGGGTATGTACGTTTTTCCACACCACGGCCCGCGCAAGCACATTGTTGCTTTCGTCCCTCGCGACCAGAATACTGGCACCGGCAAAATTGGCATAGAAATCGGCGGCGTTGCGGGCCCTGCTTTCGTAACGCATGCAGGAGTTGTGAAGGTTGGACTCGATGGTGTCCGCCACCGGGGTGTAGTTCTCCTCACTGTATGCCTCGAAGAAGTCCTGCATACCCTCGTACAGCCGTACCGTAACCTTGTTGTCCACACAGATTGCGCTGCTGAAATACGAAAGTTCCGCTTCGGAGTACTCCGGCAGGTTCCTGAAGAGCCCGACGAACGTGGAAGGTTCGATGTCCGTCCGGTTCTCGGGAAACCAGGGGGCTTGCGGGTTGTTGCGGTCAGGAAAGTTCTTGTTGTTCAGGTCTTTGTTGCATGCAGTGAAGACAATGCGGATTTTCTGGTAGAACGCACATCCCGTGCGTTTCCGCTTGGTCGAGAAGAAGTTGTAGCCTCCACGGATGATTTCCGAAACGTCGGTGTTGCGCTTTGTTTCCGCGAGTATGTCCGCCGCAATCACACTCCCGTTGGCTGCCGCATGGGTCAGGCGGGATTTCAGTTCGTTACTTACATTCAGTTTCATGTTTCTTGATTTTTATGGGTTAATATTAGGTTGCAATAAGTTGAGGGGGGATGATGCCGGACGCCGTCTTCGGTTGTCGTCGAGTATCCTCTTCCGTTCCAATACCCCGCTGACGGGAAGGCGGCGGCTTGTCCGGTAGTCGGCCTCGTTCATTCGCCGTATGGAGGGGATGCCGGTCCGCGTCAGCGAAATGTTCACGTACCAGCCGCAGAGGAAGTGGTCGGGGTTAAGGCTGTCGTGGTGGATGACCTCACCGACACATCCGTGTATGAGCATGTTGCATACGGTCATTAGGCAGCAGGTATGGTTGAGGTCTTCCCCTATCAGGTAATTTCCGAGATTCCGGACATGGAAAGCCAGCAGCAGCCTTCCGCTCCCGCAGGTAGGGTCGTTCATTCGTTTTCCCCGGACCTTTTCTCCATTGCCGCCGCATGCGACCATCAGCTCACAGATGGGGGGCGGTGTGAAGAACTGTCCCTGCATCCTCTGTCCCGTCCGGGAAGAGAGGGCCATATAGAGGTCACCGAAAGGGTCGTACCAGCTTTCGTCGTCTTTCAGCCGCGATTGCATGAGGCGTACCCATTCGGCGGTCATCTCCATGAACGCCATGTTCTGCCGCCGTTTGTACTTCCAGTTTTTCAGAGGCGGAGCCCCGGGAGAGAAACCATGTATGACGTACGTCAGGAAATCGGTAAACACGGTCATGGGGTCGTATCCGCATGAGAGGGAAAAATCACTGATCCGCTTTTCCAGCGGACTGATTTCACGGGGTATATCGTATGTTGCCATTTGCTTGAAATTTTATGGGTTAGACTTTTTTATGCAGATTGTGAGCCTGTGCCTTGCATGGTCGGTCTGTATTTTCGCGGGCATGCCTCCGAGAAAGGAGAGGCGTATCTCTCCCTCTGCCGCGTTCCATTCCGGTGCGGGAAGGAATATGCGTTCCATGCGGTAGCCCCAAAGAACCAGCGAACGCCTGTGCAGACCATCGAATATTTTGCCATGCAGCAGGGCGGACAGTTCTTCAAGCTCCCTTTCGGAATAGAGGGTGATGCCGCCGTACCGGTAGAGGAACTCGTTCCTTTTCTCCGGGTCGGGAACCTTCTCTATCAGGTATTTTGTCCACTCTTTCATGGTATAGCCTTCGTACAGGGGATTCGGCTCGCGGAAAGACCATGAGCGCACGGGCGTGTGGAAATGGAGCTCCCCATGGCGGCACCGGCCGTGGCGTCCCCAGGTCTGGAAACGTTTCGTGACGGTGCCCGCCGGTATCATGCCGGAAAGGGGAACCTGCGTCCAGGGACCGCCACCGGTGTTGTAATGTACCCGTCCGCTTTCCATATGGCAGAACGGTGTGCGGGAAGAAAGGCAGACCGCACACCGCCCTTTTCCTGCCGTTTCGATATGCGCCTGCGGGAAGTAGTCACCGTTTTGCGGAAAATATTCGAGCAGGTCTCCCTCCTGCGGCACCAGGGAGAGTTTTCGCGTGTCGTCCATGCACCGGATGATTCCGTTCACCTTGTCCGTTTCCAGGGAGGTTATCCCGTATTCGGCATCATAGGCTGCATTGAGTCCCCTGAGGGCTTCTGCCGTATAAAACTTACCGTGTTCCATATTCCCTCCTGCTTTTGGTGTAGAGTTCCACCTGCACGGCCATCATGTCGCAGAATTTTTGGCCGTTTTCCCCCTCTCCCCTGAAATAGGCGATCATGTCCCATAGGTTGCGGTTGAAATAGCCGGTCCATTTCTCGTAATAGTGTTGTCCATAGACCGGTCCGAAAGTCCGTTGGAACAGTTCGGGAGTGAGCCCCTCGTCCGGACGGTGGTTGTACTGCCACAGGGAGACGGACAACATGAGTTCATAATCCAATGTAACCATACGCTTTTATCTTTTAGTGATTAGACATCGGCCTACCTCGGTAGGCATTTTTATTTCTTGCTGTCCCCACAGCCTGTTTGCCGGTGATTGCGGCAAGGCTTGGCGGGAAAAAATACCGGAGCGAAGCGAGGATGATTTTTTCCCTGCCAACCAGCCCGAAGGGCCGCCTTGCGCAATCAGCCCGGCAAACGGCTACTTTTACGGCAAGAAATGAAAAAGCGGACCTCATTTGCTTTTTGAAGTCCGCTTGCCGGATGGTGTGGTGAAGGCCTGCGCGTCATGGAAGGTTTTCATAATGTCCGGTTTCCTCATATCCCGGCCAGAGCAGCCTGTGATCCTCGCATATCCTTTCATAGTCTTTCAGACCGAGATGTGGAAAGTTGGTGGAATACATGTCATGGAGGTCCTGTGCCGTCAGGGTCGGGTCACCGGCAAGAATGTCGTGGATGTCATCCTCGTCCTCATAGCGGCTGCATATATAGCCTGCCGTCCATGTATGGGGATATACATCCGTACACACCTCTATGACATGCTCCACGAACAGCAGGCATTTTTGCAGGTCTTTCTTGGCGGTTATCTCCTGGTCCGAATGGGGGTTGTAATAGCCGCAACTCAGGTTGATGCAACTGACACGGAGGTTGTTCTCTTTCAATGCCAGCACATCGGTCATCATGCCGGCCTGTTCGGTATATCCCCATTTCTCCGGCTCCGCCGCCTCAAGGAACTCTTCCGAGCAGAGTTCCGAGCAGCCTATGCTTGTAATCAGGTCGGAGTGCCCTTTCCTGTCCGGCTGGATAACGAATCGCACGTCGTCGAAAAAGGGCATGTACGCCTGTGAACTGCCCCTGCATCCGGTCTCTTCCTCCCTGAAGAACACTACCTTGAGGACATCGTATTTCTTCAGGCATTCCAGGCAGACGAATATGCCGTTCTTGTCGTCCGCCCCCAGGTTCTCGAACCGTTTTTTTCCGGGTGAAAGGCCGAAAATGATATCCCGCGTCTCGACGGCCCTGAAATCCTTTGAATGATTGCAGTGTGCCACCTGGTCGGTATGGCTTATCAGGCAGGGGTAGGTGTCGCTCTCCCCCTTTACCGCATAGAGGTTTCCGTACCGGTCCTGCGTAAGGGATATATTACCGGGAAGTGTCCTTATATAGGCGGAAAGGAAATTCATCATTCCCTGCTCCTTTCCGCTCGGGCTGTAGATGCTATACAGCCGCTTCAACAGTTGCGTATTCATGCCGGGTCTCTTTTTTAAGTTTGTAACCGTATGGGAGATTGGTGGCCGGATTTATCCTGTTGAAGGACTCATTGTCAAACTCCCATGCTTCTTCGTCCCTCAACAGGCCGTGCAGTGTAGCCGTGGAGACGGATTTTTCCTCATAATCGTTCTGCTCCGCGTTCCATACATGGATATGGGTTATGTCCGTGAGGTCCTCGTACCATCTGCCGTCATATTCCGAATAATGCCAGTTTTTGCGTTTGAACTCATCCTCGGCTTTCTCCATGCATGCTTCGCAGCAATAGTATTGTCCGGTTATGTCCGAATGTCGCGCATCGCTGTCAAGGACAAACTTCTGGCATTCGTCGCAACGTGTGCAGTCATCCTCATGGTGGTATTCGTCCAACAGGTCTATATAGATGAAATCGTCCAGATTGCCGGAGTCCACTTCAATCTCCCTGCCGTGCAGGTGGCAGAGCGTGGTTTCCGTACAGTGGTACCGGTGGTATTCATCCCATTCACCGTCATCCTCATCGTCATCGCCATCTTGATCCCCGTAGAGGTTGAGGTCCGTAGTGTCGAGCTCGTAGGTATACTTCGCATGGGGATAATTGTATGCCTTGTTCCGGCTGTAATGGTACCATTTGAAGGAGTCCTGGTAGGAGAGCGTGTCCTCTTCTCCCAGTTCGCAGTCAATCTCGAATTCCCGGCTGGAAAGCGAGCTTCCGTCGGCTCCCACAAACGCGTGCGCCTCGTGGCATGACGCGCCTATGATTTTATAGCCGTCGATATGTCCGTCCCGGAGCAGCCTGTCAACGAGCAGCCGTTTGAGGACATCGCTGCCGCCGGAGGAATACTGCCTTTCCAGCAGCCGCCATTTTTTTCCGTCCTGGTCCGTGACATCGGTGAACAATACCGCCCTTGCCAGTACGTATCCCTGCTTGTCCGTGATATAGGCGGCCTTGGCCTTTACCGCATCCCGGTAGAATGTCTCCCTGTTTCTGTCCGTCATGCATGAACCGAAGTCGCCCCTGCATTCGCTGCTGCTGTAAATTCTCCTGAAATCGTCGTCCACATGCAGTTCGAACACCTCCGGAGTGTGCCCGTAGGTATAAGTACACCACTGCTGGGTGAACACGTCGCCTGAGAGCCAGTTCAGCACACTCGGGGAAAACAGTTTCCCTATCCGGGTTTCGAGGATAAGCTCCCTCATGAACTTTCCGGACTTCATCTTGAACACCCGGTCCCTTTCCACATTGACATATCGGACGGAACCTTTGTCCAGGTCCTCACAGACCCCTTTGGATTCGTCTGTCCTGTATTTGGCGGACCGGTAAACCTCGCCGATGAGTTCGACCTTGTGGGGAAGCGCGGCATCCTCCGTGCCTGATTTTCTGACCGCCTCGACTATCTTCTTCTGCAAGTCGGCCATGTCGTCCACATGCAGGAGCGAATAGTCGTTCTGTTTTACGCAGTAACTGAGCAGGAGGGGGCTTTTCAAATGACCGAGCAGGATTTTGTTTTTCCTGACAATTGTACCGTTACTCCTGCCTTCAACCCCGAAACGCTGCTTGAAATCTTCGTAACCGTTTAATTTATAGTATAGCATGGCATTGTGTTTTTAATGGTTTCCGTACTGTATGGATTTCAGTCTCTGTCTGTTCCCGTTTACCGGGGGAAGATAGTCTATAATGATGGAAAGATGTCCGGCAAAAGCCTCGTCCGGTTGGAATCTTACCTCTTCCCGGCATTCCTTTTCGACTCCGCAAAGTTTAAGCACACCTTCCCGGATATATACCCTGTATATTCTCACATCGACCGGAGACGGCATAATACCGTCCGGGTTTACAGCGATGATGGGATGCTCCGTGTTGCGGAGGTCCCATTCATACATTCCACCGTGTAATTCCACTGCGGCTTGAAGTTCTTTGTATTCCGCCGCTTTGAGAGCCCGTATCCGGGCGAAAAAATCTGTATGTTTCATGAGATTGTGTATCATTATCTTATGCAATAGCGAAAAATGGCGACAACCGTTTCCCGATTGTCGCCATTTTGTCATTCCGTTTCTCTTTTAACGCTCCTCAGCCTGCACATCAGATGGAGGAACAGGTCTTTGTCATAAATCCGGTAGAAGAATTTTTCTCCCGTTTCCTTGACGTATCCGGTAAAAGAAACAGATTCCCGGTTGGTCGGATACTGGAAGAACGTCCCTTGGGCCAGTAGGGTGTATTTTTTCTTTTTCACCCTGTCCAGGAAAAGATCCATATCATCTTTTTCATCATAATCGGAAAAATAGAGGAAATGATGTTTTCGCAGACTGCGCAGAATACCGGCCATGCATTTTCTTGCAAGTTCCGTGTTCCGTTTGTCTTTCGGATTGGAGCAGACGTTGCAGATGAACCGTTCCTCACCGCTCCGGTTAATGAACAGATAGGGAGTGATGAGAATTTCTGTTTCCCCGGAATATATGACGGAACTCTTTTCCTTCCGGATGGCAGACCGGAAGGTGATGTCAGCATAATGGACGGCCATTTGCCGTTCCAGTTCCTTCCGTGGTGTCCTGACGGAACGCAGCCCTGTAAAGTAGCGTCCACCCATATTGAAGCAGAACGGATAGATATTGCCGCTGTAAGGCTCACCTATGAAAAAGAAATGTCTTGTGTGCCGGACAGGGGGTAGGATGTCCAGTTTGTCGTAATATTCGTCTTCGGTAATTTCCCTGAAAGGCGCGCAAAGTCCCCGTTCATGGATGTGTGTCATCTTGCGGATGGTATTGCCCGAAACGGCAATCAGGAAAGGATTGTTTTCTCTTGTTCTCAGTTCTTCCAGTGTTTCACTGTCTCCATAGTCGTTATGCACTCCGTCGGACATGGATGTGACACAACAGCCGTCGAAACAGCGCGGGTCGATGACAAATTTCAAGTCCTTGCTTTTCATGAATCAGATATTTTGAAGGTTCAACACTCTTTTGGCTGCCGACAGGGCATTCGGGGTCAGCTGGCGCTGCCATGTCTTGTTTTTTGGGGACCATCGGAAACCGGAGGATTTAAGCTCTTTCCGCTTGGCATCTTCCGGAATCCTGTCGAAAAGAATTTGCAGTCGGTCTTCCCCGTAGTTCCAGACCAGCAGTCCCCCTTCAAAGGGAAGCTCCCTGTTTTCCTGCTCCTTGACAATGGCCAGTTTCTCCCTTACCTTCCGTGCCGTTTCCGGCAGGCTGAAGAACTTGTTCCGTGCGGTGATGATGGGTTTCTTTACCTTTGCGTTGTATTCGGAAATGAAATCCACTGCTCTCTGTACGATCTCCACCTCGCCGTGACCGGCACAGGTACTGACCTTGTTGAGGATGCTGCTGACGAACAGGGCACGGTTGTAGCCTTTACATTTGCCCGTGTCGAGCTCATGGATGGTATTCGCACTGCTCTCGATGTCCCGTTTCAGGGAAAGCCAGGCCTGTTCCTGTTTTTCTTCCTCGGGCCGGTTTTCTTCCTTCGTGCGTTCCACCGCTTTCAAAACCTTGCTGCGCCAGTTCCGCAGATCTTCGTATCTGTTCTGATAAGCCCGGTCGGCCTTCTCCTGTCTGTATACATCGAATCCGGCCCGTCCGGTAACCATGGAGTTGGCACACCGGGAGAGGGCGGCAAGTTGTGCGGCAAACTTTTGTTTATAGGCGGTGATGTATCCTTCGTGTTTTTCTTCGGGCATTTTCTTCAGGTCATCGTGAAGTTCCTTTTCGTAAATCATGATGTCCGATTCTCCCCGGATGTCCGGATCGAAAGAGTTCCATCTGTAGGCATCGCAGGCCTGCTCCCACAAGTCTTCCAGATAGCCGGGGTGCTTGAACTTCGTCACTTCCCAATCCTTGAACTCTGCCGGTCGCAGCTCTTTCCCTTCTTCGGGGGAACCTAAAAGATGTACGAAGTTTGCCATGCCATGGTGCTTTTTCCTGAAGTGGAAGGGAACAGGGGTGTCTGTACTCCCTTTTTTGCGTATCATGGCGGCACGGTGCGCGTTTTTGACTGTCAGTGGCCGGGTGTCCACCGGTTGTACGTCTCTTCCTGTCAGGCCGGTTACTTGTTCTTCTCCGACCTTGTTTGGTTTCATTTCAGTCATATGCTTGTTTTTTTCGTTAAACATGACCGGTTTGGAACCGGTATTTCTATTTCTTACATGCTCCGGCCTGTCTTTTGCCATGATTGCGCAAGGCTTGGCGAAAAAAAATACCGGAGCGAAGCGAGGATGATTTTTTTTCGTCCAACCGGCCCGAAGGGCTGCCTTGCGCTATCAAAGGCAAAAGACTATCTTTGCAGGTAAGAAGTGGAAATACTATTTTTCTGATAAAAGAAAAGCTACCCCGTTGGGAACAGGATAGCTTCATGTGGCGGTAAGTCGGAACTATTGCGCAAGTGCGTTCTTGACATTATCCATGGCTTCTTTCAAACTTGGATTCAATACCCGTGCATAGTGCTGCGTCATTCTTGTCGAGGCATGTCCCAGCATGGCCGACACGTCTTGCAGGGGTACCTTGTTGGCCAGCGTAATGGTGGTGGCGAACGTGTGGCGTGCTGTGTGTGTTGTCAAATTCTTTTTAATGTTGCACAGGTCGGCGATTTCTTTCAGGTAACTGTTCATCCGTTGGTTGCAGATGACCGGCAGGCAGAGGTTTTTCTTCCGGCATACGGGATGGTCTTCGTATTTTTTTAGAATGGCCAGCGGAACCGGTAACAGGGGGATATTGCTGACGGAGGATGCCCGGTGTCTGCGCTCCAGCTTTACACGCCCCTTTCTGATCCACCATTCTCCGTTGTTGTCCTGCACAAGGTTGTCTTTTGTAAGTGTGGATACATCGGCAAAGGCCAGCCCGGTGAAGGATGCGAAGACAAAAATGTCGCGCACCAGTGCCAGGCGGGGGATGGTGAATTCTTTCTCCATGACGCTTTTCAGTTCCGGATAGGTCAGGAATACTGGGTCTGTTTCGTCCTGTGCCATCTTGTAGCCGTAGAACGGGTCCTTGCGCATCCATTCCTTGGCCAGTGCCATGTTCGTAATCCGTTTGAAACATTTCATGTAACGGACAATCGTGTTCCGGCAGAGACCGGCTTCCGTTTTCAGGTGCAGGTCGAATGCGGAAATAAAATCGGAATTCAGCTCAAAAAATGTAATGTCCTCTTTCTTGTAAAAGTCGGGAATGGCTTTTTTCAGCTTGTTCATCACATTGATGTAACGGTTGATGGTTACAGGGGCATAGTCTATGTTTACGGCCTTTTTCATTTTTTCGATTTCTTCACCCATTGTACCGAGGAGGGTACGCATTTCCGTATCTTTTCCGAATACTCTTTTCAAGAGCAGTCTGGGGGTAATCAGTGCAAACTCAAACTTCAGTTCCTTGTGCTTTTGCAGGGCCAGTGCGCTGAGTTCCGCGATGTAGGTGTTCAGCTCCTTGGCAGACCTGTCCTTTCCTTTGCTGCATTCTTTGGCGGAGTCCCACAGTTTGGGTGGAACGCTCCGCTGTATTCTGATTTCCTCATAATGTCCGTCAATGGTTATGCGCATGAGGATGGGCGCCTCACCGTTTTTCAGAAGTTTCGTCTTCAGAATGAAGAACAGAATGTTCATTGTTCCTTGTTTCATACTCGTTTCCTTTTAGTTGTTGAACATATTTTACTTTGTCAACCGGAAAGGGGCGGGAGATATTTTTTCGGTGGCTTTTATGCATACAATATAAAAAAGCCACCGAAATTTTCGGGAAAAACCACCGAAGTTGGCAGGCGATAGAAGCCGGGACTTCAAAGGAAACTTGCGTATCCGGGGTATAACGGTCTTTTTTTCTTTTCGTCCAATCTCTTTTCCACCACATTCAAGCAGGTCTGCAAAAGTACTCTTTTGCACCTGAAAGATGTCTTTGTAAATGATTGAAAATAAGTGAAGTATTGTGCAAATGGTGGTTTTTTTGAAGGGGTTCTGAAAAACCACCGAATGGGAAATCTTGGATTTCCTAAATCTGCAAGTTTTTATGTATAGAGGGAATAAAAAAATCCCCTGAAATTGCTGAATTTCAGGGGACTTCAAGATTGAAGAATCTTTTCAAGTGGTGTCACCAGGAATCGAACCGGGGACACAAGGATTTTCAGTCCTTTGCTCTACCAACTGAGCTATGACACCTTTCTTGTTTGCGGGTGCAAAGATAAGTATATTTTTTAATACCGCAATAACTTTGGAAGAAATTTTCGCCAATTTCTGATATGGAGAATAATAGTTGTATTTTTTAGATAATATATATCCCGTATCAACTACCTGAATAGCCGATACGGGATTACTTTTTATATACAGAGATATACCTTTACCTTTTACTTAGGTATCTCCTTTTTGGTATTTCCGGTTTCCGGAGATGTATTATTAGGGGTTGCACTTCCGCTTGAAACCTTAGAACTTCCTGACGGAGTAGCACCGGAAGCTGTTGCATCAGAAGTTGTCGCATTGGAAGTTGCTGTACTGACACTACCGGCAGCTACATTCGCAGTTTGAGGCTGTACTTCCCAATGGAACGGTTCGAAATTGGAATTCGGGTCTACCCAAGACGGTTTCTTTGCTGCATAGATGATGAATGGAGCAACAACGACAATGATAGCACCGATAATCAGTACGGAGAACCATACAGTGTTGCTACCTGTAGAAATCTGGCTGGGCGGGATAAAGCTAAGGATAAAGGCAAGCAATGATCCGCAGAAACCGAGTCCGCCGACGAACCACATCAAACCGTTGCCACTCTTACCGATACGGAACGGGCGGTTCAGTTTTTTCATCTTATAACGAAGTGCGATTGCTCCGGAGAACATCAGCAGATACATGATAAGATAAAGAATCACTGTCAGCTGAGACAGGATCTGGTAGAAACTCTGTACAGAAGGCATTACCACAAACAACAGACTTAATACAGTTACTGCTATACCCTGCACGAACAGAATGTTTTTCTGTACACCCAGTTTGTTTGTTTTCTGGAAGAACGGAGGCATATAACCGGCTTTACCTACGGCAAAGATACCTTTTGACGGACCGGCAACCCATGTCAATACACCTGCCAATACACCGAAGGCAAGGGCGATGGCAATGATCGGTGATAACCAGGAAGCATGGATATACTTGAAGTAGTTGTCAAAACCGACAAGTAAACTCTGAGTCAGGTTAATATCATTTGCGGGGATGATAACACCAAGTGCGAAAGTACCTAGCACAAAGATAAGAACGGTGATAAGCGCACCGATAAATACTGCTTTCGGGTAGTTCTTGGATGGATTATCTACATCTTTCACGTGGATACCGCCCATTTCCATACCGGCATAGAACAAGAAGATACTGGCGGCTAGAACGACATTGTCGAAATTGGTAAAGTCGGGAAAGAAGCTGCTGTCGAAATTCATGTTAGAGTGTCCGCCTGTTGCGAGATAAATGATACCTAGGATAATCAACAATCCGGCCGGAATAATCGTACCGACCAAACCGCCGATTTTAGCCACTTTACCAACCCAGCTCATACCTTTCAGGGAAATGAATGTTGCCAGCCAATAGATGATAAGTACGACGACGAGCGTGTAATACTTGTTGTTTGCCAGTGACATATCATGTACGTCATTCATTCCGATGAAGGCGATGGATACGGCACCGAATGTTAGTACTGTGGGATACCAGATTGTACTTTCAATCCATTGTACCCAAATGGCGAGGAATCCCAGTTTCTTGCCGTAGGCTTCGCCTACCCACCGGAACACACCGCCTTGTTTATCCTGGAACATGGCCGCCAATTCTGCTGCGACGAGCGATGTAGGAATAAGAAAGACAATAGCTGCAAAAAGATAGTAAAAGGCCGAACTCATTCCGTATACGGCCTCGGCCGGTAGTCCACGCAATGATACTACTGCCGTAACGTTCATGATAGCGAGGGTAAACACCCCCAGCTTCACTGCATTTTTAATATTTGCCATAAGTTAAGGTTTTAAGTGAAAAATATTTTAAAGTCAGTGTTATAACAAACACACCCATCACACCACCTCCTACACCTGTCTTGGCAGGAATACCGGAAGTATACATCCAGTCGCCGGTATGTTCGTAGAAACCTACCGCGGCAATCATGGCTGTGATTTTGGGAGACAAGCTGGCGTCGAACACTTCTTTCTTGGTCACCGGATTCACACCGCCGTTGGCGATTGTTCCGGCAGCGATGGAAAGCTGCAATGCGGTCACTCCCAATGAACATTGACGCGTATAAAGGTCTAGAGACATATCCGGATCATCATAGATACGGTTGTAGTTCTTCAGTAGCCAAGCAATGGAACGGTTGTTGAAGTTAGTATCCGATTCGGACTTATACAATTCGTCTATCAGTTGAGGAGCACTGCCGCACAAGTCGGTTATGTTTCCTACGATGGCGTCCCATTTCTTGACAGAGTCGCCTATTGGTTTCACCATACTGCAAGCGGAGATGGCGCCGGCGTTTACCAATGGAGTAGACGGGTGGTCGTTTTCCAGCAAGATGGCGATGATAGAGTTGAAAGGCAAGCCTGTCGCGTCAGCTCCGATCTTGTCCAATATTTCCTTAGCGCCATATTGACGCAGAGCCAGGATAGCCGTATGTACTTTGGATACGGATTCTATTCCGAAGCGGTAGTCGGTATCCCCCACATGGATGGTCTGTCCGTTGAGCAGGCAGACACTGATTCCAAAGAGATCTTTGTTGACATTGGCCAAGTAAGGGATATAGTCGGCATTCTTGCCTCCCGTATTCGTCTTTACCTGATCGTATGCCTCCTGTACCACTTCTTGCAATTGAGCGAGTGTTACTTTTTTATTCATAGATCTTTTATTTTTTAGCTGTTTTACGACGGCCGCCGTGGTTGAATATTTTAGCTTCTACCGGAAGATTCTTTTCTTGTGCTATGCGGGTAGGAGTAGGATAATCCAATTTTTCCAGTTCTGTGATGGCGTTCTTGATGTCGCCCAGCAACATATCTGCCATATCGCGGCTGAATCCCTGACGGACAACGACGCGCATCACTACATAATCTTCCAGTTTGGAAGGCAATGTATAAGCCGGAACCATCCAACCGTGTTGAGACAGTTTATCCTGCAAATCATACAAAGTCCATTTAGCGTTCTTTGCATATTCTGGTTTCAGATACCAGATGAACAACGGGTTTACCACTTCGTTAGAGTAGTTGACGAACGGAGCCATCTTGGCTATTTCGTCATGGATGTATTTAGCGATCTGCAAAGAGTTGTACTGTACTTCTTTGTAACCTTGGAATCCTAAACGGATGAACTGGTAGTACTGTCCCAGAATCTGAGCAGCCGGGCGAGAGAAGTTCAAACCTACTTGAGTGATGTTAGCACCCAGATAATTTACACTGAACGACATCTCTTCTGGCAGATATTCTTTGCCTTTCCAAACCACCCAACCGAGTCCCGGATATACCAGACCGAACTTATGACCGGATACACTGATGGAAAGCACCCATTTCAGGCGGAAGTCCCATTTTGTTTCCGGGTAAAGGAACGGAAGGATAAAACCACCGCTGGCAGCGTCTACGTGGATAGGAATGTCATAACCAGTCTTGGCGTTGTAAGTATCGAGTGCTTTGTCCAATGCTTCTACGTCGTCGTTCAATCCTGTCCATGTAACACCCTGGATAGGTACGATACAAATTGTATTCTCATCACACATCTTCAAGGCTTCTTCGGGATCGAGTGTGGTTTTGTCAAGTGTCAAAGGCACTTCACGCATTTCAATCTGCCACAACTGTGCAAATTTCTCCCATACAACCTGGAAACCTGTAGAAATAACAAAGTTCGGTTTATCAAATGGTTTACCTTGAGCCTGTCTTTTCTTACGCCAGCGCAACCAAGCAGCTACACCACCCAGCATACAAGCTTCTGAGGAGCCGATAGCCAGAGCACCGGTTTTCCAAGTATCTTTTTCCGGAGAATTCCATAGGTTGGCAACGATGTTGATACATTTACCGTTCATCACTGCGATACGCGGATACTCAGTTTCGTCAATGTAGTTAATGTTGATGGCTTCGTTCATCAGCTTGGTAGCATATTCATCCATGTAGGTAGTCACGAAAGTAGCCAGGTTCAGGCGCGGTTGAGTCTGAGCGAATGTTTCGTCTTTTACCATCTGATAGGCGACTTCAGGAGTAGTAGGTCCATCAGGTATCTTCTCTACCGGAGAGGGTTGCAACATTCTGTCTGAACCAAATGCTTCTGTTTTTGCATCGCCTTTTCTGAAATTTAAATCTTTCATACTTAATTTGTTTTTTAAAAGGTTTAGGGCGATGGGGATTTTCCCCGTCGAATTTCCCACAACAACAGCAGGCTGTTTTGAAAGTTTTCGGCTTTTACATTATTTGGCGTTTATTAAGGGGGGGATTCGTTTTGAACTTTATGCGATGAGTATTGTTCTCATCAAACCTAAACTTTTAACGAATTTGCGTATGAAAATACAGACGGGAAGAGGAACGATTTCTCTTATCACTTTAATTGCTATCTGGTCTGTTTCGGCACTGACTTCTCTGCCGGGGCTGGCCGTTTCGCCTATATTGGGCGATCTTACGAAGATATTTCCGGAAGCTACGGATTTGGATATCCAGATGTTGACTTCGCTTCCTTCCTTGCTCATTATTCCTTTCATTCTGCTGGGTGGTAAGTTGACGGAGAAAGTCGACTTTGTCCGTATCCTGAAAATCGGACTTTGGCTCTTTGCGGTGAGCGGTATGTTGTATCTGGTTTCCAATAAGATGTGGCAATTGATTGTAGTAAGTGCCTTATTGGGTATCGGGGCTGGGCTGATTATTCCGTTGTCTACCGGTCTGGTGTCGAGGTATTTTACCGGAACTTACCGGGTAAAACAATTCGGCTTTAGTTCAGCAATCACTAATTTTACGTTGGTGATAGCGACTGCCGTCACCGGTTATCTGGCGGAAGTCAGTTGGCATTTACCTTTTCTGGTCTATTTGCTTCCGCTGATTTCTATTCTGTTGATCGGTCGTCTGAAGAAAGACCGGCCGGAAGTTGCCGCTGCTGATAGTGCAAGTTCGAAAGAAGAACGGGCGGTGATAGATACAGGCGGTAGTAAATATGGTATCCATGTGAAGCATTTGATAGAATTGATGTTCTTCTACGGAGTGACGACTTATATCGTATTGGCGGTGATATTCAATCTGCCTTTCCTGATGGAGAAGCATCATTTCTCAAGTGGAAATTCGGGCTTGATGATTTCTCTTTTCTTTCTGGCGATTATGGCTCCGGGATTCTGTCTGGATAAGATTGCGGCTACATTGAAAGAACGTACCAAAGCATACAGCTTGCTGTTCATGGCATTGGGATTGTTGCTCATCTGGATAGCTCCGCTTGAATGGCTGATTATTCCCGGATGTCTGTTTGTGGGGTTGGGCTATGGTGTCATCCAACCCATGCTTTATGATAAGACTACGCATACCGCATTGCCGGAAAAGGCCACATTGGCACTGGCATTTGTAATGATGATGAACTATCTTGCCATCTTACTTTATCCTTTTATCGTCGATTTTTTCCAATGGATATTTCATACCCAATCACAAGAGTTTCCGTTTATCTTTAATCTGCTGATTACTGTTGTCACTCTTTTCTGGGCATACCGGCGCCGTCATACCTTTTTGTTTAACGACCAATTAAAATAAAAATGAAGAATAAGAAACTGGAAGCCAATCTTAGCATGGCTGTCTCGAAAGTTTTTAGCGGGTTAAATATGAATGCCCTGAAGTATCTTCTGCCTTTGTGGATGAGTCCGCTGACGGGAGCAACCCTTCGTTGCACGTTTGCGGCAGCAGCCTTTTGGGTAATCGGGTGGTTTATGCCTCCGGAGAAATCATCCGCCAAAGATAAATGGCTCCTTTTCCTGTTGGGGGCCTTGGGACTTTATGGCTTTATGTTTCTCTACCTGGCCGGATTGAGTAAAACAACTCCTGTTTCCAGTTCCATTTTTACCAGCCTCCAACCTATTTGGGTTTTTCTCATGATGATATTCTTTTATAAAGAAAAAGCGACCACTAAAAAAATAATAGGAATTTCTATCGGTCTGATAGGAGCATTGGTTTGTATTTTAACTCAGCAAAGTGATGATTTGGCGTCCGATGCTTTCACGGGAAATATGCTTTGTCTTCTTAGCTCTGTGGTATATGCTGTCTATCTGATTCTTAGTCAGCGTATCTTGACTGCCATCGGAGCAATAACCATGTTGCGCTATACCTTTTCCGGTGCTGCCGTATCTGCTATAATAGTAACGTTCATTACGGGATTTGATGCTCCGGTATTTTCCATGCCGTTCCATTGGACACCTTTCCTTATCCTGATGTTCGTATTGATTTTCCCGACCACTATCAGTTATATGTTGTTGCCTGTCGGTTTGAAATATCTGAAGACAACGGTGGTTGCTATTTATGGTTATCTGATTCTGATTGTGGCAACTATTGCCTCCCTTGCTTTGGGACAAGACCGTTTTAGCTGGACGCAGACGTTTGCCATTATTTTTATCTGTATCGGAGTTTATTTGGTAGAAGTTGCCGAAAGCAAGGAGCGATAAAAGTTTCTCGGTGTGGAACACTTTGTTTCAAGGCATGGAACAAAAAAAGAGCGTCCTTCACAGAACGCTCTTGCTTATTTCATCATCATGTTTTATAGAGAGGAGTTGATTGCTTGTGCTATCGACTTGAATTCTTCATCCGACAATTTCAATTTCGGATTTGAGAACAACATATCCGATTCCTTTTGGATAGGAATTAAATGAATATGAGCGTGAGGAACTTCGAGTCCGATAACTGCTTCGCCCACTTTTTGGCATGGGAAAGCTTTTTCGATGGCACGGGCTACCTTTTTTGCAAATACGTGCATTGCGGCCAGGTCTTCATCGCTCAAATCGAAAATATAGTCTACTTCCTGTTTGGGCACTACCAATGTATGTCCCTTTACCAACGGATTGATATCGAGGAAAGCAAAAAACTTTTCGTTTTCCGCCACCTTGTAGCAGGGGATTTCGCCTGCGATGATTCTGCTGAATATTGTTGCCATAACTTTTTATTGATAAAATAAGGCAAGCCTCACACGGAGACTTGCCTTTTTGTTAAAATGATATGTTTACTACTTCCAATGCAATTTTGCCCTGCGGAACTGTAATTTCTGCAACTTCACCTACCTTCTTGCCAAGCAGTCCTTGTGCAATCGGAGTGTTAACGGAAATCTTGCCTTCCTTCAAGTTAGCTTCGCTTTCAGAAACAATGGTATAAGTCATTTTCATACCGTTTTTCACGTTCTTCAGTTCCACCTTATTTAAAATCTGTACGGAATCTGTTTTGAGTTTGGACTCATCAATGATTTTTGCATCTGCGATCACCGTTTTCAATTTGTTGATGCGCATTTCCAACATACCTTGCGCTTCTTTGGCGGCATCGTATTCTGCATTTTCCGATAAGTCTCCTTTATCTCTGGCTTCGGCTATTGCCGCAGAGATCTTCGGGCGTTCCACTGTTTCCAGCTCTTTAAGTTCCGCCATTAGTTTTTTGTAACCTTCTTCTGACATATAAGCCATGATGTTTTCCTCCTTTAATTGTTTTTTATGGTCATATAAACAAAAAAGAATTCCAACATGAGTCATGTTGGAACCCTCTTTTTCATTATTTCTTTGCAAAGATAGACTTTTAAGTGATACGTGTCAAGTGAAAAAAGATGCTATGTAACATATTTAAATGAAATATGCTAAATTATAACAACTTAGAGCAATGACTTGACGGCAGCTTCTAAATCTTTGATATCTTCGCCGCGAAGTTTCAGTTCGTTGTTGCGATTAATCAGGAAGATGGACGGTACTTGGCGTACATTATATACAGCTACATTCGTAGAATATACTCCGTTGCCATCGCGTACGCATACCCACGGAAGGTTGGCGGCCGATGTTTTCCAATAGTGCTCGTCCGCGTCGAGAGATACCTGGTAAATTTCCAGACCTTGCGAAGCGTATGTATTATATAGTTCGCGAAGCATCAGGTTATGGGGAGCACCTGCTGGCGACTGGAACACGGAGAAGTCAAGTAATACGACTTTACCTTTCAAGTCGGTCAGCTTACGTACATTTCCTTTTACGTCACGCAACGCGATATCTATAATTCCTGTTTCTACAATTTTGTCTTGCGGAATCTCCAAAGCTTTTGCTTGCGGCTGGCGTGTATTCTTCATGCCTTTAATAACAATGTTATAAAGATTCTTGGAGCGTACGGCATTGGGGAATGTGTTGTTGAGGCTCGTCGCTACGGCTGCAAAACATTTCACGTCATCTTTATTATTCAACGGATCGAATATCAGATAATTGTTCAGCTTCTGGAACAGTGCGAAATAGGCGGCTGCCGTGTTGGGAACTGCGAAGATATAGTTCACTTTCACGTCCTCTTTATATTTACCGAGCAATGTTGCCAGACTGTCCTCAAAGACATCGTGTCCTATCTTGTTGCCGCGCAGTGCAGCCAACAGGTCATCCGCATTTTTCTGAAGACGGATTTGTTTCAGCGTCAGTTCTTTTATCTTGTTGCTGTTTTCCGAACCTTCTACGGTATAATCGGTGGAGAAGTCCATATACGGAGCTTTGATCTGAACCGTTTCGATAGAGTCTACAGAAAAGTTGATTACTTTGTCGTCTATCCGCAGACGGTAAAATTCGGGAGACTCGGGACGAGCTTGTTTAAAGCTGAATGTACCTTCACCTTTCAATTTCACTGAATCGAGCGGAACAATACCTTCCAGACCGGAAGCTTCCAGATAAAGCATTTTGCCGTCGGCTCCTGATACATCCCCGGTTACCTGGAATTTAGGACCGGAACTACAAGCTGTAATAGTAAGTGCGGCAAGTGCTGCAAAAGTTATCTTTTTCATATAGCGTGTGTTATTTACGAGTTGCAAATATACTTCTTTTCGAGATTAGTCAAAGCATTTTGTTGTGTTCTTCTCCTAATTTTGAAAAAAAAATCGGTTTGCAACTAACTTTTTATCTCATTTCCACCTGATTACCACGATAAATGTATATCTTTGCAGGAATTTTGAAAGAAAAAGTATAGATAAAACAATTTTTATGATTAACCCAATTGTTAAGACGATCGAGTTGGCGGATGGAAGAACCATTACACTCGAAACGGGAAAGTTGGCAAAACAGGCAGACGGTTCTGTAATGCTACGCATGGGCAACACCATGTTATTAGCTACTGTTTGTGCCGCTAAAGATGCAGTTCCCGGAACAGATTTCATGCCTTTACAGGTAGAGTACAAAGAAAAATTTGCGGCATTCGGCCGTTTCCCGGGTGGTTTCACCAAGCGAGAAGGTAGAGCTTCTGACTATGAGATTCTGACATGCCGTCTCGTTGACCGTGCTCTCCGTCCTTTATTCCCTGATAATTATCATGCAGAGGTATATGTGAACATCATCCTCTTCTCGGCTGATGGTGTAGATATGCCGGATGCATTGGCAGGACTTGCAGCTTCTGCAGCACTTGCCGTTTCCGATATTCCGTTCAACGGACCTATCTCTGAAGTACGTGTGGCACGTATCGACGGTCAGTTCGTTATCAACCCGACTTTTGAACAACTCGAAAAAGCAGATATGGACCTTATGGTTGCCGCTACTTATGAGAACATCATGATGGTGGAAGGCGAAATGCAGGAAGTGTCTGAGGCTGAATTGCTGGAAGCCATGAAAGTGGCTCACGAAGCCATCAAGATTCATTGCAAGGCTCAGATGGAGTTGACAGAAGCGGTAGGTAAGACGGTAAAACGTGAATATTGTCACGAAGTGAACGACGAAGAATTGCGTAAGGCAGTTCGTGAGGCTTGCTATGACAAGGCTTACGCCGTAGCAGCTTCAGGAAATAACAATAAGCACGAGCGTTTTGACGCTTTCGAAGCTATCCGTGAAGAGTTCAAGGCTCAGTTCTCTGAAGAAGAGTTGGAAGAAAAAGGACCTCTGATCGACCGTTACTATCATGATGTGGAAAAAGAAGCAATGCGCCGTTCCATCCTTGACGAAGGCAAGCGTTTGGATGGCCGTAAGACTACTGAAATCCGCCCGATCTGGTGTGAGGTTGGTCCGTTGCCCGGTCCTCACGGATCCGCTATCTTTACTCGTGGCGAGACTCAGTCATTGACTTCTGTTACGCTGGGTACTAAGATGGACGAAAAGATTATCGACGATGTTCTGGAACACGGAAAAGAACGTTTCCTGTTGCATTATAACTTCCCTCCTTTCTCTACAGGTGAAGCAAAAGCACAGCGTGGTGTAGGCCGTCGCGAAATCGGCCACGGTCACCTGGCTTGGCGTGCTTTGAAAGGACAGATTCCTGCTGACTATCCGTATGTAGTACGTGTAGTTTCCGATATCCTCGAATCTAACGGTTCTTCTTCTATGGCAACCGTATGTGCCGGTACATTGGCATTGATGGATGCAGGTGTGAAGATCAAGAAGCCGGTATCAGGTATCGCTATGGGACTGATTAAGAATCCGGGTGAAGAAAAATATGCCGTATTGTCCGATATACTTGGTGATGAGGATCATCTCGGAGATATGGACTTCAAAGTGACCGGAACAAAGGATGGTATCACTGCTACTCAGATGGATATCAAGGTAGACGGTCTGTCATACGAAATTCTGGAACGTGCTTTGAATCAGGCAAAAGAAGGTCGTATGCACATCCTGAACAAGATTACCGAAACAATTGCCGAGCCGCGTGCTGAACTGAAAGAACACGCTCCGCGTATCGAGACAATGACGATTCCTAAAGAATTTATCGGTGCAGTGATCGGTCCTGGCGGTAAGATTATTCAAGGTATGCAGGAAGAGACAGGTGCTGTGATTACTATCGAGGAAATTGATGGTATGGGACGCATCGAGGTTTCAGGAACAAATAAGAAATGTATTGATGATGCAATGCGTATGATCAAAGCGATCGTTGCTGTTCCCGAAGTAGGCGAAGTGTATAAAGGTAAAGTTCGTTCTATCATGCCTTATGGTGCGTTTGTCGAATTCTTGCCGGGCAAGGACGGTTTGCTGCACATCTCCGAAATTGATTGGAAACGTCTTGAGACTGTAGAAGAAGCCGGAATTAAGGAAGGTGATGAGATTGACGTGAAGTTGATCGATATCGATCCGAAAACCGGTAAATTCAAACTTTCTAGAAAAGTTTTGTTGCCAAGACCGGAAAAGAAGTAAAGAGCGAATAGCTTTATAATAGTAAGGATAGTCCGAAAACTTAGTTTTCGGGCTATTTTTTTTATACGATGAATAGGGAATAAGGAGAGAGAATCGGGCTAAAAAAGAGAATCGGAAAGTACCCCCATACTTCCCGATTCGAAACAGTCAAAAATCGACCTTAATCAATTTATTAACTTAACACGTTCGTATCTTAAGAAATTTTGTTTTTGCCTGTTTGGGTGGTCACTTTGCAAAGTGATGTTTGTCATTCTATAAAGTGCCATTTGTCTTCTTATAAGGGGACATTGGTCACCTTGTAAGGTGACGACTACCCGTGTGCATAAAAAGGAACTGTTTTGTGCGCGTCAATTCCTTATTCTCTGTGTGGAGCAACCTTACTTATATACTTGTATCGGCAATTCTCCCCGTAATGCGCCGAGTGCATTGAGGGCTAATGCTTCCAATTCATCTTCTCCGGGATATACATATACGGGAGCAATGAATGATATGCGTTCTTTCAATCGGCTGATTACATAATCGGAATGCGCGATACCGCCTGTCAGTAGAATGGCGTCCGCCTTTCCGTAGAGCACGGTAGCGGCAGCTCCTATCTCTTTGGCGATATTGTAAATCATGGCATCCAATATCAGTTTGGCGTGATGGTCACCTGCTTCAATGGAACGTATGACGGTGGGGATGTCGGTTGTTCCCAGATGGGCAGCCAGTCCGGCACGTCCGGAAATACGTTTTTTAAGTTCGTCGTTCGTGAACCGGCCGCTGTGGCACAAGTCAATCAACTGCCCGGCAGGCAGTGTGCCGGCACGTTCGGGGGAGAAAGGACCGGAGCCGTCCAATGCATTGTTGGCGTCTATCGCTCTTCCGTGCCGGTGGACGGCTACGGAAATCCCTCCACCTAAATGGCAGACAATCAGATCTAAATCTTCATACTTTGTGCGCTGCTCTTTAGCGAAGCGTCGGGCGATGGCCCGTTGGTTCAATGCGTGCCAGATAGTGATTTTCGGCATGAGTGGAGAGCCTGTGATACGGGCAACGTCTTCCAGCTCGTCAACAACGCCCGGATCCGCGATGAAAGCCCGGCAACCGGGAAGCAAGAGGCTGAGTTCGGAAGCTATGAGACAACCCAAATTACAAGCGTGATTGCGCATGGCATGGATGATATCGTCCAACATGACATCGTTTACCTCATACACTCCACCGGGAATCGGTTTCAACAGTCCTCCCCGTCCGATGATCGCATCAAAGTCGAAAGGTATCTTTTCGGACTCCAGCGCTTTCAGTACCAGGTTCTTGCGGAATTCAAACTGATCGATAATACGTGGAAATGCGGCTAACTCTTCTGTCGTATGTTTTATGTTGCGGATTAGCAATGGCGTTTCATTCTCATAAACAGCTATTTTGGTGGACGTGGAGCCGGGGTTGATAACTAGAATCTTCATAGATCGTGAGGCTTAAGTGTGATTTAGATGGATGAACTTGCAACTTGAGTGCCCTGCTTCCTGCATTCACAGTCTCCCGACACTTGCAGGCATGCCATAGCGATACTGTAATATTTGGACAATCCGGAGTCACTGCGCGAAGGAAGAACCACCGGACAGATAGGTCCTTGCAACAATCCCGCCATCTCTGCTTTGGCGAAGAGGGAAACGGACTTGTAAAAAGCATTCCCCGATTCGATATTCGGGAAAATCAGTACATCTGCCTGTCCGTTGATGGGGGAGACGATTCCTTTGATATCCCCGCTTGCCTGTTCGCAGGAAGTACGCACGTCCAATGGTCCGTCAATAATTACATTGCCGAACTCGCCGGCTTCGGCAAGCTCTACGATATTCACATAATCCAATGAATGAGGGAATTTGGCACTGACCTTTTCGGTGCAGTGTATTAATGAGATGCGCGGTTGTTCGATCCCGAAATGACGGCAGGTGCAGATAGCATACCAGATCATTTCAATGCGTTGCTGCAATGTAGGACGCGGAATGACGGCTGCATCCGAGAAGAAAAGCAGCTTATCGTACGTCGGTATCTCCATGACGGCAAGATGAGTCAGGATTTTTCCTTTAGGGAGCAAGCCTTTCTCCTTGTCGAGGATGGCGTGCAACAGATTGTCCGTATTGATAATCCCTTTCATCAGGATATCGGCTCCCCCTTCGCGGACGATACGCACCGCTTCACGCGCCGCTTCGTCGGGGTCCTCTATATGAAGGGTTTTCACATATTCGGGATATTGCTTGAGTGTGGGATATTTCTCCAGGATGGCTGAATCTCCGATCATGAGAAACTCCGCAATGCCCTCTTCCAAAGCGCGGGAAATGGCGTACTCCGTATTGGGGTCGTTGGCACAGACTACGGCGATACGTTTTCTGCGGTTCAGTACTTTAAGATGGGCTGTCAGTTGAGCGAAATTTCGAATAGGTTCCATAACGTTAGATTTTTAGCAAATATCTGAAAAATCATTGAAAAAATAACGATTCCAAACCGAAAAGTTGCGCTTGTGATGTAACATTTTGCTATATTTTGTTTGTTTTGTCGGGTAGATGCGCTTAGAATCGTTTTTTCGTGTATTTTTGCATGAGCAAATCTACCGAATCATAAATAGATTATTAAGTATGGATATTCAATTTCCTCCCTTTTTGCAGAAAGACGATAAAGTGGTCATCGTATCACCTTCCAGTAAGATAGATAAGCTGTTCTTGAAAGGTGCGAAGAAACGGTTGGAGTCATGGGGCTTGAAGGTCGCTATGGGAAAACATGCCGGTGGCTCTTCCGGCCGGTTTGCCGGAACAGTCAAACAACGCTTGGATGATTTGCAGGATGCAATGGACGATCCGAAAGTAAAAGCCATCCTTTGCAGCCGGGGCGGGTATGGAGCGGTTCATCTGATTGACAAACTTGATTTTACCGCTTTCCGCGAACATCCGAAATGGCTGCTTGGTTTCAGTGATATTACCGCTCTGCATAACCTGTTCCAGAAAAACGGTTATGCTTCGTTGCATTCATTGATGGCGCGCCATCTTACGGTGGAGCCGGAGGATGATCTGTGTTCGCTTTATTTGAAGGATATATTGTCGGGCAATCTTCCTGTTTATACTTGTGAGAAGCATAAGTTGAACAGGAAGGGCAGTGCGGAAGGTATTTTGCGGGGCGGAAATATGGCGGTGGCTTATGGCTTGCGCGGTACTCCATACGATATTCCGGCAGCGGGAACAGTGCTCTTTATAGAAGATGTGAGCGAACGTCCTCATGCCATTGAGCGTATGATGTATAACTTGAAATTGGGTGGTGTGCTCGAAAAATTGTCCGGGCTCATCATCGGACAGTTTACGGAATATGAAGAAGACCGTTCGCTGGGCAAGGAACTGTATGCGGCTTTGGCGGATTTGGTGAAAGAGTATGATTATCCCGTTTGTTTTAATTTTCCGGTGGGACATGTCGCGCACAATCTGCCGCTTATCAATGGAGCCAGAGTGGAGTTCACCGTTGGAAAGAAAAATGTGGAATTAAAGTTTATATGTTAATAATCTATTCCATCCGGGTGATACTCTGATGAAAATAACTAATTTTGAGACCTTAATAGATAAGAGGATAATGAAAAAGAAACCTATGATGTTACTGACGACTGCTTTTCTGCTACTGTCTGCATTTTCGTGCGGAGGAGGCAACAAAGCGAATACAACTAATGAACAAAGCGAAAAGATAGTGGTGAATGTACCTCTGTTTGATGCGGACAGCGCTTATTTGTACGTAAAGAATCAAGTGGACTTCGGACCTCGTGTCCCCAACACAAAGGGGCATGTAGCTTGTGGAAACTATCTGGCGCAGCAATTGAAGGAGTTTGGCGCACAGGTGACCGATCAGTATGCAGATTTGATAGCTTATGACGGTACTTTGCTGAAGGCTAGAAACATCATTGGCTCCTATAAGCCGGAAAGTAAGAAAAGAATCGCTTTGTTCGCACATTGGGACACACGCCCATGGGCCGACAATGATCCTGACAAAAAGAATCATAAAACACCTATTCTCGGTGCTAATGACGGAGCAAGCGGGGTGGGAGCTTTGCTGGAGATTGCCCGTCTGGTTCATCAACAGCAACCGGAGCTTGGAATCGACATCATTTTTCTTGATGCGGAAGATTATGGAGCACACGATCAGGATAACGAAGAGTCGTGGTGTCTGGGAGCACAGTATTGGGCGCGCAATCCTCATGTTCAAGGATACAATGCCCGTTTCGGAATTCTGCTTGATATGGTAGGAGGTAAGAATACGGTCTTTCTGAAAGAATCCTATTCCGAGAAGTTTGCGCCGGACGTTAATAAGAAGGTCTGGAAGGCTGCCCGGAAGCTGGGATACGGCAATCTGTTTATCAATGAAGATGGAGGAGGGGTGACGGACGATCATTTGTTCATTAACCGGTTGGCGCGTATCAAGACAATTGATATCATTGCTTCTGATCCGGAAGGTGGATTTACTCCTACCTGGCATACCCTCACGGATAATATGGATCACATTGATAAGAATACATTGAAAGCAGTCGGTCAGACTGTATTGGAGGTAATCTATAACGAGAAATAAAATAAATAGTATGTCAATTAATGAATTACAAGACGAAGTAATTGCAGAGTTCAGTGACTTCGATGATTGGATGGACCGCTACCAGCTACTTATTGATTTGGGAAATGAGCAGGAACCGCTGGATGAAAAATATAAAACAGAACAGAATCTGATTGAAGGTTGTCAGAGCCGGGTATGGCTTCAGGCGGACGATGTAGACGGCAAGATTGTATTTAAGGCGGAAAGTGACGCTTTGATTGTAAAAGGAATTATAGCTTTGCTGATTAAGGTATTGTCGGATCATACTCCTGATGAAATATTGAATGCCGATCTTTATTTTATAGATAAAATCGGGTTGAAGGAACATTTGTCACCTACCCGTAGCAACGGTTTGCTGTCGATGGTAAAACAAATACGGATGTATGCGTTGGCATTCAAAGCAAAAGAGGGGAAGTAGTTAAAAGTAAAACAGATGGGCAGTTCCGCTCTACCTATTAATAGGTATAATTCTTAAAATAGTTTAATTTCCGTAGGCATTATTTGTCTTTATTAGCTTTTCTTTGTTCTTTTACGCCATATGGTTAAAAGACAAAATGTATGAACTACTATTTAAAGAGACGGATACTGTTTTTAGCTTTCCTCTCATTTTGTGTCATTTTGCAAGCGCAAAGAGAAGAAAAACGAATTTCTGGTCATGTGCGCGATTCGCAGGATCTTCCGTTAGCGGGAGTTAATATTAAGGTAAAAAATACGCCTTATGGAGCTATTTCCAATGAAAAGGGAGAGTATGTGTTGAAGGGACAGTGGGAGCCCGGTGTGAGTATTGAGTTTTCCTTTATCGGTATGAAGCGGAAAGTAGTTACCTATAAAGGACAAACACGGCTGGATGTGACTTTGCTTGATGATGTGAATAATATGGATGAGGTTGTTGTCACAGCCAAAGCTAATATTAATGAGATTGATATTCGTGCCCGCTCCGGAGTGGTGCAAGAGGTGGATATGCGACGCATCAATAGTAAGCCGATGATCGATATGGGGCTGGCATTGCAAGGTTCTGTTCCCGGATTGATTATCCAAAATACCGGGGAACTGGGTTCGACCCCTGAAATCCGTATTCGTGGAAACTCTTCTTTACGTAAAGGGAATACAACGAATGAACCGTTGTATATTATGGACGGTAAGGTCATCAGTCCGGAAACTTTCTACAATCTAAACCCGATGGATATCAAGGAAATAAAGGTGCTGAAGGATGCGGCTGCCTGTGCCTTGTATGGAATCAAGGCTGCCAACGGGGTATTGGAAATCACTTCCCAGCGAGGTGTCAGCGGGCAGACAATGGTTACTTATACGTTGGACATGGGAGTCACGACGCGCGGTCGTCGCGGCGTGTCTATGATGGACTCAGCGGAGAAACTGGAACTGGAACGGTTGCTGCAGAATCCGGAGACTCCGGGATATCGTTACAGTGCTGATTACTACAATAAATACTATGCGGGCGATCCTAACTTGTCGCAACTGATTGCGTCGGGGGAACAGAAGTTGAACGAATTGAGGAATATCAATACAGATTGGTTCAAAGAGTTGATTCGTAACAATCTGTATCAGAAACATAATGTAAGCATTCGGGGCGGAAGCGAACAGACTACCTATTATATATCCGCCAATTATACCAAGCAAGGAGGACGTTTGCCGGGTAATGACAAGCAGCGTATGAGTTTGCGTATGAATCTGGATCAGAAACTGGGACATATCGGTTACGCTTTGCTGAGTGTGAACGGTGGATATGCGAAGACGAATACCCCGAACGGCTCTACTTCCGATCCGACCCAGTTGGTTTATGAGTTGAATCCTTATGAAACGAAAGACGGTGGCGAACTGATTTCTTATCCGGGACGTACTTATAAGGACTTGATGAATCAGTTCAGCCAGGAGAGTGCAGCGAAAACTGCCGGAATCAGTGGTAGCCTGACCTTGAATCCCTTGCCCGGACTGGATATTGCCGCAGTGGCGGGATTGGACTTTCTGTTGGATGAAACGGAACAGTTTACCCCCTCTACTTCTTATTCGGAAATGACAAGTGGTATTCCGGAACTTAAACGGGGTATTTTCGCAAAATCAAAGAATACGACCACGAACATTTCTACTAACATTCGTGCGACTTATAATCATGTATTTGCCGGTAGGCATGACCTTACGTTGGGAGCTAATATGGACTACTACCTCACTCAGTTGGATAATGTGTCCATAACCGGTTATGGCGTGGGAACGATTAATTCGGCTGCTGCCATCAATCACTCCATTCAGGGAACCCGTCAGGCGGAAGTCGGCGCTCTGAAAGATAAAAATGCGCAGTTGGGATTGGGAGCTGTATTAGGTTATACCTTTGATAATATTTACGATTTCTATGCGACTTATAAAGCGGACGCGTCTTCTATCCTGCCTTCGGACAAGCGTTGGAATAGCGCTTGGGCAGTCGGTATCGGTTGGACTCCCAGCTATTACCCTTTCCTGGCAGACAATACTGTCCTGACCCGCTTGAATCTGAAAGCGTCTTACGGATATACAGCCAATCTGAACGGTGTTTCCGTTTCCTCTACGGTAGCTACTTTCGCCTATTCCAATAATGCATATGAGGATCAGCGTGTTCTGGAGTTGATGGGACTTTATAATAAGGACTTGAAACCGGAACAGACGAAATCCATTGATGCGGGAGTCAGTATTGAGTTGTTCAATCGGGTGACTTTGGAGACAAGCTGGTACAATCGCCGCACGGAACAAGCGTTGCTTGATGTGCCTATTCCTTCTTCCACCGGTTATACCACATTGAAGCGCAATATCGGTATATTGGAAAACCGGGGAATCGAATTCGGACTGAAAGCGAAAGTCCTGGATACAAGAGATTGGATTTTGAATTTGAGATGGAATATGGCGTACAATCGTAACAAGGTAATTGACTTGTATTATGCAGACAAGATATATGCATCTGAGGATGTATTGGTTCCGGATTATGAAGTGGGCAAGTCATACGATATGATCTATGGTCCTCAGTCTTTAGGCATTAATCCTTTGACCGGTTATCCGGTATTTCTGGTGAAAGATAATAAGGAGAAGCAGGCGAGTGAAACATTGACAGTGGATGATGTGGTAGCTTTGGGGCATTCTACACCACCGTATACCGGAAGCTTCGGCCTCTCTCTTTCTTACAAAGCCTTCGACTTGGATGTGGATTTCTATTATGTACACGGCGGCATTCATCAATTCAATTATTCGTATGTGCGTGATAAGGATAATGTGAACCGGAACGCTGTGGCAGGACAGACGGAACGAATGTGGTTCAAAGCCGGTGATGAAGGGAAAGTATATCCTACTCCTTTTTATACTTCAGCTACTGCGGAAGAGAACCTTACTTTGTATCCCAACTCCTTGACTGTGGGAAAGAGTGATTACCTGAAACTCTCTATGATTTCTCTGCGATATCGTGTAGACCAACGTTTCTTGCGGAAAACGATACCGTTCGTGAAGTATGCTACTTTTGCTTTTCAAGGTTCCAATCTGTTTACCTGGACTTCATACAAAGAGTCCGACCCGGAAAGCGGTACACTTGCAGGAAGTATGCAGCCTATTTATACATTCAATATGAATCTGACTTTTTAAAGGATAACGATTATGATAAAGAAACTCATTTATATATGTGCCGTCATGGTGGGGAGTCTGTCGGGATTGTCTTCTTGTTCATTGGATATTCCCCCTTCCGATCAGTATTCGGATCCGGATGCTATTGTGGATATTTCAACGGCACGCTCTCTTTTGTCTTCTGTTTATAGTTTGTATCCACATTACGAATATGAACTTTCTATTTTGGGCGATGATTTTTGCCCGACTTCCATTGTGGGAAAAGATATGAGCCTGAAGAACCTTTATGCTTGGCAGGATAATTCCATAACGACTCTTGCCGAAAGTTTGTGGGGAGAGTATTATAACACGATCGCCTCCTGCAACGCTTTATTGGAACGCGTGGATAACATAACGCTGGAGAATGCTTCGGAGGAGAAGGATAAAGCGGCTATCATTAGTGAGGCGAAAGCATTAAAGGCGCTTTGCTATTTCAATCTGTTGAGACTGTTTGCTCCTGCCTATGACAAGAATCCGCAAGCGGACGGGATTGTATTGAAGGATGAACTGGGACTTGCTTTTCCGAAACGTTCTTCCATCGAAACCTGTACGACTACTATCCGTACATTACTGACGGAAGCTGCTGCGGTCGAGAATAATCCGGATAAGAACGGCTGGCTGTCTCAGACTGCGGTTTATTATCTGTTGGCTGAGTTGGAACTGTATGCCGGACAGTATGGGCAAGCCGTAACTTATGCGGAGAAGGTGCTGGAAAAAGCGACGGATGATATGTTCACGGAGAATGGTTACGGAAGACTTTGGGAAACGGCTTCCTGCAAAGAGCGTATATTCGCTTTTTATACATCGAAGAGTTTTTATGCAGGTATTCAGTTTGATGCGACGAACGGTGATTACTTTGCATTGAATCCCGCTATCACTTATGGAGACGATGATATACGTCAAGCTTATAATGTATATCCTTTCGAGATGGATGGAAAGTCCCGAAATCTGATGGGGAAATATAATAAATGGAATAAGGAATCCAAAAGTATACAGTATATCAACGTGATGCGCTATGCCGGTGCTTACTTTATTGCTGCTGAGGCTTATAGTCGGCAGACCGGGCAAGAAGGCAAGGCGATTGAAAAGATGAATGAATATCTGGAGGCTTGCCAAGCTACTCCTATGGAGGATGATTTGACAGGAACGGATCTGATAGAGGCTATTCATAAAGAAAAACAAAAGGAATTTGCCGGTGAGGGCGTGCTCTACTTCGATTTGAAGCGTTTGCACTCGGGAGGTTTGTCCCGATTGTCGCAGTGGGGAGATAGAGAAGATACCAAAATAAAGGTGGATGATTATCGCTGGTGTTTTCCCATTCCTCGTTCGGAATATAAATATAATGAGAATATAACTCAGAATGAAGGATGGCCTTTGAATAGGTAAAATTGATTCAATAAAAAAGGAAGATTATGAGATATAACTATTATTATCTGTGTTTATACGTCCTTTTCTTGTTGGGATTAGTGACAAGTTGTAGTAACGATATTGATTATACTTACAAAGGAAGTAATTATATACAGATCAGTACGGCGGATGACCCTGCCATAGCGGAAAATGATGATCGTCCTGTTACTGTAGATGTGCTTTTGGCTACTGCTGTAGAAACGGACGCTACAATTCATTTTGAATTGTCGGGCAATGAGGATGGAGTTTTGAATATGGAGAACGATGGGAGTGTGCTGATTAAGGCTGGCGAAAAAAAAGCGAGCTTTAAGATAGCTTCCAATCATAAAGGATTAATAAAAGCTCAACGGTCAATGACTTTGAAGGTAAAGGATTATACTGATCCTCGTATGCAAGCTTGGAGAGATTTAAAACTGATTGTGAAGCCAAGTGTGGAATCACCTACTTTGACTGAAGAGCAGCTTGAACTTATTAAAGAGTATAAAGAAAAATATGGTTTAGACTTGAATCAGTTTATTGGAGTGCTGAAATGTAATGTGGAAATACGTTATCCGGAAGGCGATATTGGAACATTCTATGATGAAGAAACCCGTTCTTTTGAAGGTAAGAGTGTGATTACGTTAAGTGATAATGCTACTGCTGAACGACCGATATTGAAGATGATTGATAATCCGATGGGACTGACCTCATTCTTATGGGAAATATTACAAAAAGAAACAATAGAGGAGGAAAGTTGGGCTATTAATGAATGGAATCAATGTATGTTGACTGCTATTGAGTTTGATCGTGATAAAGAAGAGTTTGAGGTGACACTTGATAATTTGGAATTATTATTGGAAGAACGCTCTATTTCATTTTTGGGAACAGTGTTAAATAACTATGATGAATCGATAACTTCAGTTCCTTTTAAGTATTCTTTTACGGCATGGAACCGTTGGAAACAAAAAGCTGATAATGGTGAGAAAGTAGCTGTCCCGGATGGAGAAGGGGATAGTGGAAATCCAATATATACAGAGTACAATGTATCTGATTTAATTGAAATGGGTACTACATTAGAACCTCGTATTTACTTGGTTATATCAACTATTGATGAAGATGGATGGGAAAATGAACCTTCCGATTTTATTGAACCGAAAGGCTCTTTTAACGAGGATACATTTACTTTCCAATTTTCATGGGATCATTATAATTCAGGTGGTTACACCCAAATCTATGTAACTTATACCTTAAATAAATAACAGACTTATAATTAATTTATGCTACAACAAATTAAAACAAAAGCTATTCTAGTCTTAGCATTTCTTTTAGGAGTAATATCTGTAGATATGCTTGCGCAACAATCCGTTTCAGAGAAGAAGATCGGTTTACCTCCCAACACCGTTGAAGGTGTATTACCGAATGGTTTGCATTATCTGATTCTCCCGAACGGGACACCGGCTCATACGACGGAGTTTCGTCTGGTGATGCGGCTCGGCTCAGCACAGGAGACGGATAAGCAAAAGGGAGCTGCCCATTTTTTGGAACACATGTCTTTTGCCGGTAGCAAACACTTTCCCGGACGCGGCATGGTGGACTATTTGGAAAGTCTAGGAATGAAGTTTGGGCGGGATATCAATGCTGTGACCGGCTATGACCGTACTATTTTCATGCTGACAGTGCCGATGGATAAAACTGATTCTGCCGTAAGTGATAAAGTTCTGTTGATACTGAAAGATTGGTTGGACGGACTCTCCTTTGAGGAAGAACGGACGAAGAAAGAACGCGGAGTGATTTTGGAAGAGTTGCGCGGCTATGACATAGGAGATGACTTTTATAGTTTGAAGATCGGTAAAAACCGTTTTACCGACCGTATGCCGTTGGGCAGTTCGGAGGATATCCGTAGCATTGACCGTAAAACACTGATTGAGTTTTATCAGCAATGGTACTCTCCACAAATGGCCACTGTTGTGGTGGTAGGGGATGTAGATCCGGTTTCCATAGAGAAGAAGATCAAAGAAATGTTCGCTTCCATTCCCCGTAAGAAGGTGAAAGGGTATCGTGTTTATCCTCTCACTTATGAAAAAGGAATAGCTCTTCATGAGATAGGAGATGATCTCAAACGCAGTTCTGAACTGGAGCTGATTATCCCTCATCCTTGCGTAGTGGGAAATACAGTTGGAACTATCTACCGTAAAGAGCTTGGTTCTTTGTTGGTACGGGCTATTACTAACCGTTTGCAAGCTCGGCAGATTCGTAGTAATGTATCCGATGCCTGGTTCCTTTCCGATAAGAATCATTTTGTGTTTACTTTCTCCGGAACGGATAAATCCGGTCTTTTGCAGCAAGTATCCGATTTGTCTAACGAGCTGGAATGTATCTTGAAGAACGGCTTTACGCCGGAAGAGCTGGATGATGCTATCAAAGAACTTTCCAGAACATTGAAGGTGGACTGTTCCGCACAGTTGTCCGGCAAGTGGTGTGATGATTTTGTAGATTACGTTATATCCGGTGACCGCTATATACAATCGGAGAAGGAGATGCGCCAATTGCTTGAAAAGATCCGGTCGACTGACAGTGCTACTTTGCAGAAACTATTGCAGGAATGGCTTTCCTACAAAGAGCAGGCTTTGCTGGTTGCCTATCGCAATAATACGGGTAAACAGAACTCTATTCAGAAAGAAGACATACTACGTGCATGGGAAAAAGGAATCCGGAGTCCGTTGAAAGAGTTTGTCTACGTACCCAAAGAGGTGAAGGAAGAGACGATAACGGCACCTGTATGTCTGACCAAAAGCCACATGTTTGATGCTTCTGATATTGTCAGTGAGAAGAAATATCCGAAGATGAATTTGACGGAAGTCTTTTTGAAGAACGGCCTGCGCTTTCTGCTCCGTCCTACGGATGATGAGAATCAGTCTCTCTTTGTGACCGCTTTCGGTAGGGGAGGCGTTGGAGATTTGTCGGATGAGGATTATCCGCTTTACGAAGGAACAGGTGGCTATATGGAAATGGGAGGAATAGCATGTGTGCCTTATGATACCCTGTCTTCTTATATGCAACAAGAAGAAATATCCATGAACCTTGCCATCAGTAACTTCTGGCATGATATAATGGGAATGGCACCTGCCGACAAAGCGCAAGAATTGTTTAACCTGATGTATGAGAAGATTTATCGTCCGGAACTTTGTTATAAAGACTTCGATGAAATCCGGCAGGACGAGATAGAACGTTTGGGAAAGGAAACGGTACTTGAGCAGATGATGAAACGTGCTTCAGACCGTGCGTTGACGAATCGTCTGGATTCGCTGATGGGGAATATAGTTTCTCGCCCGGCGTTGACAAAGAAAGATTTAGAGTCGCTTAATCTGGATAAGATTGCTGCCTATTACCGTTCTTTATATGCCAATCCCTCGCAAACGGTGTTCGTTGTGACCGGTAAGTTTGATACGGACAGCATTAAGAAGTTGCTGACCGGTACTTTTGCCCGTATGGAAAAAGTAGAGACGGGATTGTCCTTTTCTGACAAACCATTCAAGTTGCCCGGAAAAACGTATGTCGAAGCATTCCCGAATGAAAATGATACGCAGACTATATTCGATTATGTATTCTGTGGCAATTACCAACCCTCTTTGAGGAATAGTCTTACACTGAAGCTGATGCGTGATATTTTGCAGAACCGTGTGTTGAGTATATTGCGCGAACGGGAAAATATCGTTTATTCTCCGTATGCTTCTTTGTTTTATAATGGACTGCCGCAGCAGGTGTTTTATTTTGATTTGTCCGCTTCCGTTGATTGGGGCAATACGAAAAAAGTGGAAGGATTGATAAAAGAAATCATTCATGAACTCCGTACTCATAAAGTGTCGGAAGAGGAACTGGATGCAATGAAAAAATCGTTCCTGCTGACAAAACAAAAAGTCCTTTCAAACGAGGCGTCTGCGGAATGGCGTACCAATCTGGTGAATTTGCTGAAGAACGGAGAGACGATAGACGACTTTGAACAGTACGAAAAATGCCTGTCTTCTATTTCCACCACGGATATTCGGAAAGCATTCAAGGAATTGGTGAACCCTGACAAGTTTGTATTATTATATATTGGAAAACATCAGAAATACAATGAATAAACTATTTTCTAAAAAAGTATGTGTGTTGTTACTCCTATGTTTGGTAGGAGTGACAGCCTTTGCCCAAAAAGGCTATAAGAAAGCGTATACCTTGTTTGATGCGAACGGCAAGGAGATTGGATATGACGAACTGGTTGCTGCGTTGGCGCAGCCGGACGTCGTGTTTATCGGTGAGATTCATAATTGCTGCATTACTCATTGGCTGGAGTACGAGCTTGCCCGTTCTTTGTATGCCATTCATAAGGATAAACTGATGATGGGGGCGGAAATGCTGGAGGCCGACAATCAACTGATTCTGGATGAATATATGAATCGGCAGATCTCTTATGACCGTTTTGAAGCGGAAGCGCGTTTGTGGGACAATTATAGTACGGATTATGCTCCGTTTGTGTTCTTTGCTAAGGAGAACCGTATCCCGTTCATTGCGACCAATGTTCCCCGTCGCTATGCAAACGTGGTGAAAGACAGGGGATTGCAGTATTTGGACTCATTGTCCGATGAGGCTAAACGCTATTTGCCGCCTCTTCCGGTATCGTTCACATATAAAGAAGAGGAACAGGGAGCCTTCGCATTGATGCACATGATGGGGAAAAGCAAGGGGAATGCGGAATATCTGGCACAGGCGCAGGCCATCAAAGACGCTACGATGGGATGGTTTATTGCCCGTAATATGAAAAGCAAGTTCCTTCATTTCAATGGAAACTACCATTCGGACTTTCAAGGCGGAATCATTCCGTATCTGCTTCAATATCGTCCGGGGACGACGATAAAGACCGTTTGTTCGGTGCGCCAGGAGAGTATCGGACAATTGGATGAAGAGAATAAAGGAAGGGCGGATTTCTATATTTGTGTTCCGGAAGATATGACCTCTACTTATTAGAGGTCATGCGCTGCATATATAGGATGGTTGCTATGAATATGAGACAGACTCCTGCAAGAACGTAAATATATAAATTGCCGTTTATCAGGTCGTCCATATTCTCAGCTTCCGGAAACTTGATACTGAGATATACCGACAACGAATTATTCAGTATATGCATAAGTATGCAGGGGATTAAGCTGCCGGTTTTGTAGAATGTCCATGCCAGCAGGATGCCGATTAAGAATGCCGGAAGTATCTGGGCTGGATTGATATGAAAGACACCGAATAGGAATGCTGCAATGAGAATTGCTTTTGCCGGACTGTATTGCTGTAACAATGCTTTGGTGATTGCTCCGCGAAACAATAACTCTTCGAGTACAGGACCTATGATGGATATGGCGAGAATACCTCCCCATCCGGATTGGAGAATATCGAAAGACTGTTCCATGATATTAGGGATCCAATCCAGCAGACCCATCAATGCAGATACAGCAAATCCGGCCGTGAGAATGGCCAATGCGCTACATGACAGATAGCCTGCTGATACGGGAGACCACGTTGTTTTTTGCATACTGATATAACCGGCTTTCCATAAATAGATACCCATCATCACTTGTCCCGCCAATTGTGCCGGAATCATAATCGCTTGCGTCAGTATACCTTTATCCAGATTCCCGGTAGTGACCAATAAATAGATGGTATAGGGAATCATTACCAGAATAGGGGCAGCGATCTGCGCGATGACAAGGTCTATTAATATTAATTTGATAGCCGTTTTCATACCATTTTATGCTTTATCGGGTTGTGAAGAAACTGCATATAAACATGGCCAGCATTGATATTGCTATTACCACCAGGGAGATACTCATGAATGTCTTTTGCATACGAATCTGCTTTTAAAGTTATTACTCAGTTATATGTTATTTAGTTCGGTCGTTATTTTGACCGCTCTGCTTGTTTGCCAAGAAGGATTGTTTCCGTCTCTTCGGCGTCTTTATGCAATTGCACTATCAGCTCGTTAATGTCGGCGAATTTCAGTTCGGGGCGTGTCCGTTTGACAAACGTAAGCCGGATAAACTTGTCATATATGTTAGAATGGAAGTGAAGGATATTCACCTCGATTGTACGGTTAGGACCGTTGTCAATAGTTGGGCGGACACCGATGTTCAGCATTCCCATATAGGTTTGTCCGTCGAATGTGACCCATACGGCATAAACTCCGTCTGCGGGAACCAGTTTATCCGGATCGTCTACACTTAAATTGGCGGTAGGAAAACCTATTTTCCGGCCTACTTGATAACCGCCTACTACTGTTCCGTCCAGAAAGTATTCGTATCCCAGACAAAGAGCGGCCTGTTCCACCTCTCCTTCATGCAGAAGTTTGCGGATCAGGGAGGAGCTGATGGGGGTATTCTGATGTTCTCCTGTCTTTATATTATTGGTATAGGCGTGAGCACGAATCACTTCTATGCCTATTTCCTTACCGTAACGTACGTAATCCTCGAAACCTTCACTGCGGTTGTGACCGAAACGGTGATCGTAACCGATGACTAAGCATTTTACCTGATAGCGTTCTTTCAGCACTTGAGCCATAAACTCGCGGGCTGTCAGCCGGGAAATCTCAGGAGTAAAGTTAAGCATGAGACAATAATCTACTCCGATGTCATCCAGCAGTCTTATTTTCTCTTCCGGAGTAGTCAGTAACTCAGGACGATAATCGGCGTTCATCACCTTGCGGGGATGTACCGGAAAAGTCACTAATGCAGAACGTAAACCTTTGGCGGCCGCTATCTCTTTCACTTGTCGGATCAGATAGCGATGTCCCGTATGCACTCCATCGAAGAAGCCGATGGTAGCTATGGAGGGTTCCGGGCGAAGAGTCGATATGTCACGTATAATCTGCATCTCTACGAATTTACTTGTTCTTAAAAAGGTGGCTCCAGTCTTCTCCGGCTTTGGGGGTATAAGTCGAGATTCCGAGTTCTCGGGCTGCTTTGCAATTTATCTCAGAATCGTCAATGAAAAACGTTTCCTGCGGTTCGATACCTGCATCTTCGATGACTGCTTTAAAAATTTCGGGCTCCGGCTTTACCAGGTGCATCTCGTATGAGAGGTATGTTTTTTCAAAATAGTCCTCTGCTTTGAACGTACGGTATGGGAACGCATTCTCGCAAGCCCATTTCCAATGAATCTCATTCGTATTGCTAAGCAGGTAGACTACATATTTTTCACGCAATTTCAAAAGTAAGTCAAGCTTGTATGTGGGGATGTTTATCAGGAAACTGTTCCAAGCCTCATCGATTTGTTTGTCGCTGACTGCTTTACCGATCATTTCCCGCATCCCGTTCCTAAACTCTGCGGAAGTAATCAAGCCTTTTTCCTGTTGCATGAAGATACCGTTCAACTGTTGGATATTCAAACGTTCTTCTACATCCGTGAACCCTAATTTCTTAAAGTTCTCCATACATCGTTGGCGGTCGAGATTGATAAGTACACCGCCCAAATCAATAAGAAGGTTTTTGATCCCTTTATTTTTCATTTCTTTCTTTTTTGTGAATCATACGTTGAACAAGGCGAATAAGTTCTCCAACCCATAACACCATGGACGAAACGCCTATAATAAGAAGCCACGTCTGCCAGTCAAGCGGTTCTGTGCGGAATACAGCTCCACCGAACTGTACGATCAGGAACTGTCCGACTAGGATGGCTAATACAATTAACTCCATCCCATACGATTTGGAAAGGCCTTTGAATGCCGAATCGGTAGTACCGAATACACGGGCATTGAACAGGTTCCAGAATTGCAGCATGACAAAGAAGGTAAAGAAAACGGTGAGATTGTGTATATCCATACCTTGTGTGCTGTGGTCGAAATAGTAGATCATTCCGAGCAGTATGATAAGGAAGACAGAACCTACACCTATTATATTAGACCGCATCGCTTTACTGATAATAAAGTCAGTGCTGCGGCGGGGCTTTTCAAGCATAACGGTTTCACTTGGTGGAATAGAAGCCAAAGCTAGAGCGGCAAAAGTGTCCATGATCAGATTTACCCATAACATCTGTGTTACGGTCAACGGCAGTTCCGTGCCTATCACCGAACCGAGCAGGACAATCAATAGCGCGACAAAATTGATAGTCAACTGGAATACGATGAAACGCTGGATGTTCTTATACAGTGAACGTCCCCACATCACAGCAGTTCCGATACTGTTGAATGAATCATCGAGAAGGGTAATGTCGCTGGCCTCTTTGGCAACGGAAGTGCCTGTACCCATTGACAAACCTACTTGGGCATGATTCAAAGCCGGGGCGTCGTTGGTTCCGTCACCGGTTACGGCTACTACCGCCCCTTTCTGTTGGAGCAATTGCACCAGACGTTGTTTATCCGTAGGACGGGCACGGGACATGATTTTAAGATCCATCACACGGTCCAATGCTTCCTCATCACTCAACTCGGAGAAAGTAACTCCGGTGATGCGATTCCGCTCCGTATCCGTTTCCGGATTCCAAAGACCGATCTGACGTGCGATTTCCGTAGCGGTTCCCGGAGTATCACCGGTCACAATTTTGATTCCTATACCTGCCGACTGACATTTGGCAACTGCGGTCGGCACATCCGGACGAATCGGGTCGGAGATGGCTACGATACCTAAGAAGTTTAGGTCGTTGGCCGATACCAATGCCGTGCAATCGTCCGGTTCATTCTCTCCTACAATCTTGAAGGCGAATCCCAATGTGCGCATGGCCATGTTCTGGTAGTTCAGCAGTTGTGCTTCAACTGTCGGACGATATTCGGTAGCGTCTACCTGCTGTCCGTCCAACATGACTTTTTGGCACTTTCCGAGCACTATCTCAGGAGCACCTTTTATATAGAGAATTTTCTTTCCCAGCAAGGCCGACTCTACAAGCGTTGCCATAAACTTCCGTTCTGTGGAGAAAGTCAGCTGATCGAGGATCTGTGCGTTTTCGCGGAGTTTCAGATAATTCCTTCCTTGACTATTGAGCCATAGCAATAGTGCTACTTCGGTGGGATTTCCCACACCTTTCGGCTTTTCACCGGTGTCGGTCTCTTCAAGAAAAGCAGTAGAATTGGCGCTGATACCTTCGGTGATAAGTTTGCTGATATCGTCGTCGGATAATTCGTTGCCGTTCTTTAAACCATAGAAGTTGGGCTCGTGCACTTGCATCAGGTTTTGCGTCAGTGTACCCGTCTTGTCCGTACATATCACGGTGATAGCTCCCATTGTTTCGCAAGCGTGCATCTTTCGTACGAGGTTGTTGGTGGCAAGCATACGGCGCATATTCAGTGCCAGACTGAGTGTGACACTCATTGGTAGCCCTTCGGGAACGGCTACTACTATTAAGGTGACAGCCATCATGAAATATTTGAGAGTCCGTTCAAAAACCGGTAACCATTCATGCCAGCCGTTCAATGCTCCGAAGTCGAAGTAGAACAATACGTCTTTGACAAAGAAAATAAGGAAAGCGAGACCGGCAACGGTAAAACCAATCTTCCCGATCAGGTTGGCGAGTCTGGTCAGCTGTATGTTTAACGGAGTCGGTTCGAGGCTCTCTTCGGTACTTTGACGGGCTACCTTTCCAATCTCAGTCGCATCACCTACTTGGAGAACGCGCATCGTGCCGTGACCGTCAACTACGGTAGTGCCTCGCATTACCAGATTGGAGGCGTATGTCGCTTCTTCATCGAAGTCCTCTTTTACGGTTGTTTTGTTGATAACAGGTTCTCCCGTCAGATTCGATTCATTTACTTGCAGAGAAATGGCTTCGAGCAGCTCTCCATCGGCAGGAATCTCTTCGCCGGTTTCCAGAATAACGACATCGCCGACTACGATATCTCTGCGCGGAATTTCCTGTACACGACCGTTTCGGATGACTTTAACTAAAGTCTCTTCATTGACCGCATTCAGTAAGTCGAATTTCTTGTTCGCATCATATTCGAAGAAGAAACCAATTCCGGTGGCGAGCAAGATAGCGGCTATAATTCCGATCGTTTCGGCATATTCATTCTCGATGATAGAAATTATTAACGAAAATACGGCTGCTACCAACAGTACGCGTACAACGGGGTCTTCAAATTTCTCTAAATATAGCCTCCACAGAGAGGGACGCTTGGGGGGTGTCAGCAGGTTGGCGCCATTCTTTTCCCTGCTTTGCAGGACCTCATTATCGGTAAGTCCTATGTGATAAATGTCATTTTTATTTGTACTCATGCAGATACATGCGTTTAGTTTGAGTTACAAAAGTACAATATAAAATTGTGATTGACTGTTTAATTAAAACTTTTTATGAAGTTGTGAATTGTTTGATATTTGAATAACAGATTGAACAAATAGATTGCTTTGTGTGTTTTATCATGTAGAACCATTTAAAAATACGAACGTTATGAAAAAGTACATTTGCACGGTCTGTGAATATATTTACGACCCCGAACAAGGAGATCCGGAAAGCGGAATTGAACCAGGAACAGCCTTTGAAGACATTCCAGATGATTGGACTTGTCCGTTATGTGGAGTCGGCAAAGAAGATTTTGAACCGTACGAAGGATAAAACCAAGAGAGAGAATTATTAAGAGGAGAATGGCCGGGTGTATAGATATATGTCCGGTCTTTTTTGTTTTTCTGGAGGAGAGCTGTTCCGTTGCCTCCGCTGCGTATTTAAATACAAAAGGGAAGGAGTATTCCCCCTTCCCCTGCCTATTGAAAACTAACCAATCCCTTGTATTTATAACTTATACCCTAAAACTCTCGATTTCCCATTTACCTTTACTTCGATTTCCAATTCGTTTTCATTGAACTTCTTATTTTTGAAACGAGCGTTGAACTTGTCTTTGTTATTTTTGTCTTTGAAAGGATAGATAACAGTGATGTAGCGCACCGGCTTATCATCTTTTTTCTCTATATTAAACGCTATTGCAGGACGTTCGCTACGTTGGCGATAGGCTGTTGAATACCAGCCTTCCTCTTTAACAACTTTCATTTTGTCAGTGCTGAAGCATTGTAGTTTTACATTGCTTTTATTTTCTAAAGCTGTCGTAATAGACATTTTTGGGGAGTCCAAAGCTGTTTCTCCTTCACAGAGCTGATAATGCAAATTAACTGTTCCTCGGGCTTTTCCTATTGCCTCATCTACAATGACAAAGAACGAATTGTCGACAAAGAATACAGAACGGCGGTGCTTCAACTCTTTATAACCCGGATTTTCTGTTACCAGTATTTGTGTATTTCCTTCCGGTTGCCATAATTTGGTTACTGATTCGGTGACCTCTATGGTCCGGTTGTCCAATGTCAACGTGTTATGTACGGCAGTTGCTCTGAACCAGTTTCGCAATCTCATCACTTCTTCATCACCCGCAAAAACATAAGAGCCGGAGTCCGGGAACAGGTTCTTCCCGTTGAACCAGAGTTCGAATGTTCCGTTGTCCGGTTGGCAGTGCCATTCTCCTTTCGGGCCGGCTTTCACTACCATTTGGATAGCATCCGGTTCCCAGGAGTTACGGAATATAAAGAAACCCGAAGTTGTGAATCCTTTGGACAGATAATCCGGGCGTTTCCCTTCTTTGCCTTCTGTGGCAAAGTAACGGATAGCTTGATTGTCCGGGAATAAAACAGACCACTTTTTGTAATAGTTGATAGTCGGCTGCTTTCCGGTTAAGACAGCGTCACTGAAACAGGGATTGCTGTAATCGGGGAAACAGATGTTGGCGTAGAACATAATCATGCGCTCAATGGTGTCTATATAGTTTTGTGGAAATTCATTTCGGAAGCCGTTGACTGTTCCCATATTCAGTGCGTAATAAAAGATATTAATGGTGGCCAGGTGGTAATGAGGATCCAGTTCATATTGTCCGCCGTCCGGATATACCTGTATCTGGATTTCATGATTCAATATATCTATTCCGCTTTTTCTCCATTGGGCGGCATCTTTGAATTCGGGGAAGAAAGTGCCTGCATACAACATTCGTTGCGCTTCGAAAAGTAGATGATTGCCCTGTTTGGAGTAATTTTTAGAGAGAAATAAGGCATGTCTGTGGTAGTTCCACAAAAATTCGGTCAGGAATTCCGGAGTAAACGATTGGGCGGGCAGAAACAACAGGAATTGAATTAATTGTGCCTGTAACCTGTCGCTCACCTCTAGCGGACGCCATGCAAAACGATTGTTCTCGGCTTCGTCCTGGAGTGTACTGTTGTCCAGAATCTCATATTCTTCTTTGGGAATCTCCAGAAGTGGATTTTTTTTAATCCAGTCCATATATTGGAATGCCCATTCCTTGGCATACTTTTCATCTTTACTTGCCCTGTAAGCATACCCCATCGGGATAAACCATTTATGCCTGTGAAGCATCCAACGTATCTCATTATCCTTTATCGGCCAGTATTTCCAGTTGATATCTTTCCCGTAAAAGGTAGGTTCATAGCCTTCCTGTCCATAAAAGATGTGCTGCATTGCATCATCGGCCCGTTTCTTATCCTGCGGGCTTAGGCGGATGTTTTCCAAGTTAATGTCGGGATGGTGGATGTTCTTGCGTTCCCGATAGTAACTGAGCAATGCTTGGGCTGCTTCTTCCTGTTTCTGTGCCTGGTAGAGTGCTTTCACTTGTTCCAGTCCGGGGTAGTCCAGATTGAGTAATGAAAATATTTTTTCGTTAACACTTGTCTGGGCATTAACTTCTATTGTGTAGCCTGTCAGTAACCATGCACACAGTAAAAATAAGGTTATTTTTTTCATTTCAATAGCGTTTATAGGTCAGCATATTTGATTTTCTTCACGTCCATGTATCTTTTCAGGGCTTCAAGATAATAATAATCGGCATAATTCAGCGGGGCGTCTATTTCGAAACCGTTGGGAATAGAGCCTGTCGAATGCATCAATATAAAATTTCGATTGTCGCCTATCGGGGCGAGGTAAGTATCGCTTGACAAGTTTTTCAGTATTGTTTCTGCATAGTCGAAATATTTGCCGTTCTGTGTAAGGGTGCTTAGCTCGATGAATGCCGATGCCGTGACTGCTGCTGCTGACGCATCACGGGGCGTTTCCGGGCTTTGTATGGCGTCATAATCCCATAATGGAATCAAATCCTCGGTTTTTACCCGGCTGATAATCATGTTGGCTACATTCTCGGCATGAGTCAGGAATAGGGAGTCTTTGGTTTCTCTGAAACAAGATGTATAACCATAGACTGCCCATGCTTGTCCGCGTGCCCAGGAAGATTCATCGTGTTTGCCTTGGTGGGTACGTTTGTAGTCTACGGTTCCGTCGTTGTTATAGCTTACTACGTGATAGCAAGTATAATCAGGGCGGAAGTGGTTTCTCATGGTCGTTTTGGCATGTTTGATTGCAACCTCGTTATAGCGGTAGTTGGAAGTTAAGTTATAGGCGTTGAATAATAAATCCAGGTTCATTATATTGTCAATAATCACAGGATAGTTCCATTCTCCGAAGTCCCACGAACGAATACAACCGATAGTGTCGTTGAAACGTCCGCATAGGTTATCGGCGGTTTCTTTGATAACCTCTTTTATCGTATCATTGGGGGATAATCTCAATGCGTTTCCATAGCTGCAATTCACCATGAAACCGACGTCATGGGTATCTTTTATGTAGCATACCGGATTGAGTTGATTGGTATAATAGATAGCGAGATTCTTTAAAGAGTCTTTTCGGGTCAGTTCGTACGCATACCATAATGAACCGGGGAAGAAACCGCTGGTCCAGTCGGATACAGGGCAGAGTAGGATTTGTCCTGCCAGTTCAGGGGTAGATTCCGACTCTATCGAATCCTTGAATACGGAAGGGTCGCGTTCCAGTTGTCGGCTTATGAACATAGTGTCGCAGACCTGATGGATACTTCGGGGAAACTTGCCTGTACCTTTTAACTTTTCCCCGGTAATCTTTAATTGGGCGGAGGCTGTATCCAAACTCTTTTTTAACCATTCGTAGTTTTCCTTTTGAGGAGTCTGGCACGATGCCAGCAGAAGGGCCGTGAAGAACAAAAATAGATTGTACTTTTTCATGTTATAAATTTATCGTTTTACTTGATTTTTTTCTGTTTGTAAAAATAGTGAATGTTAACCGTATGCATGTGATAAGGTTGTTCAATAGAGTTTAGATTGTAAATAGAGAGCATTAATTTTGTCTCTTATTATGTTGAATTTATCCAATAGAGCTGAAATCGGTACTGAAATCGCTACTTGGGGGGGTGGGTACTCTTATTTTTAGTATAATGGGAATACTGTTGAATGGATGCTTCCCTTATAACCAAATCTTTTTCGGGTGCAATTACAACTTGTCTGACACCCGGGTGTCGTACAAATCTTTATTGCAATAAAAATAAGTCTTTATTATAGAGGAATAAATAAATGGCTTTATGAAAGATAATATTCTTTATCCGGTCGTCAAATCAATGAATTTTATAGCCTGAACGAATGTTCTTTTCTGCCCGGAACGGCTCTTATTGGGCTGTTGCGGCTTGTGGCTATATAAAATCTCAATCAAATTGTATAAAAACAACATTGCTCTAAAGCTAATGTCAATCGATTTAGACGATATGGAGACGTCCTCTTATTAAGAGTCCTTAACTTTGTTCCGATAGAAATTCCACATCAGAAATGAGATAAAAAGCAATGAATAGAATTAGTAAATTGTTAACTAAGTCAAGTTTGATTATGAAAATCAGAACAATGAATTATGGTACTTGCAGGACATTACTATTCGCGGGACTCTGTTTATCCAATGTATGTTTAAGTGCAGCGGAAGATATGAATCCGGATAGGAACTCCAATGCAGTGGAACGGTCCAACATTGTGTCTCAAGCGAGATTCAAAGTTTCGGGCGTGGTAAAGGACTCTAAAGGTGAGCCGATTATTGGTGCGACGGTTACTGTGAAAAATGCCGCAGGCGGAGTTTTGACCGATATAGACGGTCGCTTTGAAATTGAACTTTCTGACAAGAATGCGGTGCTCGTTATTTCTTATCTCGGATTTAACTCGGCAGAAGTGAAAGTGGCAGGACGTAAATCTGTGAATGTCGAAATGCAGGAAGATGTCCAGACCCTGTCGGAAGTTGTGGTGGTGGGTTATGGTAGTCAGAAGAAAGAAACTCTGACGGGAGCTATTTCGGGAATTAAAGGAGACGCTTTGCTGAAGTCACCGAATGCGAGTATATCCAACTCATTGGCAGGTTCTATTCCTGGCATTTCTTCCGTTCAGACAAGCGGCGAGCCGGGAGCGGATGACGCGAAGATTTTTGTCCGTGGTGTCGGTTCTCTCACAGAAGCCGGTGCTACACCTCTTATATTAGTAGATGGTGTGGAACGCAGTTTCTTTCAGATGGACCCGAACGAAATCGAATCTATCTCTGTATTGAAAGATGCTTCGGCAACAGCCGTATTCGGTGTGCGGGGTGCCAATGGCGTTATCTTGGTGACAACCAAACGCGGTACGGAAGGCAAGGCGAAGGTGTCCGTCACCTCTTCAGTGGGTGTGCAGTCGCCGACACGCATCGTGGATGTTGCGGATAGTTATACGCATGCGGTGATGAAAAATATGCTCGACCGCAACAATGGCGTTTCTGAGAAAGAGTTGATATTTCAGCCCTATGATTTGGACCGGTTCCGTTTGGGGGATGAACCGATTATGTATCCGAATGTCAATTGGTATGATTATCTGACCAAGAAGCTTTCCATACAAACACAGCATAACTTGAATATTTCCGGTGGAACGAAAGATGTGAAGTACTTTGTGTCATTAGGTTTCCTTTATCAGGATGGTTTCTTCAAGAATTTCAAAGAATTGGATTATAACAGTAACTATAAATATTCTCGTTATAACTATCGTGCCAATCTGGATATGAATCTGTCCAAATCGACAGTTCTGAAACTGAATATAGGTGGAATTGTCGGTGTTAAGAATGCACCGAATAATCATGAAGACTTTTGGTGGAGTCTGATGGCGACCTCTGCTCCGTTTTCTTCCCCGGGATTGGTGGATGGAAAGAAAGTTGTGACCGATCCTGCCCGGTTTCCCGGGCTGATGAATGGGTATGAAATGTTTCAGAATTTCTACGGCACCGGTTATTCAAGGCAGGTGAGCAATACCATGAATTTTGATATGGTGTTAACACAGAATTTGGATTTTGTGACAAAAGGCTTGACGTTGGAAGCCAAAGGTTCTTACAATACCACTTATTCTTACACAAAGGACGTCTCCACTCAAACAGTAAGCTATATTCCTTTTTATTATTCGTCAGTGAAAGACCCGGGACTGAAAATTGAAGATCCCAATTTTAATAAAGAAATTGTTTATAAAACGAGCGGTAGAGACGGAGAACTTCTTTATAAGCAAGGGGATACTAGTCGCTCGAGAGACTGGTATTTTGAGGCTAGTCTGCGTTATCAACGTAAGTTCGGCAATCACAACGTAGGCGCTCTTGCTCTTTATAATCAAAGCAAGAAGTATTATCCGGAGGATTATGAGTCAATTCCTACCGCATATGTCGGTCTGGTCGGTCGTCTGACATACGATTACTGCTCCCGTTACCTGGCCGAGTTTAATATCGGTTATAACGGTTCTGAAAATTTTGCGCCGGACAAGCGTTTCGGTACCTTTCCCGCAGGTTCCATTGGCTACGTTCTTACGGAAGAACCTTTTTGGAAAAAGAATAACTATCTGACTTATATGAAACTGCGTGCCTCTGTCGGTTTGGTGGGTAATGACAATATGCGGAATAATCGTTTCTTGTATTTAGACTCTTATGTGGTAGATAAATTGGATAGGGATAAAGATTATAAAGACTATTTGGATGGTTACAATTTCGGTTTGTATAATACGGTGATTGCGAATGGAGCGGAAGAAAAGCGTTTGGCTAATAAATTTGTGACATGGGAAACTGCTTTGAAGCAGAACTATGGAGTCGATATGAATTTTTTCAGTGATAAACTGCGTCTGACTTTCGATTATTTTATAGAAAAGCGTAAGGATATTCTTATCAACCGCCGTACTATTCCGATTTATACATCACTGAATGAATCTCTTTTGCCGGTGGTTAATATGGGTAAGGTAGACAATAAAGGATATGAAGTCAGCTTAAAATGGAATGACAAGGTGAAAGACTTCAGTTATTGGTTGGACGCCAACATGTCTTATGCCAAGAATAAGATTGTTTATCAGGATGAGGTGGAGCCGAACGAACCTTACATGTGGCGTACCGGACAGTCAGTAGATGCTATCTTCGGCTATGTGACGGAACGTTTCTATACGGAAGATGATTTTGACTCGAGTGGAAAACTGTTGCCGGAATTACCGCAACCGGGAGAAACGGTGCGTCCGGGAGACTTGAAATACAAAGATTTGAATGGAGACCATGTGATTAATTCGGATGATGTCTGCAAAATCGGCAATCCTAAGCGTCCGCTTTACACATTCGGTTTTAATTATGGCATTGAATATAAAGGTTTCTTTGCTTCCATGAACTGGACTGCTGCCAAAGAGGCTAATGTGGAGCTGGCATATTCGTTTCAGACTCCGTTTGACAAGCGCCAAGTGCTTTATCAGTTTATAGCAGACGGTACTTGGACACCGGAAACGGCAAACACTGCCAAATATCCGCGTTTGTCGTCCAACAACAGTAATAAGCAAACATCGACTACTTGGGTGCAGGACGCCTCATATATCAAACTGAAGAATGCGACTATAGGCTATAACATTACGAACAAGAAGATATTAAACGCTATCGGCGCTTCTTTGATTTCGATCAAGCTGACTGGGTATAACTTGTTGACATTTGACAAATTGGACTTCATGGATCCGGAAGGCGAACCGAACCGGAAACAGTCTTATCCGATTATGAAGATTTATAATTTAGGAATCAATGTAACCTTTTAATTGAATATCAAGATGAACAAAAGTATAAAAGCCCTTTTATGGGTGTTATTGGTCGGGATGATAACCGGTTGTGAAGATTTCAAGCTTGGTAATGCTTTTTTGGAAAAAGCGCCGGGTGATGATGTTGATATCGATGTTGTCTTTTCGAACAAGAAGTATGCCGACCAGGTTTTGAACCAGGCGTATAGGTCATTGCCGGATTATTTGCCTATGGAATCCCGCGGCTACCGTGGCAATTGGGGGAATACGGATGGAGTGACAGATATTTGTTACAATCGCGAAAGTGCTTATGTATCAGGTAGCCTTAAAGCGTCTTACGAAATCGGTTTTCCTTATTATCCCAATAGTACTACACAGAATATTGGTAATCCGCTGTATGGCATCCGGAAAGCGTATATTTATTTGGAGAATGTAGACCGTGTGCCGGATATGACCGGAGATGAAAAGAAACAGCGCAAAGCAGAAATGAAGGTCATTATCGCTTACCACTATTCACAGATGCTGAGGCATTATGGGGGATTGCCATGGATAGACCATGCCTACAATCCTGACGACTCTTTCCAGTTCCCTCGTCTGACTCTGGAAGAGACAGTTAGTAAAATTGTCACTTTGCTGGATGAGGCTGCTGCTGATTTGCCGTGGTATGCAAGCGATGCTGAGTACGGACATCTGACGGCTGCCGCCGCCAAAGCATTGAAACTGCGTGTATGTCTTTTTGTAGCAAGTCCTTTGTTCAATAATGACGCGCCTTATATGGACGGAGAAGCGGCTGCTCAAAAATTAACATGGTTTGGAGATTACCGCCAGGAACGTTGGAGAGATGCTTTAAACGCTGGTCTTGAATTTTTAAGACTTAATGAGCAAAATGACAATTATCATGAGATTGTGAAAACAGGTGACGATGCCCGGCAGAATTATGTTGACGGCTATTGGAAACGTGGCAGCAAAGAAATCATTATGGCGTCTCATCGCTATCCTATATATGATATGAGCATGAAATCTTTAGACCGCGGACATAATGACTGGTATATATCCACGCGTTCGAGTTATGCGGATATGTTTGAGTGGAAAGACGGTACTCCGTTCAGTTGGGACAATCCGAATCATGAGGCTCACCCTTTTTTTGATGAGAACATGAAGCCAACCCGTGACCCGCGTCTGTATGAAACGTTGATAATCAATCAGGATAAATTCCAGAAACAGAATGGTGGGGCGCAATGTTATCAAGGCGGACTGCAAAGCAAGGAAAACTCAAAATATAATAAATCATCCATATACGGTTACAGTATCCGCAAGTTTGTGAGGGATAAGGGAGAGGAAGTAAAGAACCAGCCTTACCAATGCCCGTTGGTGCGTATGCCCGAAGTCTATTTGAGTATTGCGGAAGCAATGAACCAGTTGGGGATTGCCAAGCAGAAAGATGAATTCGGACGGGATGCTTACGATTATATTAATTTAGTCCGCAACCGTGTCGGAATGCCCGATGTCCGTGAGGTGGAAGGACAAGAACTGGTAGATATCCTATTGCACGAACGTGTGGTTGAATTTGGTGCGGAAGAGATGCGCTACTTCGACTTGATTCGTTGGAAACGTGCCGATTTGCTTTCTACTCCGGTGGAGACGCTGAATATCGTGAAGAATGCAGATGGTAGCTTTACGTATGAAAGGTCGACGACCGAACAGAAATATGATTGGAAAGACCATTGGTATCTGATTGCATTCTCGCAGGATGAGATAAACAAGAAGTATGGATTGATTCAAAATCCCGGATGGTAATGGGGAGATAGGTTAACTCTTAAACATAGAAGATAAGAAAAATGAATAATAAATTATTATATATTGTCGGTATGGCATTTCTGCTGTCTACCACAGCGAATGGGCAGCAACATGCAGCGGATAGTCTTGGGAACAACGGACTTGATGCGGAGATGATAGACTTGGGATATATCAAGAAAAACCGGTCGAATCTGACACAGGCGGTTTCTACTGTTTCTTCCGAAGTCTTTGAGAACAAGACAGCTACGATTTTGCAGAATTCTTTATACGGATTGTTCCCGGGGCTGTATGCGAAACAAAACGTTGGCTGGCATGCTGAAGCGACACTGAACGTACGCGGACGGGGCGGCTTAGGCGATGGAACTCCTTTGATTATTGTCGACGGTTTCCCACGTTCGTTGAATACGATTACGCTGGAAGAGGTGGAAACGATGTCTGTGCTGAAAGATGGTGCGGCGACGGCATTGTATGGCGCACGTGGTGCCAACGGAGTCATTTTGCTCACAACGAAAAGAGGTGCTTACAACTCTTTTGATGTCGATATTAATTATAAGCATGGTTTTACTCTTCCCGTCAACAAGCCGGAGATGGCGGATGCCTACACTTATGCCCGGGCAATGAACGAGGCGTTATATTACGACGGACTGGCTCCCATGTATTCCGAGAGTGACCTGAATGCGTTCAGAAACCAAACTTCTCCGGATATTTTCCCGAATGTGAACTGGGTGGATGAAGGAACACGGAGCATGGGCGAAAACAATCAGTTGAACCTGCTGGTGCGTGGCGGGGGAAGCAAGTTGCGCTATATGGGACTTTTTGATTATAAAAACGATTTTGGCTTGTTGAATGAGAAGTATACTGAGTATACCGACCGTTATAAGTCGCAGATTCGTAGCTATGATATGCGTTTGCGAATGAATATCGACGTAGATCTCACTTCCAGTACACAAATGCAGTTTGGCATTGTAGGGGTGCTGAATGAATCAAAACGGCCGGACGAGACAATCGGTACTATTTTTGAGAATCTGTACAAGGTGCCGTCGGCAGCGTTTCCAATCAAGACTTCCAATGATTTGTGGGGAAGCAACTTGCTTCATAAGATGAATCCGTTGGCTGTAATCGCCGATCAGGGATATTATCAGACTAACTGGAGAAAATTGGAAGCGAATATGCGAATCACCCAGGATTTGTCCATGCTCTTGAAAGGTTTGAAGGCGGAAGCTGCCATCGCTTACGACAATACGGCTACTTTTTGGCAGGAAGGTTCCAAGACCTATTCGTATGAAGTGATTTCATATTCGGACGAGACGGGTAAAGTGGGAACTGTCTATAATGATAATCCTCAATATGTAGTGAACATAGGCAGTGGTTCCAATAAAGTATTGGAACAAACGATCCGCAGCAATTGGGAAGTGAAATTGGGATATGACCGTGCATGGAATAATCACCAGTTAAGCGTATCCGCTCTTTACCGTCAGGAGATGGAAGAGTCGTTGGGAGTCAATTCTTCATGGTACCGTCATTCTTTGATGGGAATGGCAAGTTATAATTTCCGGAACAAGTATATGGTAGATGTGGTAGCCAATCGTTATGGTACCAGTGTACTGCTGAAAGGAGACAAGTTCCGCTTTTATCCGGCGGTGTCGGCTGCCTGGGTGTTGTCCAACGAAGATTTTCTGAAAGACTGGTCGTTCGTAGATCTGCTTAAGCTGCGTCTCTCTTATGGACGTTCGGCTGTCGACAATCTTGCTTACGGTTTGGGTAAACATTATTGGAGCAGCTTGCGTGAGTATTACTTCGGTGATAGTAACACTGAAGTATCCGGCTATTTGGAACGGAAAATACCCATGCGTTCATTGGAACTGGAAACGGCGGATAAATACAATATCGGACTGGATGTACAGCTGTTCAAGAAACTGAGTTTCACAGCTGATATGTACTATGACAAGCGTTCTAATATTTTAGTTTCGAACAATAAAGTATCAGGAATGATCGGTATCGACGTTCCGCAGCAGAATGTAGGTAAGGTGGAAAGCAAAGGACTCGAATTGAGCCTTGGCTGGAATGATAAAATCCGTGATTTCCGTTACTATATCAACGGTAATGTTTCTTTCATGGACAGCAAAGTGCTGGAAAACGGTGAGGGGTATCAGCCTTATGACTATCTGTATGCGAAAGGTCATAAGGTAGGACAGGCATTTGGTCTTGAGGCTGTCGGCTACTTCCGCGATGAGGAAGATATCCGTAAGAGTCCTGTTCAGACGTTCTCTACGGTACGTCCGGGTGACGTGAAATACAAAGACCAGAACAACGATGGCCGGATTGACGCTTATGACGAAGTGGCGATTGGCAAGTCGACTACCGTGCCCGAAATGGTGTACGGCCTGAATCTGGGATTTGAATACAAGGGATTCGGAGTAGACGCGACATTTCAGGGAGTCGGCGGTATCAGCACCATGCTGACTACCCCGCATGTCTATCGTCCGCTTCGTAACAATAACAATATTTCCACCTGGTATCTGAAAGACAGAATCCGCTGGACGGAGAGTACAAAGGACATTGCCAATCTCCCCCGCCTGTCTACATTGGACAATGCGAACAACTATCGCAGCAGTACCCAATGGCTGGAAAACGGTTCGTTCTTTAAATTGCGTAACCTCAATGTCTATTATAATTTCCCACAGAAATGGTCGGAAAAGCTGCGCATGGACAAACTTCAGGTTTATGTGCGCGCACAGGATTTATTCTCTTTAGACCATATTGATTATCTGAATTGTGAGAACCTTTCATTAGGCTATTTCGACACGATGAGCATTTCTTTGGGATTGAATATAAACTTTTAAAAAGAAAGTACGATGAAAATAAAAACATATATAGTGATAATGTGTGCTTCTCTTTTAGTGGCAGGATGTAGTCTGGATTTTGACGAAACCAATGGCGATACGAAAGAGACGGCTTATTCCTACTATGATAATCTGGAAAAACTGGTAGCTTACGTTTACAGTTTTCTACCGACAGATTTAGACCGCAACGATGGTGCGATGCTGGAGTCGGCTACGGACAATTCCATCTATAGCTGGGAGCAGAATACGATTTACGATATCGGCAATAATGTATGGAGTCCCATTAAGACGATTGATACCGGCTGGGATTATTTTGACGCTATCCGAAGCGCTAACTCTTTCCTGGAGAATTTCGATATCGAGGTACTGAATAAGTTTGAGTATAATGACGACTATGAAGAGATAATGGCCAAAGCTACCTTATTTCCTTATGAGGTACGTTTCCTGCGGGCTTTCTACATCTTTGAACTTGCCAAGCGTTATGGGAACATTCCGTTGCTGCTCCGGACTTATGAACCGGAAGAAATCAATTTGGTGGAACCTTCTTCTTTTGATGCGGTGATTGACTTTATCGTTACGGAGTGCGACCGGATTATTGCGGATAATGGATTGCCGGTAGATCATAGAGATTACCGGGGTGATACCGGTCGTGCGACGAAGGGAGCCGTACTTGCTTTGAAGTCCAGAGCGTTGCTTTATGCAGCCAGTCCGCTCCATAACCCAAGCGGAGAGCCTGCAAAATGGGAGAAGGCAGCGAAAGCCGCGGCTGCTGTGATTGCAATGAATAAATATAACTTGCCCAAAGTAGGCAGCGATCCGTTGTATATGGGGGATAACAATCTGTTCAATTCGCCCCAGTTGATTTTCGAACGCCGCGACGGAGCCAAGACAAGCACTTTTGAAGCACGCAATGAACCGATGGGCTATGAAGGCTCGAAGGGAGGAAATACGCCGACACAAAACTTGGTGGATGCTTTTGACATGAAAAACGGCACTCCGTTTGATTGGAATAATGCAGAGCATGTACGTAATATGTACGTGGATGAACTGGGCAACCCGACTCGTGATCCGCGACTTTACCTGAATGTGCTGTATAATGGCGCTACATGGATGAAGCAAAGAGTGGAAACGAATATCGGTGGTCTGCATACCGGTATGGACGGCGCTACAAAAACGGGTTACTATCTGCGTAAGCACATGAATGCACAAGTCAGCCTGAATCCGGTGAGTCCGCTTGGCAAGGAACATCATTTTCCTTTGTTCCGCTATGCTGAAATTCTGCTGAATTATGCCGAAGCGATGTATCATTGGGTAGGAGAGGACACGAAACCAACCGACTATCCTTATTCGGCTCGTGAAGCTTTGAACCTGGTTCGGGATTGTGCGGATATGAAACATGTGGAAGAAACCGGTAATGCTTTCTTGGAGAGATTGCGTAACGAACGACGCATTGAGCTGGCTTTTGAGGACCATCGTTTTTGGGATATCCGCCGTTGGAAGACGGGTGAAGTCGTAAAGAATATCTATGGTGTCAGAATAACAGGAACCGATACAAACTTTACGTATTCAAAAGTATTGGTGCGACAGAATCAGTGGGATGACAAGATGTACCTGTTCCCTTTCCCACAGGAAGAGTTGTATATGAATGAGAATTTGGTACAGAATCCCGATTGGTAATCACAAGTATAATTAAGAAAATATGGATACAAAAATCTTTTCAAAAATAATGTTTGCCTTGTTGTTCTTTATGGCAACAGGGTGTAGCGACGATCAGGAAATCTTTTTCGAAGATTATGCCCGGGAAGAGGCACCGGAAGTGGTGCATCCCGACCAACGGGATAAACCCTATCCGCGTGAGGAACATGAACTTTATATTAATCCGGCACCGCTGTTGGTGCCGCGAGCCGCGAGGAAAGAGAATGAATTTTTAGAGTTCGAACTGTCGCAAGATACCTCTTTTCCCGAACAGGGTACCTACCGTTCGGGAAAGCTGAACTGGAATGTATTTAATATCCACGAAGAGATGGCGGCAGGACAGTGGTACTGGCGTTTCCGTATAGTGGATCAGGATGGAAGGACTGCAGGTTGGAGTAAGGTATACTCCTTTACGGTGACCGGTAAGGAACCGGTGTTCGTTACTCCGGACTTCTCGGTGCTCCGGCAGAACATTCCTGTGGGATATCCCCGTATTCATTGTCACTTGGCTGCTGGTATCGAGACTGCGAAAGCGAAGATACAAGAACATGTGGAATATGACGACATGATTTCCAGAGCCGAACAAGCTTATAAAGAGCAAGGAATAGATGCCGCTAAAGGTTTGTATCTTCAAAGCGCTACATTGAGCGAATACATATTCGACTATCTTTATACGGTGTATTTGCTGACCGGTGAAACCAAGTATTATGATAAGATGCTGGACTATGTGCGCAGAATGTTGGGTGAAACGTTGGCTGATGACACTTGGCGCAATAATGACTTCGCCGCTGCCGAAATCGTAACTATTCTGAGTACCGTTTATGATGCATGTCAGAATGACCTGACTGCCGATGAAATGACAAAGATGGAGACGGAGATAATGAAAATCGCCACTTACTATTACAATCATTTCAGAGGACGCATGGAAAACTGGTTCTTTGATGAACACACTTGGCAGGTTACATTGCGTGGAATGGTGCAGGGAACGTTTGTGCTTTGCCAGAAAAATCCGGAAGCAATGACTATTTTGCAATACTTCTATGAACTTTGGACTTCACGTGCGCCATCCAACGGTTTCAATCGTGACGGTTCCTGGTTCAACGGTGCGGGATACTTCCAAACCAATCAGTATACCTTATATTATATGACTATGCTGTTGTCTCATCTCACAGGAGCGGACTTCCTGCAACATCCTTGGTTCCAGAATGCGGGAAGAGCCTTGGTTTATTCCTGGTTGCCGGACAGTCAGAATACTTCTTTCGGTGATTTCAACAGAGAGGACAGACCGGCCCGTTCCAGAATCGGTTTTGCCGATTTTCTGGCTCGTGAACTTAATGACCCCAATGCTATCTGGTATGTGCAGGAATGTCAACGGTCGAGTATCGCGTCGGAGAGTATGCACAATTTATATCGCAATTATGACCTGCGCCTGTATCGTATCTCTCAGGGAGATGCACCTTATAATGTAGGTGGTCATGAAGATCCGGGATTGGAGAACTTTGTATGGTATAAGGATAGTGGTGAAGGAGTGGCTTTCTCGGATATGAACGAACGCAGCAGCAATATGTCTCTTGCTTTCCGTTCCAGTCCTTATGGTTCGGGTAATCATACGCACTCGGATCAGAACAGCTTCCGACTTCTTTATAAAGGAGAATACGTATATATGAATGCCGGTTATTATCAGGTTTATAATGACGCTCATGCCATTCTGCAATATCGCAATACCCGCGGGCACAACACGGTGATGGTGAACGGTGTCGGTCAGCCTTTCACTACAAGAGCTTATGGCAATATCGAGCGTGCATTGAACGGAGATAATCTGGCCTACTTTATGGGCGATGCTTCGCAGGCATATTGCGGAACGACGGAAAATACGTATTGGATAAACAGTTTTGCCGAAGCGGGCTTGTCGCAGACACAGCAGTATGGTTTCGGCGATAATCCGCTGAACAACTATAAACGTCAGATTTTTATGCTTCGTCCCAATAAGGTGGTTATCTATGATGATTTAGGTGCTACCGAACCTGCCACCTGGCAATGGTTGCTGCATAGTCCGGTGGAATTCCACGTAGCGGGAAACAAGGTGACTACGGAGAATGAGACGGTAGGATTTACTTCCGTAGCGCAGATATTCAGCGATGAGACACCTAAGATTACGACTACCAACAAATGGTTCCCGGGTGGTGAACCGACGAAAGCGGCTGACAAACAGTGGCATCTGACGGCGGAATTCGGCCCGGTGGCACAAAACAAGATTCTTACCATTATCCAGGTGAGTGAGAACGGCAACGTGGAAAATATTTGGCGGGTAGACGACACATTTACAGTGGGCGACTGGACAATTGAAGCTGAATTGAGTGCGGATAAACCCGCAGCCATTTCTATTGCGAATACGGTGACGGGCACGGTATTCGACAATAGCGACCGCTCTCCGGTGTTAGGCGGTGCGCCTTACCAGCGTATGCAGGAGAAATCTTCCGTGCTTTATGATAAAGTGCGTGGTACGGCACAGACGCAGGAAATAGGAGACAAGCCACTGCAAGTGACCCGTACGTTGAGATAAGGTAAACTTTTTGTTTAATAGAAATTTCAGAAAGAAATGAAGAAAATAGTTTATATATTAGTAGCTTTGTTTATGACGCTTTTCGTTGCGTGTACGCAAGAGGAAAGTGTGGAAACCTTGAACGGGGACAGCCGGGTGAACTTTTCCTTGAAGTTACCGTCATCGGTAGCTTCCACGCGTGCGGCAATTACGGTTCCCGCGTCTTATAAGATGCGTTGTATCCTGGAAGTGTGGACTGCTGATGATGAACCGATGCTGAAACATCGTGAGGAACAAGCGATTGAGGGTGGTGCTACCCCCTCAATCGACTTCAAGTTGCAAGCCGGCGATTATACTTGTCTGATTTGGACAGACTTTATAGCTGCTGATGCTGCGGAAGAGCAGATTGTTACGGAAGACGGATTGACTTATACACGTTATGCTGATACTTTTTATAATACGGAGAACCTGAAATCGGTAACAATTAAAGATGCCAATGGCGCCAATCTGTTTGATACAGATGCATGCGACGCTTTCTTTGCCCGGATAGACCTGGAGAAAAAGTCGGAAGCTGTCGCACAGACTGTAACGCTGACTCGTCCTTTGGCAAAGGTGGTATTTAAGGAAGATGATGCGGAACAATTCTCTTTATTAACTAAATTAAGAGCTTCGTATCAGGTGCCCTCAGGCTTTAATGTGGCGACCGGTGAACCGTTGAGTTCTATGCAGCCATTGAACTTTATAAAGAAGGATATTGATAAGGATAATGCCGGACATGTGCTGTTTACCAACTACGTGTTCACTCCTTCCACCGGAAAACAGGAAATGGAAACCATTTCGTTCCAGTTTTCATTAGGCAGTACGGTTCTGAACCGTGAAATTCCCGCAGGTACTGTCGCGCTGACGCGGAATCAGCAACTCACTGTGAAAGGAGAATTGATAGGTGACGGAACTTTTGTGCCCGAAGAGCCCGAACCGTCTGAACTTCCACAAGTAGGTGATTTTTTCTATGCAGACGGTAGCTGGTCTTCTTCTTATAAGGCAAGCGGAAGCAATCCTTGTATCGGTGTGGTATTTGCCGTGGCAAATAATGGCGGTGCAGCTTCTGCGGATACTCCGGATAATTATCCAGAAACTAGTTTGGAAGAGATTAAAGGCTGGGTGGTGGCTGCTTACGATCTTAGAGACGATAACACAAAGAATAATCTCAAACCTCGAAAATCGGCAGATGTGGTGATTCCTGAAGGTTTGAAAGGAGATATGAATGATATTCAGGGATTTTTGAAAACAGAATTGCTCAAGCAGCAGACTTTGTCTGATTATCCTATCGCGGAAATGATTGTAAACTATCAGAATAATGAGAAGACGAAAGCGCCTGCTTCTACCAGTGGTTGGTATTGGGGTGCTGTCAAACAATATGATGCGCTTGCAAAAGCATATGCAACAGCAAGTGGTGGGCAGTTGACGGAATCTTTGGCAGTTCGTGAGTCGTTGTTGCTTTTGGAAAATGCCGGAATAGGGGAACTGTTCCCTTTAAATGGTAATGAGAGATGGCATTGGTATAGTACTGCTACAGATAAGAGGAATAAAGGTCTCTGGGCAGGATTTGTCTGTTTGGGTGTAGGGAATACAGATTATGGGAACATTGAAGATGATTGGGTAGAGGTGACAAAAAGTGGCAATGCCCGTGCTATCCTGACATTCTAAATATAATATCTAATTAAATCGATGAATTTATGAAAAATATTTTCTTTTATATACTTCTTTTTTGCAGTCTGGGACTATTGGCGGCTTGTAGCGAAGATGACGATAAGCTCCCTACAGGTATAGGTGAAAACGAAGTCCGCTTATCGGCTTTCTTTCCGAAAGAATTGTCTGAGACACGTGTGGATGCTACCGCTCATAAATTGCGTTGTATTCTTGAAATTTACCATAGAGAGAACAACCTGCTGGCTTATCGTGAAGAGATAGCGACAGAACCAGGGACGTTGGACGAAAAACTCTCTTTCTCTTTTGAGATGAAATCGGGAACATATAATTGTTTGATTTGGGCGGATTATATCGATGCGAATGCTACTCCGAATGCAGTCGGCAATGCAGAAACGATCCGTTATGCGGATAAATATTTTGATACGTCCGATTTGACTGCCGTGAGCATGAAGAATCCTTTGGAGCTTGTCAATAACGATGCTTGTGATGCTTTCTTCTATAGCGGTGAGATGCAAAAGAACGATGGCGAAGGACTTGCCATGGAAATTTCCCTGATGCGCCCATTCTCAAAAATCAGTATCCGCGAGGAAAACCAGCGTGAGTTTAATTTGCTGAAAGAACTGAAAGCAATCTTCCCCGTAGCTACTACTTTCAATGTAGCTACCGGAATGGTGGCAGGCACTCCGGTGCAACAGGAACATCATGTGACGGATTTCAAACCGGAAGTAATGGCAGAGCGCACATTACTGTCATTTTATACATTCGCTAACAGTGAAACACAGAAACTGGATGGTGTGAGCCTGACTTTCACTACCGGTATAGAAGCAATACCGGAACAGACTGTGAACATTCCTGATAATCTTATCCCTATAGTACGTAACCGTCACGTGAAAGTGAGCGCAGCTATGATGCAGGAAACTCCCGAACCGGAAATTGACTTTAATATTACTTACGATATTGATGTAGCCGATTGGGATGTTGCGGATATGACTGTAATAGCGCAGCAGGGTAAAGTGAAAGTGGGTGATTTCTTCTATAAGGATGGTACAACTTCGTCCAATTATGTGGCGGATGCTGATAATCCGTGTATCGGTGTGGTATTTGCAGTGGCGCATAGCAACGGTGCGGCGGCTTTTGATTCTCCAGAAAACTATCCCGGAACAGCCTTAGCTGATTTAGAAGCGATTAATGGTTGGGTGGTAGCGGCTTTTGATTTCAGAGACGGAACTAATGATCTTAATCTGAAACCTAGAAAATCGGCAGATGTGGTTATTCCCGAAGGATTGAAAGGAGATATGAATGATATTCAAGGTTTTTTGAAAACAAAATTATTGGAACGGCAAACATTGTCTGATTATCCTATTGCGGAAATTATCATAAACTATCAGAATGATGAGATAACAAAAGCACCTGCCAATACCAGTGGTTGGTATTGGGGAGCTGTCAAGCAATATGATGCGCTTGCAAAAGCATACGCAACAGCAAGTGGCGGGCAGTTGACGGAATCTTTGATTGTTCGGAATTCATTGCAAGTTCTGGCAAATGCCGGGGTGGGCGAACTGTTTCCTGTGGGTGGTAATGAAAGACGTCATTGGTATAGCACTGCTACTGACAAGAAAAGTAAAGGGCTTTGGGCTGGTTTTGTCTGTTTCGGTGTAGAAACGAATGATTATGGAGGCATCGAAGACGACTGGTGGGCAGTGACAAATAGTGGCAATGCCCGTGCTATCCTGACATTCTGATTTAAAAGAAAAGTTCCTTCAATATGAGGGAACTTTTCTTTTTGATACGTTCAGTCTTTAGAATGACTGATTTCAGGAATTACTTTTTTCCTGATGCTTTTTGATATACTCGGTAGGAAGCATTCCGATATATTTCTTAAAACTATTGGTGAAATAAGAAGGAGAGCTAAAACCTATTTTATTACTGATTTCAGCAACGGTATAGCGTCCTTCAAGCAGCATCTGACATCCTTTGTTGAAGCGGATACGACGGATAAAGTTTGCCGGTGCTTCTCCGGATATGGCATTCATCTTGATATACAGGTTGGAACGGCTCATAAATAATTTGTTTGCCAAATCTTCTGTCGAGAACTTTTCATCACTGATGTTGTCTTCAATAATTTGTATTACTTTGCTCAGGAATTCATTATCCATAGCATTGGAAGTCATTTTTGCCGTATCTATATTGATTGTACTTGAGTAATATTGCCGAAAGCGTTCTTTGGCTTTCAGTATATTATTGATTTTTCCCTTGAGTAAAGAGGTGGAGAACGGCTTTCCGATATAATCGTCTGCACCGATATCAATGCCGGAGGTCTGGTCTTCGAGAGAGCTCTTGGCAGATAAAAGAATCACCGGAATGTGAGAGGTCTGTATGTTACGTTTGACTAACTTGCACAGTTGCAATCCGTCCATTTCGGGCATCATCACGTCCGAGAGCACAATATCAACCAGCTGTGTCTTCATTATGTCGAGAGCTATTTTGCCATTGGTAGCTGTTATAATCTGATACTTGGATTGCAGGATACCCTTCAAGTAGTCCAACATTTCGATGTTGTCATCCACTAGTAGAATGACAGGTTTGTTCGTATCCTTATCCGTGCCGTTCTCTTGATTGTCTTCTGCCGGGATGTAAGATAGGGATTCGTCAATATAAAGACTGGAGTCGGAGGTTTTGACGGGCTGTTTTGCCAATTCCTCGGCTGTATATGTATTTACATCTTTGGGAAGTATAACGCTGAATATGGTGTATAGTCGTTCTTTACTATCCACAGAAATACTGCCGTGATGTTTGTCCACCAGGCATTTCACCAAGGAAAGCCCGATGCCGGTTCCCTTGTCATTCTCATTAACCTGATAAAAGCGTTCGAAAACATGGCTCAGCTTTTCCTGGGGAATACCTTTACCGCTGTCTTTTACATTAAATCCGAAGGTATCTTCTTTCTCCCAGAGTTCCAGTTCTATTTTTCCATTGTCCGGTGTAAATTTGAAGGCGTTGGATAACAGGTTGATTAAAATAGTTTCGATATATTTTTTGTCGATCGGAAATTGTGTGCCGATGATTCCCGAATGGAACAGGTAGTCAATGTTACGGGTTTCTGCCTGATTATAAAACAGCATGAATATCTGCCGGAACCATTCTTCGATATTACACATTTCTACTTGGATAGGTAGAGCGCCTGATTCCGCTTTTCTGAAGTTTAAGAGCTGGTCGATGATATGTAGCAGCCTACGGCTGTTTTGATAAACATATTGCAAATCGCGTTGCAGTTTTTTATCCAGCATTCTGCTTAGTTTCATCATGTCTTCCAATGGGGCGATAATCAGGCTTAGCGGAGTACGCAGCTCGTGCGACATATTCATATAGAAACGCACCTTTTCATTATTGATTTCCTGTATCTTGTTGTGTTCAAGTGTCTCAACCTGCAACTGCATCTTCATTCTGGTTCTTGCGATGAAGAAATACATAATCCAGCCGATGATACCTAAGCCGCACAGGATAAAAATACACCTGGCTATCCATGTCTGATACCACATCGGAGTGATGTGTATAAAGAATTCAGTCGGCATCTCGCACCATTTGCCATCGTTGTTACACGCTTTCAACAGGAAGGTATAATGTCCCGGCGGAAGGTTGGAATAACTGACATTACGTTCTTCGGTAGAATTCCACTCCTTGTCGAAGCCTTTGAGCTGGTAAGCGAACGCATTGCGCTGGTTGCTGAGATAGTTTGAAACGGTAAACCGGATATTGAACTGTCGTTGGTTGAAGGGGAAATCTATGCCCTGCAGTCGGCCGTATTCGCCCCGGTGTACTTGGGATATGTTGTTCTGGAGATGGGTGACCGACTGGTTCATAAGGGATATTCCTACAATATCAGGTTGGGGCATGAACGGGTTCTCCATAAACTTGAACGGGCTGAAATAAGTGATGCCGTTCAGACTTCCGAAATAGAAAGTACCATCGGAACCTTTACAGTAACCATATACGTTAAATTCATTGTGGCTCAAGCCGTCTTCCTGCCGGTAATTGTGAAATTGTTCTCTGTCAATGTCGAAGCAGGACAACCCTTTGTTGGTACTCAACCACATACGCCTTGAACTATCTTCCAAAAGCCCGTATATACAATTGTTGATGAGGCCGTTTTTAACAGTGTAATGTTTATGCAGTTCTATATCCGGTCCGTATTGGTATAGCCCATTGGCAGAAGTGACCCATATATTTTTCTGACTATCTTCGTGGATGCAGTATGCTATGATATGAGCTGAAAAGTCGGAAGACAAATTATCTGTCAGATGTTGAACTTTGGGAGTTCCGGTGTATAAGAACAGTCCTTTTTCGGTGGCAATCCAAATCTTTCCGGAGGAATCACGGTATAAGGCTCTTATTAATATTCCGGATAATTCCGGGTTGCTTTCAGCCAACGGGTGTTTTCTGAACTCTTTGGTTGTTTTGTTGAAGAGCAGCAGACCGACCATTGAACCTACATGAAAGTTTTCACCGTCATCCAGTAAGGAGTAGCAGCTGTTGTCTTCAGCTTCCATTTGAGGTATTGAGAAATTCTCTATTTTTCCTGTTTTTGTGTGGATATAGCTTAGTCCGCCGGAGTGTGTACCTACATAGATATTACCGGATTTATCCAGTGAAATGGCTTTAATGTTATTGGAACGTAGCCCATTCCCTTGCTTTGTGGCTCTATAATAAGAAAAAGTCTGTTTTTGACGGTCGTAGTAGTTTACACCGCCATCATTTGTTCCGATCCATAGATTCTTGGTAGATGGTTCTTCCACAATACAGCTGACGACTTTGTCATTCAGGGAATTGAAATAAGGAGAATATTCTAACGTTTTAAATGTCGGGGCAAACGGGTGGTAATAATTGATTCCATCATAGTAGGTTCCTACCCATATTCCTCCCTGATTGTCTATAAAGAGAGAACGGATAGAACTATGAGACAAGCGTTTTTCAAATATTTCGTGCTCCGGATCAAAACTGAACAATGCTTCGGTGGTACCAATCCATATTTGTCCGTCTGTATACTGTTTCAGTACCCGCACTGTATTGGCGGGAGAGAACGTATCACTTTTATCTATCTGATATTTTTTCAATATTTGCCATTTATTGTTGAAACGATAGATTTCTTTCTTTTGGGTACCTACCCAGTAGTCTTTGGTCTTAGTGTTATAGATGATACTGGCAATTGGCGTATCGAGTAGTTCAGGGAGTATTTTTTTTGTTTTCTTCGTATGGATTGAATATAGATATGCACCTTGAGAAGTACCCAATAATAGTTCGTCTTTTATTCTACAAATAGTGTTGATAGTTAGATGTTTAAGTGTTGGATCTATATGTAGTTTCTTGTCTCCTTTTTGGAAAGAAACAAGTCCGATGTTTGTTGCGAGGAATAAGATACCCTTATCGGAGGCATCCTCTATTGCTAATACTTGAAAAGGGGTATTAGGTAAGAGGTAATTGGTGAAATTATCCGTTTCCGGGTTATAACGTGATAAGCCGACCAGCGTACCGAACCACGATACACCGTCCGAATCGGTGCAAAGTGATATAATCTGGTTATTTGCAATAGAAAGGCTGTCATTGGAAGTGTGATAGTAGGTGGTGAACGTATAGCCGTCATAACGGTTCAGACCATCTGTCGTACCAATCCATATTTTGTTGTTTGCATCCTGCATCATTCCCCATACAGTGTTTTGAGACAATCCTTCATTTACGGAAAGTTTTCTGAAGTTTATGTGATCAGTGGATGCAGCCCTGATATTAGAACTAAAGAATAATATGAGTGATAAGCAAATAATTTTGTGACCGGTTAATAATAGTGTTTTCATTTTATATCCATTTGAGGTTATTAAAAATGATAGATTAAGACTGCTTTCTGGAATGATTCCTATCACGAGCAAATTTAATAAGAATTTATCAATTAGCTTTCTTGTTATTACCCGTATCTATTTTGATTTTCTCTATTTTTATGTTGTTTGTGTCTAATATTCTTGTATAGATACTCTATATCAAGTATCAGAAGGGTAGTTTTGAAAATAAAAAAGGAGAATCGGCTATAAATATATTTTAGCTGATTCTCCTTTTTTATGATTCAATTTTGCTCTATTAAGAAGCTTTCTTCTCTTTTACATCACTGCTGGCTTCTACCACATTTACCACATAGTCACCCAGTTTCTCGCATTCGGCGATAATATCCATGTAATAAACTCCCATCTGATAATCATATTCTTTGTTGTTTACGTCCAGAATATTCTGGTTCTTCAGTTGGTTGCGGTAGTTATTGATTTCATTTTCAATGTTGAACGACTTGTTGATGTCGATGCTCTGATGTTCCGGTTTTTCTACTACCACAATCATTTGAGCAAGTGCATCGTTCGTCAGTTTCATCATGAAATGAATATGCTCATATTGTTTCTCGGTAAAATCCTGGTTGGTCTGACGTTTCCGGTTGATGGTGCGTGCCAGATTATAACAACTGTCACCAATACTTTCGATTTCCGTCACCTCCCGCAACATGGCACGTATCTGCAATTTACTTTCTGAACTTAGGCGTCCTTCAGAAACCTGATTCAGATAATTGGCAATTTCAAGTTCCATGTTGTCACTGATATTCTCATATTTTTCTATCCGGCTAAACAGCTTGTTGAAGTCATCATCCTTTTCCGTATGTAACAGATCCTGAACCATACCGAACATCCGGTGGGTACGTTCTGCAAAGAGATGGATTTCCTTACGTGCCTGGAGGATAGAAAGTTCAGCAGTGGAAAGCATACCACCAGTGATAAACCGCAGGCGGGGTTCTTCGTCTTCTTCTTTCGGATGAATCAAAGCGCATACGGTACGTTCAATCAATTTCACACCCCATATCAGGATACATACGTTACAGATGTTGAAGATAGAGTGGAAAGCCGACAATTTGTAGGAGATGGCGACTTCCGGATCGCTGCTTTGGAAGAAAGTGTCTACTACCCAGTTAACCATCTGCATGAAAGGATGGAAAATAATCAGCACCCAGATAACACCGAATACATTGAATACAAAATGTGCCAATGCTGCCCGCTTAGCCTGTGTGTTGGCTGTCAATGCGGCGAGATTGGCGGTGATGGTTGTTCCGATATTTTCACCCAATACGAGGGCAGCTCCCAATTCCAGGCTGATCCAGCCGTTGGCACACATGATTAGCGTGATTGCCATCGTAGCGGCGGAGGCCTGTACGATCATGGTCAGTATAGTACCGATGAACAAGAACAGGAGGATGGAGAAAAATCCCATATCCGTATAGTTCTGTACAAAGGCAAGCATTTCCGGATTGGCGTTCAAGTCGGGAGCATTGGCTTTCAAGTAAGAAAGTCCCATAAATAAGAAAGAGAAACCGAAAATGAATTCACCGATGGATTTGCGGTTGCTTTTGCCTGAGAAGATAAGCGGAAGGGCAATGGCCAGAAGTGGAAGGGCGAATGCGGCCATGTCAACCTTAAATCCGAAAATAGAAATAATCCAGGCGGTTACGGTAGTACCGATATTGGCACCCATAATGACGCTGATGGATTCGGCAAGAGTGAGCAGTCCTGCATTAACGAAACTTACGACCATTACAGTCGTTGCTGAAGAGGACTGGATAAGGGCTGTGATTAGCACACCTGTTAAAACACCCGTTACCCGATTGGTAGTCATTGCCGTCAAGATACTTCGTAGCCTGTCACCCGCGACCTTTTGTAAGCCCTCGCTCATGATTTTCATTCCGTAAAGGAAGAGTCCTAATGAGCCTATGAGCTTTAAAAAATCATAAAAAGAATATTCCATCTATAATATTTTTAATGGTTATTTGTTCTCAATCTGATTATAAGTATATTTAGTCCCATAATATTCACCTTTTAACGAACTCGATGAAACAGATGTTACAAATATGTTGCAAAAATAATAATATTTCTAAAGAATTCCCTATCGGGAGCTCACTTTTGGATATTTATTACGGTTTTAATCTTAATTTTCCTTACCAGGTGGTTAGCGCCAAAGTCAATAACCGATCTGAAGGGCTTAATTTCAGAGTCTATAATAATAAGGATATAGAGTTTCTGGATGTGCGTGACCAGTCCGGTATGCGGACTTATGTCCGTTCGCTTTGCTTTGTACTGTTCAAGGCTGTCACGGAATTGTTCCCGGAAGGAAAATTGTTTGTAGAGCACCCTGTCTCAAAAGGATATTTCTGCAATTTGCGGATCGGGCGTCCTGTGGAGCTGGAAGACGTGATGCGTATCAAGCAGCGTATGCAGGAAATTATTGCTGAGGATATTCCTTATCATCGCATTGAATGCCATACAACTGAGGCTGTGCGTATTTTCAGCGAACGGGGAATGAATGATAAGGTCAGATTGCTCGAAACTTCCGGTTCTCTCTATACCTATTATTATACGTTGGGAGATACGGTCGATTATTACTATGGTAATCTGTTGCCCAGCACCGGGTATCTGAAACTGTTCGACATTGTGAAATATTACGATGGATTACTTCTTCGCATTCCGAGCCGTGAGAATCCGGAAGTCTTGGAAGATGTCGTGAAGCAGGAGAAGATGCTGGATGTCTTTAAGGAATATCTGAATTGGAGCTATATCATGGGGCTTAACAATGCGGGTGATTTCAATCTGGCATGTGAAGTAGGACACGCGACGGATTTGATAAACGTTGCGGAAGCATTGCAGGAAAAGAAGATTGCTCAGATTGCCGATACCATTTTCCATCGGGGAGAAAACGGAAACCGGGTGAAACTGGTGCTGATAGCCGGACCATCTTCTTCGGGAAAGACTACTTTCAGCAAACGCCTTTCTATTCAGCTTATGACGAACGGGTTAAAGCCATATCCTATTTCTCTCGATAATTATTTTGTAGACCGTGAAGATACGCCGTTGGATGAGAACGGAAACTATGATTATGAATCGCTTTACGCGCTCGACTTGGAACTGTTTAATCGGCAGTTGCAGGCATTGCTTCGTGGAGAGGAGGTGGAACTTCCCCGTTTTAACTTCTCACTCGGAAAGAAAGAGTATAAGGGTGATAAACTGAAAATTAAAGATAATACGATATTAATCCTGGAAGGTATTCATGCCTTAAATCCCGAACTTACTCCTCATATTCCGGCAGAACGGAAGTTCAAGATTTATGTTTCTGCGTTGACGACCATTTCGTTGGATGACCACAACTGGATTCCGACAACGGACAATCGTTTGTTACGCCGTATTATCCGTGATTTCAATTATCGGGGATATTCTGCCCGTGAGACAATCTCGCGTTGGCCTAGTGTGCGTGCGGGTGAAGACAAGTGGATTTTCCCTTATCAGGAAAATGCAGATGTAATGTTTAACTCGGCACTGCTTTTCGAGTTTGCCGTGCTTCGTCTCCATGCCGAGCCTATATTGATGGGAGTACCGCGTAATTGTCCCGAATATTGCGAGGCTTATCGGTTATTGAAGTTTATCAAATATTTCGTTCCCGTACAGGATAAGGAAATTCCGCCGACTTCTTTGCTTCGCGAATTTCTTGGGGGAAGCAGCTTTAAATATTAAGTGGGAAGAGGGTGTGTATAATGATATTAAACGCTAAAAGCCTAAACCTTTGATTTTATATTCTGTTATATAGATTATATGCAAAAATAGTAAGAGTATGATTTTTTATAATAATCTTTTGGCAAAATGGTTCTTAAGAAAAGGAAAGAAGCATTGTTTTATGTTGGGTGGTCTTTTTTTTACCCGATATAAATATTTGGAGATTTGGGAAGATATGGAAGTCAGAATCCATGCAAGGCAGTTCTGGGAATGCTTCTTGTTGACGTTGCTACCCGCTTTGGTCTTGTCGTTGTTCTTCTCATGGTGGTGGATGTTGCTTCCCTTTGCGACTTACCACATCTTTTATTGGTTGGAGAAGTCCTTCCGCTCTCACTCTGTCTTTGATTGGGAGGCACTGGAGAATTGTGGTGATACACTTTATCTTAGAAAAAGGAAGGCGTATGCCTGGATGAGGTGGTATGGAAAGAAAGTATTACCTTTATCCGATTGGGATGATTGAAGTCATTTTTACCACAGATTACACGGATTAACACAGATTAGATTAATACATTGATTATCAATATTATTTTATTATCTGTGTTAATCCGTGTAATCTGTGGTGAACAATTATCGCAAAGCCTCCACCTCTTCTGGCGTTAAAGGAATCTTCTTGCCTAATCGACGGGCGCCGGTTTCGGTAATCAGATAATCTTCTTCATTGCGGATACCGCCGAAATCTTTATAAGTTTCCACTACGTCGTAGTTGATGAAATCGGTAAATTTCTTTTCCGCTTTCCACATATCGATCAATTCCGGAATAAAGTATATACCCGGTTCTACCGTATGTACAAATCCAGGTTCCAGAGGTATGGCAAGGCGTTGTGACTTACGGCCGAACTGCGTACTTTTCGGCTGACCGTTGTAGCCTACCCATATTTCTCCCAGATTTTCCATGTCGTGTACATCCAGCCCCATCATGTGGCCTAATCCATGCGGATAGAATAAGGCGTGCGCACCTTCGCGAACAGCGTCTTCCGCATTGCCTTTCATCAGTCCGAGAGCTTTCATTCCATCAACCATGACACGGGCGGACAATTCGTATACATCCATATAAGGAATGCCCGGTCGGAGTGCTTTAACCGATTCCAGATGCATGGCATTCTGTATCTCGTAGACTTCCCGTTGGCGGGGCGTGAATTTCTTGTCGGCAGGAATGGTAGATGACATATCTCCTGCATATCCCGATTCAACCTCCGCACCGGCATCTATTAAAAACAGATCACCCGGTTTTACTTTATTGCCGTGATAATGGTTATGCAAAGTTTGTCCGTTGATGGTAGCGATTGTAGCGAAAGAAAGTTCGCAGTTATTGGATTCCGCTACCCGGTTCATTTCCGCCACCACTTCATATTCATACATACCCGGACGAAGTACTTTCATGGCGGTGATATGCATATCGGCAGTCACATTGCAAGCCTTTTCTATCTCTACGATTTCTTCTGCCGATTTATAGTTCCGCTGGGCTACTACGGCGCGGATGAATGGAACGGAACCTTCCTGATGTGCAGGGGGGATACCCAGCCAATCCATCAGTTTTAGCTTATGTTCGGGACGGTAAGGAGGTAGATAATGCACTGACTTCCCTTTTTGGACACATTTATGGAGATAGCTGACTATTTCTGCGGATGGCAGTAAGTTAGCCACGCCCACCCGTTCGCATTTTTCTTGTAGTGTAGGTTGTGACCCCATCCACACGATGGCATCAATTGATAATTCATCACCGAAAATAATTTCCTTGTTTTCGTCAATATCGATTATTGCCGAAAGTCCTGCACATGACAGTCCGAAATAATAAAGGAAAGTAGAATCCTGACGATAGCGGAAGGTGTTATCTTCGTAATTTAGTCCGCACTCGTCATTTCCTAGAAATAACAAAACTCCGGAGCCTAATTTCTTTTTCAGCAGGGCTCTTCGCTGCATATACGTTTCTTTGGCAAACATATTGTTCTAATTTTAAGTTCGTGCAACAAAGATAACGATTTTTGTGTTATAGGATTAAAAATTATTCCTCTAATCTGTGTAATCTCTGGTTAAAAAGTTACTTTTGTAGCGAGAAACAGAGTAGAAAGCAAAAACGAATATGGCACAAGGTTCCCGTCAAATACAATCGCAGGCACAACAGCAAATCCAAACGCTCTCGCCTCAGCAGATTCTAGTCGTGAAACTGTTGGAGCTTCCCGCAGTAGAGCTGGAAGACCGTATCCATGCTGAACTGCTTGAAAACCCGGCACTTGAGGAGGGCAAAGAAGAGAATGTCGCAGATGAATATTCCGATGGTGACACTTCCGGGGAGGGTATGGAGAATGATGCCAACGAATACGATTCTTTGAGTGATTATCTCACCGAAGACGATATTCCCGACTACAAACTGCAAGAGAACAACCGATCTAAAGACGAGCAGGCGGAAGATATTCCGTTCTCCGACTCTACCTCTTTTTACGAAATACTGAAGGAGCAGCTTCGTGAGCGCAATTTGACAGAACACCAGCATGAACTGGTGGAATACCTGATCGGCTCGTTGGACGATGACGGCCTGCTCCGCAAATCTTTGGAAAGTATCTGTGACGAACTGGCTATTTATGCCGGTATAGAATCTACGGAAGAGGAGCTGGAAGAAGCACTCTGCATCTTGCAGGATTTCGATCCGGCAGGTATCGGAGCACGTGACCTTCAAGAATGTCTGTTGATACAGATCCGCCGGAAGAAGGAAGAAGGGATGAATCCTGCTCCTATATTGGATATCGAAGAACGCATCATCAGAGATTGTTATGAAGAATTTACCCGGAAGCATTGGGAAAAGATTATAAAAAAGCTGGATGTTGATGAAGAAACATTCAATGAAGCTATCAGTGAGATTACAAAGTTGAATCCCCGTCCGGGAGCTTCTTTGGGAGAGGCTATCGGGAGGAACCTCCAGCAGATAGTCCCCGACTTCATCGTGGAAACGTATGATGACGGTACTATCAATGTCAGCCTTAATAACCGTAATGTTCCGGAGCTTCGTATGAGCCGTGATTTTACGGAGATGGTGGAGGAACATACCAAGAATAAGGCCAACCAGTCCAAAGAGTCCAAAGAAGCGATGATGTTTCTGAAACAGAAGATGGATGCGGCACAAGGATTTATAGATGCGGTCAAACAGCGGCAGAATACGTTGATGACTACTATGCAGGCTATCATCGACCTGCAGCGTCCTTTCTTTCTCGAAGGGGACGAATCCCTGTTGAAACCGATGATTCTAAAAGATGTGGCCGAACGTACGGGATTGGATATATCAACCATTTCCCGGGTCAGCAATAGTAAATATGTGCAGACCAATTTCGGTATTTATCCGTTGAAGTTCTTCTTCAGCGACGGATATACGACGGAAGACGGGGAAGAGATGTCTGTCCGCGAGATTCGTAAGATTTTGAAAGAATGTATCGACGGAGAAGACAAGAAGAAACCGTTGACAGATGATGAATTGGCGGACATACTGAAAGAAAAAGGCTACCCTATTGCACGTCGGACAGTGGCGAAATACCGTCAGCAGTTGAATATTCCGGTGGCAAGACTTAGAAAATAATTGATTAATAGATAATTGATAATGGATAGAGAGAAAGAGCATATCATAGCGGATAAGACAATGTTGCGGGTGGCAAGAGTCACTTCGATGGTGTTTACCCCGTTTTCTATTCCGTTTTTGTCATTTCTGGTGCTATTCCTGTTTTCTTATCTCCGTATCATGCCGATGGTATATAAGTTGATTGTATTGGGAATTGTCTATTGCTTTACTATATTGACTCCCACTATAACCATCTTTCTGTTCCGCAAGATCAATGGTTTTGCCCGTCAGGAGCTGGGCGAACGGAAGAAACGTTTTGTACCTATCCTGCTGACTATCATTTCGTATGTATTCTGCCTGCTGATGATGCGTAGGCTGAATCTGCCTTGGTACATGACCGGCATTATTCTGGCTTCTCTCGTAGTCTCCATTATTTGTATAGCAGTAAATCTGAGATGGAAACTGAGCGAGCACATGGCGGGCATAGGCGGAGTGATAGGCGGATTGGTTTCCTTTAGCGCCTTGTTCGGTTATAACCCGGTAGGGTGGCTGTGCCTGTTTATATTGATAGCCGGTGTGTTGGGTTCTGCCCGTATCATTCTGGGACATCATACGCTGGGAGAGGTCATTTCCGGTTTTACGGTCGGTCTGGTATGCGCCCTTTTGGTGCTTCATCCGGTGAGTAATATCTTATTTCGAGTATTTTTATTTTAAAACAGTATAAATCCTAAAAACTAATTATTATGAACTTTCCACAGAATTTGAAGTACACGAACGAACATGAATGGATACGCGTAGAAGGAGACATTGCATACGTAGGTATCACCGATTATGCTCAGGAGCAATTGGGCGATATTGTGTTTGTGGACATACCGACGGTCGGTGAGTCGCTGGAAGCCGGTGAGGTTTTCGGAACTATCGAAGTAGTGAAAACAATTTCCGATCTTTTCCTGCCGGTAGCAGGTGAGGTGCTGGAACAGAATGAAGCGCTGGAAGAGAACCCGGAACTGGTGAACAAAGACCCATACGGCGAGGGTTGGCTGATTAAGATGAAACCTGCTGATGTGAAGGCGGTAGAAGACTTGCTGGATGCGGAAGGGTATAAAGAAGTGATTAACGGATAAATTAAACATTAAAAATATGACTCCAATTGTAAGTATTATCATGGGCAGTACGTCCGACCTTCCAGTTATGGAAAAGGCCGCACAACTGCTGAATGATATGCATGTACCGTTCGAAATGAACGCACTTTCCGCTCACCGCACGCCTGAGGCTGTGGAAGAGTTTGCTAAGAATGCCCGTACTCGTGGCATTAAAGTAATTATCGCTGCTGCCGGAATGGCTGCCGCCCTTCCCGGTGTAATCGCGGCTAACACTACACTTCCTGTAATCGGAGTGCCGGTGAAAGGCTCCGTGCTCGATGGTGTGGACGCACTTTATTCCATCATTCAAATGCCTCCGGGCATTCCTGTAGCCACTGTTGCTATCAACGGAGCGATGAATGCGGCTATTCTGGCCATTCAGATGCTTGCTTTGAGTGATGAAAAGCTGGCGGAAGCATTTGCAGCTTACAAAGAAGGACTGAAAAAGAAAATCGTAAAAGCAAACGAAGAACTGAAAGAAGTCAAGTTTGAATATAAAACAAACTAATGGATCTATTCAATTATTTTCGGAGGGAAACTACCGAAGTGAATATTGGGGCCGTACCGTTGGGTGGCCCCAATTCTATTCGTATCCAGTCGATGACCAATACGTCTACGCAGGATACGCAGGCTTGTGTGGAACAGGCGAAACGTATTGTCGACGCGGGCGGTGAGTATGTCCGTCTGACGACGCAAGGTATCAAGGAAGCGGAGAACCTGAAAAATATTAATATCGGTTTGCGCAGTCAGGAATATATGGTTCCGTTGGTTGCCGATGTACACTTTAATCCGAAAGTTGCCGATGTGGCAGCCCGATATGCGGAAAAGGTACGCATCAATCCGGGGAATTATGTAGACGCTGCACGTACTTTTAAGAAGCTGGAATATACCGACGAGGAGTATGCGCAGGAAATACAAAAAATTCATGACCGCTTTGTGCCTTTTCTGAATATCTGCAAAGAGAATCATACGGCTATCCGTATCGGTGTGAATCACGGCTCTTTGTCCGACCGCATCATGTCCCGTTATGGTGATACGCCCGAAGGCATGGTAGAGTCTTGTATGGAGTTTCTTCGCATTTGTGTTGATGAGAACTTTACCGATGTGGTTATTTCCATCAAAGCGTCCAATACGGTTGTCATGGTGAAAACCGTTCGTCTGTTGGTAGCTGTGATGGAGAAAGAAGGGATGGCTTTCCCGTTGCATCTCGGGGTGACAGAAGCCGGAGACGGTGAGGACGGACGTATCAAGTCCGCTCTCGGCATTGGTGCGCTGTTGGCCGACGGACTGGGGGATACTATACGGGTATCTTTGAGCGAAGCTCCCGAAGCGGAAATTCCTGTTGCCCGTAAGTTGGTGGACTATATCCTGTTGAGGCGGAATCATCCTTATATTCCCGGACTGGAAGCGCCTGGATTTAACTATTTGTCGCCCGAACGCCGTAAGACGCGGGCTGTCCGCAATATAGGAGGTGAACACGTGCCTGTGGTCATTGCCGACCGTATGGACGGGAAGACCGAAGTGAATCCGCAATTTACTCCGGACTATATTTATGCCGGACGTGCTTTGCCCGAACAACGGGAAGAAGGTGTGGACTATATTCTTGATGCGGACGTATGGACCGGAGAAGCCGGTACTTGGCCTGCTTATAATCATCAGCAACTGCCGTTGATGGGAGGATGTAATGCAGAACTCAAATTCCTGTTTATGCCTTATATGGCACAGACGGATGAAGTGATTGCCTGTCTGAAACAACATCCCGAAGTGGTTGTCGTCTCTCAAAGCAACCATCCGAACCGTTTGGGTGAACATCGTGCGTTGGTACATCAACTGATGACAGAGGGGCTGCAAAATCCGGTTGTTTTCTTCCAGCATTATGCGGAAGATGATGCGGAGGATTTGCAGATAAAAGCTGCGGCCGATATGGGGGCTCTGATCTTTGACGGGCTTTGCGATGGTATCTTCCTGTTCAATCAGGGCGGTTTGAGCCATGCCGTTGTCGACGCTACTGCTTTCGGAATCTTGCAGGCCGGACGTACCCGTACCTCTAAGACTGAATACATATCTTGTCCCGGTTGTGGCCGTACGCTTTACGACTTGGAGAAGACAATTGCCCGCATCAAGGCTGCTACCTCACACCTGACAGGACTGAAAATCGGTATCATGGGCTGTATCGTGAATGGTCCCGGTGAGATGGCGGATGCTGACTACGGTTATGTAGGAGCAGGACGAGGCAAAATCAGTCTTTATAAAGGCAAGGTCTGTGTAGAAAAGAATATTCCTGAAGAAGAGGCAGTAGAACGACTTTTGGAGTTTATCCGGACAGACCGGGAAGAAAACCTGCAATGATATTATATTGGACACGGATGACAGGTGATGAGGGACTGATTTCATAGAAAACCTGTCATCCGTGCCTAACTATGTACTACATATCTTCCAATGACAAACACATTGTTTCATCGCGAACCATAAAATGGATCATGCTTTCCACGTGAAGCGTATGGTTGTCGCAAAAAAGTTCCACGTATTTAGGCACCCCGCCAGTAAAAGTATAAAGTGCTAAAAGATCATCATTCGAATGTGTCGGGGCATATTTATGCATGATTTCTTTTAGGACAGAGAGACTGAAGGCTGACTGCTTGATTATGTTATCAGCTCTTCCGAAGAGTGGTTCTTTGTTGTCTTGGAAAATTTTTTGCATAAGAGAATAGATGGAACCACTGACAATCAAATTCATGTGTGAGGACTTCCGATATTGGTCCCAAATATTTTGCATATCGCTGAATATGGATTCATTTATAGTATAGAATTCCTGAAATTCATCAATAACCAGGTTGAAAGTCCGTTGTGCCGAAAGCTGCATTAGGTATTGGAATAAGTTTCGGAAACTTCGGATTTCTGTCGGAACAAAGATTTGCAGGGCTTGTGCGATAAGTGGGATGAATTCTTCGCACAAGGTTGCTTCATTTTTACGCCCTATAAATAAGTAGACAGTGGGAGTCTTTTCAACGGCTTTCATGATGAGGCTTGTCTTCCCAATTCTACGGCGACCGGTAACGACTGTCATTCTTGAACTTTCCTCAAATGCCAATTGCTGAATTTGTTTTAGCTTTTATAGTTCTTCTTCTCTATTATAAAACCTCATAATCAGTGAATTATATTAGTAACCGTGGTTACTGTAACCATGGTTACAGAGATATTTATTCTTAAGGGAACGGCAAACTTTTTCTTTCTTTTTATAAATTCTTTACCCTGGGCATATTTGTCATGGCCTTCAATCTAAAGAAACATACCTGTTTAATAACAGCCTCCCAAAGTGATATCTACCTATATAGTTCCATTAACGTGCCTATGTAGTTGCCCTTGAGTGCCAGTATAGTTCTACTGAAGTACCGCTATCTTTACTTTGTCACGGCCGTGGTGACTTCTTCCCACAGCCGTGACGAGTTCCTACCACGGCCGTGGAAAGATATCGTCACGGCCGTGGAGAGTTAACAATACTGATGCTTTAATGGAACAATACCTGCTTGTTAAGTGAAAGATCCGGCTATATAACATTCATTTAATAGGGGGATTCATTTTAAAAAGCTGCTTTCTATGTGGATGGTATGGTTACTGCAGGCGATGATGTCCTTCGGGTGCTTATAAAATGGATCAGGCTGACAATAAAAGTTCTAATTTTTTATTGTCAGCCTATTGTCATGGCTTATTGTCAGCATGTAAACCGATGATAATCATTATACTATTGGAGAAAAATTTTGGTTGACAATAAGAATCATCAAATTTATATGTAATCTTCTTCTGTCCTGTCAAAGTTTGTCCTGTAAAGGATAAGTAGCAGTTGACAACTAAAGAAAATAGTAGTTACAGTTGGAAAGAAAAGAGAGTCTTGCTTACTATATTAAGCATGTTTTTGCTATATTTGTGCAATATAAAGAGCATATTTTATGGAAAAACGAATAATAAAGGCAATTATAGCCGAGCGTCAGCAAGAAATTAGTAAGATTCAGCTGGTTGAAAGACCGATATATTTTGAGGAGCAGGCGAATTATGTTCTGGTTGGTATTCGTCGTGCGGGTAAGTCTTATCAAATGTATCAGGATATACAGAATCTTGTAAGATTGGGTAAAGTGACTTTTGAAGACTGTCTTTATATTAATTTTGAGGATGAGCGTATCTCTTCTATTGAGGCTTCGGAGCTAGGACTTCTGTTGGAGTGTTATGCTGAAATGTATGATAACCGTAAGCCTTTGATATATCTTGATGAGATTCAGAATATTGACGGATGGGAAAAATTTGCTCGTAGGCTGGCTGATTCTAAATATAGGGTTTTCATTACCGGAAGTAATGCGCGAATGCTTAGTAGGGATATTGCCACTACTTTGGGTGGACGATATATCATGCGGGAAGTATTTCCCTTTTCATTTGCAGAGTATCTCACTTTTCATCAGATTCACTTGAAGGCAAACTGGGAATTTGAACCGGAACAACGGCTGGAAGTCATTAAGCAGTTCAATACCTATTTTCATTTCGGAGGATTTGCCGAAACGTTCTCTTTGATAGATAAACGGGAATGGATTAATTCGTTATATCAAAAGATTTTACTGGGAGATATTATAGCACGCAACGAGATTCGCAATAGCGGCGCTATTCGGCTATTGGCAAAGAAGCTTGCTGAAAGTGTCATGCAGCCAACTACGCAGACACGGCTATTGCATATTGTAAAATCTTCTGGTAGTGGTATCAGCCGTAATACATTGGCAGATTATCTCACTTATATGAATGATGTTTATTTGACTTTTAACATCCCTAATTTTACAGATTCAGTAGCTGAACGCATGTCTAGTTGTAAAAGGTATTTTTATGATAATGGGTTGCTCAGTAATTTTCTGATAAATGCCGAAACTAAACTATTGGAGAATATCGTTGCTGTAAATTTAATAGAGCGATATGGAAAAGAAGAAGATAGAGTGTTTTTTTATAATAAGGGTATTGAGGTGGATTTTTATATTCCTGATGAAGGAATGGCTATACAAGTATCATATAGCATTGATGATCCGATTACCCGGGAACGGGAGGTCAGGGCTTTATATAAAATGTCGGAAGTTTTTGGCTTGAAAAAGACTTTTATCATTACTTGGGATGAAGAAAGGACAATTTCAGGGAATGAGTTGGATATAGAAGTCGTGCCGGTTTGGAAATGGCTGTTGCGATATTGCTGACATTGAAAGGTGCTAAAACCGATTTTGCAACTTTGTTGCATAAATCATTTGCTACCTTTGCATCAACTAAATGATGAATGTTATGGGACATTGTAGTTGTGGCGCTCACTCATGCGCAACAGGAAAAAAGGTTGATGCAAAGGTTTCGGTATTCCATGAATATGGGAAAGTGATATTCTCTCTCCTGCTGCTGGCAGGTGGAATAATCATGAATGCTCTTGATTTAGCATTCTTCCGTGAAGGATATGTTTCTTTGATATGGTATATCGTAGCCTATCTTCCGGTAGGAATTCCGGTGATGAAAGAAGCCTGGGAAAGCATCAGGGAAAAAGACTATTTCAGTGAGTTTACTCTAATGATTATTGCTACTCTAGGGGCTTTCTATATTGGCGAATATCCGGAAGGAGTAGCCGTAATGTTATTTTATACAGTAGGAGAACTGTTTCAGGATAAAGCGGTAGATAAGGCCAAACGTAATATCGGAGCCTTATTGGACGTAAGACCCGAGAAAGCACTGGTACTTAGGGAGGGTAATCTTGTTACTGAAAGTCCTAAAAAGATAAAAGTCGGTGAAGTCATAGAAATAAAGGCAGGTGAGCGAGTGCCACTCGATGGAACCATGCAGAATGAGGTTGCCGCTTTTAATACAGCTGCATTAACGGGCGAAAGCGTGCCTCGTAATATTTGGAAAGGGGAGGAAGTACTTGCCGGAATGATTGTAACCGACAAGGTAATCCGACTTGAAGTGACGAGACCTTTTGACAAGAGCGCACTCGCCCGAATATTGGAACTTGTTCAGAATGCCGCCGAACGCAAAGCTCCGGCAGAATTGTTTATTCGCAAGTTTGCCCGTGTTTACACACCGATTGTTATCATACTGGCCGTATTAATTGTATTATCTCCATTGGTCTATTCACTTATCAATCCTGCATTTGTATTTACATTTAATGATTGGCTATACAGGGCTTTGGTCTTTTTGGTGATTTCATGTCCATGCGCATTGGTGGTTAGTATTCCGTTAGGCTATTTTGGTGGTATCGGAGCGGCATCCCGATTGGGTATTTTATTCAAAGGAGGTAATTATCTGGATGCTATCACCAAGATCAATACGGTGGTATTCGATAAAACAGGAACCCTGACAAAAGGAACCTTTGACGTGCAGGCCTGTAAAAGTGCAGGCGATATTTCGGAAGAAGAATTAGTGAAACTGGTTGCTTCGGTAGAAAGTGATAGCACACATCCGATTGCCAAGGCTGTTGTAAACTACGCAAAAGAACAAAACATAGAACGTGTAGCTGTTATCGGTACGAAAGAATATGCCGGCTTCGGATTGGAAGCAACGGTAGGCGGAATTCCGGTTTTGGTTGGTAATTGCCGGTTACTGTCCAAGTTTGATATATCCTTTCCGCAAGAATTGTTGAAGATGACAGATACCATTGTAGTCTGTGCTGTTGGAAACCGTTATGCCGGTTATCTGTTGTTGGCTGATGCCTTGAAAGAAGACGCAAAGGTAGCTATTGACCGCTTAAAAGCTTTAAATATTGAAAACATACAGATATTATCCGGTGATAAACAGAGTATTGTTACTAACTTTGCGGAGAAGCTCGGCATATCGAAAGCCTATGGCGACTTGCTGCCGGAAGGGAAAGTGAAACACTTGGAAGAATTGCGTCAGGATGAGGCAAACCGGATTGCATTTGTCGGCGATGGGATGAATGACGCACCGGTGCTCGCTTTAAGTCACGTTGGTATTGCTATGGGAGGATTGGGCAGTGATGCAGCCATTGAAACAGCCGATGTCGTGATACAGACAGATCAACCGTCGAAAGTAGCCGAAGCTATCAAAGTTGGAAAGCTGACACGAAGAATCATTTGGCAGAATGTATCACTGGCATTTGGAGTGAAATTGCTTGTGTTGATTTTGGGAGCCGGTGGAATCGCTACTCTTTGGGAGGCTGTCTTCGCAGACGTAGGCGTTGCGTTGCTTGCCATTATGAACGCCGTCAGAATACAGAAAATGATAAAGTAGGAGAAAGATGGAAGAAGATATTTATTTGGATAAGCTGGTCAGAAGAGACATTAAGCCAACTGCAATAAGGCTCTTGGTGATAAAAGAGATGATGCAGGCAGAGCGTGCAGTGTCATTGCTTGACCTCGAAACATTGCTCGACACAGTCGATAAATCGACTATATCCCGTACTATTGCTCTCTTCTTGTCTCATCACCTTATACATAGCATAGACGATGGAAGCGGCTCGTTGAAGTATGCCGTTTGCGACAACTCCTGCAATTGTGTGGTACAGGATTTACATTCGCATTTTTATTGTGAGAAATGCCATCGTACATTCTGCCTGGAAGGTACCCATATCCCGGTGATTGATTTGCCTGAAGGATTTACTTTGCATAGCATTAATTATGTCCTTAAAGGGATTTGTCAGGAATGTTCTTCCGTGGGAATGACATTGGCAATGAAATAAAAAAGGCCGAACCCCGGAACGATAAAAAGATCGTCAGGTTTCGGCCTTCTGCTTTCGCTAATATTGTTTGATTAGTCAATATTGGGATTCAATGCATGCCAGTCCTTAATGGCTGGGATGATTCCCATTTCAATCACTTCGTCACGAAGTTTACATAAGTGTTCGTAGCTCTTTTCTAATTCTTCCTGTTCGGCAGGAGTTCCGGCTATTTCTTTATAAGTAACGCCGTCTTTAGTAATTGAAGTTTCCATCGCCATCATGATATGGTCGAACTTGCCATTGGAAACATACGTTCCGGCAGGCCAGCGGAATGGCTGTCCGCCCATAGCAGCAGCAATCATTTCGATAGACAGATAAGCCGGACTTTGGAAAGAAGAACGGCCGCGCAGGTCGATGATATGTTTTCCACCCTGGATGACACGTACTTTCAGTGCTTCCCATTCCGTCAACGGAAGGCGGGTAGTACCGATGAAATCGGTCAGGGGCTCTCCTTTTATTTTAGTGGTAGATGCAAATACAGCCATTTGTTCTCCATGACCGCCATACGTACGGCAATTCTGAATGTCGGAAGCGGGGATATGGAAGTATTTCACCAGTTCGTTTTGCAAGCGGGTGCTATCCAACGCAGCCAATGTAGAAACTTGTGAAGGTTTCAAACCTGAATACAACAAAGTAATCAAGCCGGTGATGTCTGCAGGATTAAAGATGACAACGATATGTTTTACGTTCGGGCAATATTGACGAACGTCTTTTCCGAATTGAGCGGCAATCTCTGCATTTCCTTTCAACAGATCTTCGCGGGTCATACCTGCCTTACGGGCTGCTCCACCGGAAGAAACAATATAAGAAGCTCCGGTCAGTGCTTCTTTGATGTCGGAAGTATAGGTAAGGTTGACACCTTCAAAACCGCAATGATACAGTTCTTCAGCTACTCCTTCCAAAGCTGGTGCGAACGGATCATAGAGACAAATATTCGGAGTGAGTTTCATCATCATGGCTGTTTGTGCCATGTTGGAGCCGATCATTCCGGCAGCTCCCACAATCGTAAGTTTCTCGTTGGTTAGAAATTCCATAATTTTATATGTTTAAAAAGGTGAATAATTTACTCTTTCTTTTTGTCGCTACAAAGTTAACATATTAGAAAGCAAATTGTTCATTGCAAATAGTTTTGCCCGATAACGAAAAGTTATAGCTGACTGATTGAGGGATCTATTCAAAATAGATTATCTTTGTATCTTATATAATATAATAGATAAGAATATGAGCATCGAATTAGGAAAGTTCAACCAGCTTGAAGTCGTGAAGGAAGTCGATTTCGGCGTATATCTCGATGGTGGGGAAGAAGGTGAGATTTTGTTGCCTACCCGCTATGTGCCCGAGAATTGTAAGATAGGAGATTTTTTGAATGTGTTTCTTTACCTGGATATGGATGAGAGGCTGATTGCTACGACACTAACCCCGTTAGTGCAGGTCGGACAGTTTGCTTGTCTGGAAGTCTCCTGGGTAAATCAATACGGAGCTTTCCTGAACTGGGGACTGATGAAAGATCTGTTTGTGCCGTTCCGTGAGCAGAAGATGAAAATGCAGGTTGGACGGAAGTATGTGGTTCATGCACATGTGGATGAAGAGAGTTACCGTATTGTAGCTTCAGCAAAAGTGGAACGTTATCTGTCGAAAGAAAAGCCGGAATATGCTCCGGGAGCAGAGGTGAATATTCTTATCTGGCAGAAGACGGATTTAGGCTTTAAGGCAATTATAGATAATAAATATAGCGGCTTACTGTATGAGAATGAAATATTCAGTTCGATAGAGACCGGAATGGAGATGAAGGCTTTTGTGAAACAGGTGCGTGAGGATGGAAAGGTGGATTTGATTCTTCAGAAACCGGGCTTTGAAAAGGTCGATGATTTTGCGAAGACATTACTTGATTATATCAAAGAGCAGGGAGGACGGATTCATCTGAACGACAAGAGTCCTGCGGAAGATATTTATGATACGTTCGGTGTGAGTAAGAAAACCTTTAAGAAAGGAGTAGGCGATTTGTATAAGAAACGTCTGATTACCTTGCATGAGGATGGCATTGCTTTGGTGGAATCCTAAATAGAATAGGGAAATCCCTATGCACGAATAGAGGGAATCATTGGGGTGGGGAGTTTTCTCACCCTATTTTTGTACTATCAGATTAGAGATATTAATAATAAAAACTGGATAAGTATGCGTAAGATTGTAATAAGTTTCTGTATCCTACTCGCTGCTCTCTCTTTAAAGGCGCAGACTGTAAGTGGAATTCGTATTGATGGCGGAGATACCCCGATTCTTGTGTATTTTGGAGGAAACCAGATGTGTCTGCCGACTACAACATGTTTTGTCGCTAACTTGAAATCAGGATATTACACCGTTGAAGTGTATGCTACGCGCTCTGCCCGTCCGGGAGAGAGAGTATGGAAAGGGAGGCGGTTATATAATGAACGTATTTATTTTGATGGGAATAGTGTGAAAGAGATTTACGTGGATGGACGTGGAGAGATTCGTCCTGGTAGTCCTGGCCGCCCCGGACAAGAGGGATATTGTCCGGATAGTCAATATGATAGAGTGATGAGTGAGCAACTTTTTAAGAAGTTTCTCAGTGAGGTGAAGAAAGAACCTTTTAAGGATGACCGCATGGAGATGATTAAGACGGCGTTGGCCGGTTCGGATTTTACTTCCGGGCAATGTCTTGAATTGACGCGACTTTATACTTTTGATGATGACCGGATGGAGATTATGAAGATGATGTATCCGCGTATTGTTGATAAAGGGGCTTTCTTTACAGTCATTGCTACGCTGACATTTTCGTCTAACAGGGATGAGATGAATAAGTTTGTGCAAAGCTACGGCAGACGTCGATAGTGATAAATGATTAAGTGTGTGGGGGGATTGAAATAATAAATGATAGGAGGTTGAATTATGAAGCGGATATTATTTTTACTTTTTGCTATCGGTTTGGGTGCCGGTATGACTGTGATGGCAGGAATGAGTACTAGCAAGATACGTAAGGAAACACGTTTTCTTACAGATAAGATGGCGTATGAACTGAATCTGACCACTCAACAATATAATGATGCGTATGAGATTAATTACGACTTTATTTATTCGGTCCGTAATATCATGGATTACGTGGCACGTGGTTATGAATGGGCGATGGATGACTATTATGAAGCGTTGGACATCCGTAATGACGATCTTCGTTGGGTATTGAGTGATGGACAATATCGCCGGTTCATGGGAGCCGATTATTTTTATCGGCCGATTTATGTGACCGGAGGAAGATGGAGTTTACGGGTTTATATCAATTATCCGAATCGCGGCTTGTTCTATTTCGGTGTGCCTTATCATTATCATACCTATTGTGGAGCGCACTATCGTCCGCATATTCATCATACCAGCTATTATCGGGGTAGATACAATAATTTTCACCATTGTTCTACACCTCATCGGGTAAGAGATCAAAGAGTGTATCACTCTTACCGCCGTTCGGATTTTGGCTCGGTTCGGATTCGTCCGAATTCTTCGGTACGTCCGCATAATGCACCGACTCGTCCGGGTAATTCTTACCGTCCGGAAACAGGTCCCGGTTCTTCAAGCTCTAATCGCAGACCAACAAGCGGAAGTTCAACTGGCTTCAGTTCCTCCAATCGTGAAAGTGGAAAAACAAGTAGTAGTTCGAGAGGAAGTTCAAGTAAACGAAACGATAGTAGTTCCTATAATAGAAATAACAGTTCTGAGAGAAATAACAGCTCTTCCCGTTCCTCTGAAAGAAACAGCAGTGGTTCAAGAAGATAACCTATTCCTTTATTATTTATATCAATCTCATTACTCCTCAGCGGAAGGAGAACTAGACTCCGGGTTTTCACCGGCTAGACTATTCCGGGCAACGCCCGTAACTTGGATGAGGTTGTGTCAGCATTTTGACACAACCTCGTTCGTTTTCGTACACCATTCTGTTTTTCTAATGAACAATTACGATTAGCTTTTGTAACTCTTCAATATCTATTTAACGAGCGGCAAATATTCTCCATAACCTTCCTCTTGCATTTTCTCTTTCGGGATAAAACGAAGGGAGGCGCTATTGATGCAATAACGTAATCCGCCTTTCTCTTTCGGACCATCTGTAAATACGTGTCCCAAATGGGCATCTCCGGTTCTACTGCGCACTTCTGTACGTATCATGCCATGCGAAGTATCTTTCTTCTCTGTGATTAGATCTTTTTGAATCGGTTGGGAAAAACTTGGCCACCCGCAACCCGAATCGAACTTGTCGGTAGAAACAAACAAAGGCTCTCCGGTGGTAATATCAACATAAATGCCTGGGCGATGCTCATTCCAGTATTCATTGTGGAAGGCCGGTTCGGTGGCATTCTTCTGGGTTACTGCATATTGTTCCGCCGACAGTTCCTTGCGGAGGGTTGAGTCATCCGGTTTTTGATACACTTTTGTTTTCGGTGCATTGGCTTTGCGTGCCATTTCAAATAAAGCGGGATTGATATGGCAATATCCTCCCGGATTTTTATCCAGATAGTCCTGATGGTAAGTCTCTGCCGGATAGAAATTAGTCAATGGCTTTACTTCTATAGCGATAGGAGTCTTATATTGTGCAGACAATAGTTTAATAGCCTGGTTAATGACAGGAAGATCTTCTTTATCTACATAATAAATTCCGGTTCTATACTGTGTTCCCCGGTCATTACCCTGACGGTTGAGGCTGGTAGGGTCAATTGTCTTGAAATACAGATCGAGCAGCAAATTTAAATCTATCGTTTTAGGATCATAAACCACCTTTACCGTTTCCGCAGCATTGGTTTTTCCTGAACAGACCTGTTCATAACTCGGATTGGCAACATTACTGTTGGCATATCCTACTTGAGTACTTTCTACTCCTCGAATTTGTTTCAGGAAATGTTCTGTTCCCCAGAAGCATCCTCCTGCAAAATAGATTTCTGCTTGATTTTTCATTGGTTTAGCAACTCCTAAAAATGTATTACTAATCACTACGATCACTATGATGATAAAATACTTCATATCCGTTAGCTCTTTCTATAATAACGAATGAACCAACGGATATGTTTTAAGGAACTACTATACTAAACTCAAATATATTTCTTTTTATTCAATGACTTGTCCTTTGTAGAAATCCAGAATTTTAGTCCGGAACAGATAGTCGTATTTTGCTTGCAACTTATCCGAAAGAGCTTTCGTCAGATTAAGTTTGGCTTCATTGTATTCTACAAAGGTAGCTTTGCCGTTATTAAATTTCTCACTCATCAAGCGGAAAGACTCCTCGTTGGCTTTCACTGCCACTTCACTGGAGTTGTACTTGCTTTCAGCAGCTAGAGCATTATACCAAGCCTGCTGAATCTCTTTGTAGAGTACTTTCTTTGCGTTATCCAATCTCAAAGATAAGTCTATTTGTTGTAAACGAGCGGTGCGTACTCGGTTTCGTGTAGAAAAACGATTAAAGATCGGAACGCTCAAATTGAATCCTACATACTTATTCAAGTTGTTCTTTATCTGACTGCCGAAGCTGTTTTCTGATCTTCCGCTCACAGTATAATAATTGCTACCCAAACCGGCGCTGAAAGAGAGTTGTGGATAAAACGCACTTTGGGCAATACGAATACTATTAAGACTACCTTGCAAACGATATTCTGCAGCCTTAATGCTTGGTTTGTAAGCAAGTGCCTGTGTATATATGTCATCCGGTGGGGTGAGAGATTTGAATTCTAGTTCTTCCTTAGGATTTTCGAGCACGAATCCTTCAGGCGTAGGTAATTCCAAAAGTTGGGTGAGGTCTAATAATGATAACTTGTACGTATTGTCTGATTGTACAGCAGTCATTTCGTCCTGTGCGACACGGGCTTGTGCTTCGGCCACTTCAGAAGGAGATGCTTTACCTACTCCGTGGAGCCCTTGGATGCGCTTTAGCTGGTCTTTGCTTAAATCTACCTGATTATGAGCAACCTTACTTAATTCTTGGTTGAATAAAACCTGCAAATAAGCGGAAGTGACATTGATTGCAATGTCTTCTTTGGCTTTATTCAAATCTTCTATAGCAGCTTTTAAATCCAGTTTGGCAAGTGAATATTGGTTGGGCAATTGCAAACCGGTAAATATAGGTACGTTTGTTCCCAAGCTGAAACTGGTATTGGCGCTGTTGATGTCACTATACGAGTTGTCTATCGGAGAAGCGGTACGCCCCCAACTCCAGTTTTGACTGGCACTACCACTCAAATTCGGAAGGCGTGCCCATTTAGTGGTGTTTACGCTCACTTTGCCTGCTTCGACATTATTGGCCGATTGACGGATTTCTATATTATGCTCAATGGCATAGTCGATACATTGCCGCAGCGTCCACGCTTGCGAAGGGTTGTTCTGTGCCTGGATGGAGATGATTCCGACTCCGGCAAGCAGAAAGGCTGATATGGTTTTACGAATTATTTTCATCGGATTCAATTATTTATCTTTTTTCTCTGCACCACGTATTTTGTCCTGAATGGTTACCCCTTTCTTGATTTCTATCTTGATCCCATCACTCATACCGGCAGTCACCTGTGTACGCTGGAACTTTTGTTCGGGCACTGAATCTGTCATGATGTACACAAATGTAGAGTCACCACTAAATTCAACAGTGCTTTCGGGTACTGCCAATACCTGATTGGCTCTTTGTAATACGATTTCCGCATTAGCCGAATATCCGGAACGGATCAGTACGGAATCCGGAATGGTAATTGCAGCCTTGATTTCAAATTGGTTGGCACCATTGGTTTCTATCCCTTTCGGAGAGATATATTCCAGAATGGCGTTGAAAGTCAGATTCTGCAAAGCTCCGATTGTCAGTTTGATCGGCATCTGTTCATGGATACGTCCCACTTCCGTTTCATCAATATTACCACGGAAAATCATGTCGTTCATATTGGCTACTGTGGCGATAGTGGTTCCGTCGTTGAAAGTGTTGCTCATGATAACGGAGTTTCCAGCCTTGACAGGTATATCCAGAATCAGTCCGTCGATAGTGGAACGAATCAGGGTACTGCTGAAAGAGGCACTGTTTTTGGTAATCCCTTCTTTTACGATTTCCAGATTATCTTTAGCCGTCTGTCTTTCTTCGCGAGCCTGCTTCAAAGCTACTTCACTTTTCTCATATTCTTCCCGGCTAATCAGCTGATCTTCGTACAACTTCTTTACGCGGGCAAAATCCGTTTCTGCCTGTGTTGCATTAATCTCTGCCAGGCGCACACGACTTTCCGCAGAATTCAGTTGTCCGAGTTCAGGGATTACTTTTACTTTGGCGATAACTTCCCCTTTCTTCACAGCTTGTCCGGCTTCTTTGTACACTTCGTCGATAATACCCGAAATCTGCGGCTTGATTAAGATTTCGTCTCTCGGTTCCACCTTTCCGGTAGCTACTGTGGTCTTTTGGAGGTCAGTGACTTCTGGTTTTACTATTTCGTAAGTGATTACCTTGGGTTTAGACTTCTGATAAAGGAATACGAATGTTCCGACAAGAATGATAGCAATGACTACCAATAATGTGATTTTCAGATATTTTTTCATCTTGGATATATATGTTTAATTTCTAATTCTCAACTCTCAACTCTCCATTCTCAACTTCTACTCCTCCCGGATCGCTTCAATCGGTTTAATAGCCATAGCTCGGTAAGCGGGTGCCAGTCCGGCTAGCATACCCAACGCAATCAGTAAGATACACGTTCCGACTGCCAGTCCGAAGGTAACTTGGAAACGGATATCACCTCCACTTGAGTTAGCTGCCATTTCTGTTAGTTGCAGCACTATGACGGCAAAGGAGATTCCGCACATTCCTGCAAGGGCGGTCAGCACTATGCTTTCAGACAGAATCTGTTGCAGGATATCTTTCGGACGTGCTCCGATTGCCCGGCGGATACCGATTTCAGTGGTACGCTCTTTTACGGTGACCATCATGATATTGGACACGCCGATAGCACCCGCCAGCAAAGTTCCCAATCCTACCATCCAGATGAGTATATGGATACCGGTAAACAAGTTATCGATCATAGAAAACATCGCTTCGGCATTCAGATACATAAGTGCCTGTTTGTCGTTGGGAGCGATATAATGCGCAGCTTTAATGATCTGTTCCATTCGGGGGTGTATGTCGGATACCTTGACTCCATGTTTCACGGTGAAACAGATCACGTCAATCTGCCCTCCCAGATTGTAAGTCTGTTGCATGGTAGTAAAAGGAAGGATGACCGCCTCCGAAGACCGTCCTTGTATGCTCATGTTTCCTTCGGAAGCAGACATTCCGATGACTTGGTAATAAATTCCATCCACACGTATGTATTTGCCACACGGATCTTCGTCCGGCTTGAAAAGACTCTCGTAGATTCTTTTCCCGATAACGCATACTTTGCGTGCTTCTTTTATATCTACATCATTGATAAACCTGCCGTATGCTATCTCCTGTGATTCGATATGGAGATAGTCCGGATACAGTCCTTTCACACTGCAATCGTATTTTTTATCTTCGTATACGGCTTTGGAGCCCCAGCGGGCTGCGGAAGGAGTAATCACTTCCGCTTCTTTGACTTGTGACCGGAGGCGGTTGATATCTGTTGCTTCCAGATCCCACCATCTTCCTTTGCGAAAACCTTTGTAAGCCTCGCCCGTTCTTTGCGCGGCAAGGAAACCGGAGTTGGTGGCAAATCCTTCAAAGTTTTTCTTCATCATCTCTTCCAATCCTTGTCCGCCTCCGATAAGGGCTACGAGCATGAAGATTCCCCAGAACACGCCGAATGCGGTCAGCAGGCTTCTTGTTTTATTTCTTGTGATGGTAATGAGGATTTCCTCACAGGTGTCCATGTCTATTTTCATAATCTTAATCTGCTCTAAGTGCTTCAATCGGACGGATGCTGACAGCCTTGCGGGCAGGGAACAATCCGGCTAACGTTCCGGCGATTATTAATGTAAGTGTAGCTTGAATAGCTATTTTTATATCGACGGTCGGATTCAGGAAGACGGTTGTTGTCCATCCGCCGGTATCCATGACTTGATTGCCGAAAGCGGCATTCATCCATTCGGTCACTCCGATGCCCGCCACCATACCTATGTAGCCGAATAAAGTAGTGATGATTACACTTTCTACAATAATCAGCCAAAGGATCGAGCCCGGTCTGGCTCCCAACGCTTTGCGGATACCGAATTCGCGTGTACGTTCTTTAACGGTGATCAGCATGATATTGGATACTCCTACAATGCCGCTTAAAAGAGTGAAAATGCCGATCACCCAAATTCCGGTACGTAGAATGGCCATACCTTTTTGTTGTTGCAGATAATTGGTGAATTGATTCCATATCCATAAGGCGCTGTTGTCGGTAGGATCGAAACGGTGGTTGGCTCCCAACGCTTTCCGATACTCTTTTTCAAAATTATTATTCGCTTCAATCGTCTCCAGATTCTTCGTAGCGATGGTCAGACAGCTCAGCTTGTCTCCTTTATTATAGATCGTTTGCAGGGTAGAGAAAGGTATGAGGGCAGGTTTTTCACCACTATCTCCTTTGTCGTTGCAAAGTCCCACTACCCGATAGGTAACATTTCCTATATTGACAAACTGCCCGATAGGTTCGGTATGTGTCTTATGAAAAAGAATCTCAGCCGTTTTTTTATGCAGGACGATTACTTTCCGTCTTTCTTTAATATCCGTCTCATTAATGAAACGTCCTTTAAAGAGCTTTATGGTTTCTATTTCTATATGATTGGGAAAGACGCCTGCCAACCCGACACTGGCATATTCCGAGCCGAAACTGATGGTGACGGTACCTTGCCAGATGGAAGCTCCGGCCTTAATTACATAATCCGGAAAATGAGTGTCGGTGATCCGTAAGTCCTTGTTGTCCAGCTGAATTTTCCGTCCCTCTTTGAGTCCGTCGTAAGACTTGGAAGTCCATCCCGGATAGATTTTAATACTGTTCAGTGCACGTTCCGAAGAAGACTCTTCGAAAGCATGAATCAGTCCGTTGCCGGCCCCTAAGAGGACGATAAGCATGAATATTCCCCATGCCACAGCGAACCCTGTGAGGAAAGTCCTTAGCTTGTTGCGCTTAATGGTGCTGTATATTTCTTGCCAGATGTCGATCATGTCTGATTGGTTTTTATTTCATGAATCCGTTTTTACCGAAAGGAGAAGCGTCATGGGCAATGTTGTCTTCGATTCGTTCAATGATACCGTCCTTAATGTGTATTATCTTGTCGGTCTGGTTGGCAACTCCGCTTTCGTGTGTGACGACTACGATGGTCATCCCCGTCCGGTGCAAGTCTTTCAGTATTTGCATCACTTCTACGGAGGTCTTACTGTCCAATGCTCCTGTGGGCTCGTCCGCCAGAATAATCTGCGGTCGGGTGATGAGTGCGCGGGCGATGGCTACACGCTGTTTCTGTCCGCCGCTCATCTCGTTCGGCATATGATGCGCCCAATCCTTCAACCCCAGACGGTCGAGGTATTCCAAAGCAAGGGCATTGCGCTTTTTACGGCTTACTCCTTGATAGAATAAAGGAAGTGCTACATTCTCTACTGCGTCTTTGAACGATATCAGATTGAATGATTGGAAGATAAATCCGATCATGCGGTTCCGGTATTCGGAGGCTTTGGTTTCGCTTAGATTTTTGATGAGTACGTTGTTCAGATAATAATCTCCGGTATCGTAATTATCAAGAATACCTAATATGTTAAGTAAAGTCGATTTTCCTGACCCTGACGCTCCCATGATGGAAACAAATTCACCTTGCCCGATGTGGAGGTCGATACCCTTGAGCACATGAAGAGGTGCTCCGTTATTATAGGTCTTATTGATATTTGTCAGTTGTATCACAGTTTCCTTTATTTAGTTTCAGTTTTCTTATGAATTTCTTCTATTAGACGGTAGCGAGATAAGAAAAGTTGCAAAGAGGTTGAACTTTTTTTGAAAAACATTTTGTAGACTCAATCTTCTTTACGTAATTTGTGTGCAGTAAACTTAATGATTAACTAACCCTTTTAAATAAAAGTATCATGAATTCAAACATGGAGAAACCCTACGTAGTAGGTATTGACATAGGCGGAACAAATACCGTCTTTGGAATTGTAGACGCACGCGGAACTATTATAGCAAGCAGTTCTATCAAAACATCCGGTTATCCTACGGTAGAAGAATATGCAGATGAAGTGTGCAAAAATCTTCTTCCATTGATTATCGCCAATGGCGGTGTGGATAAAATCAGAGGTATCGGTGTGGGTGCTCCGAATGGTAACTACTATACGGGAACTATCGAGTTCGCTCCGAATTTGCCTTGGAAAGGTATTCTTCCGTTGGCTGCTATGTTTGAAGAAAGACTGGGCATTCCTACAGCCCTGACAAACGATGCTAATGCTGCCGCTATCGGTGAAATGACATACGGCGCCGCCCGTGGCATGAAAGACTTTATCATGATTACACTAGGTACAGGTGTAGGTAGCGGTATCGTTATCAACGGTCAGATGGTGTATGGTCATGATGGTTTTGCCGGTGAGTTGGGACATGTTATCGCTCGTCGCGATGGTCGTCTTTGTGGTTGCGGTCGTAAAGGTTGTCTGGAAACTTATTGTTCGGCTACCGGTGTAGCCCGTACTGCTCGCGAATTTTTGGCTGCCCGCACGGATGCAAGTCTGCTCCGTAATATTCCTGCAGAAAACATTACTTCAAAGGATGTATATGACGCAGCCGTTCAAGGCGATAAACTGGCACAGGAAATCTTCGAATTTACCGGAAATATTTTGGGTGAAGCTTTGGCGGACGCTATCGCATTCTCCAGTCCCGAAGCAATTGTATTGTTCGGCGGTTTGGCTAAGTCCGGTGACTATATCATGAAACCGATTCAGGAATCAATCGATAGGAATATCCTGAATATCTATAAAGGTAAGACGAAATTGCTCGTTTCCGAACTGAAGGATTCTGATGCCGCCGTACTGGGTGCCAGTGCATTGGCTTGGGAATTGAAGGATCTGAAAGAATAATATATCATTATTGTAGTAAAGGTAATGAAGCCTCGGGAGTTTATGACTCTCGGGGCTTTATGTTTCAGAGTGGAAGATCAGAGGGAGAAATGACAATAAAAAAGGGAACTTCCTGCAATGGAAGTTCCCTTTTTTATTTCGAATCGAAAAGTAACTAGGATTAGTTAGCTCTTTTTTCTTTGATTCTAGCTTTCTTACCGGTAAGAGCACGCAGGTAGTACAATTTAGCGCGACGAACTTTACCTACCTTGTTCACTTCGATGCTATCGATAGCCGGTGATTCGATTGGGAAAATTC
>PPYF01064741.1_pt1 | contig 170735 bp, 120 predicted proteins | sample 1559871 | NCBI WGS metagenome assembly PPYF01 (sample SAMN08240021, study PRJNA423297) | Human gut metagenome, whole genome shotgun sequencing project.
ATGGCAAAATCCTGAGCAACTTTTTGTTGCTCAGGTACTTAAAAAGTTTAATTTATAATAGTGTTGCGGAATTAAGGATTAAAAATTAATAATGTGTTGAATATTCTTGAATGGGGGTCGGGGTAAATTACTCCTTTCACCACAATCAATTCAGATAAATTGGGCTGGCGAGCCGATGGGGCGACAAGCCTAACCGACCTATGGAAACCAATATCCTGCAGCCTGTGCCCGGCAGCCCGGCCTGACGTCAGTTGCCCATGATGTCAAGGTTCTGCTGCGCCTCTTTCACTCCTCCCTGTGCGGCGATGGTGAACTGGCGGCGCGCCTCGTCGTCATTGCCCTGCTTCATGGCCATTACGCCGCGGGCGTGCGCCGCGTAGGGAGTGTCGCCCGCCTTGGCAAGGTACTTCGAGGCGGCGGCGTAGTCGCCGCGCTCAATCTCGGCGCAGGCCGCGTTGAGGTTCGCCGTCGGGTCGTCGGGATACAGGCGCACCGCCGTCTGGAACACCTCGTTGAACTCGTCGGAGCCGGGCTCGTAGGTCTGCGCAACGAGGTACATCTCCTCCAGCGACAGCTGCTTCGGGTTGGTGCGGAACACCTCCTTGGCCTCGTCGACCGAGAACGGACGGACGGTGTAGCTTACGACGTAGTCCGAGTGGCGCAGCGCCGGGTAGTAGTTGTCGAGCATGAAGCGGTACTGCTTCGGGTAGTTCTTCTTTATGCGCCACTCGCGTGCGTCGGGGTCGAGGCTCTCGTCCTCGGCTATCGCCAGGATGGCGTCCTTGTCCTCGAGGTTGCCCTCGCGCAGGGCCTGCCGCAGGCCTTCCCAGTCCTCGGGCGTCGACGTCACCTTGAAGACGTCACTGTCGAGGTCGACGAGGCGGCGCACGTGGTCGGTCAGCGTCTTGGCGCGGCCCTCGGCCAGGCGGGCGTTATAATTGTAGGGAGCCTCGGGGGAGGCGTAGCCGTGTATCTCGACGCCCGTTATGGACACGTTCTTGTCGTTCTTCACCAGGTTGATGGTGCTTATTATCTTGTCAAGCTCGCGAGGGTTGTTGCGGTAGTCGGGGTGCAGCTCCGTGCGGTCCACGGGGAAGTCGATGAACGCGCGGCCCTGCTCCGTGCGTGCCTTGCGCGCCTCGGCCTTCGGACGCAGGTAAGCCATGTAAGGCGTGCGCAGGCGCTGAATGACGGTCTGGTCTTGCTCTTCAACATTGCCGCATCCGCACAGGTCTTCGGCAATCACGACGTCGGCGTTCTTCATCCATTCCTCGTACGGCACAATGGCGTTGTATTCATAGCTCTGCGCCGTTCCGTTCTTGCGGCGCACCACCTGTGCGTCGTCGGGATAATCTTTGTGCGCATAACGCTTGTATGAAATGTCCTGCTTGCGTCCGTTCACGATAATTTGCGGCATGGTGCGTTCCTGGCCGCCGGTAGAACGTACTATAGGTGTAAACACCAGCCTCTGGTTGGAGCGCAGGTGCAGCGAGTCCATGTTGAACGTAAGGTCAACTACAAGGTTGTGGCCTGTCTGCTCAACCTTCTTGTTTTCAACCACGATTGAGTTGTCCGCAAGGCGCGGGCTGTCGGTCTGTGCCTGCAAGGCGCATGGTGCGGCAAGCAGAGCCGACATATATAATAATGTGTAACGTTTCATCTTTTTGTATGGTTTTTATGGTTAGGGGTTAAGGGGAGAACTGGGAGGGATGGGAGAGCTGGGAAGGACGGGATGCTTACGGTTTTTACAGATTATAAAAAACTTTGCACAGCCCTTTTTACCCTTTTACTTTTTCACTTTTTCACCCTTTTACTTTTCACACCTTCTCACTTTCTCACCTTCTCACCTTTTAAAATATATACAGCACACTGACGGCGAGCTTGGTAGGGCCGAAGTAGTTTTTATGGTCAGACTTGATTTTTTCTCCGCACTCTCCACACTTGAACTTGTCGAACTTTATATAGTCGTAGCCAAGGCCGAGCGAAGCCTCGATGTTCCAGTGCTTGGAAAGCACCCACTGGTAACCGCCCGTGATGCCACCTCCGGCATACCATCCTTCATAACGGTGGTCCTCAAGTTCGGGAATGAGGCCGAACGGCAAGTCGATGTTGCTCACGTTGAATTGTCCGCCCATGAGATGCGCACCTACAAACCATCCGTTGAAGCTCTCGCAGAACCAGTAACGGTATTCAGGCATCAAGAGCCAATGGCGCAGGCTGCGCTGTTTTCCGCCAGACTGTTTCCACGGATTGAACCCATAAAACAACTGAAGGGTGTGTTTCTTACCTACGGATGCCTCTACACCTATGTTTGGTGTAGTAGTTGCCCAATATAGAGCGTTGGTTTTTACCGCGACATTCTGCGCTGATACTGGAACAGCGGCTGCTAAAACCAAAAAAGCAGAAATCAGTATGTTTCTAATCATACGTCAAAGGTTATTTGTTATTTGTTTGTTCTTATGTTTGTATTTTTCGATTGCGGCAATTATCTTAGTCAGTTTTCCCGTCAATGAACACAAGCGCCGTCTACGCTCCCTGTGCCATTAAAAGTTTTGTTTAGTTGTTGCTTTCCGACATCAAAGTTATTAAAAATAATCAAAAACTCTTACCTCTGAAAAGTTAATTAACATTAACACACGTATATTTTTTACATTTCACTTTTGACAATGTAAACTTTATGTAGACACAAACAGAAACTGATTTCAATCTACCGACAAAGCAAAACGCCGGTTTTTAGGGTGAAACCAAAGGATTTGAAGAAAGTAAAAGGTGGAGAGTTTTCTGTTCATCAGCAATTCTGGCATATAGTATTAATGTGCCAATCAAGACCGCCGGAAAACGGCATGGCATCTACCGGATGCTTGGGTTCCGGCAGGCTGTTTGCCATCGCACCGATGTTTGCCATGACCTAAACTGCGGAAGAACTGCAAGATGCCGTCGTTTGCATTGCGAAAGACGGCATTTTGCAGCCTGAAACACGGCCTTTCGGACGGCATTTTGCCGCATATTGGCAACAGCCTGAACGCCAGGCGGTTGAGCGCAAGGATGTACACCAAGACAAACACCTACAATTATGGGGCGCAAGCAAGGCTGTTTGCACCTTGCCCACGCCCCACGGCTGCTTACACGCCCTTGCCCTTATGCCTACACCTTATTTATATATAAGGCGCATCGACAGGGTTCAGGCGGAATGTATGTCACTGGTGCTGCTCGCGCAACAGGTCGTTGACAGTCTTGACGGGATTGAACGTTGACAACGGAACTTCAACGAAGACGGTGTTCCAGTCGCTCATCGCACCGTTCCAAAGTCCCGGCAGCTCGAGCGCCTTCAGCTCGCGGCCGTTCTTGCTCTTGCTGCTTATGAAGCCGGTTGACTTGTCAACATAGTCGGGAAGGTTGAAGTGACGCCCCTTGTAGTCCTTTACGGCGCAGACAAGGTCAACCGGATTGAAGTGGGTTCCCTCGGTAAACATCTTCATGTACTCTCCGTTGCTCTTGTCAATCTGGCTGCTTTCGAGTATTTGCAGGCTCACGGTGCCGTCCTGGTTGTATGTAAGGAACGGGCCGCCGCCAGGCTCTCCCACATTCTTCACCACTCCGCACACGCGCATCGGGCGGTTGAGCTTATTGTGCAGATATACCACCAGCTCGGCGTCTTCAAGCTGCTTGATGTCGGCCTTGCGGCAGCACAGGTCACGCTGCACGAAGCGTATTATTTCTTCCAGTTGCTCGTGGGTGTACTGCCCGGTGTCAAGCAGGCGCAGATAGTCGAACGCCTTTGTCTGCAACGTTACGAGCATGCCGGCTATGAGCTGCTTGTATGTTACGGTGTCGTCCTTCAGGCGGTCGGGCACAACGTTGTCAATGTTCTTGATGAACACCACGTCGGCATCGATGTCGTTGAGGTTCTGTATCAGGGCACCGTGTCCTCCCGGGCGGAACAGCAGCGAACCGTCCTCGTTGCGGAACGGGGTGTTGTCGGGATTTGCGGCTATTGTGTCGGTCGAAGGTTTCTGCTCGGAGAAAGTCACGTCATACTTTATGCCGTATTTCCCGGCGTATGCGGCACACTTCTCGTCGACTTTCTTCATGAAAAGCTCGCGGTGCTCATGGCTTACGGTGAAGTGGATGTGAGCCTCTCCGCCCGATGCGGCGTAAAGCGCGCCCTCCACAAGATGCTCTTCAAGCGGAGTACGCGGTCCCTCGGCATACTTGTGGAACAGCAGCAAGCCCTTCGGCAGCTGGCCGTAGTTAAGCCCTTTCGGCTCAAGCATGTTTGCAACAACGGCCTTGTAACCGCCTTCGGCGATGAGTGTGGGTATGTCCTTGCCCTCGTTCTTGATGCAAGCCTCGTTAAGCTCGCCGTAGAAGGCGAATTTCCCGATGTTGTCAAAGTATTTCTTTTCAAAGTCGGTCTCGGGTGTGTCATGGTCGCCGTTCAGGAAAGCAAACATGTCCTTGAACATACGGCTGGCCGCCCCGCTTGCCGGCACGAACTTTACGATGCGCTTGCCACCGGCCTTGTAAGAGTTCCAAGCCTCGATGTAGCGTGCGCGCTCGTCGTCTGACGGGGCCGATATGCCGTTGCCTATCGCGGCGGCGGCCTCAAGACGCAAGAACGGGAAGCCCTGTTTGAAATCCTCAAGCTGTGTCTCAACCTGAGCCTCGGTTATGCCTTTGGCGGCAATCTGCTTTAAATCATCCTGTGATAACATAAATATTGTTTTTTATTAGGTTAAGGTATTTTATTTTCTTAGAATTTAGAGAAGGTAAAGAAGTTATAGCCAAATGCCTTGCTGTGTTGCAGTGCAACCACACCATATCTATAATATGGTAATGGCTTTAACTTCTTTAACTACTATAACTTCTTTAACTTCCTCAATATCTTCATTTAATTGCAAAAATAACTCTTTTTCATCAAAACATGCATCAAAAGGCATTAAAAAGTTATTACTTTATGCAATAAAACTTACAAAAAGCATTTTCTGAAACACAAAACAAGACTATTTCGGGAAAAATGAGTAAGTTTGCATCATGCCATCTGAAGGCGTGGCTGAACAAGGCATGAAAGAAATGAAAGGACTGACATTCACCATAGACGAGAAAAAAACCGCCATAGAGCTTGCCCGCAGGCTTGACGGCAGCGTAGGCGAGCTTATCAACGGCAATGACCGTAGCAACGTGTTAAGGCACATCAAGGCGGCGATAAGCGGCAATGCCGTGGAAAGGGACGCATTCGGGCTGAACCCCATAGTGTCCAGCCTGCAGACGGCGGCAATCGCGGTAGAGGAGATAGGACTAAAGCGCGACGGGGTGCTGGCCATACTGCTGTACCCTGTCGTACAGGACTATGACGAGATAAAACAGACATTCGGCGAAAACGTGGCGCGCATAATACACGGACTCGGCAAGATACAGGAGCTTTACAAGAAAAGCCCCGTCATTGAAAGCGAGAATTTCCGCAACCTGCTGCTGTCGTTCGCCGAAGACATGCGCGTGATACTCATCATGATTGCCGACCGCGTAAACCTGATGCGGCAAATCCGCGACACGGAAAACGTGGAGGCGAAAACCGAAGTGAGCGAGGAGGCCAGCTACCTGTACGCCCCGCTTGCACACAAACTCGGACTGTACAAGCTGAAGAGCGAGCTTGAGGACCTGAGCCTGAAATACCTTGAGCACGACGCCTACTACATGATAAAGGAGAAGCTCAACGCCACCAAGAAGAGCCGCGACGCTTACATTGAACGCTTCATCGCCCCGATAGACAAGAAGCTGAAGGAGGCCGGATTCAAGTTCCACATGAAGGGACGCACCAAGAGCATACACAGCATCTGGCAGAAGATGAAGAAACAGCAGTGCGATTTCGAGGGCGTGTACGACCTGTTCGCCATACGCATAATACTCGACTCGCCGCAAAAACTGGAAAAAGTGCAGTGCTGGCAGGTGTTCGCCATCATCACCGACATGTACCAACCCAACCCGAAACGCATGCGCGACTGGCTGAGCGTGCCCAAGTCTAACGGCTACGAAAGCCTGCACATAACAGTTCTGGGGCCTGAAAACAAATGGGTGGAGGTGCAGATACGAACCGAGCGGATGGACGAAATAGCCGAACGAGGACTGGCCGCCCACTGGCGCTACAAGGGCGTAAAGGGCGAAAACGGCCTGGACGACTGGCTCAACAGCATACGCTCGGCACTGGAAAACAAGGACGACCTGCAGGTAATCGACCAGTTCAAGATGGACCTGTACGACGACGAGGTGTTCGTATTCACGCCGAAGGGAGACCTGATGAAATTCCCCAAAGGCGCCACGGTGCTCGACTTCGCATACCGCATACACTCGAACATCGGCGACCACTGCACCGGAGCGAAAATAAACAACAAAGTTGTGACGTTCCGCCATGTGATGAAAAACGGCGACCAGGTTGAGATAATGACCTCGGCCAACCAAAAACCCAAGCAGGAATGGCTCAACATCGTCAAGACAAGCCGCGCCAAGGCGAAAATACGCATGGCGCTTAAAGACCTCATGGTGAAAGACGGCGCATACGCCAAAGAAATGTTCGAACGAAGGCTGAAAAACCGGAAAATCGAATTTGACGAAAGCGCAGTGTCGCACCTTATAAAGAAAATGGGGTTCAAGGAGGCAAACGACTTCTACCGGCACATGGCCGACGGCACGCTTGACGTGAACGACGTGATAGAAAAGTACCAGGAAACCCTGCAACGGGACAACAACGCCCTGCCCCAGCAGCCTGCACGCAGCGCGGAAGGCTTCAACTACGAGAACCCGAACGAGGAGCTTGCCCATTCGGGAGACGACGTGCTTGTGATAGACAAGAACCTGAAAGGCGTTGACTATACTCTGGCGAAATGCTGCCATCCCATTTACGGCGACGACGTGTTCGGCTTCGTAACCATAAACGGGGGGATAAAAATCCACCGCAAGGACTGCCCCAACGCACCTGAACTGCGCAAACGCTTCGGTTACCGCATAGTGAAGGCCAAATGGAGCGGCAAAGGCACATCACAATACTCCACAACGCTGAAAATCATCGGCAACGACGACATCGGCATTGTGAACAACATTACAAGCATCATCTCAAAGGAAGAGAAGATAATGATGCGCAGCATCAACATCGACAGCAACGACGGCCTGTTCAGCGGCAACCTGGTTGTAAACGTAGAGGACACCCCGCGCCTCGAGCAGCTGATAAAGAAACTGCGAAACGTCAAGGGAGTAAAACAAATCATCAGACTTTAATAGTAAAGAACGGAGAGTGAAGAAGCCACGCCCTCTAATTTATCGGCTCCTTCACTCTCCGTTCTTCACTATCCACCTTTATCAGTTCTCCGAAATGAACTTTTCAAGATAGGCCAATCCCTTCTCCGTGCAGCAACCGCGCAAGAATACGATTATGAACGTATGGAATATCTCGTCAAGTTTGTACTGCTCGTAAAGCCGTGTCTGCATGACAAAATCCATGGCCGCATCGCCAATCTTGTTCACTATGCCATAATTCAAGTCGCTGCGGAAGAAACCATGCTCGATGCCTTTCCTCATGAACACCTGCGAATGGGCGGACTGCGTCTCCTTGTTCTGCCTGAAAAACCTCATTATCCGCTCGTACTTGTTCATTTCAGTAAAAAACAGCGGATTGATTGCCCCAAGGTCTTTCAGCCTCAACTTTATGAAATAAGCAATGACAGCCATCTCGTTTTCCGCCGTCATCGCATAGTCGGAAAGCTGCTTGTTCATCAGTTCATTCTCATTCCTGAGACACTCAAAAAGCAAATCCTCCTTGTTGCTGTATATTTCATACAGAGTCCGCTTTGAAATTGCGATTTCAGTCGCGATGTCGTCCATGCGCACGGCTTTTATCCCTTTCTGCTTGAAAAGTAGCATCGCGGTGTCAAGAATTTTCCTTCTCAGACTTTCGCGGTAAGCGGTCGTGCTGCCGGTTTTACGCATTCTTTTAGTTTTTATTTGCAAAGTTAATAATTTATTTCCGAAAACTATTTGCCTCCATTTATTTTTTTCATTACATTTGCAAAGACTTTTCAATTATGGTTGTAATAAAAAGAAAGGTAAAAAGACGAACTCAACATCAAGCAAGTGCCCGCAAGTAAGAAAATGAAAGATTGTAGGGCAAAATTCCGCCACAAGCACAAATCGTGCCAGGCTGTACAGAGACGGCTGTACAAAGCACCAGACTTCACGCGTATTGAAAACGAGAACAAATAACATAATCATGGTAAACATTACAAAAGAAGCCGCACTTGAATACCACAGCAGCGGCAAACCCGGAAAAATAGAAGTAAAACCGACAAAGCCCTACAGTACGCAGACCGACCTTAGCCTTGCCTACTCGCCGGGCGTGGCGTTTCCATGCCTTGAAATCCAAAAGACTCCCGACGACGTGTACAAGTACACGGACAAGGGCAACCTCGTAGCCGTAATCAGCAACGGAACAGCCGTGCTGGGACTCGGAGACATCGGCGCGATGAGCGGAAAGCCCGTCATGGAGGGCAAGGGCCTGCTGTTCAAAATCTACGGCGGCATAGACGTGTTCGACATCGAGGTGGCCGAGAAGGACCCTGAGAAGTTCTGCGAGGCTGTAGAACGCATCGCACCGACATTCGGCGGCATCAACCTTGAAGACATCAAGGCGCCCGAATGCTTCTACATAGAGGAAAGGCTGAAGCGTACACTCGACATACCGGTGATGCACGACGACCAGCACGGCACGGCCATCATATCTGCCGCCGGACTGAAAAACGCCCTCGAAGTGGCCGGAAAAGACATATCGAAGGTAAAAATCGTTGTAAACGGAGCCGGAGCGGCGGCCATCTCGTGTACAAAACTGTACATCGCGCTCGGCGCGAATAAAGAGAACATCGTAATGCTCGACTCGAAAGGTGTCATCACCAGCGACCGCGAGAACCTGACTGAACAGAAAAAGATGTTCGCCACCGACCGGCGCGACATTCACACGCTGGAAGAAGCCGTAAAGGGCGCCGACGTATTCGTGGGCCTGTCAAAGGGCAACGTGCTCACACAGGACATGGTACGCTCGATGGCCGACAAGCCAATCGTGTTCGCACTGGCCAACCCCGTGCCCGAAATATCATACGAGGACGCTATGGAGAGCCGCCCCGACGTGCTTATGAGCACCGGCCGTTCCGACTATCCAAACCAAATCAACAACGTCATAGGCTTCCCCTACATCTTCCGCGGCGCGCTTGACGTACACGCCACAGCCATAAACGAGGAGATGAAAATGGCTGCCGTACACGCCATCGCAGACCTGGCAAAGCAGCCGGTGCCCGATGTAGTGAACGACGTATACCAGGTAAACAAGCTTACCTTCGGCCCGTCATACTTCATACCGAAACCGGTAGACCCGCGCCTCATCACCGAAGTGTCGGCAGCCGTTGCAAAGGCGGCCATCGAAAGCGGAGTGGCGCGCACCACGATAACCGACTGGGACGAATACAAGAACCGCCTGCGCGAAATGCTCGGACAGGAAACCAAGCTGACCCAGAAGCTGTACGACACGGCACGCAAGCATCCGCAGCGCGTTGTGTTCGCCGAAGGAATACACCCCACGATGCTAAAGGCGGCGGTGCAGGCCAAGAACGAAGGCATCTGCCACCCCATCCTGCTGGGCAACGACGAACGAATAGCAAAGCTCGCCAAGGAACTCGACCTAAGCCTTGACGGCATAGAGATAGTGAACCTGCGCCACGACCGCGAGAACGACCGCCGCGAACGCTACGCACGCATACTGGCCGAAAAGCGCAAGCGCCAGGGCTACACCTTCCAGGAAGCCAACGACAAGATGTTCGAGCGCAACTACTTCGGCATGATGATGGTCGAGACAGGCGACGCCGACGCGTTCATAACGGGCCTTTACACAAAATATTCAAACACCATAAAGGTGGCGAAGGAGGTAATCGGAATACAGCCCGAATACAAGCACTTCGGCACGATGCACATAATAAACTCGAAAAAGGGAGTGCTCTATCTGGCTGACACGCTGATTAACCGGTTGCCAAACAAAGACGTGCTCGTTGACATTGCGCGCCTCTCGGCCAACACAGTGCGCTTCTTCAACGACGAGCCGCACATCGCAATGATAAGCTACTCCAACTTCGGAACCGACGAATTTGGCAACCCGGCTGAAGTTCACGCCGCCGTAGAGGAGATGCAGCAGCGCTACCCCGACCTCGCTATAGACGGCGAGATGCAGGTGAACTTCGCCCTGAACAGCAGGTTGCGCGACGCAAAATACCCCTTCACAAGGCTGAAAGGCAAAGACGTCAACACGCTCGTATTCCCCAACCTGTCGAGCGCGAACAGCTCGTACAAGCTGTTACAGGCACTCAACCCGGGCGCCGAAATAATCGGCCCCATCCAGATGGGACTGAACAAGCCCGTCCACTTCACCGACTTCGAGTGCTCCGTGCGCGATGTTGTCAACATCACAGCCGTTGCCGTAATCGACGCATACGTGCAGAAAATCATGGAGAACCTAAGCAAATAAATACGCCGCAAACGGCGCATAAACAAGAGAAACGGACTTGCCGCTGCGGCAAGGCCGTTTCTCTTTTCACCAACACGGCAAACGCCACAATATAAAAGACGGCAAACGACGCGGCAAAACGTGGCCTTTTACCATGCGAAACATGGCCTTTCGGGCTGCAAAAGGCCACGTCTTGCAACGCATACAGATACCGGCCTACAAATAAACGCACTTATATAATAAAAAAATCCGTTTTTTGATGTAACAAAACTGCCGCAAGTTACGTCTGCATAATAAAGGACATAAAAAAACGGAAGCAATGAAAAGAATATTTGCACTAATCATGTTTACGGCGGCGTTGTGCCTGGCGGGCACAGCCAAGACAAGCAACGAGGTGATACGCGACATACGGACTAACAACAAGGCGTTAACCATCAGGTTCAACAAACTGATGATGGCTCTGCTGCCCGACCTGAAAGACGAAGCATTCGGCGAGGCTATGGGGCACATAAGCAGCGGCACAATAGTGACGGTTGAGGACGGAGGCGAGAAAGCAAGGCGGTCGTTCCTCGAAAGCGTAAGCGAGCTTGACACATGCAAATACCAGCCTTTTGTAAGCGTCAACGATGAAGACGGTGAAACTGTGCAGATATTTGGCAGGATGAAGAAAGGATACATAAGGGAAGTGCTCGTGGTAGTGGCAAGCGATGACGACTGCGCCCTGATACGGCTGAAGGGCAAGCTGACGCAGGAGGACATACGGGAAATAATAGCGCAGAATGATTGAAAACACATTATAAACAACGAAAAAATCAAAGACAATGAAAAAGATTTTGGCATTTATCGTGATGGCGGCATTCTGCCTCACGGGTACGGCGAAGACCGCCGATGAAGTAATCAAAGAAATAGAGAAGGCCATCGGCGCACAGGTGATACGCTTCAACCAGGAGATGATTGCCATGCAGATGGGCGAGAAAAAAACGGGTATTAAAGACGTTGACGAAATGCTGAAACTTATCGACAACGGCAGCGTGTTGATAATAGACAATACAGACAAAGCCAAGACCGACATATTCAATAGCAAGACAGAAGAGCTTGACGACACCTTTTACGAGTCAATAGCAACCGTATTCGACAACGACGACCGGGTAAAGGTGCTCGGACACATGGAAGGTGAAACGATAAAGGAAATTGTTGTGGCCGTGACAGATGGTGAAGACTGCGTAATGGTGCACTTAACTGGAAGCATACCCAAAGACAAAATAGGTCAGTTAATCAACGACAAGACAATTAGTTTTTAAGGGTTTACGGTTATGTGGTTATGGGGTTGTGAGGTTATACGGTTGTATGGTTGTGAGGTTGTGCGGTAATATGAAAGCCATAGGCCGAGCAATATAAACTCATATAACATTAGCCCATAAAATAATGACCCGATAACCCAATATCCCGCACACCCCCACAACCGCATAACCCATAACCGTAAAACCGTATAACCCCACAAACAATGACAGGCGAAGAGTTCAAACAACGGTTCATGCCATACAGCGGCAAGCTGTATGCCGTGGCTCTGAGCCTGACGTGCAACGAGCAGGAGGCCGAAGACGCTGTGCAGGACGCATACCTTAGGCTGTGGACACGGCGTGACAGCCTGCCCAGCATGGAGAACGCCGAAGCCTACTGCGTAACGCTGACAAGGCACATCTGCCACGACAGGCTGAGGAGCAGGCACGCCACGCTTGACGTTGACCGCCCCGAGACAATGCGGCAGGCCGTACACTCCGACATGGAAAAAGAGGTTGAGACAAAAGACCATGCCGAAATAATGCGCCGGTGCATAGCACGCCTGCCGGAACAGCAACGCCTCTTGATAACCATGCGCGACGTCAACAACCTCGACTACGGCGAGATTGAACAGGCCACAGGACTTGGCATGACAAACATCCGCGTGACGCTTAGCAGGGCAAGAAAGACATTACGTGAACAATTTAACAACATAAGGAATTATGGCGACAAAGGATATTGAAAAACTTTTGGAACGGTATTACGACGGACTGACATCTGAAGAGGAGGAGGCACGCATAGCCGGGTTCTTCAGGGATGGCGACGTACCCGACAGCCTGAAAGCCGAACAAGACTTCTTCATGACCCTGCACGGCTGCAAGACCACACCGCTTGCCGAACGGCTTGACCACAAGCTCGGCACGCAGATTGACGCATGGAGCAAAAAAGCTGACAGCACAGGCCGGCATACCGCACGGCGCATAACGATGAAACTGCGCCATGCCTGCGGAATAGCGGCCAGCATACTCGTTGTGGCTTCGTTCGGCGCATACCTGCACAACCGCACAAGCATAACGCCTGAAGAACAGGCCGCACTGGCACAGGCGCAAATGGCGATAGTAAAATTCTCGGCCACGCTTAACAAAGGTCTTGACCAAATGGCATACGCGCAGCAAAAAACTGAAGACCTGAACAGAAAAATAAACAAATGTATGGAACTCTCTAAAAACGGTGAACAATGAAAAAGTTATTATCAATACTGGCCGCGGCCATACTTTTCACGGCAAACCTTGCCGCACAGGAAACGTTTACCAAGAAATTCGGCAACGTAAAGGGCATAACATCTGTCTATGTCTCGAAAGCACTTCTCAGCATGATGCCCGACATGAAAAGCAACGGAATGGACTTCTCGGCCGTGGCCTCGAAGTTGGACAACATCCAGATACTCAACTCCGAGACAAAATCAGCCGCCAACACCCTGAAAAAAGAATGCCGGCAGATAATCGCCAAGGAAAATTACACAAAACTGATGGACGTCAACGGTGAAGGCGAAAGCACCGGCATATACATGAAAGAATTTCCGGGCGGCAAGAAACAGTACATACTGCTTAACACTGACAGCGAAGAGACAAGCGCCATAGTTCTCACTGGAAAACTGACATTGCAGGACATTAAGAATGTAATGGACAAATAAGACTCCATAACAGATAACTTGTAAAAAATCAAAGCGCATTCCGCAACGCCGACTAAACGACGCTGCGGAATGCGCTTTTTAATATCCCTTCCGCCATATCTTGTTTTTGAATTCAGTTGACTAAAAAACAGTCTGACACCATTCGCCGTCAGGCACATCATTGGGGATATACTGCTTTTTAATACTTGGCAGGCTTTATTCTATGCCATTAAAAGCGGTTGTTTATACCTTACAAAATAAAGGCTCTCACAACTTGAACAGAAGATGAAGTACAACCGACTAAGTTGTTTATACCTTACAAAATAAAGGCTCTCACAACAACACGGAGGACATTTTACCGACAAACTTGGTTGTTTATACCTTACAAAATAAAGGCTCTCACAACCTGCCACTAAAACACGTCGTAGTCGGCGTTGTTGTTTATACCTTACAAAATAAAGGCTCTCACAACTGCGCAACTCGGAATAACACCTAAAAGATAGTTGTTTATACCTTACAAAATAAAGGCTCTCACAACTCTTTTCACTAACCGTACTCCCTATCGTTAGTTGTTTATACCTTACAAAATAAAGGCTCTCACAACTGGCACCGATAATCGGTTCGCCGGAAGCATGTTGTTTATACCTTACAAAATAAAGGCTCTCACAACATAACGGCTTTGCAGGACATTTTCGGCTAGGTTGTTTATACCTTACAAAATAAAGGCTCTCACAACCTACTATTTACAAATTCTTAAATATCTATTCTTAAACCAGTTTTCTTCCTCATACTTTCCAATAAGTTACAAAAATGCCCGTATGTCTCTTTGGCAAATGAGACGTCATTGAGACTTCCTTTGAAATGTTCGCTGACAACATATTTAACGCACTCATATTTATAGTCACCGTGCATGAACATATTACGCGCATTTATGAAAAAAGTCAAATCGCCTCCGTTGAAAACATTGTACTTGTCATTGTATGGTTTTATCACATCGTCATTAAAACCCAGATGGCTTTTACCGTCCAAACTCAAATGCAAGTCCTCCGTAATGCCCCGCTCTACTTCACGGCACAACTTCACCATATTCAACCTGTATTTTTCAAATTCTTCCTCTTCTTTTAAATAATCAGAGTAGTCCATTTCCACACTTTTAGAGTAAACCTTATGAAACGCCTTTACTAAGCTGTTAAACTTAAAGTCGGTTCCAAGTCGGCACACCTTGCCGTAATCCTTTATTTTTATACCTGTGGCCGTTAACTTTATATTATCAAAGTTCTTGACGAAATTTACAGGAGCATCGAATATTCCGTTCAAGTTCTCAAGTCCTATTTTCTTTGACATGACGCCCTCTGACAATGCTTTCTTGAAAATGTCTTTGGCCATCAATAACAGCAATATGTCCTGAACCTGGTACATTCGGATGGCCGACTCGTTATTGCAAACGGCATGGTATCTCTTCCGCATCAAGTGTTCTTCCTTACTCATCGGCATGTTTGCTTCAGAGACATCTATTTTCGCAGGCTTTATGCTGGCTAAGGCTTTTTTTCTTTCATCCAAGTCAAGAGGTTTGCCCTCTTCCAAGATGTCGTATCGGCGTTTTTCGCCATAAAAGCCTTGAAATTCGCCTTTTTCTATTTCCTTATAATACATCAATATAAGATAGGCGGCATTTATCGCAGGTTTGACATCATTACGGGCATTCCTGATATTGATGTTCAACGCGCTTTTTTCCAGGCAGCTTTTTATCGAACCCGTGAAAATGCCACGAGGCAGGAACTTCGGCTTTACGTCTTTTCCTGCTTCTTCACCGCTTCCTTCCCTTTGCAGGCGGCGGAGAATGTGGCATGGGGTGTTCAGCTTGTTCTTGGCTATCTTTTTAGCCACGTCCTCAAAGTATTTTCTACGTTCACCGAGATAAGCTACATAAAAATCGCGCAACGAGCTACAATGGCTCACATCTATTCTGTACAAGAACGGGTGACGGTGATTGCCCGTTGTCAACATAGCCCGGCTAAACACGTCGGCAAGAATATCACGTTTGAAGTAAGCCAACGACACTTGCAAAGCCTGGAAGTTGGCCCCGGTTATTTTGTCACTGCCCTTCGTGGCCGGTTGCAAGCGAACCATGTCGTGTGCAAGCAAGTCGGCCATTCTGCCTGACTTCAACACAACACGTCCTTTCTTACCGTATGCCGCAACCTTTTTCTCTTCAAGCCGCTTTACCTCGTCAAGTTTTGTCTGCGTCCATATTATTTCCTTGTCGATATGCCGCGCCATCAATGCACCTTTGTCCCTATCATTCTTTTCATCGGCCTTTTTCTCGACATCTTCTATCAGCTCCCTGATGCTCTTATAGTCTTTCAAAAGCTTTCCGTTTTTTTCACGGAGATAAGCGTAAAACAGCATTGCAGGCAGTTCATATATGCTAAGCCAGTAATCAGGCTCCGGGCTTTCTACGCCTTTCCCGTTGACAATAGGAAGACAGTCATTGCCGCATATTTTTATGCCGATGTTATTATTGTTTATGACAAAATGCGGCGTTGCCCTCAACACATGCGGTCGGAAAGAGTCCGGCAGCATGTAGTCAGGCTCATTGGAGTCTTTTATCTCCACACCATACTTTTGTGCAATGGCATCAGAAGAAGCATCATTTACTGACTTGTAAAATCCGCAAAGCCTGTCAGACAGGTATCTTTCCTTGTCAGTTCCGTCAATTAGCCTCTTAATGTAACCTTTGTACACATAATTGCCAACGTAAGTGTAAAACCTGAAATCCTTGAACTCGTCGCTTTGTGATATGAACTCCAATGCCAAGGGGACAAATCTGTCCTGATAACGTATGCGCGACCGCAAGTCGTCCTCGCCATCGGATGTAAGGTATTTGTACAAACAGTCTACAGACAGTGTCTCGCTAAGCTCTCTCGGAATTTTCGTCAGTTCGTTTAACATATCAAGTCCCAAGGAGGCTCTGTCGAGTTTGTCACTCTTCAACCTGTCAACCGGTTTGATGTTTGAAAAAGCCAGGAATGTTTCCAATGTCAGCCTATAACGTTTTTCATCACTACGCTTGAAACCTTCTAACTGTTTCAAGAAAAGAAAGCCGTATTTGCGATTGAGAAACATGGACGCTATGAAAATCACACCCTTCTCCGTGACCCCGCCATTGTCTGACAGTCTGTAATAAAAGCCGTCCTTCTCTGTCCTTACCACGACCTTTTTATTTACAGCCTTGCACCGGCGTAAGTGTGCCACTTCATATTCGCCCGCCATAAACCGCAGCTTCAAAAGGTTTACCGCGCTGTCGTATATGCAGTCAAGGGCATTTAGTAGTCCGATACAGTAATCTTTTCCACCAAGTGTACATTCAATTTTTATTTCCCTTATATTCAAATCTTTGTGACTGTAATGCGTATATTTGTTCCGCAGGCTGTCAACGGCAGTGAAAAATGCAGTCAAGACTGACTTATAAAACATTTTCATGTCATTCAGGTTTCTGTCGCCTTTATCCAGGCTGAAACGGCCTTCCAATGCTTTAATCCAAGGAAAATAAAACTCTACAACATTCTCAATGTTGGCATAGGTATTTTTATCGCCAAACAATTCGTTTATGTCATTAACTTCATTGCCGTCTTTGCCAAAGCCGGAGGTTGCCCCCAGCTTCATTTTATCGGCCAACAGTTTTATGGTATTAAGAAAATTATCCCTGGCCATATTAAAGTAGGCACCGTATATATATCTATTTGCTTCTTCCATATTTCGGACTTATCATATTTCACATCTACAACTTCTGCATTTTTGGAATATAAGCAGAGCAACATATCTTTGCAACCACCGTCATAACAACGCTACAACATTTGGCTGCAGCCTGTAATATTTCAAGCCTACTTCCACTTCGTTTGCCTTATAAGAAATTCCGTTCATGTAATCGAATTACAATCCTTTTGAGATATAATCATCCTTCATCAATAGCACTGCATACTTCAGAACAACTCATAGCATCAGCCTTCAGGCATGTGAATTTCAATAAAAGAAAAAACGCCAACCACTTGACATACAAGTAATTAGCGTTTATTTTCCTTGGGTGGAGGGTGGGGCTCGAACCCACGACATTCAGAACCACAATCTGACGCTCTAACCAACTGAACTACATCCACCGTGTTAGAAATACTGCTTCGTATTTCAAAGCGAGTGCAAAGGTACGGGATTTATTTGAAACTACCAAACAAATCCCGTATTTTTTATCGTTTATCTTTATTTTGCAGGCGTTTTCGGTGCCTGTGGAGCCGACTTTTGCGCTGCATCGCCAGCCTGTGCCGGAGCATCCTGCTTCGTTTGGCTTGCACCAAATCCTGGCAGGTTGTTCGGGTTGGTCTGCTGCTGCTCGGTGGCCGCCTTTTCAATAACGCTGCCTTCTCCGACAGCCGTCGGAGCCACGTATGCGCAAATTACGCTGAGAACAACCATCGCCACTGCAAGCCCCCACGTTGTCTTCTCGATTACGTCGGTAGTCTTGCGGACCCCCATTATCTGGTTTGAAGATGAGAAATTGGAGGCAAGTCCTCCGCCCTTAGATTCCTGTATCAGCACGATGCCTATCATAAGCAGTGCCGCCAGCACAATTAAGATTACGAATAATGTGTACATTTCTATTATTTACATTTATTATTTATTATCAATTTTTCCAGGAAACGGATTTGGTCTGCAAAGTAAGCATTTTTTTTTGGATAATTCAAATTTAATCGCTTAATAATTTCCAACGCCTTTGAATATCGTCCTTGCTTGATATAAATTTGCGCCAGCGTCTCCGTAAAATAATTCTCGTCGCCCTCTTTTTTCTCGTTTCCGTCTATTTCGGGCACATATTCGGGCTTGTCTTTCAGCTCTATCTTGCCCTTGTCATTGTTGATGAAATTGTCTATGAGGTCTTGCCCCCTCATGGCCGGGCTTTCCTCGTCAAGTCCGCCTTCGGTCTCGAGCAGATAAGCAACATAGTCAATCGCGGCGTCGGCCGGTGTAGGCTTGCGCCTTTTCTTCCCGTCTTTAGCCGGAGTGTCACCGTCAGTGCCGGCCGGTATGGAGTCAAGGAAGCGGTCGATAAGCGAGATTGTGCGGTTTGCATCGCCGCCTTCCGCCGCTTCCGGTTTAACGCCGTCTTTCCGTTTTTCCGACTGGCGCAGCTTATAGTGGGCAGCCTCAACGAGGTTGAACACTACTTCCCTGTCGGCTACATACACCGCCGAGCGCCTGAGTTCCTCGTCAAACGATGGGTCATGCAACAGGTAGAGGTTTTGCAGCAACAGCAGCCGGGCCGTCTGGAAATAAGGATACAGGGCAAGGAGCGAGCGCAGGTCGTACAGCGTCTCCTTGTCCATCAGTTCCGGATGTTTTATCAGTTGCTCCAAATCCATGTCTGCACGGTTTACCAGTTGGCCACGGTGGCATTGAATATCTGGTCGGTCAGGTCTTCCACCATCTGCGTCACAAGTTCCTCCTGGACGGATGTGAACGACTGTGTGGTTTCAAACGAGGCTGTAGCCGTGAACTGTTGTTCAAAGTCTTCGTTGTGATTGGCGTTGTTGGTGAACCTTACGTTGACCGTCATAGACAGCTCCGCCTGCGCGGAAGTTCCTTCCGACGTCACTGCCTTGTTGCGTTGCGAGTATTGTGTTATCTCGCCTTCTATCTTCATGTCGCCGTTACGCTTCACCTGTATCAGGCGCGTATGGTTGGCGAAGATGTCCTTCAGCTGGTTGTTGAATATGCTTCCCATCGGCGCCCACACGTAGCTTGAACGTATGGGGAAGTCGGCTATCTCGATGGTCTTTGTCTTTGAATAGTCGATGCTCGCGCCGTTGAACTTGTAAGACACCGTACACGATGCCAGCACAAGCGTCATCAAGGCCGCCACGACGGTCTTCACGCGCATCATAATCCTGTCAGTCGAGTCCATATTGCTTTATCCTCCTGTAAAGGGTTCGGTCTGAAATGCCAAGCTCGCGGGCGGCTTTCTTGCGGTTGCCGCCGTTGCGTTCGAGAGCCTTTTCCACCATCTGGCGGCCCACGTCTTCAAGATTCAGGCTTTCCGGCTCTGATATTTCCTCGGCCACGGCATCCTGCACGGCCTGTTCCTGGCGCATGGCCGTGTCAACACCACTGCCCACACCGGGTATCACCGACGGCAGGTTTGACGGCACACCTGCACTCTGAACGCCCCTCGAAGCGTCAATCTGCTTGCGCAGACTGTTCATCTCGCGGCGCAGGTCGCTCACGTTTCCGCGCAGCTCGTACAGTATTTTGTACAGTATCTCGCGCTCGCTCTCAAACGAGTGTGCGCCACCGGCCGCGCCCATAGTGGCCAACTGGGTGCTCTCGGCGTCCTCAGGAATGAACTTGTGGATGGTTTCGCCGTCAATGACACGGTTCTCGCTCAACACCGACATCTGCTCTGTTATGTTCTTCAGCTGCCGCACATTGCCCGGCCACTTGTATTTCAGCAGCACGGCCTTGGCCTCGTCGGTAAGCGTTATCTTGGGCAGATGGTACTTTTCAGCCATCTGCATGGCGAACAGGCGGAACAGCAACACTATGTCCTCGCCGCGGTCGCGCAGCGGAGGCATCTGTATGGGTATGGTGTTGAGACGGTAATACAAGTCCTCACGGAAGCGCCCCTCGCTTATGGCGCGGCGCATGTTCACGTTGGTTGCGGCCACAATGCGCACGTCGGTCTTCATTATGCGCTGTCCGCCGACGCGGATATACTCGCCCGTCTCAAGCACGCGCAGCAGGCGTGCCTGCGTAGCCAAAGGCAGCTCGCCCACCTCGTCGAGGAAGATGGTACCCTTGTCGGCCACGCCGAAGTAGCCCTCACTCTCCCCTATCGCGCCGGTGAACGACCCCTTCTCGTGACCGAACAGCTCGCTATCTATCGTCCCCTCGGGTATCGAACCGCAGTTGACGGCAAAATACTTCTCGCGACGGCGCGGCGAATTGTCGTGTATTATGCGCGGAACAATCTCCTTGCCCACACCGCTCTCGCCCACGACGAGCACCGACAAGTCTGTCGGCGCAACCTGCATGGCCACGTCGATTGCACGGTTCAGCCCGGGGCAGTTGCCCACTATGCCATACCGTTGCTTTACCTTTTGCAGTTCAGTAGTGTTCATTTAGTTGACAAAATTACGCATTTTATTTTTAAAATCCAGCTTTGATGCATAAAATTGTACTTTTTCACATAAAAAGGCAAAGCAAAATAAAGCATATCACATTATATTATAGCTTTTACAACAAAGCATTGTGTCCAATGTACATTGTTTGAATCGATCAACAAACGCCATTGTCTATGATCTGTTCAGAGTCAATGTTATTTATCAAAATTACAGACATCCCTTCAAATTGCTCCGAATGACGTACCAATCCATGAAACGCCTACAGTCAATCGGAAATCTGTTTACTACATACAGTCATGCTATACAACAACAGACAGGAACAAACTGTTCATTATTCATAGTCGTTTTTCAAGCCTTCCAACTCTTTTATAAATATGAACACCTGCTGCCCATCCTCATGGGTGAAGTTTGTAAGCTGTTCCAACTGCCTTACATAGCCAACGGAATTTTCACGGATGTTCTCAATGATTTCCATGTCATTACTTCCGTCTGCTTTTTCTGATGTATGTATTATCAGGTCTTGCGTGATGTTAGAACCGTTGAAATAGCGTGATGCCTGAGCCATGGCCTTCACCGACGCCACGCGGTTTATTATGGCATCGGTCTTGTATTTTGCCTTGTCTAATGCCAACACCGAAATAAGGTAAGCTTGTTCATAATCGTCAACTACGCGCACCCCCTCAAATGGGGCATCGTTATACATACGTACCAAGAAGTTTGTAAATGCGACCTTGTCACTACTGTAGCTTTGGGCACAAACTCCAAGGGGAATGGTCATAATGATAACAATTGTCAAAAATAATCTTTTCCTCATTTTGTTTCTTGTTTTTTCAGGAAATAATACCCCTCCCACACCAAATAATATATTTTCTTCTGGATGCGGCAAGCTATGTAGATTAACGATGCCGCAAGCAGAAAGAAAAATACAATCACTGTGCAAGGGCAGCAAGCAAGTGATGACGATACAAAGTAAGAAAATGTCTTACAAAAGCATATCATTGCGGCAGATATAAAGAGCAAAGGTATCATATTGCGTAAAAGCACGAACTGGGCTTCAAGTACGGGTATGCTATTAAGGCAATTTTTTCCCATCAAAAGGTAATAAGCCTCATAATACTTTACCATAACACCTGTTTTGCCTTCAAAATCAACATCTAATCCATGTCGGCTTAACCACTTATTAAATGTTGTCAACTGCTTTTTGATGCATTCTTCGTTGTTTCTTAATCCAGACTTTCCGTAAATGTATTCTATTAACTTATGGTAGACAATCCCGATAAGGTAACTTAGCGTTACTATTATGGCCAAAGTGTAAATGTCACCACTTATTCCTTATGCCGAATTGTAATCCCAACAAAAGAAGCAAACCAGCAACAGCAAGATTAAAAAGCTGGGCAGTAGGATTGCAAAAAAGTCGTACATTGATAGTTTTGAAGTCAAGTCCATAATCAATCTTCTATTTTTAATTTAAAGTTTTTTATGTCTTAGGTATATCTTGATTTGAAAAATAAGAATCATTCTCAACGCGAATTCTTGTGCTCAATTCTAAAACTTGAATATTTACTTACTTCATCTATTGGGATATAAATTTGAATACTCATTTTTCCCATACATTCCCCAATCTTAAATTCTTGTCCTATAGCCCTTTTCTTGGTTACAGTACCTAATAAAGAGTATGTTTCTTTTGTCAATGAAAAGAATGGTTCATTATACTTAAGTAATTTACATTCATATCTCAAGTTTGACGGAGACGAAATATTATCTGAGAGCATGAAATCATACAAAGAATGGGAAACCATTTGCGCTATTTTTTGCTCATTATAAGGATTCCTTAACTTGAATTCAAAATCAGATGTCTTCCACGAATGGCTATAATATTTTCCGGGTTTATGAGCATTTAATGTTCCCTTTATTGTCAATGTATACCTTTTCGTGTTTGTTCTAGCATACTCGTCTAATTCACTATCAGACAAAGATATTGAAGAAAGTGTGTTTAAAAGGATGTTATAAAACAGCTGGGTATTACTGTTGAATATCAGTGAGATTTCTCCAGAAACAATACATATTGATTGGTTTTCTGACATTGTCGGCTCACGTAATTTAAGCTCATAGTCAAAAAGATTATTTATTGATTTTAATTGTGTAAACAAATTTTCCATGACTTTTCGCTCATTTTGCTTATTTAGCTCTTTTAGCTTTAAGTTCATGCCAAAAGTATTTCCTGCAAATTCTGTTTCAGCACCCTTGTTTTGTGCATATTTTACAAGTTTTGAAATACTAACTGTAGCGTCAAGCGTCACGAATGTTCTGCCGTTAGGCATGACATTACTTGATATTTCCGAATAGCTTTTGATATTTCCACTTGCAACTGTTACAATCTCATCTTTCACTAATTCATCGTTAAGTATTGATGTATTTGCAGAGACAAATGCTCCATAGGCCTGTTCTATTGCACTGCGTAGGGCTGTCTTTACGGCTTCGTCTTTAGTCGCTCCATCAGCAGATACCGTTAATGTTACATCATCCGTAGAATTGCTTTTTAACACAGCCGTAACGTCAGGGCCTTTTCCTATTAGTGGTATGGCTTCGGAATATTGGGTAACAACCATCAGGCAACAGCACAAAAATAAGATTTTAAAAGTTTTCATAATGAGTATTTTTATTGATTATTTTATAAAAGTCAAACATAATTACCACCAGCCACGAACTATATTACGCACTATAGTGCGAGGCTGTCCCTTGCCAAAAGCCACACCGATGTCACGGCAGGCTGAAACTATGCTGCGTTTGAAGGCCTGATTGTCCTCATATTGTTTCATCTGGAAAGCCCACTCTCGCTCAGCCCCGGCTTGCAGTTTGCTTTCCACTTGCTTGCGAAAAGCCTCAACCGAGGCATAGTTGTTTGCTTTCGGGTTGATATTGCCTATAATGGAAGCTACTTGTTGCGCCCCTGAAGCGTCAGGACTGCTTAGCCAAATGTTTTTAGCCTTGGCAAGAAGAGCCGCCGCTTCGTTGTCAATCTTTTGCTGGTAGATAGCAACAGCCGCGTCTTGGCACTTCTTGTAGCCCTCGGCATAGACGTTGGGGACGGACATTAGGCGGAATATTGCCTCGTCGTACTTTTGCATCGACGCCAAAGTTTGTGCGTTGCGGAAAATCCCGTCACTGTTGTTTTTGTAAAACTCTACAATCTTCGCCTTTGCCTCGGCCAGCATATATTGCAAGTCAGGCTGTTGCGGATTAACTTTCGAGAATGCTGCGATAAAAGCTTTTGTCTCATTTGTCCCTATACCTGCAAGCGATATGGTACAAGTGGAATAGACTTTGTTTTCTACAATGTCACCCACCATGAATGTAACGTCCATCTTTTGAGACACACGGGCTGGTATGGTAGGAACTATGTCTTTTGACGTTATGTCAACCTTTGCCGTTAGCACAAAACGTTCTGCATAGCCATTGTCTGCGTAACCGTTAGCTACAAGCGCCCTCGTGAGTTTGTTCTCCAAGTTGCGGCACGCCTCTGTGGGTATACCTTCGTCTGGAACTACGGCATTGATGGATATTCGCCCTTCTTCGGTGACGGCATGGCTCACACACGGCATTGCAAGCAACATATAGGCAAAAAACAATAATCTGTACATAATCATAAAAGGTTTATTTCTCACCTAAAACAATTATTGCCTCACCAAGGCCACGCACCATGACCTTGGACGTTATGTTGAATGGTGATTTTTCCAAGTATTTCCTTAACTCTGTGGCAAACGCACGGGCATCCATTGCCCTACCGTTTTTACCGAATAAAGGTATGCGCACTTGCTCAAACTGTGCAAACGTCTCTGAGCCATCACTTAAGTTAAAGGCTCCATTCACTGTGTTCTTCTGCAACCAGTCTTGAATGCAATCTGTTAGTTCACTTCCCTTGTATTCAGTCTCCAAGTCGTTTTCCCAGTTGTCCCAACATCTTACAGTCAAGACTATCTCACGTCCGTATTTATTCTGGTCGTCGTACCATGCGTCCATCTGTTTGTCAAACGTCTTAACATTATCCTTAACGGCTTCTTCGAGTAATACGGGTATTGGACTGTTTGACGATTTTGTTGTACCAGTAGACGTTGCTATTCGCTTGTTTGTATAAGCGTCAAAAGCCTCAAGGGTGAACGATGCCGAATGTTTGCTGCCGTCACGGTTGAGTTTCCACCATATCTGTATTACAACATCAGCCTTAACCCTACGCGTCAACACGTCAAGAGGCGTCTCTGACAATGAAGCACCAGAGGTCTTGCTTGCAGTAACATTGTCTTCTGCCGTCCTTACGTTTACTCCCTTTATGGCCTGCTCTGCATCTTTAAGGCTATATCCGAGTTCTGTCAGCACGCCTCCGACCTTGCTTATAACTTGCGGAAGTTCCGTGTCTTCCATAAACGCCTTTTGGTAATCAGGTACTTTCACAGTAGTGCCTTGGCTTGAGAATGGTGTCATGAAATAACGTTGGTTACACCAGTTGTCACTCGGAAGAATCATTATTGTTGATTTCTTCTGTGCAAATGCGACAACACACAATAAAGAAGCAAATAGTAAAACGGCTTTTTTCATATTCAATATATTCTAATATTTAACGATAACAAGTAGGTTGTATTAAGTTTCTTTTTAAATAAGCATAGCGTAAAAAAGATGTTCCCAATATACTTTTTCATATCTTTTTTTGCAAATTTAAGGGGGGGGGAGAAAAACAAGTCCATAATAGTTCACTTTGCAATGTTTAACGTTTTGCGCCTTCCCGGCAAGGCAATACCATGTTAAACATTGCCTATTTGCAAGGCCGTGAACCATGTAATAATAAAATCAGCAAACCCACACGGAGGCATAACCGTAAAGCTGTATAAGCTTACGCGAAAATTCCGCATTTCATCCGTCACCTGTTATACCGCAGCGTAACGCATCGATGTTCTGCACAATGTATTGTGACAGATGGTGGAGCCTCATCCGTCGCACCCGCCACGGCGTTCCAAGCGACAGTCTGGCGTGACGGATGGAAAGAATCATCTGTCACAGCGCAACACATTGTAAACCAAAGCGTTACAGCGTTATATGACGGATGATTTACAATCTTATTTTTCCACTTTTATATAGAGTCTGCGCCATTTGCCGCATTTCAGGCTATAAAAGACGGTCTTTTACACCGTAAAACATGACCTTTTGCCTTCCTATTTGCCGCCTTTTAAATTGAGTATGGAAAGTTGAAAATTGACAATTATGATTTGCCTTGTTTACAAGCAGATTTTAAGTAATCATAATTCTCAATTAAAAAAAATCATTCAAACCAAATAAGATTGACAACAGGAATGGATGAGGCAAAACTCCGAAGGTGTCACACCATGTCAAGCTCTTCCAATAACGCCCTGCGTTTCGAGTATGTTTTCTTGAGCCTGTCAACAAGCGCAGTCGCTTTCGGGCGACAGCCTAACTTAATAATCCTGCGTATGTACCTGCACACATACTGGTAATGGGCACGCCCTACATTGTATTCCAAATAATCAAGTATCAGTTCCTCATACATGGATGCGAGTTCGGCAGCATACTCCTTTGCCAGGTATTTTTCGACACGCTCCACGCGGCTGAAGGATTTGTTTTGGGCAAGCACACCAAGCAGTTCTTCCCACCGTTCATCCATTACGCACAAGAACTCGATGCGTTCATAGGCAGTGGAATTATGATTGTCTTCACATATGCTTGCCATAAGGCCGTCAACGTATTCACGCCATCGGCTTCCGGGTATTTGCGATTTCAGTAACTTGTAACTGTCTTCCCACCGCCCGTCAATCCTATTGCCGACCAACAAGAAATACCGCGCCAACCTTATCACATCTTCCGTCCTGTTCTCCGCCTTATATATCTTTAACAGGTAACGGCGCCAGTCATCGGCCAACCCAGGAGAACGTACATTGTCTTTCTCCACCCCGTCGTTGGCAAGCCGTTCCGCCTTGCTGTAATCATTCGTGTCCAACGCTTTTTCTATCAGCTGCTTCCTGAAATCCGGATTTTCCAAGTTATTTTCCATATACTCCAAAGCCGCCTTTTCGCCCTTTGTCTTCGTGATTAGGCGCGATGTCGCAGCTGTTACGTGACAGTATTCCATGTCCCAGCCGTCACCTTTCGGTTTCGCCTCTCCTATGGCCGACTTAATCCGTTCCACTTCACTGTCTGTTTCCGCCGCATCGATGGCGGCGTTCACCAACAGCCAATGCCAATCCCAGCCATACATCGTTTTTCGCTCTATATTGTCGAGCAGCCACTCGAACATTTCCGTATGCAAAAAGCCGTCGGCATCTGCACCGGCAAGGGAGGCCACTAAATCCAACGCGCTGTAAATGCAACTGCCTATGCTGCCGGTGCTGTCATCGGCATAATCAATGGCCTGCACCATGCCTTCGGCCACGGCTTCGGCGATGTACAACGCTTTCAGCTTGTCCCCCTTGGCTTTGCAGGCTGTGGCATCCGTCAGCATATCGCTGATGTCACGCCCAAGGCCGGATGCCTCATAATATCCTATGAATCCGGACTTGTCTGAATGTGCATTCAACAACGCCTTGACCTCCATGTCATAGATTTTCTTCGAAGCCGGCTCCAAATATGAAATATACTTGGCTACAAAAGCACTTCTCAACTTCCTATTCACGGAGTAGGCATCGTGTAAAAACTTTTTAAGCTCCTCATGTGGCAACTTATCAAGCAGCAGGTTGGCCTGTTGATACTCCGACATCCGCCTCTCCACTGTAGACGCGCCTTTCCCGGCGGCTGTCATACGGCTGCCGTCAAACAAATCTTTCTGCAAATAAAACAAGGCTGCAACTACATGTTTGCACACCGACCCCATGTCGTATGGGCAGTTGCAGTCATACTCCGTAACTTCTCCGTCCAATACACGCAGCCTTACGTCATATTCATCCGTACCTTCAACGACGAACTCATACTCACCGTTTCCAAGGTCGGCCATGTCCACCACACACCCTTTCTTGAAATAATCAAGTCCGCGCTTTAATATAACCGGGTCTATTTGCTGTTCAAAACTGTCCAACCGCAAATTCATAAGGAAGCAAATTTAGTTTACACTTGCATTATCCGCCACGTTTCTTCTCAAGATTTATCAGCAGCAGTCCTATGGCGGTCCATATCAGTTCGCGTATGCGGACTATCAATGCAACGAAAATGCCGGCTCCTGCCGACAGCGAAAGGCCGGCGGTAGACATGACAAAGCCGCCCTCGCGGCCTCCGAGCTGCAACGGAAGGAAAAACAGGAGGTTGGCAAACAGGCTGGTGAACGCCAATATGAGCACGCTTTGCAGGAACGTGGCATGAACGTCTGGAAGCACGAACAGGATGAACATTATCTCGAATGCCGAACAGAAGCGGCACGCAAGCTCGAGCAAAACGGCGGAAATGAATGTCTTGGGGTTCTGGTTGTGCAGCGCGGCTATCTGGCGGTCTATGGTGTCAAGCTGCTCCTTGTGCTTTTCGATGAACCCCCTCGCCCACTTCTTCAGACCGGGAATGTGGCGCACGATGTTCATCAGCCTCACAGCCATGCCTTTACGATAGCCCTTCAGGAAAAACCACACGCCAAGCGAGCTGAAAACTCCTGCCGCCGCAAGCAGCATGCCGACAAAGAAGTTGATACGCTCGGTAAGCAGGTAAATCAGGATGGAAAGAAGCCAGAAAATGAAATGGCTGAAGATATGGGTCATGGCATAAAGGATGACCGACGACGACGCGCGTTCGGTGCCAATCTTAGGCGACAGCGACATGATGCGGTAAGGCTCTCCGCCCATAAGGCCGCAAGGGGTTGTGTAATTGAGGGCGAAGCCCGACACGGTAATCTTGTAAAGCCAGAGGAAGCTGACACCAGCCTTGCCGCCGTTTCCGCTCCGTATGATAATGTACCACGTGGCCGTGTTGAACAAATACAACAGCCCCCACAGGCCAACAACGGCGAAAAACCAATAGCCGGTGCTCGTAAGCCCGTTCCACGCCTCGCGGTAATCAAGCTGGGTTAGCATGACCGCAAGCACGGCTACGCCGAAAACAAAAAACAAGTTCTGGTATTTCTTTTTCATTAAGGTAACTTTTTAATTAAAAGTCAAGAATCAAGAACTAAGAAGACATGCGAATGACGATTTATGAATGACAATTTTCTTAGCCCTTGATTCTTAACCCTTAATTCCTTATTCAGCTGTTTTTCTTGGGGATGTTAAACCTTGTCTTCTCGCTGTCGTCACGCTTCTCATGGTAAAGCTTTCCGAGCGGACGGGCAAGCGGCTCGTCGTATTCGGCTCTGTTGCGGAACACGTCGATGGCGGTATAGACCGCCTGGCGGAACGAACCTTCGTCAGCCATGTTCTTGCCGGCAATGTCATAGGCCGTGCCATGGTCGGGCGACGTGCGCACAAGTGGCAGTCCGGCTGTGAAGTTTACACCGTCGCCGCGGTCGAGAGCCTTGAACGGAGCCAGGCCCTGGTCATGGTACATGGCAAGCACACCGTCAAACGACTCATAAGAGCCGTGTGCAAAGAACCCGTCGGCAGCATACGGGCCAAAGGCACAAACACCGTTGTCAGACAATTCCCTTATCGCAGGCGCTATGATTTCCTGTTCCTCCGTACCCAACAGGCCGCCGTCGCCGGCATGGGGGTTGAGGGCAAGCACAGCTATGCGCGGATTTGAGATGCGGAAATCACGCTTCAGCGAGTCGCTGAATATCGTTGCCTTCTCTACTATGCGCTCCTTTGTTATGGCAGCAGCAATGTCTTTCACCGGCAGATGGGTGGTTACAAGGGCTATGCGCATCATGTCGTTGAGCAGTATCATCAGCGCTTTCTTTCCTTCGCCGACACGCTGTTCAAGGTATTCCGTATGCCCGCAGAATTTGAAATCGTCGCCCTGTATGTTGTTCTTGTTTATAGGAGCTGTCACAAGTACGTCGAAAAGCCCTTTCTGGCAATCTTCCATCGCGCGTTCAAGAGCCTTGAGCGATGCCGCCCCGGCCTCTTTTGACTGGTTTCCAAGCTCAACCTTTACCTCTTCGTCAAACGCTGGCAGAAGGTTCAGTTTGCCGTTATGAGCGTCTTCCGCAGAGTTGATGATTGTGAAGTTCGCCTGTATGCCCAAGGCGTTGCGGTGGTAAGCCGCAATTTTTGGCGAACCGTAGACAATTGGAGTGCACAGCTCGAGCATTGCAGGTTCGGCGAATGCCTTGAATATCACTTCATAACCTATGCCGTTAGTGTCTCCGTGGGTTATAGCAACCCGTATTTTTCCGTTTTCCATATATTTTGTTTTTATATAATTTATGAGAGCTGGATTTTGTCAAGAACATTACCACTCCGGTATCCGACTTTTTCACTCTCCACTCTTCACTTTCAACGTATAAAGTGCCGCTTCCGCTTGCCTTATCAGATTGCGCTTCTTCATTTCCGGGGCATACACGAAAGCCTCCGCCACAACTATCCGCCGCCTGGCCGTGTCTACAACAGAATGGGAAACAAACGGGCCGCCCATGGCGTCGCCGTACATCTCCCACAGTCCGCGGCTGGTCATCAGCGTGCGCCCCTTCTCCGTGGACAACGCATATTTTACGCTGCCATGCACGGTCTGCATATACATTCCTTGCCTCTCGCCGGGGATGGCGCGCCTCATCACACTGTCTCTCGCGGCCAAAGCTTTCACAGGGTCGAGGCTGTCGCCGGGATATACGTAGACACAGATATTCTGCATCCCACGTGCCGAATTGTCCGAAAACCACAAGAAACCGTCGCCTTTCTTGCTATATTTCATGTCCGCCGGAATTTTGATGCCGCATCCGAGAACAGAGTCAACCGCCGCAGCGGCCTTTGCATTATTGCTTTCGGCCAACCGGGAGATTTCGACATTCATCTCTGCACGTGTGAACAAACCGGCCAAATGGCGGCCTATCTGCGGTGCAGACTTCATCATCGCTGCGGCAGAAGGCGCGTTGACATAAGCCACCATCTGCGGCTTCGCCCATACGTTCTTCTCGTATCTGATTTTCACCGACGTAAAAACAGCCGGATTTACGGTCAATATAACTATATTGCGCGCCAGCTTTGCCGCCTGGTTGAAATGCAGGCTGTCAGCTTCCGACACGTCAAACATCGGTTCTGACTGCGGAAGTCCCGCCGCGTCTTGCGACAGCACACTATCAAGCAGATGCGACACCGCCTTGTCAGAAGACACCACAAGAACTTCGTAAGGCCGTCCGCCGCTCTTGGGAAGCATGGATGCCGGCCCGTCACAGGCGCACAGCAGCGTGGCCGACACAGCCAGAAGGAACATGGCAAAGGCTCTCGTCATTGGCCGCGAGCCTCCTTCTCCGCCGTACTCAACAGGCCGCAGGCGGCGTATATGTCCTGTCCACGGCTCGCCCTGATTGTTGTAAACAGGCCGTGTCCGGTAAGATAATCACGAAAAGCCGTCATCCGTTCCTCGTCTGCACCATGCAAACCGACATCTGGTATTTGGTGGAAACGTATCAGGTTGATACGGCAGTCAAGCCCTTTCAGCAGCCTTACAATCTCACGTGCATGGGCTTTCGAGTCGTTAAGGCCGCCAAACACGATATACTCGAACGACAGACGGCGCTGATGACTGAAGTCGTAACCTCGCAGCATCTCCACGATTTCGCTTATCGGCATGGCTTTCTCGGCCGGCATCAGCATTGCGCGCTGCTCGTGAAGCGGCGAATGCAAGCTGATGGCCAGATGGCACTCGCTCTCTTCTATGAAACGTCTCAGCTTGCTTCTAATTCCAACGCTGCTCACCGTGATACGCTTCGGACTCCAGGCATATCCCCATGCTGCGGTCAAAACCTCGGTGGCCCGCAGTACGTTGTCAAGATTGTCCATCGGCTCGCCCTGTCCCATGAACACAATGTTGGTAAGCTTGTCGCGTTCGGGCAGGGAATATATTTGGTTCAGTATGTCACTTGCCGTAAGGTTGCCTTCAAACCCCTGCTTGCCCGTCTGGCAAAACAGGCAATTCATCTTGCACCCCACCTGCGACGAGACGCACAGTGTGGCGCGGTCGTCGTCGGGTATATACACCGTCTCGACAAACTTGCCGCCGGCCGTAGGGAAAAGATATTTCACCGTTCCGTCCTTCGACCTTTGGCAGCCCACAGGCGGCATACATCCTATAGTGTATTGCTCTTTCAGCTTCTCCCGGTTCTGTTTTGAAATGTCGGTCATGTCGTCAATAGAGCCGACGCGCTTGGTGTACAGCCATTTGGCCATCTGTCCGCCAGTAAAAGCCGGCATACCCAGCGCTTTTGCGACATCTTTCAACTCTGAAAGCGACATTCCCAACAAGGGACTGATATTACCTTCCATCCTTGAACGTAAATGTATTTAATTTGCAAACTTACACAAAAAAATCCATTTACAGCCCCTTATTACAAGAAAAACACCTTTCTTGACACAAAACGCCATGCCCAAACTCGGTATAATCAAAAACGACCGTGGCGCAAACTTTTATTGAAGTCTGCGCCACGGATATTTTTCAATAGGATGATTTTTATTCAGTGAATGAAACTGTAGTGAAAGCACGGAGGATGTCACCTTGCCTTGGAGAGTTCTCATAAAGCGAAGAGTTTGTCAAAAGGCATGATTTTATGTCTCCGTCTGTATTTCGGAATAAATAGAGAACCCTATCTACCATAAAATCATCAACGTCTTCACCCTCTTCTTTCAGGCTTGTAAAATCCTCGGCAATAGCCGAATAGTTCTCCCCCATATAGCCAAGTTCTTCTCTGTTTGCCAATCGCCATCCAGTCACACCACTGACAGCAAGTTTATTTATGTCTTCAGCTATCACGGTTTCAAGATTCTCTACACTTTCTAACGTCAAGCATTTCGGCGACATCAACGTAGCAGTCTTTTCCACCTCGTCCGTCATCAACACATAACAGCCCTTATACAAACTACCGACTTCAGGAACTGTTCCCGTAACGACATCGCCACCCGAAGGCTCGTCGTCGCCATCACCGCCCGGTACAACCGTCTCGCTTTCACCAGTCTCGTCAAACTCAAACGTAACGTTGGTCGTTCCGGCCCATTCAACACCTGTAATTGAGCCGTTCAGCTCGACACCGTCACCACGGTATGTTCCGCTTATGTTCACCTTGTAATTGGCCTTCAGTTCTTGTGGACACAGGTAAGAATAACTATGTATCTTATCATTTGCCGTAAACGAAACCTTCACCGTAGCCGCACCTGCCGCCTCCAGCAGATAAACCGCCCCCGTACTTTTCCACACATTGCTCTCGCCCTCACGCACCAAGTCGGCTATATATTCACCCTTCTCACCGGAATAACTGCCGTCGAGCTTTATGTTTTCATACAACGGACTTACCGACACCGCAACCGCCGTAACGCTTGAAGGCACATTGTTGATTGTAACAGACTCAAGCATCATCACCTTACGCTCAAGCGACAGCGTCAGCGTGTTCTCCTCGCCATAAGCCAACGTCACCGAGTTATGCGCGGTCATAACATCGCCGTGTCCATGCCCGTCTTTCAAGGCCACCACGGCATCCTTCACCGCATTCTCCTTCGTCGGCAGCTCATACGCCTCCGCGTCGGTACCAGCCAACGCATAAACATCATAACTTCCCTCCGGCAAGTTCAACGACAAGTTCTCTTCTTCAGAAACTATCTGCTCCAAATATACACACCTGTCAGATTCGTCGAAGATGTAAACATTCACAGGATAGCTAATCTTCGCCGTCCCCTCTGCGCCCTCAACCTGCGCAGCACGGGTACGTATCACCAACATACTGTTAGCGTCCTTGTCGTTAAACACTTCGTCATCACTGAACTTCTCGCAAGAGAAAAAAGATACCGCCATAAAAAGCAGTAGAAAAGTAATTAATTTGTTTTTCATAGTGATTTTTTTATAAAAATTGCACAAATATACGCCAAAATCGTTAACATTGTCAAATCCGCCCGTTGAAAATTGCCCATGTTTGTATTTTTTAACACAAACGTACGAGCGACACCATAAAAACTTACATTATGTTGGCAGTCAAAGCATTACTCTGCCTAAAAACATTTTATAATCTCTTACTTTGCAAAAGACCACCTTTTAGCCTGCAATTAATGGCCTTTTGGAAGCTAAAAGGCCATTAACCGCATGACAATTGACCGTCTTTCATATCATAAGAACATTTAAGACTTCAATAGCCATTCAGCTTTTCATTCCAAGAATAATGTTTCTGCACCATATCAAAACCATTTTTCCTTATTTTATTACGCAACTTCACATCTTTCATTATTTCAATATAAACTTTAGCAAAAGATTTTTCATCATCACAAATAAAACAATTCTCATTATTCCTTAGCTCTGGCACTGCCTTTGAAATCAAGGATGTCATAATAACTGGTATTCCACAACCCATTGCTACAAGAACCTTATTTTGTATCCCTGCAGCAATTCGTATAGGTGCAACTGCGACACATGAATCAGATATTACGCCAGCCAAATCATCGACAAAACCCGTTACAATAATATTTTTATTATTCTCAAGTGCTAATATTTCACGAGATGGTTCGGCTCCCACAATATAGAAAACAGCATTAGGATTATATTTCAATATTACTGGAAATATGTCTTTAACAAACCAAAGAACAGCATCTTGATTCTGCAACGTCCTCATATTACCAATGAAGCATATTTTATTAGGATTAATTTTTTCAGGTAAAACATCTGAACAACTTACTCCATTCGTATGTAGCACGAGCGACAATGCCTGTCCACGCTTATTAAGATAATCAATGTCTGTTTGAGATACCAGAACAACCTTCGGAAAAACTTTCACAACATGATTTTCATAAGCCCGAATTAAACTGCGCTCAAAAAAATAAACTATCTTTTTCAACAAACTCCCCTTGGCTTTTGATGTCATTGTATAAGTTCTCGACAAAGCATCTGTCATTTCCACTGTGGACTCAGCATACAAGCCCTCTTTCTCCAAATATGGAACCGTACGCAATAAATGCGCAATAAACCTGTCCGGCCGTTCTTGCTTTATAACATTTCGGAACTTTCTTTGAAAAGATTTAGAATAATAATAACCACACTGTATTGGCTTTCCTGCAAAAAAGAACATCAAAGCATAAATATATGACGCAATCTTTTTATGCTTCACAAGAAAAATCTCATCGTACAACTTGCGAGCCTCTTCAATATCTACTTTATTTTCATAAAATGAAACAAGTAGCAATTCATGACCTTGCGACTTGAGATAGCGTGCAATGTGATTTATCCTCAATACATCACCACCATTCTCAGGGACAGGGAAACGTGGGGTCAATATACAAATCTTCATTACAATAAAATTTAACCGTTAATCATCAAACTCTAATGCTGACTTGAATTCATTTGAAACAACCTCTTCCGAATGATGTTCAAGAAAGACATTCCGTGAATACTTATTAAATCTTGGTACAGGATTTTCAATGTATCTTTTGATACATTCTATATATTCTGAAGCAGTATTACACTTACCACCAATTTTCTCATAATCAACATCATATCCTTCAAAAGTTTCATCAGTTCCTATAATATTCTTTCCATACATCATCGCTTCACATGTCTTTATCTTCATTCCACTACCAGAAAAAATAGGCAAAACCATAAAATCTGCTTCATAAAAATAACATCCCAAATCAGGAACATCGCTTTTCACTTCGATATCCTTCATACATTTGTATTCTGACTTAAGCTTAGCCATCCCTTTGCCGACAACCATGAAATCAATGTCAACAAACGGCAATACATTTTTCACAAACCATAACACTCCTTCACTGTTTGCAGGAAAGCAACTACCAATAAACATACAAAGCGGACGTTTCCTTGTTAAAGCTGTATCACATGAAACATTAAGACGGTCCTTCATCACGACTGGCATTATCACATCCGGCTTTCTACCATGCAAATTATGTATCAAACCTGCGTCACGATTATTTAACACAATTATTCTGTCAGAATATTTACAAGAATAACCGTCATTACGTTTTGCACAATTAATCACCACACTGCGAAACGGAATGTGTTTAGGGATAACCGCATCATAATAAATACTTTCCACATTGTGAAAATAAGATATAATTTTGCCCTTATAACCAGCCTTGCGGAGTTTTTTTGCAATTATGCCCAATAAGCTCGTACCCAAAAAAACAAAATCGTATCCCCCTGCTTCAGCCACAATATTCCTTATGAAGAAAGGCGTTACACCGTTATGATATCCGAAAGGGAACAATAAAATTGCCAATGCATAACTCCATAACGACCTTCTCCTATATTCATCATGTACATATACAACTTTGACATTATCTTCACCAAACAAATCCCTTGCCATCTTCAGGTTCTGCTGATTCACAACACCGCCGCCCTCAAGAATTCCACGATAACGCTTGAACAGTAAAAACAATACTTTCTTTTGCATTTAGAAAAGAATTATTAATTAACAACTAAAAATACATGTATCATCTGGCAACAAGCTCTCTACAAAGCCTGATATGTTCTTCCATTATACTTACTTATCCAAAGCCTTTCTAATAGCGTTAAGCCAACCATGGCCAAACCTTGAGTCTGGCTCAACATAATTTCCTTCACCCCATTCATTCCAAGCTCTTAGCATCAATATCCTATGCTGCGCTTCTTTACCGCTTATCAATTGTAACGCGTCTTCCACATGTTGTTGAAAATACTCGGGTTTGGCATTGACATATACTCCGTCATAAGAACCTACGCGAGGCGTACGATCCCACTGAGGAACTATAGTAGGAATAACCTGCTCCCATTTGTCTTCAGGAGCAAAATAATACTTTGTGACTTTTGCATAATCAAACTTATTGATTTTCATTCCGCTGAAAAACGTCCGCAACAACAATTGCAAAAGACGTATATATTTGCCTTTATATATCATCTCTGCACGAAACTTTCCAAACGAGTTGACGCCATCAAATCCCAAATTCAATATGTCTTCATAAACGACCTTACTACTTTTTAAATTTGGCAACACCCGGTGTATATCACCATTTTCATCGCGCTTAATAGTAGACGTAGAATTTGTCACTCCCACGAAATAAAAATCGCCAAGCCCATTTTCTTTTGCAAGCCGCCGCCAAACAAAAATGAAGTTGGAAACATCCTTGAAATTATATGGATCATAAATAAGGAATAGCGGTTTCCCGTCAACAGTTATATATCTATGATCTTTAAATGCAGACAATAGATAATTGAAATGAGCAACATAGTCTTCTTCACCTGGATACAACTGCTCGGCAATCATTTTTTTAGAATTGAATCCACCGCTTCCACGCTTCCAAGTTTTCGTCGTCCAATCATGGTTAGCCCAACATAAACAAAATGGGAAATCTGGCTTACCCGACGCAACAACCTCCTCGAAAGGACGTTCAAGCAATCTTTTTCCATTACCAAGCCAATAATGGTAATAACAAAAGCCCTCAATGCCTGCTTCACGAGCCAATTCAGCCTGTTTTTCCCTAACTTCTGGTAGTCGTAAGTCATAAAAGCCCAAATCAGCAGGAATGTGTGGCTGATAATGTCCCTTGAACATTGGTCTTGCTTGAGCAACACTTGTCCATTCTGTGTATCCTGGCCCCCAATACTTATCATTTTCAGGTATTGGATGAAATTGTGGTAAATAGTATGCTATTATTCTGGCTTCCATATCTTTATTATTTTCTTATTTGTTTAACAACTCTTGCAGGAGCACCTGCTGCCACGGAATACGACGGTATATCTTTTGTAACCACGCTGTTCGCACCGACAATCACACCATCGCCAATTGTAACATTAGGCATTATGCACACATTATTTCCAAGCCAAACATTATCTCCAATTATCACTTTTCCTTTTGAAACAAGACTCCTTTTCTCCGGATGAATGTTCAGCTCACTCACGTCGGACCTGCCATGTGCATTGTCTGTGATGATAACATTTGTCCCTGTTAGAAGATTCTTTCCTATAACAATACCATTACAAGCCGTTATGTGCGACATCGCCCCAATATGACAATTCTCTCCTATTATTATCTCCGGTGTCCTTTTCTCTCCTTGATAATTATCCCAGGCTGTCAACCTTATTCCCCTATCCAATTCTACATTATTACCAATATGAATATAACGGAGACCTTCCAATGCCGATGCCTTATATCCCATGATTGACTTTTCGCCCCAACAAGCAAACTTGTTAGACCAATAACCTGTATACATGTGTGAAACAAATGCCCGTACAGATTTTGAAATTATCGGACTGTATATCAAAGAGAAAACATGACCTATAAATTCAGCCAAACACTTCATTAATTGTCGCATAATATTTTTTTGTAAAAACTAAATACATTTTCTATATTCTGCTTAACAGAATATAAATTCACAACAGTCTCAAAAGCCGCTTGTTTCATTTCTTCATACGCGTTAGCTGATGCAGAAGAGACCTCAACAAGTCGTGCCATTAAATCTTCAACAGTATCATATCTTAGACCAATCTCATGCCCTGTCAAACTTAGACCATTATCAAACTGCTCCTTTGTACCTCCTGTATTCTTTCCTATTACCAAACAACGGTTTCCCATTGCCTCTGGCATACAGCGGCCGAAAGCCTCAAAACGTGAACAAACAACAACAGCAGAAACTTCTTGCATTATATTTTTTATATCCTTGCGCCCACCCAAGAAAATAATATAATCATCCAAACCGTAATCTTTTATGCATTTAAGAACAGACTTATAATATTTCCTATCACAAACATCCCCAGCAACAAGCAAAGTATACGGTTTCTTAACTTTATTTTTATAAAGATTATAAGCATTGATTAGTTGCATCAGTCCTTTTGCTGGTTCTATGCGTCCTGCATACAAAAACTTGCACTTATCTCGATTATCATGTGGGCTGTTTTCATTAACTTCAATTCCATTATAAATAACTTCAGAACGAGGCCCTTGCAACCCGTGATATTCCTGCAATGTCTTTGTAATGCAAATAGAGTAACTATTAAACTCTTTCAAAGACTTGTAAAAATTAGATTTTGAAGGATAATAATGTTCGTCAAAATCAATGTCACAGAATTCCCTAAAATGATAAATGTGTGGTATATGCAACTTTACAGACGCTCTAAAACCAACATCAATTACACTCACATTGGTATGTATAATCTGCACATTCTCTTTCTTACACAATTTTACAACCTTATTTACAGCTAAATTGGACAGTATGCGCCTCATTAAAAGCCGAGGTACAAACATCAATAAATCGCGAAAAGAATTCAAAAAAGGATATGTATTCGGCCTATACATCAAGGCGTAAACCTGTATACCACGACTTTTCAACACATTATATATACCTTTTTCATCAGGAGTGACAACAATCGGACATACGTCCTTTTGCACCAAACCATTTAATAAAACCAATAACGATTTGGAGGCACCACCTAAAAGGCTTGTTGAATTAACGACATACAACACTTTCATTACACTTGTCATCACATGATTTTAATCCTAAAAATTCAAAATTGCCATGCAAAACACTGATATTAGATAATTGAGCCATAGTATCCTCTTACAATAACACAAAATATAAATAATTATTGCAATAAATAACATCCTTTTGCCTTTAAGCAAAATGTAGCCCAATAAAATTTAATTCCAACAAGTCCATTTCCATATACACCCCAAATAGAATTTCAAAAAGCGAAATTATCCACGGCACGGTCATGTAAGATATTTATCAAATAAACAGATGCGTATTGAACCTTAATGGAAGGAACATGTATGAGTACCTTTATTTAAAAGAATTATATACTTTACATCTTTCATTCTCACCGACCACAGCAGATACAACAAAACCTCACTCTTGCAGACCGCTGATTAAAGTCAACAAAGACTTTATTGAGCCGTCACGGAAGTTACTTGTATTGAATATATATAAGACTTTCATTCCTTACTTCTAATCAACATTTACAGACTTCATATGACATAGACATTTAGTACATTTCTTACAATCACTCGACCTACATAAATACAACATTATCACCTAATATTTTTGCATTAATTTTTGTTGAATATTCATACGATTTATCAACTACAGCCAGATTTACTTTTAGCACCAAAATATCATATTACATATGAAAAAATCAATACAGCCAATTATACCCCAACATCTTTTCTTGTTTCCTTGAATTTCGAATAGAACGAATATGATACAAAATCCAAAACATATATAACATAAATGTACCAGGCTTATAATTTCGCCGAGGCAAATCACGCACATAACAAATCGCCAATAAACGCAATATTTTTAATATGCATTTTGTTTTCGACAAATTTATATCACTTACAATAATTAACATTTCACGACGTAACATTTTATTTTTATATATTTGCATATTTCCCTTAAGAATCCTATCATGATACATAATTGCATTAGGTACAAAAATATTTTTTATTCCATGAAAACTCATTCTACAATAAAAATTATTATCTTCTCCATACTGAAAAAATAAAGGATTAAAACCACCTATTTTTTTTATTATGTTTATTGGCATAAACCAACATGCGGCACAAGCTTCGCCTATAAAACATTTTTCAGGTAAAATACCATTCACAATCGTAGAAACAAAAATATCAACACTTACATCTCTAATTGACCATTTAAAAGATTCGTCTACTTTAGTCCCTGCACCATTAAGCATCAATGGTGTAACAAGATTCGTTCCATCACTTGCATTCAGCATTAAACTTAAAGCGTCTTTCTCTAACGAAGCATCCTGATTAAGAAGTAAGACATAATCAGCCCCATGCTCCAAAGCATAACGCATGCCAACATTATTTCCCTGCCCAAATCCCAAGTTACTTTTTTGAGGCATCCAGATAACTTCAGGATAATTACGAGGTATATATTCTGAAGTTCCATCTGCCGAACAATTATCAATTACAATAACATCTGTTTTAATACTACTATTACGCAAACTAGCCAAACACCTATCAATCCATTGCATTGCATTATATGTCACAATAATTGTATATATTTTCATTTTAGCAAATATTTTTTAATTGTTTTTTTGAAATAACATAAATCAAGAATGTAAGCATAACAAGTATGGTGTATGTAAATGTAAAATATCTGTAATAAAAAATTCCAAAAATTGGTATTACAGACAATATATATATTAACAACATCTCACCGACATCAAATTCGTTTCTATGTCCTTTTTTTATAACAAGCATTGTTATAAGGAAGAAATAAATTACCCATAAAATCATTCCTATAGGAGTAATATCCAACATTATATCACCAATATACGTCGGAAAGACACTTATAAAAAATCCTTGTTGACCGGAACGGTCATCACGACGCTCTGGATTCGAATCTATATTAAACAAAAAATGATATATTAAAGGAAATTCACGTTCCGGTGAGACTATATCCGTTCTTTGGTTCTCCCAAAAGAAACAAAAATTAAGATGCCCTTGTCCCGCATACTGTACAGCACCAGCCTCAGCTCCCCCGTCCATCTCGTCAAAACGAGCCTGCGTCACCGCAATAAAATAAATAAGAGCCAACACAATAAATGGAATGCCAGACAACATCATTATACGTTTTTGCTTCTTCGCCAAAAACTTACCGAAAAATACAAGGCAAAAAACCAACATCATTCCCCAAAGCAGAATTTCGGTCCTATCAACCACCTGTATTCCCTGCAAAGGCACACTAAGAGACGCAAACAAAAGCAGTGCTTTAAACCACCACGGTTTCCCTTTGTCACAACATAAATAATAAAAGAACAACGGAAGAGCCAGCAATGTAGACGTGTTCAAATAATAGAAATAAGCCAAAAATGAAGGCAATGCCTCTGCCTTTACTTGAGCAGGAGATTCTATTCCATTATAGTGGTCTGCACGTATGGAAGCCAAATCGCCCGATAATATTTCCACTGTAGAACTCCCTACCAAATAAAAATTCAGTAGCGACACAGCTATCAATATCCATCCAACAACCGTCAATATATTAGTGCGCGGAGGAGTTATCTCCTTGATGTCTTTTTTATAAATCAAGGAAAACGGCAACATTGCAAATGTATGAATAAGGCAAAAAAGGATTGTCGGAAGCACTCCAAGCTCGATGTCGGTCTCATCGAAAAGGATACCACCTTCACCAAGCATACCACCATATACAACCACTATCTCGAAAAATGAAGACACAGCATACAACGATGACATATACACACAAATGTCAAACGCTCCATGCTTCTTCCACCAATAGGCCGTAAGCAACGTGAAATATATAAAAGGTACAAAAACCATACTTAACCCCGTATTACCGTTTTAATTTTCAAGATGTCTTTCCAACCAAACAGCAGTGCTTTAGTCTGCATGACAAACAAATGCCTGTATGAAGGTATCAAAGCATCAGCCACATATCCCGCCACAACATTGCTTACTATCGCCACAACCGCAGCTGCCATCACTCCATATAAAGGCAACAAATAATAGTTTAATAAAATACAGACAACGCATCCCAACACATCCCTAAATATTGCGAAACGTTGCAGATTTTCCACTACAAGCATATTCCCAGCCGTGCTTGACAACGCCATTGCCACAGCCTTAAATGACAACACTTGCAATATTGCAGCAGCTGGAGTATATTGTTCCCCGAAAAGGAGCAGCACAATCCCATAAGACAATATGGACGTTACAGCTGAGACCAAAACTGTAAGCCACAATGTTGTATTCATAAAACTTTGCGCCTTACACCTATATATCTCTTCTGAATCTTGCCTCATTCCTACCAATATCGGTATCAACGTCTGAACTAATATTGTCGGTACATACACAAGAATTTCAACAATGCGTGTCGCTACAGAAAAGAAACCGACAGACTGATTATCTATCATTTGACCAATCATCACTTGGTCTATCCTTTGATATATTATGACTGCTGCACTCGTCAACAAAAGAGGGAATGACTCTTTCAATAAAAACAAGGCATAACATTTGTCTATTTCCCATTTTTTCAGACTTCCTATTTTCTTCTTATAAGCAATACAATAACCACTTGCCAACAGAATACAATCAAAAGCCGATGCTAAAACAAAAAAAGTCAAATTTGCACCACATAAGAGAAGTACGACCTTTATCGTTGTTCCCAATATTGTCCTACCAATTTCTGATTTAACTACATATTCATTCTGCATCATTGCAGTAAAATAGTTGCGTATTACGTTGAATGCGTTAGCAACTATAGATATTGAATAAACTGAGACCAGTATTGTTGTATAAGCGTCAGCTTCCATCAACAATGATGTAACAATTGTAAGTGCAACCGTTATAAACGCCAATACAAGTTTTATTGCAAATGCCGTTCCTATTATTACAGGATAATCAACATCCCCTTTAGCTTCCTCCCTTACTTCTATATTATCCAAACCGAAAATTGCAAATATCTGAAACAACTGAACATAGCTTATGACATAATTCATAAGTCCATACTGTTCAGGTCCCAAATATCTGGCTATGATGATTCCAACAAACAAACTGCCAAGCAAGGTCGTTACTTTACCAATAACAGCCCAAAATAAGTTTTTGGCAATCTGTTCTTTTCTTTCGGACAGATGACATCTTCTTAAGATGAAATCAAGCATCATAAATTTTCAAGAACGGAATTGACTTACTATATCATTTTTTAACACATACAACAATGTCCCTGTAAACGTTAGAAATAACATAAATAAAACAAACAAAACCCTCTTCGGCCCTGCCGGCCTTTGCGGAACAGAAGCACCTTGTATTACAGTAAACGCCGGGGTGCGTTCCTGAACCTTAGCCTTGGCCATCTGTAACTGTGTGGTCAACGTCGTATATGTGTTATATTTCAGCTGCATGTCGTTTTCAAGGTCTTGCTCCTTTGCCTTAAAACTCGTCAGCATAAGGTCTGTATTGGCGTCAGCATAGCTTGCATACTGCCTGCGCGCTTTATCATAGTCGCTTTTTGCCTCATTGGTAAGCTTGGTGTAATACTCCAAGTCTACGCGGGCTTTCCTCGTCCTATAATCAGTTATAAAATCCTGTAACCGCACACGCACAGAATCTGCCATCATGGCACTAACCAGCCTGTCTTGGTCTTTTACTGTAATCGTTATGACATTTGTCTTCTTGTCTACCGCACAGGTTATCTTTTCCTGTATCATCGAAACAACTTTGTCCTGCTCTTCAGACAAGACTAAAATGTCTGAATTTCCATTATTGCCATCAGCTTTCAAAACACCCTCTTTCCGGGGAAACAGCCCGCGTATTTGCTTTTCCAACCAGACGAGAGGCATTTGCCAAATGGAAACCTTCTGATTTTTAGTCAGATACGTATAATAGTCTGTCTTTATATCCCCGTCTTCATTGACAACCTTTATGTCAAACAAGTCCACTATAAAATTCGACGCTTCCATTACGTCGGGATACAACGTAGGATAAATTGCGTCCGTAGATGTCATGTTTCCAAGGTTAAAGCCAAACGATGCAGCCAACGAGCTGAGACTTCCGCCGCTTGACAACATGTCTGTTTCCGGTGCAAGCGTTATTGTTGTCACGTAATAGCGAGGCTGTGGAAATATCCAAAGACATGACAAAATAAAAGCTATCGACAAAGCCTTTATAAAAAGCCTTTTCTTTTCTTTCAAACGCTTTAAAAGCACTCTAAGGTCTATAACATCTTTTTTTTTGTTCTCTTCCATTATATCATTCTTACCATGTATAATACATCCTTTCTCTTACTTTCAAAATTCCGCATGCCAATCGGGCTTTCATTGCCGCCGTCCCTACTTGCTATTTCAGGATGTTTGCCAATGACGCTATCACTGTGGCGATTGAAGCTACAGACGTGCCGATGGTCATCTTGTCTGCTATTGTCATTGTGCTAATCTTCTTCTGCGGCACAAATATTTCGCATCCGGGCTTGGGTTTTGCGCCGTCGCTCACTTTAGCTACGGTTCCGTTCATATAAATTATGAACGCCTGGCTCTTCTTGGCCCGGTTGCTGTAGCCTCCGGCCTGGCTTATGTAATACTTCGCCTTCTTGCCTTCGATGAAACCTACGGTGTTGGGATACATCACCTCGCCGTTGATTTTCACTGTGGCGTTGTATTGTGGAACCACAAGGCGGTCGCCCTCACGCAAAACTATATCCTCGTCGCCGCCGGGATTTGCCAAAGCCTTGTCAAGCTCGATACCAACCGAATAGGTCTCAGGAATTTCAAACTTCTTAAGCCTCTCGGCATTCGACAAGTCAAGACTGCGGCTCTGGGCTGCGGCTTCAAGCTCGAGGTTCTCCGCCTGTTCCAATGCCATCTGCTTTGCCACTTCAAGCCTCTTGCGCTCAGTATCGTTCAGACGGCGCTCAAGCCTCGCTCCTTCTACATACGCACGGTCGTTCACACCTCCAGCGTTCTTTATCAGGTCGCTAAGGCGCTGGTTTTTCTTCGACAACGTATATGTACCGCCGAACATCACCTCGCCTTCCACTATGACGTTCTGCTGTTTGTAGAAACCGGGACTCTTGCGCACGTAAACCTCGTCGAACGGCATCAGCTTGAAGCCCGGCTCGCCGTCAATGACAAACCCGTCCTTTAAGGCGAAGGTGTATGTACGCGCAATTATGGAGTCGGTTGTCAACGCCTTGGGATTAACCATGCGGCGTGCCACATCAACTTTCACCGTAGAAGCGGTCTGCTTCAGTCCGCCGGCCTGCAGCACGATGTCTTCAAGCGTTTCGTTGTCGGCATATTTGTACACACCTGGCTTAAACACTTCGCCGTGTATGGTGATGGTCTGCTGCTCCATCAACTCCTGTTTCGTGGGAATGAAGAGCACGTCGTTGTTCTGTATAGGTATGTCGGCCACGCGTCCGGCCAGTATTCCGTCAACATCCACAGGGATTACTTCCAGCGTGCGGTCAGCCTTCATGCGGTGCATCACGGCACGTGCGGTAAAGGCTTCCTCCCTAAGTCCGTCGGCATGCTCTATCAACGAGCGCACACTGTTTATGCTGCCACCTACCTGGTACATGCCCGGACGGAACACGGCGCCCTTTATTTCAACCATGTTCGAGAAGCGAGGCAGGATGGAGTCCACGCTTACAGAGTCAGCATCGGCCAACTGGAACGCTCCCATGTCAAACTCGTCTATGTTGTACACGGAGTATTCCCTTCCAGTCTTGCGCACCAAACGCACCGACTTCTTGTAAGCGTCGCCGGTAAATCCGCCGGCATATTTCAGCAATGTGGCCACGCTCTCGCTCTTCTTCATCTCGTAATACATCGGGCGTTTCACTTTTCCCGTTATGTTTACAAGACAGTCATACGCGCCTACGGTTATGACGTCGTTGTCTGCCAGGCGTATGTTTCCCGTCAGCTTGCCGTTCAGTATGTAGTCGTAGATGTCAACGGTTGTCACGAGCCTGTTGTTACGGTACACCTTTATATTGCGCAGCGTACCAATGTCGTTCGTTCCTCCGGCCATGTACAGCGCATGGAACACCGAGGCAAAAGCCGGCAGAGTGTAAGTTCCGGGATTGTTGACCTCGCCCATTACATTAATCATTATAGTACGGGTCTGCCCCACGGTAAGGCTTATCTTCGAACTACGGTAACGCGAACCCACCGTAGAACGCAGCTTGGCGTTGGCCTCTTCCACTGTAAGCCCTGATATGCTTACCGGGCCGTAGCCCTCGATTGTCACCGTACCGTCGGGCGACACAGTGTCTTCTATTGTCTTCTGCGAAGCTCCGTATATGTCGATGAACACCGCATCACCCGGTCCGAGGCGGTAGTTCTGCGGCGTGGCTATATTCATGTCAGGTTCGAACGTAAGGTACTTGTTGTTGAAAATGTCGCGTCCGAACACCCTTTTCTTGTCCGCCATCGCGCTCATAAGGCTTTCGAAGTACAGCGAATCGGGCATCATGAACGCGGCGCTTGGGATGCTCGTGCCAAGCCCTGTCTCGGCAGACGAGCCTTCAACGGCGTTGTTCACGCGCATGCGGTTGACCGACATGCCCATGCCTGAAACGTCAGTCCCGGTCATGGACGCGCTGGCTGAAGCGCCTGCATACCTTTCGCGCAAGCGCCTTATCTGGTCTATCGTCACGCCGCGCTGCACCAGCTTGGTCACTATCTGCGCCTGCGAAGTGCCTGCGGCGTTCTCTTCCATTACAAACTGTATTATCTCCGAGTCGGTCATTGACGACTGCGCCATGGCGAACAACGGCATCAAAGCCGCCAATACAAATATTGACAGAAGTTTTTTCACAACCTTTCTAAATTATGATTTATGATATTTTTTGCATGTATGTCAAAATTTCTTGCCGCTTACGATGCTTGCCGCCGTGCGCACTACAATGCTGAAGTCGAGCCAAAGCGACCTGCGTTCCAGATAGCTTATATCCATGCTCAATCTCTTGAGCATCTTCTCCATCGTGTCCGTGTAGCCGTTGTACAGGGTGGCTTCCGATGTCAGTCCCGGCTTCATCTTGTAAATAAGCTCGTAACGGGTGTCTTCCTGCATTATTTTGTCTATAAAATACTTGCGTTCCGGCCGCGGCCCGACAAACGACATGTCGCCCCTCAACACGTTCCACAGCTGCGGAAGCTCGTCAAGATGGTGCTCGCGCAGAAACCGCTCCGTGCATGTGGAGTGTTCCTTGTCGCTCTTGGCAACGAGCATCGGCTCGTCGCCACACCCGCTCATCGTCCGGAATTTATATATGGTAAAAGGCTTTCCGCCCTGGCCTATCCGCTCCTGCGAGAATATTGCAGGGCCGTTGCGCTGGGCTTTAAGCAGTATACATATCACAAGCATCAGCGGCGACAGCACCACGATGCCGACAAGGGCGAACACAAAGTCCAACAAACGTTTGACCCCATGCTGCCACATTCCCATTGCGTCAGCCACGTCAACGTCCCCGCCGACCACGCCTGCGCCCGTATGACCACATCCTGTCAATTTCACCGTAAGTATGTTCTGTTGACATTTATTATAACCCAAATTTCGCAAAATTGTTGCAAAGATAGCATATTTTATTCGAAAAAAAGCCTGCTGACAGCCTTTAAATGCCATTATGTGACTTGGTTGCACCACTTTCAGGCGGCTTTTGAGCAGCTACTGAAAAAGCCCCTGCGTAACTGCCTGGTAACCAACACGTTGCAAAAGGCCGTCTTTCAGGCTGTAAAAAGCCGTCTTTTACAGCCTGAAAGACGGCCTTTTGCAATGCGAAATGCGGCCTTTCGCATTTCCACACGGCTCATGCCCTGCGGCCGGCAGCGGTTTCACAAGGCGCGTGCGCACGGTTGACAATCGTCGGCCAGCAGCCTGTCATCATGTCACATTGCGTTTTTATGCCACCGTTTTGTCGCACATTGACCAATATTTAGTATCTTTGCAGAAGATAATCTGCACCGGTGAAACTGCAAGCAAGCTTGCTTCCAGCCCGTTTGCATTGTCTTTAGCATAGAAAACAACCATACTAACAACATCCATCATGAGCAGACTGATACGCCCTGAAGGCTACAAGCCGCTGCTGGACATGCGGCAGACCGAACAGGGGATAAAGCTGATAAAAGAGTTCTTCCAGGCCAACCTGTCGGCCGAGTTGCGGCTGCGCCGCGTCACGGCACCGCTGTTCGTGCTCCAGGGACTCGGCATAAACGACGACCTGAACGGTGTGGAACGCCCCGTGACGTTCCCCGTCAAAGACCTCGGCGACGCCAAGGCGGAGGTTGTACACTCGCTAGCGAAATGGAAAAGGCTCACCCTTGCCGACTACGCCGTAGAGCCGGGCTACGGCATATACACCGACATGAACGCCATACGGGCCGACGAAGAGCTTGACAACCTGCACTCGCTGTATGTTGACCAGTGGGACTGGGAGGCGGTAATCACCCCCGCACAGCGCACGCTCGACTGCCTCAAATCCACAGTGCGCCGCATATATTCCGCCATAAGGCGCACCGAATTCATTGTGTGCGAGCGCTACGCCGGCATCATTGAGCCGTTCCTGCCCGAAGAAATACACTTCATCCACAGTGAAGACCTGCTCGAAATGTACCCCGGAATGAGCGCAAAAGAGCGCGAAGACGCCATCTGCCGCAAGCTCGGGGCCGTGTTCATCATCGGCATAGGAGCCCCTCTGGCCGACGGCAAGCCGCACGACGGCCGCTCGCCTGACTACGACGACTGGACAACGCCGACCGACGGCGGCCACAAAGGGCTTAACGGCGACATACTGATATGGTATCCGACGCTGCAACGCGCCGTCGAACTGTCGTCCATGGGCATACGCGTAGACCGCGAGACAATGCTGCGCCAGCTCGACATGACCGGCCAGCAGGCCCGTAAGGAGCTGTACTTCCACCGCCGCCTGCTTGCAGGCGAACTGCCGCAGAGCATCGGCGGAGGCATAGGCCAGAGTCGCCTGTGCATGATTCTGCTGCACAAGGCGCACGTAGGGGAAATACAAGCCAGCGTATGGCCGCAAGACATGCTCGACGAATGCGCGCGCCTCGGCATGGCGATAATATGACAACGCGGCGCAGCCATCCACATTTAGCAACAACACCTATTTAATATTATGCAAGAATACATAGTTTCGGCCAGAAAATACAGGCCGCAGTCATTCGACAGCGTGGTAGGACAGGAAGCGCTTACAACCACACTGCGCAACGCCGTGAAAAGCGGCAAGCTGGCTCACGCCTACCTGTTCTGCGGGCCGCGCGGCGTCGGCAAGACCACCTGCGCACGCATCTTCGCCAAGGCAATCAACTGTCTCAACCCCACGGCGGACGGTGAAGCATGCAACGAATGCGAGAGTTGCCGCGCCTTCGACGAACAACGCTCGTTCAATATCTTCGAACTTGACGCGGCGAGCAACAACTCCGTCGAGAACATCAAAGCCCTGATGGAACAGACGCGGATACCGCCGCAGGTCGGCAAATACAAGGTATTCATCATCGACGAGGTGCACATGCTGTCAACGGCGGCGTTCAACGCATTCCTGAAAACCCTTGAGGAACCGCCCGCCCACGTAGTGTTCATACTCGCAACGACAGAGAAGCACAAAATACTTCCTACCATCCTGTCGCGCTGCCAAATATATGACTTCGAACGGATGACCGTGCCCGGCATAGTGAACCAGCTGAAGAAGGTGGCCGCAGGGGAAGGCGTCAAGTATGAGGATGCGGCTCTTGAAGTGATTGCGGAGAAGGCCGACGGCGGCATGAGGGATGCTCTCTCCATATTCGACCAGGCCGCCAGCTTCTGCCAGGGCGACATAACATACGCCAAAGTCATTGAAGACCTCAACGTACTCGACGCCGACAACTACTTCAACATCATCGACCTGTGCCTTCAGAACAAGACGGCGGAGCTTATGGCGCTGCTCGACAGCATCATAAGAAAAGGCTTCGACGGCGCCAACCTGATATCAGGCTTGGCGGCACACACGCGCAACGTGCTCATGGCACGCGACGAACAGACGCTCCCACTGCTGCATGCAGGCGAACGTCAGACGGCGCGTTACCGCGAACAGGCACAGCGGTGCACGCCCAAGTTCCTGTACAGCGCGCTGAAGATAATGAACGACTGCGACATAAACTACCGCCAAAGCGGCAACAAGCGGCTTTTAGTGGAGCTTACGTTGATAGAAATGTCGCAGCTGACGCAGCCCGATGATGACGGTGCAAGCTCGGGGCGTGGCCCTAAAAGACTGAAATCCCTGTTCAAAAGACTTACGGGTGCGAAGCCGCAAGAGGCTAAGCAGGTGGCCGAGGAAGCGCGCCCGACAACCGCTGCGGCCGTAAGCGGAAGCGCGGAAAGCCGCAAGACCGAATCACAAACACAGCCTACGGCGCACCAGGAGCAGACCGCCGGGCAGCAGCAGGCAGCCCCGGCAAATCCTCTTCGCGGCCTGAAACTGTCGCGGATAGGCAAGACTTTCGAAAACCTTAGACGCGGAGCGGAGGAGCGCAAGCCTGTAGAAGAGGTGCAGGAAGTGGTACACGATGACGGCGGACGCAACACCTTCACCGAAGAACAGTTGCTTACACAATGGACGGCCATGTGCAACCGCATGCCGCAGAGCATGACCGGAATAGCCGCCAGGATGAAAAACATGGAGCCGAAAATAACGTCTTTCCCTGACATTGAAGTCGTTGTTGACAACAAGATACTGCTCGACGACATGCAGAAGATAAGGGGACGCATACGGAACACTCTCGCACTGGCGCTGAAAAACAGCGCGATAAGCCTCAACCTGCGGTTGGCGAAACCGGAAGAAATCAAGCGCATCCCGACCAACCGCGAACGTTTTGACGAACTGAAGAACGAAAACAAGGCATTTGCGAGGCTCAGCCAGATGCTGGGACTTGAACTTGAGTAGCTGTTTAGTCAACAAGTAGACGAGTGACGAGCAGACAAGGACGTTTCCGTAGTCAACAAGCAGACAAGTGACGAGCAGACAAGGATATATGTTTTGCCATCAACAAACCCGGCAAATCCCCTTGTCTGCTCGTCACTTGTCTACTTGTTGACTTAAAAAATCAGAACCTTTTAAGCCGAAGGGTGGCATAATCGGAACGCAGAACGAGGTTGTCGCCGTCGGCAACTACAACCTCAAATTCCGTGGTGGTAGCATTCATGCCGAACGGCAGCAGCTGTTCCACTGTGGCATCCTCGTGCGCATCGCTCGTGGCGGCACGCCGCTTGAAGTCGCGCATCACCACTTTCTTGTGGCCGTCCTTGTACTCCATACGGGCTACAAACGAGCCGTAATCGTTGGGGCCGTCCTTTTCAGACACTTCAACTACCATCCGTGTTATTCCGAAATACAGCCTTTCACACGGATGATGTTCCCCGTCGGCTTCAGTCACAAAGCTTTCAAGCCGCCAGAAGCCCTCTATATCCTCGTCGATTGGGTCTTTCCATTCGCACGAACTGCACATTGCGCAGGCCAGCAAGGCCGCAAACGCCATCTTAATCACTTTGCCCATAATATTCCGCTTTTCCTTATTGTCAACATTCCTCCTACGCTGCTGCCGAGATAGTCGCCGTCGTCGATGCCGCAGGACGCCTCAAACTGCCATCCCTTAAGCCGCTCCGGCGTGTATGTCAGTTCAAACAACATGCTGTTCTGATGCCTCGTCTCGTCCAACGGCACGCGGTAAGTACCCCAGTGACGCGTGAACGACAGGAGCACGCGGTAGGCCAGTTCGCCAGTCGGGTCGCCGCTGATGCCTACGTGGTGAGCCTTCAACCTGTTGCTGTGGAACACCAGGCTGCCGTCGCTGTTGTACACAGGGCCGTAGACAAATGGGTGCCCTATGTTCTGCCCCCAGTGCGTCCAAGGGTACGTTCCGTGGTTGTAATAATTGTCGCAGCCGCTCATCTGCAAGTCGGTGAACGACCCGGCTACGCCGTCGTAGAGCACAGGGCCGGTCTGGTCAGTGGTGCAAAGCCCTTCCCAAAGCACCTTAGTAGCCACAGGGTTCTTGGGAAGCGTAACCTCAACGCCTATGTGTCCGTCCTTCCACCGCCCGTACTGCCACGTCAGCTGCGAGTGGTCGTCGAAGAAATGCTCATAATACAGGCGCGCTTTCCAAGTCTTCGCCTCATAGTTAAGTGCGAAGTTCCAGCTTCCAGTGTGGTTTCCGTCAATGTTTTCCACAGTGCCTTCCTGTTTGGGGATTAGCGCCTTGAAAAAGTCTTTTATGCCGCTGGGCATGTCAGCCACAAGCGAAAACGAGCCGTCGGGCTGCATCTTCCACAGGCTTCCGCCAAACTGCGCCGTCTCAAGCATGCCTATTTCCATCGTCAGAGGAAACTTCTCGGCATTGCCCACACGGAACATCATAGACTTTGTATGGTATATTACGTTCTTTGAAAACTGCTTGTCTGCCGCCACAAAGTCCTCGCGCCAGCGTCCGTCAGTCAGTAATCCGTAACCGATGTGTCCCTTCACGCCGAGCCAGCCCTTGGTAAAAGGCACGTTCCAATAGTCTTTCACTGCGAGCCTTACCTGCGGTATGGGGCGTGCGTTCGGGCCTTCAACCATCGCGCCGCTTGACAGCCGCATGTCCTTGTCCAAAGGGAAAGAGCCTCGCTCCTTGCTGCCCACACTCAAAGTCAGCACCTTCCACGACAAGTCGGCATACGCCTGCTGCACCACGAACGGAGCCGACTGGTCAACAGTGCCGGCCAAGTCAAGCCCGGCCTGCAAGCTCCAGCCGCGGCCGAAGCGTGTGTCATACTGAACTCCGGCGCGCAGGTATCCGCTGTTGGGGCGCTCGGAAGACAGGCCGTAGCGGTTGGCCGTAAACCATAGCGGCGCATACTTGCCCGACGAGGCATTGGCCGACAGCTCCACTTCATAGCGGAGCGAGTCTTCCCGCGCCGCCGCATGGAGAAAGCACAGAGGCAGAACGGCGGCCATGAAAATCCTGATTACCTTCATTTTACGCATTGAATAAAAAACGGCCGACGGCAAACGCCGCCGACACTTACGTCTATATTTAACGCGGCAAAAGTACAACAAAAATCCCGTCCGTTAAAATTATAGCGGCAAAAAGTAACCGGGCATGACGCGAAAGGACGTCTTTTGCATTGCGAAAAGCCATGTTTTGCCTTATGAAAGGCCACCTTTTACAATGCAAAAGACGGCCTTTTACAACACATTGAGTATCAACGGATTACAAGACCGGCTGCAATTTGGCCAAACAATCAGTAAATGATGTACAACCATCAGTAATCAATATACACACGCAATGGCGCAAACAGCCTATCTTTGCAACCGTTAAAACAAGAAAGGAAAAATATGAAAAGGATGATTTTTACACTCGCGGCCACGCTCATGGCCGCCATTACGCTAAGTGCGAGGACTCTGATTGTGTATTACAGCTTCACCAACAACACGCACACCATAGTGACCGACCTGCGCACACAGCTGCCAAACGCCGACGTGGCAAGGATTGAACCGGTCGAGGAAGGCATAGACTACGCCGCCAACGGCTACGCCATAGGCAGCGCGCTGATAGCCGCCATAAGGGAGACCCCTGACGACGCGGCGTCGTATCCGGAAATAAAGCCGGTAACGGTAAACCTTGACGACTATGACGACATCATCGTGGCGGCGCCCCTGTGGTGGAGCCAGATGGCCGCACCGATGCAGACATACCTGTTCCACAACGGCGCGCGGATGGCAGGCAAGCGCATAGGACTCATAGTGTCGAGCGCAAGCAGCGGCATCAGCGGCGTGGAGGCCGACGCGCACAGGCTGATACCCAGCGGCAACTTCGTAAGCCCGAGCCTATGGATACGCTCGTCGCAGACTTCAAACTGCCACGAAATGACAGCCGGATGGCTTGAAGAGACGGGGCGGAACACAAGCAGCGGAATAACCGGCGCAAGCGTTGGAGACTCCCCCAAGGTGAGATACGCCGACGGAATGCTGACCGTCAGCGGACAGTTTGACACGCTACGGCTGTACGACTTGTCGGGACGGCTCGTGCTGACGGCATTGACAGGCGAGACGAACGTGAGCCAGCTGCCGCGCGGCATATACACCGTGAAGCTGAAAAACGGGCAGGAAGAGACGGCCGGAAAAATCATAATAAGATGACACAAGCCGTGCCATCCGCCACGGCAGCAAGCTCAACGCGGCACAGGCGGACAACCGACAAACCGTAAAATGTATTGGCAAAACCGTAATGCGTGTATCGCCCGTGGCGCGCGTAATGCGTAACTTTGCAGCATGAACAAAACATTTGAAAGCATGACAAACAACACTGACAACGGCAGGCCTTACATAGTCTGCCACATGATGTCGTCCGTTGACGGGCGCATAGACTGCGACATGACCGAAAACCTTGGCGACACTGACGCTTACTATGAAGCGCTGGACGAATTAGGATGCGACGCCAACCTGTCAGGCCGCGTAACAATGCAGATGCACACGGCGCTGCCGGGCACGTTCAAGGCTGACGACACCACACCGATAGGCCGCGAGGCATGGCACAAGGCGGCGCACACGGGACGGTACGAGATAGGCATCGACACGCACGGAACGCTGCTCTGGCCCGACAACGCGGCTGAAAACAACCTGCTGGTAATAACCGGCGAGGCTTGTCCGCGCCAGTATCACGACCGCCTTACGGCACAGGGCATATCGTGGCTTGCCTGTGGCGGCAACGGCATCGACCTCGGACGCGCAGTGAAAATACTGCATGACGAATTTGAAGTAAACCGCCTCGCCATTGTCGGCGGCGGCCACATCAACGCCGCTTTCCTGACAGCCGGACTGCTGGACGAGGTAAGCCTAATCATAGGCGGCGGCATAGACGGGCGCAAGGGCATGACAGCCGTGTTCGACGGAATAGAGGACATGGACTACCCCACCACCCTGCTGCAGCTTGAAGACGTGCGCCGCATTGGCACGAACTCTGTGTGGATAAGGTATAAAAAGTGAAAAGTGAATAACAGATACTGCGCACTGCCGCTTTCTGTCAATTCACCCGGCAAACCGACGGGAGTCAATTGAAAACAGGAAATAAGGCTCACATCCTTCGGAAGGACTGGAGCGTATTTTCAACATACGGTCTTTCGCTTTACAAAAGGCCATGAATTGCAAGCCAAAAGGCCGTCTTTTACACGCTAAAAGACGGCCTTTTGCAAACCCTCTGGTTATCAACGGGTTGCAGTATTGTTTTCCATAACGTTCCATTCGGTATTATTCCACACATCAAACACGCCCGGTCATGCCGGTACTCAGCGAGCGGCCACTTGGCCGACGCCGGCATTCCGTCAGATAAAATATAGTGAATATATGTTTAATAAATACAAATCCGCTGTATTGCTGTCACATCCGAGCGTGCTGAAACGTATATTTGTCATACCGCAAAAACAAATTTCAGTTATGGAAAAAAGCATTTGTAAAATCATGGCCGTAGTGCTAATCGCACTATGTCCGGGCGCAATTCAGGCCGGGAATGACGGTTTCGGAAAGTTCAAAGGCGTGTGGGCAAGCGCCAAGCAAGAGGCCGTCATAACCGACTCGGTGATGATGTATTTCGCAAAAGACACCGTTACAGGCAACGGGTCGGCTGCGCTGTGCGTGCCGTCGCGCAACATAAGCATGCTGACAACGTTCACGGCGGACACCATCCTGACGGAAAAAGCGCCGCAATACCAGCTTGCACTGGCCGACGACGGCACGCTAAGCATTAACGGCGAGCGGCTGATGAAGGTGGAGGACATCGACATCACGCAGCCATACGACATGCCATACGCCACCGACAAGTGGCAGATAGGCCGCTGTTTGCAGGAGTGGCAGCTCGGAACAGTGGTAGAAACAAGCGGCAACGACATCGTTGTGATGGTCGGGACAAACCGCAACTCGTTCATGTACGGCATCACCGGCGGCATGGTTTACCTGCGCGCGGCGGCTCTGCTGCATTGCAACGAAGGCTCGCTGTTCATCCAGAACATCCGCATGATGAAGAACCCGAACACTAAGGAGCGTTCAAACATCTTTTTCTACGACAGCCACGAGTTCCTGACACACCTGCCACAGATAGACAAGTCGAAGTTCAAGCCGGAGCAATGCGTCTTCGCAGGCGACGGGTTCATATACTGGTCGTACCAGAGCCACACGCCCGACGAGATAAAACTTAACGGCTGCGGCGAGACGTACACATACAAACGCACGCAAAAAGGCACGCCCGGCTTGATTGAATGGATAAAGTATGAACCGCAGAAATAAATTAACAGAGTAGAACGAAGAGTGAAGAATTAAAGTGTTTTTGATGTTGATGTCACTCTAATTCTTCACCCTTCGTTCTACTCTGTTCGCTCAATACATTTCCTTTCCGCCGAAGAACACGCGCATAACTATGGGCGACGTGTAGGCATAAGGAATGTAATCGACCGACGGTATTGGCTCGGTAATGAAGAAGTTTGCCACCTTGCCCGGAGCTATTGAGCCGTAGTCGCCGCTCAGCCCCATTGCATACGCGGCGTTGATTGAGGCCGCGTTGATAGCTTCGGCTGGCAAAAGACGCATCTTGATACAGGCCAACGACACGACAAACTTCATATCGCCGGAGGGTGTAGAGCCGGGGTTGTAGTCGCTGGCGACAGCTACTCCCAGTCCGGCGTCAATCATCTTGCGCGCCGGAGCGTATGGCATGTTCAGGAAAAACGACGTGCCCGGCAGCACGGTGGGCATCGTTCCGCTGTTCTTCAATATGTCAAACTCCGTCTCGGGCATGTTCTCCAAATGGTCAACCGACAGCGCGCCGTGCTTCACCGCGACGGGAAGTCCGCCCGTGGCGGCCAGCTCGTCAACATGGATTTTCGGCTTCAGCCCCCACTTGGCGGCGGCTTCGAGTATGCGGTCGGTGTCCTCCGGCGTAAAGAAACCTTCGTCGCAGAACACGTCTACATAGTCGGCCAAATGCTCGCGGCCCACCTCTGGCAACATTTCTGAGATTATAAGGTTCACATATTCGTCGTGACCGTACTGCCGTCCGACGGCGTGCGCACCGAGGAATGTAGACACAACGCGCATCGGCACGCTCTCTTTTATGCGGCGGATAACGCGGAGCATCTTTATCTCGTCTGCCGTATTGAGTCCGTAGCCGCTCTTGATTTCGACGCAGCCGGTACCCTTACGCATTATTTCCCATGCCCGGCACATGGCCTGCTGGTAGAGTTCCTCCTCCGAAAGGGTGTGGAGCAAGTCGGCGGAATTGAGTATGCCGCCGCCACGACGGGCTATTTCGGCATAGCTCAAACCCATTATCTTGTCAACAAACTCGCCCTCGCGGCTGCCTGCATAGACAATGTGCGTGTGGGGGTCGCACCACGACGGCAGCACCGTTCCGCCCTGCGCGTCGATTGTCTCGTTGGCAACAATGCCGCAGGAAGACATGTCCTGCATACTGCCGAACGCCGAAAACCTGCCGTCTTCAACAAGAAGCCACGCGTCGTCAAGCGTTCCGAGACTCTTCATCTCAGCTCCCTGCAGGCGCGGTTTGCCGTCGCCGGAAATACCGGCAAGGGTCTTTATGTTAGTTACAAGCAGGCGCATTGTTCTCAAGGAAGTCTATTGAATGCTTTATGTAGGGATACATCACTTCGTCGTTGACGATGAACGGCACCACCTCGCGGTAAGCTTTGAACACACGCTGGATGGCCGGCGACGACTTCAACGGGCGGCGGAACTCCAATGCCTGGGCGGCATTGAACAGCTCGATTGCGAGCACACGCTGCGTGTTGAGCACCACCTTATATAATTTAATGGCGGCATTGGCACCCATGCTCACATGGTCTTCCTGTCCTTGGCTTGACGGAATGCTGTCAACCGACGACGGAGTGCAGAGGCTCTTGTTGAGACTTACAACGGAAGCCGCCGTGTATTGCGTTATCATGAAGCCGCTGTTGACGCCCGGATTGGCAACAAGGAAGCTGGGAAGACCGCGCGTTCCCGACACAAGTTTGTATATCCTGCGCTCCGAAATGTTTGCAAGCTCGCTGACGGCAATAGCGAGGAAGTCCATCGGCAGCGCTATCGGCTCGCCGTGGAAGTTGCCAGCCGATATTACAAGGTCGTCATCGGGGCATACGGTTGGGTTGTCTGTGGCCGAATTTATTTCCGTATCTATAACCGAGCTGACGTATGCCAGCGTGTCCTTCATCGTTCCATGCACCTGTGGAATGCAACGGAAAGAGTACGGGTCTTGCACGTATGACTTCGGTTTCTCAACAATCTCGCTGCCTTCAAGCAGTTCCCGCATACGGCGCGCAGTCTCGATTTGTCCCTTGTGGGGGCGAACCTGATGCACGGCGTCGGTAAACGGCTCTACAAGTCCGCAGTAAGCGTCAAGCGACATGGCTGCGATGATGTCGGCCCAGTCGCTCAACCGCTGGCTGTTCAGTATCGCCCAAACGGCAAATGCGCTCATGTTCTGTGTTCCGTTGAGCAGGGCAAGGCCTTCCTTGGATGCCAGCTGGATTGGTTTCCAGCCATTCTTCCTAAGCACTTCGGCGCCGCTTACAACCTTGCCTTTATATTCCGCCTCGCCCAATCCGACAAGGGGCAGGCACAAATGAGCCAGCGGAACGAGGTCGCCCGACGCCCCGAGGGAGCCTTGCATATAGACAACCGGATAAACATCGTTGTTGAAGAAGTCAACAAGACGCTCCACTGTATCAAGCTTGCAGCCTGAATATCCATAGCTTAATGACTGTATTTTCAGCAACAGCATAATCTTGACAATCTCATTCGGCACACGGTCGCCGGTGCCGCAAGCGTGCGACATCATCAGGTTTATCTGCAACTGGGCAAGGTGGTCCTTGCCGATGGACACATTGCAAAGCGAGCCGAATCCTGTAGTTACGCCGTAAATAGGAGTCTTTGTCTTTGCTATTTTCTTGTCAAGATACTCGCGGCAGCGCACGATACGCTGCTTCGCGTCCTCGCTAAGCTCAATTTTGTAATCGTTCTTGATTATTTCTCCGATGCGCTCGATTGTCAGATGCTCGGCTGAAATTTGGTGAATATTCATTCTTTTATTGTCTTTTAGAAGTTAAAGTAGTTAAAGAAGTTATCGTTCGCTACGCTCACTAAGAAGTTAAAGCCATTACTCTTGCCGGTTTTTCCTCCGTCTGTAAAGCATTTGGCTTTAACTTCTATAACTTCTATTCATTCTATAAATTCTCCAAGATGGAGTCATCTACCATGTTAGGCATTGTCACTTTAAGCCCAGGAGTGCGCTCCATCTCACGCACGATGCTGTGCATCGAGCCTTCGTTGCGTGCCCAGCTGCGGCGTGCTATGCCGTTGTTAACGTCCCAGAAAAGCATCTCTCGGATGTGGCGCGCACTGTCTTCGCCGCCGTCTATCACCATTCCGAAGCCGCCGTTGATGACCTCTCCCCAGCCGACTCCGCCTCCATTATGTAGCGAAACCCATGTTGCGCCGCGGAAAGAGTCGCCTATCACGTTCTGCACTGCCATGTCGGCGCAGAACTGCGAACCGTCATATATGTTGCTTGTCTCGCGGAACGGAGAGTCGGTTCCTGACACATCGTGGTGGTCGCGGCCAAGAACAACGGGACGACTTATTTCCCCACGCTTGATGGCTTCATTGAAAGCGAGGGCTATCTTGGTGCGTCCCTCGGCGTCGGCGTACAGTATTCGTGCCTGCGAACCTACCACAAGGTGGTTTCGTCCGGCCTCTTTTATCCAGTGGATGTTGTCGTCCATCTGCCCTATTATTTCGTCGGGCGCGGTCTTCTTGATTTCCTCCAACACCTCGGCAGCTATGCGGTCGGTCGCTTCGAGGTCCTTCGGGTCGCCCGAAGTGCACACCCAACGGAACGGGCCGAAGCCGTAGTCGAAGAACATCGGACCCATGATGTCCTGCACGTATGACGGATAACGGAACTTACCGTCGGCTCCCATGATGTCCGCCCCGGCGCGTTCAGACTGGAGAAGGAAGGCGTTGCCGTAGTCGAAGAAGTACATCCCGCGCTCCGTCAGCTTGTTGATTGCGGCCACCTGGCGGCGCAATGAAGCCTGCACACGCTTGCGGAACTCGTCCGGGTCGTCGGCCATCATCTTCTTAGACTCCTCCAACGTCATGCCGACAGGATAGTAACCACCGGCCCATGGGTTGTGAAGCGAAGTCTGGTCGCTGCCCAAATCCACCTTGATATCTTCCTCGGCAAGGCGCTCCCACAGGTCAACCACGTTGCCGACGTAAGCCATCGACACTGTCTTACGCTCCTCAACGGCCTTGCGTACTGACGGAATCAGCTCGTCAAGACTGGTATGCAGCTCGTCAACCCATCCCTGGTCGTAACGCTTCTGCGCTGCAAGCGGATTGATTTCGGCCACTACGCTGACAACGCCAGCAATGTTTCCGGCCTTCGGCTGTGCGCCCGACATGCCGCCAAGACCCGACGACACGAACAGCATTCCGTGTATATCCTTGCGTCCGGGCTGCTTTTTCAGCTGCATGCGGGCGGCGTTCATCACGGTGATTGTAGTTCCGTGGACTATTCCCTGCGGCCCGATGTACATGTAAGAGCCGGCCGTCATCTGGCCGTATTGGCTCACTCCGAGGGCGTTCATGCGCTCCCAGTCGTCGGGCTTGGAGTAATTCGGAATTACCATACCGTTGGTTACGACAACCCTCGGAGCGTTCTTGTGCGACGGGAAGAGGCCGAGCGGATGGCCGGAATACATCACGAGGGTCTGCTCGTCGGTCATTTCGCTGAGGTATTTCATCGTCAGGCGGTACTGCGCCCAGTTCTGGAAGATGGCTCCGTTGCCGCCGTATATGATGAGTTCGTGCGGATGTTGCGCAACGGCAGGGTTCAGGTTGTTCTGTATCATCAGCATGATGGCCGCCGCCTGGAGCGACTTGTGCGGATATTCGTCAATCGGACGGGCGTACATTTCGTATCTCGGACGGAAGCGGTACATGTAAATGCGGCCGTACTTCTCAAGCTCTTCGGCAAACTCCGGTGCCAGCGTGGCGTGGAACTTCTTTGGGAAATACCTCAAAGCGTTGCGCAACGCCAGTTTCTTCTCTTCCTTTGTAAGTATGTCCTTGCGTCTTGGCGCATGGTTGATGGCGGTGTCGTATGGCATCGGCTCGGGCAACACGTCGGGTATTCCGGCGCGTATGTCTAATGCAAATTCTTCTTTTGTCATAGCATTTTATGTTTTGTAGTTATAAGAGTTAAAGTAGTTTTTCGCTTCGCTCAAGTAAACTCCCGCTCACTTCGTTCGCCAAGCAGTTAAAGCCATTACCCTTGTGGGATGCCGTATTGTCATCACCTGCAAAGGTATTGGCTTTAACTACTCTGACTACTTAACCACGTCAACCACTTATTATGAATTATTTATTAACTTTTCAACAATTTCCATGATTTCACGTTCGGCCTTGTCAGCCTCCGCCATCAGGTTGTTCGCCTCATTGACGAGGGCTTCAGCCTGTGCCTTGTCTTTCAATGAAGAGGCATTTATCTTTACGTTCAGCCCGGCACCGAGCACAGCCGCGCGTGCGGCAAGTGCGCCTACGCCTGCGTCTGACACGCTGTTGGGGTTGCCTGTCTCGGCCATCGCCTTGCAGATTTCAAACGCCTTGAACGACGTCTTCATTGTTTCCAGCGGCACTTGTGCGGCAAACAGCGTGGCGCTTTGTATCGCCTCCGAGCGCAAACGCTTGTCTTCGTCAGTTCCTTTAGGCATACCGAAGGCTGCCATTATGCGGTTAAACGCCTCAGTGTCCTCGTCGACGAGCATCAGCAGTTCCTCTTCAAGCTCCACGCCCTTGTCAGCCCAGCGGCTGAACTCTTCCCAGCGGTCGTCCCATCCGGGTTTGTGGGCGGAAAGATTGGCCACCATCGTGCCGAGCGCGGCACCAAGGGCGCCCATGTATGCAGCCACCGAACCGCCGCCGGGAGCCGGCGACTCGCGCAGCGTCTCGTCGGCAAAACCCTTCACGGTGAGCGCCGTCAGCTTGTCCTGTGCGGCGTTTCCGGCATCGAGCATATACTCGATTACCTTCTCTTCGGGCACGAAAGGACGCAGGTCGTCAAGCCCCATCGACTTTATCGCGATGTTCAGTATGTCCTCCTTCGGCAGTCCTGTAGAGCGGCACTGCTTGCGCAGGAAATGCTTTCCGGCGTCTATCAGGGCGCGTTCGGGCACAAGACCAACTATTTCCGTGCCTGTAACGCGCAGGCCGCGGGCCTGTGCCGCGCGGCTTACCTCGTCGAAAGCAACGTGCAGCGGCGTGGCGTTGATGTCGGTGATGTTCATAGATACCTGGGCGATGCCGTATTCCTTGATGAACCACCCGATGGCTTTCGTACCCTTGAGCGTGCCCGGACGCATCACGGGACGACCGTTCTCGTCGCGCTTGATTTCGCCCGTTATGGGGTTACCGATGCGCTCAGGGCGGCCTTTTTCGCGCACGTCGAAGGCTATGGCGTTAGCCCTTCGCGTGGACGTTGTATTGAGATTGAAGTTTACGGCGATAAGGAAATCGCGCGCGCCCACAGCCGTGCAGCCGGTGCGCGCCACGCCCTCGTCAAACGGGCGTGCGCCGAAGTCGGGCTGCTCTGCGGCGTTGGCCATCCTTTCGGGCAACGCTTCGTATTCGCCCTTGCGGCAAACGGCCAGGTTGCGCCTTTCCGGCTTCAGCGCGGCGGCCTCGTAGCAGTAGCACGGTATGCCTGTTTCCGCGGCGATGCGCTCCGCCAGTTTGCGCGCCAAAGCGGCACACTCTTCAAGCGTTATGCCGCTTACCGGCACGAGCGGCAGCACGTCTGTCGCGCCCATACGCGGATGCGCGCCGTGATGGCGGCGCATGTCGATTACCTCGCCGGCTTTCTTCACCGCCTTGAAAGCCGCCTCGACAACTGCCTCGGGACTGCCCACGAAGGTTACGACGGTGCGGTTTGTGGCCTCGCCCGGGTCAACGTCAAGCAGCTTTACGCCGCCCGACTGTTCTATAACGTCTGTGATTTGCTTGATTACAGCCTTGTCGCGTCCCTCGCTGAAGTTGGGCACGCACTCAACAATCTGCCTTGTCTTTACCATAGCATCAAATCTTATAACAGTTAACTTAATTTTTAAACAAAGTGCGCCGGCGTGGCATACGCCAGACAAACGACTGTCCGCGCCGTCTCCTACAATCTGCAAAGATAGCGCATTTACACAAAAGCAACAAGAAAAAGGAAGATTTTTTCAAATGCCAATATATACATAATGAAAGCACGGAGCACCGTTTTACAGCGAAGATGTGCCACACGGTGCCCCAACAGGGCCGACGAAACGCGCCGGAACCACCAAAAAGTAATCTCACGGCACAACCTGCACGTCCACGGAAAACAATGCCGGAACGGTGGCAAAATGAAACCATAGCCTCACCCAAAACAGCCAAACTGTCACACCGGAAATGTACGGCGCAACCGGCAAAGCAGAAAAACAGGAAACCTGGCGGCGGCAAAACAGACGGCAGGATGCGCCCGAACGGGTATAGCACAACTGCCAAAAACAACGTTACCGGCCGCCAAAAAGACATTAAAAAGCCGCTTTCATGACGCTGAAAGACCGCATATAGCGATGCGATAGGCCATCTTTTACTTTCCAAAAGGCCACCTTTTACAAGACTGCAAGCCGCACTCCGTTGCACAAAACGGCACAAGGCGCGTGCAAACAGCTGGTATTCAGCAGTTTGCCCGTGCACACTCCACACGGCGTTATTTGCGCCCAAACATCCTGATTTTTCAAATAACGCCGTATGAAAGCGTCAAGGGAAATCAATGTGTAATCAAAAGCCGCGGTCCGGTTGACAAGTATGTATAATTAATTTAGTGTTAATCCGGCATAAGATTAATGCCTCATAAACATCAAACTTATAGGTAGGGACATAATGAATTATGTCCGAACGTTCTGAAAGAACGTATCTGATTGGCATTACTTACTTTATACGCCTCTCCGCGGCGTTCGGACATAATGAACCAAAGGTCAGCGAAAGTTAATTATGTCCCTACTTAAAGGGTGTACGCTTGTACCAAGCTCTCTCTAATTTAATAACCCACAGTTCTATTACAACCATCCAACAAAGCATTTGGCTTTAACTTCTAACGGAGCGAAGCGGAGTGACAACTTCTTTAACTCCTTTAACTTCCCCATAAAAATATTTTGCATTGCGCTCGGTTTGCATTATCTTTGCAACCAAAAACAACCACGAGACATGAACCGGCAATATACATTCTCGAAATTCGTAAGCCGCAGGAAATACCTTATCGTATCCGTTCTCGGAATAATACTAATCGGTTTCGTAGGCGAAAACAGCATCATGAAGCACGTGCAGAACCGCATGCTCGTGCGCGAGATGAAGGCCGAAATAGAAGCCTACAACACCCAATACGAGAAAGACGAGCATACGCTCAAGGAGCTGCAGCGCAACCCCAAGGCTATAAGAAAAATCGCACGGGAACAATATTTCATGAAAGCCGACGACGAAGACATCTTCGTTTTAAGCGACGACTATAAACAACAAGGAGGTGAAAATGAAACAACTGAGTAAGGCACAGGCACTGACAATGCTCATCGGAGCGTTCCTCATGGTAGTAGGCGCAGGCCTTTACGTGTTCAGGACACAGGCCGTTGCGGCATGGCTGTTCGCCGCAGGCTCCGTGGCTTTTGCCGCAATGCAGCTTAAACAGACATACGACGGGCGCAACATTACCGTCAGGCGACTGCGCAAAATAATGTCAGTAGGCGACGCCTTGTTCATACTCTCCGCCGCGCTGATGCTCGAAAACACCTACAACACGCTGCTGCCGCTATTCGTAAAGTACATACCCAACGGCTATTACCACTACCTTACTTATATACATAACAACTGGGTAGTGCTGCTCCTCGTTGCCGCCATACTCGAAATATACACCACCCACCGCATATCCAGCGAGCTGAAGAAAGAAGGACAAGCCCCAACAAACCAAGCATAAAGCGGCTAAAAAAACTATAAAAGACGGCACATTTGTTTTAAATTGCATAAAAAATTTTCCATACATCGGTAATAGATTGTACTTTTGTGCCTGCATTTGAATACTCGTTTATGATAAGAACACTTTACGCACTGCTATCAGTCATGGCTTTTGCGTCATGCGCAAGCACATACAACATAGAAGGCTCGTCAAACGTCCCCACGCTCGACGGCAGGATGCTGTACCTGAAAGCATACGACGGCACAGACCTGAAGGACATCGACTCGTGCGACATCGTACACGGACAGTTCCACTTCACGGGCACGCTCGACTCCACACGGCTTGCCACATTGTTCATGGACGACGAGGGACTGATGCCGGTAGTGCTCGAGAAAGGCGAGATATCAATCAAAATAGACAATACACAACAGAAGGTAAGCGGCACCCCCCTGAACGAAAAACTGTTCGTTTTCATAGAGAAATACAAGCAGCTTGAGAACGAGGTGAACGAACTCGGCCACCTGCAAAGCCAGGCGATAATGGACGGGAAAGACCTTAACGAGGTGAACATGCAGCTGGCCGAGAAGGCAAGTAAAATAGCAGAGCGCGAAGACAAGCTGGTAACGTCGTTCATAGTCGAGAACTTCGACAACGTGCTCGGTCCCGGAGTGTTCTTCATGATGACGGCAAACCACCGCTACCCGGAGCTGTCACCATGGATTGAAGACATCATGAGCAAGGCCACAGACAAGTTCAAGAACGACCCATACGTAAGCGACTACTACCGCAAGGCACAGCAGAACCAGGCCATAATGAACGGTACGGCCATTCCGGGCGACATCAACACACAGCCGGAAGACGTGCCGACACCCAACGAACTGGCCGCACCCGGCGTTACGGGCAGCGACTCGATTGCCGCAACTACGGGCGAATGACACCTTGGCCGCACACCGCAGGCATACACATTTATTATGACAATACTGATAAAAGACGCTACAATAGTAAACGAAGGAAAAGCGTTCAAAGGTTCAATCGTAATCGAGAACGATTGCATCACCGACATATCCGAAGGCATTGCACCCCGTGGCACATTCGACGAGACCGTCGATGCCACGGGGTGTTTCGTCCTTCCGGGCGTAATCGACGACCACGTACACTTCCGCGAGCCGGGACTCACAGCCAAAGCCGACATCAAAAGCGAGAGCCGCGCTGCCGCATTCGGCGGCGTCACTACATACTTTGACATGCCGAACACCGTTCCGCAGACAACAACGCTCGTCGCGCTCGAGGTGAAACGCGCCATAGCGGCACGCGACAGCCACGTGAACTACTCCTTTTTCTTCGGCGCCACCAACACCAACGCCGACCTTTTCAGCCGTCTCGACATACACCGCATACCCGGAATAAAGCTCTTCATGGGTTCATCAACAGGCAACATGCTTGTTGACAAGGAAGCCGCGCTCGACCAGATATTCGCCACCGCGCCCGTTCCCGTTATGGCACACTGCGAAGACACGGGGCTAATCAACGCAAACATGGCGAAAGCCAAGGCACTGTACGGTGACGACCCGGACGTCATACACCATCCCGAAATACGCAGCGAGGAGGCTTGCTACAAGTCGACCGAACTGGCTGTAAGGCTCGCCAAGAAGCATAATGCGCGGCTGCATGTGGCACATGTAACGACGGCCCGTGAACTTTCGCTCTTTGAACCGTGGACTGACACCATGCCCGACATCACCGCCGAGGCCGTCATAGCCCACCTGATGTTCTCCGACGAGGACTATCCTAAGCTCGGAACGCTTATCAAATGCAACCCCGCAATAAAGACTTCGGCCGACCGTGAGGCACTACGCAAGGCGCTGACTGACGGCCGGATAGCCGTTGTCGGGACCGACCACGCGCCCCACCAGACGGCCGACAAGCAGGGCGGATGCGCCAAGGCGGCGTCAGGAATGCCGATGTTGCAGTTCTCGCTCGTGGCAATGCTCGGGCTTGTTGACAGCGGCGTGCTGCCAATCGAGCGCGTGGCTGAGCTTATGTGCCACCGTCCGGCCATGCTGTTCGACGTCCGCCGGCGCGGTTTCATACGCAAAGGCTACAAGGCCGACCTTGCTATTGTGCGGCCTGACAGCCCTTGGACGGTGACGGAAGACTGCATACAGAGCAAATGCGGATGGAGTCCGATGACGGGACACACGTTCAACTGGCGTGTGGAACACACCTTCTGCAACGGCATCCACATACTTGACAATGGACGTTTCGACACTTCGTGCCGAGGCGAAGAAGTACTTTTCAGATAACAAAGCACCCTTATGATTGCCAAATTTTTCATCTATCTAATAATATTCATAACCCTTCCCGACTTATATCTTGAGCGCCGCTTCCTGCGAAAGCGCACACGCTACCTGTGGTGGCAACGCGTGTTGTGGTGGATTCCGGGGGCGTTCATGTTCTTTTACACCATCTTCCTTGCCACAAGGCGCAACTTCGCGCCCGACAACCAGTTCCTGCTCCACCTGTACCTGCTGCTCTTCGGCATTATGATAGTGCCCAAGTTCCTGTTTTCCCTATGCTCGTTCCTCGGCTGGGCGCACTGCAAGTACCACCACACGCACAACAACTGGGGCAACCTTGTGGGGCTTCTGCTGGGCTTGGGGGCTGTAGTAGCTGTGGCGTATGGCGGCACATGGGGCTTCCGCAAACTTGAAGTAAGATACGAGACTTTCAGCTCCGCCGACCTGCCAAAGGCTTTCGACGGCTACAAAATAGTGCATTTCAGCGACGCCCACATGGGCACTTACGGCAGCAGCTACGCCGACATACCGGAGAAAGCGGTACGCCTAATCAACGAACAGAAGGCCGACATGGTAGTGTTTACGGGCGACCTGCAGAACATGGAGCCGAAAGAGCTTTACCCGTTCATGGAAACATTAGGGCGCATAAAGGCGAAGGACGGCGTGTTCTCCGTGCTCGGCAACCATGACTATTCAATGTACATCGACGCGGAAAGCGCAACCAAGGTGGCAAACGAGCGCGAACTCATCAGCCTTGAACGGCAGCTGGGCTGGGATTTGCTGATGAACGAGCACCGCGTAATACGGCGAGGAGCCGACTCTATTGTAGTAGCCGGAATGGAGAACGACGGCGGACGCCGTTTCCCGAAGAAAGGAGACATAGGCAAGACGCTTGCCGGAGTGCAGCCCGGAGCATTCACGCTGATGCTTGAACACGACCCTTCGTCATGGCGTAAAACCATACTTCCCAAGAGCGGAGCACAGCTTACGCTGAGCGGACATACCCATGCCGGGCAGCTAAAGATATTCGGCTGGTCGCCGGCGGCAATCAACTACACGGAATGGGGCGGCATGTACCATGAAGGCAAGCGCGCCATCAATGTGTCATACGGCATGGGCGGCTTCATACCTTTCCGCCTTGGGGCAAGCAATGAAATCGTAGTGATAACCCTGCACAGCACCAAATAGGACAGGCAAGAGCCTAACCGAATAACCGCCTGATAATCAGGAGGTTTGTAAAAGGCCGTCTTTTGCAATGCAAAAGACGGCCTTTTAGCGTGCAATTTACGGCCTTTCGGAGCACAAAAGGCCACCTTTCAGGTTCATCCGCAAATCTGTTGGATGGTTTTTATTCTATTTTCAGTAAATAATCGTTTTCAAGTGAGGCACTCGGTAATTTGCCTTATAGTAACTTTCAACGGAAATTCCGAGCGCCGACGCCGCCTCGCGCGACGTCATGTCCATACGTATGAAGCCGAGTATGAGCACGTCATTGTGGGTAAGCTGCGGAAAACGCTTTTCAATATAGCGCAGGAACGGGGCATGCTCGGTATTGAGCGTCGCCTTGAGCATGTCGATACGTGTCCTCGCGTCTTTCCTTCCGTCAGACACGGCGACCTGTTTCAGCACGTTCTCATTGTCGTTGCGCTGCCGTGTCAGCTCGTCCTTCATCTGCTCCATTTTCAATGTCAGCAGTTCGTTTTCAAGGCGCTTGTACTCTATGTCCTTGTCCAGCCTGCACCGCTCGGCCGTTTCAGTCTTCAGCTTCAGCTTGCTTTGCTTGTACAGCAAGAACACTATGACGCACAATGCGACGATGCACAAAGCCAGGCCGAGCAGCAGGATGTCACGCTCCTGATGCTCTTTCTGCGCCTCCATCAGGGCGAGGTCGTACTTGTGGCGCTCCTGTATCACGGCTATGTGGCGCAGAACCTCCGCCCCGCGCTGTCGCCCTGCTCCTCGAACGCCACCATAGCACGGTGAAACTTCTGGTAAGCCACAGGTATGTTGCCGGCAATCATTTCATCAAGACCTTGCTCGAAAAGCACATTCCCGTCATCGCCCTTGCCGCCGCAAGCGGCCAGCAGCATGACCGTAAGACAGCTAAATGCCGTCTTACGCATAAAATCCTTATAGCGTTTCATAACAATTCCACAATTAAACGTCATGCAAAAATAACATTAATTTGCCTATATTTTCACAATGCAACTCATTCAATATCAGCGGATTTACATTTTTAATAAACCTGTCCGACACATTGTCCATCATGAAAACTTTGATTTTTCTGTTACATATACTTACTTTGCAATAGACATGAATCACCACTATAAACTTAAGAGCTTATGAACAGAACATTTTTACTTATGCTCACGGGCCTGTGCGGCTGTGGCATGGCTGTGGCTCAAAACGATGACGGCCAGGAAATCAGCTGAATATGCAGGTATTGCTCAATACGGAGTGCTCGGACTTGAGCTTGCCGACGGCAGCGGCGCTGTATGGTACACAACCGATGGCGCGACATCATTCAATGCCGCTTCGGGCGTAGGCGGCGTGCCCGTTTACATCACAAGCGTGGGCGAAAAATACTTTATGGTGACACGCAACGGACTCATACAGAAGTCGGAATACTACGGAGCGACATGGACTACAGTGCTCAATACGGGCGCATCACCAAGCCCCTGGGCTGACGGCGACGCTCCGTTGTTCAACCGCATAAGGTTCGCCGACGAGCAAAACGGCATGGCTCTTGGCACAGGAGTTGTCTATACAACAACAGACGGAGGAGCAACATGGGCGCAGCACACGGTTGCCGACGGCACCGAAAACATTGCATGGAACGACGCTGCCTTCCTTAACGGCACAGCCACCGTCGTTGGTTCTGATGGAAATGCCTACGAGACGGCAGACATGGGACAGACATGGACAAAGATAACTGTCGATGACGGGACCGCAACCGACTTCTACGGAATATACGTTAACGATGAAGCGTATGTGCTTTGCGGCAGCGACGCGAGCATGTTCTACAAGGGAGCGTCAGAGAATGTATCAGGATATACAGCCGCAGTGTTTGACACCGAGACTGAGACATGGACTCCGCTTGCAAGCACGGGGTACTTTAGCGGCGACGCGGCATCGTCCGGTTACGACATATCAGGTGACGGAACGACCGTTGTTGGAGGAGTCTACAATTATGAACAGCTTAACGGAAACAGTGCCGTAAGGTGTGATGCTGCGGCCTGGGTGAACGGAGAACTTGTAATACCCGGCAACAAATTCGCTGACATCAACAGAAATTCGCAAGCGCGTGGCGTTAGCTATGACGGCAGCGTTATCGTAGGATGGCAAGACCAGTGCGGCCCGTGGATTGCATCAGTGTGGCGCAAGAACGCAAGCGGAAGCTATGACCAGAGCCTTATGTTCAAAGACCCGAACATGACGGAAGACGACGTTAACTGGGACGATTTCAACGACAAGGCATCCAAACTGTTAGGACAAGCCGAGGCTGTGTCGGCCGACGGCAAAATAATTGGCGGCAGAGGCCAAGGCGACTGGTATGCAACCGACTGCGCATGGCTTTGGAGTGAGGAGAAAGGTTTGCAGCTGTTGGGTGGAACATCGAACCAAGTATTCGACATGACAAACGACGGTTCGTTCGTCGTAACCAATTCTGAAGTATGGACGGAGGAGACCGGCCTCGTAGGAGTGAACGAATACCTGACCAACAACCTCGGCATAGACCTCGGCGAATACGGCATCATGGGCATCTACGACATTTCTCCGAACGGACGCTACATGACAGGATGGTGCATGAAAGGCATGAACAAATACGCATACGTGGTTGACCTCAAGGGCAACACTCCGTCAAGCATAGAGCGCGAGCTGGAGCAGACCAAGGCTGCCGTATATCCCAACCCGGCAAGCGAGGAGCTGCATGTTGACCTCCCGTTCGAAGGCATAAAGACACGCATAAGCCTGTACAGCCTGCAAGGCGGATGTGTGAAGGCCGTAACAACAACAGCCATGACCAACGTGATTAACGTGAGCGACGTTCCCGCCGGGCTGTATATCCTCGATGTAAACGCCAACGGAACACACAAGAGTTTCAAGCTGACAGTAAAGCATTGACGGAACATTGAACTCACAATAAGCAAATATCCCCGGAAGACAGGAGGCAATCCTTCTTCCGGGGATATTGTTTCTTTATGGCCGGACGACCGTTTCAATTGAAACGAACGCCAAGCGTTTCCACTTATTCTCCGTCCCTATATTTAGCGTCAAGCGCACTTTCAATGGCCTTGCGGCTTTCTTCCATCAGGCGGCTGACGTTCTCCGCGCCCTGCGACTGCGGATAAACGGGCTTGTGGATGGTAAGGGTGAGCCTGCGGCGGTGAACCCAGTACCACTTGCTTGTGCGCGGCATGACGTCGAACGAGCCGTTGATTGTAAGCGGCACTACGGGCAGCTGCAGTTCGTCGGCCAGCATGAAAGCCCCTCGCTTGAAGGCTCCGATGCGTCCGTTGTACGTTCGCGAGCCTTCGGGAAACACCACAACGCTCATGCCTTCCTTCAAAGTGTGGCGCGCCTTGTCGTAAGACGCCTGTATCTTCTTCGGCGCATGGCGGTCTACGAATATCTGGTGAGACTTCTCGCAGGCATATCCTACGAACGGGATTTTGCGCAGCTGCTGCTTCATCATCCACTTGAAGTTGCGGTGAAGGTGGCCGAACACGAGGAAAATGTCGAACGCTCCCTGATGGTTGCTCACGAACACGTATGACTCTCCGTGCTTAAGGTTCTCCCGTCCAGTGACTTTCACTGGCAGGAACAGCACCATAAGTACTAACTTCGACCATATCACAGGCGGATAATAGCCCCAGAAGTGGCCGTTGCCGATGATGCACCCCACGCTCGTTGTCAGCGCGGTGAGCAGCGTCAGCACAATGATTATCGGCAGGGCAATGACGATTTGGTAAATACGGTATAAGTAATTCATAATTCAAATGACACCCACCCCCGCCCTCCCGACGGGAGGGTGCTTGACTTCCGGACGTGGATGTTAAGCAATATTATTGTTGTCAACTTATCTATATGCAGCCAAAGCATATCCAGCTCCCTCCCCTCGGGAGGGCTGGGGTGGGTATTAAATCTTCGGGTACTTCCTCGTCCACCCGTCCCATCGCAGCCGCATGACGCCGAAGAACGCCTCGCCGAATATGCCTCCGCTCATCTTCGACACGCCCTCGCGGCGGTTTACGAACACCACGGGCACTTCTTTTATCTTGAAGCCGATTTTATATGCGGTGTATTTCATCTCTATCTGGAAGGCGTAACCCTTGAAACGTATCTTGTCAAGCTCGATTGTCTCGAGCACGCGGCGGCGGTAACACTTGAATCCGGCGGTAGTGTCGTGCACCTTGAAGCCCGTAACGAAGCGGACATACTGCGACGCGAAATAACTCATCAGCACGCGGCCGATAGGCCAGTTCACCACGTTCACGCCGCTGACATAGCGCGAACCGATGGCAAGGTCGTAGCCATCGTCATGGCAGGCGGCGTAAAGCCGCGGCAGGTCGTTGGGGTCGTGGCTGAAGTCGGCGTCCATCTCGAAGATGTAGTCGTATCCGTTGGCCAACGCCCACTTGAAACCGGCAATGTAAGCCGTGCCAAGCCCCTGCTTGCCCGAACGCTCGATGATGTGCAGACGGCCGCCAAACTCGCCGCCGATGAGGCGGTGTACGATGGCGGCGGTGCCGTCGGGCGAGCCGTCGTCAATCACAAGGATATGGAAACACTTTTCCAACGAGAACACCGCACGTATGATTTTCTCGATGTTTTCCTTCTCGTTGTAAGTCGGTATGATTACAATGCTGTCGCTTCCGTTCATTTTTCAACGTATATAACGGGCATGATTACCCAGTGCAAAAATAGTGTTTTTATGTCAAACGGCGGCAACTTTCATCCATATTTTTCTCCTTCCGCGGCAATGTTGGCCGTCACTTGCAGCGAGCACGGCTACAGACGGCCTTGCAATATGCCGCAAATTACCTTCCAAAAGGCCATCTTTCGCGATGTAAAAGACGGCCTTTTGGAAGGTAAAAGGTGGCATATTGGAAAGGCGCTGACTTCCAATGCGTTACAAACATGCAGCCGGATGGGCTACAAGCTTTCCTTCACGCCGTTGCCGGGGAAGTGCATTCCGGCCGTGACGAGCTTGTTGCGACGTATATATTCCACATATTCCTTCCTCATTCTGGCGGCCAGCCGCGGGTTTGTGTCGTAACTCGGACAGATGTCGAGGCTCTGTATTTGCAGGTCGAAGCCGTGCATCAAGTCGCCGACGATGAGCAACCGGCCTATCTGATACACCGTGTGGCCAGCCGTATGGCCGGGAGCCGGCATAGGCTCGATGCCTAACGGAAGCACGTCGGTGTACTTGAACCGGTGTACCCTGTCACCATACGCCGCCATTGCGGCCATCGCAGCCTTGCCGTTTTGATTGCCCATGCACATCCAATAACTGTATTCCGTATCGGGAACATACACCTCTGCATTGGTGAACACCGGCCTGCCGCCATCGGTCATGCCGCCGATGTGGTCCATGTGGAAGTGCGTAAGTACGAGCAAATCTATGTCTTCAAGCTGTATCCCGACTGCCTTCATGCGGTCAAGCAGCCGTCCGCCGCGCTCCATCCCGTTGCCCGTATCAAACAGGATGTTCTTGCCCTGCGTTTTGACGATGAAGCAGCTGACCGACGACGGTACCGACCCTTCCGGCGAAAGACGCTCGACCTTGGCAGAATCGGCCTCTCCGTAAAACAGCTTGTTTGGCATACGCTTCTCTCCTTCGTTGTCGTTTATGGCGACAAGTGTCAGCGAGTCTATCTCCATTACGTCAACTCCCTCCACTGCAGCGGCCGCGTCTTGCGCGGCGTTCGCCTTCGTGTTGCTACACGACAAGACAAGCAGCATGGCGGCAGAAACGAGCATAATCCTTGTAATCCCTGATTTCTTCATACATGTAAAATGATTTATGGTTAGTGGTTGCACAAATATACGCATAAATAACGGTTATCCAAAATTTTGCAGTACCTTTGTGTCCTGTTAGAAATGGAAATACAAGGAGTATTGGATTTATACGCAAAGTCGCCGCAGTCGGCGGCGTTGGCGAAAATGCTTTGTGACAAGTCGGCACGCACCGGCTACATCGACGGCGCGCTGGCATCGGCCGTTCCCGTGCTGTTCGCATCGGTGGCGGGCAGCGTCGGGCGTCCGTGCCTGTTCGTGTTGAACGACGCAGAGGAGGCAGGCTATTTCTACCACGACCTTACGAAGATGCTTGGCAACGCCAACGTGCTGTTCTTCCCCTCGTCGTTCCGCCGGCAGGTGAAGTACGGCCAGCGAGACGCGGCCTGCGAGATACTGCGCACCGAGGTGTTGGGAAGACTGCTTGGGGGAAGTGAAGAGGGAAGAGTGAAGAGTGAAGAATTTATTACCAAAGGCACTAACAATACGTCAGGTCAAGAGAGTTCTTCACTCTTCCCCCTTCCCTCTTCACTCCTCTATATCGTCACATGCCCTGAAGCGTTGGCCGAGCTCGTGGTTTCACGCCGCAAGCTGGACGAGCGCACCGTGATATTGGGCGCAGGCGAGACGCACGACATTGTGCAGCTGTCAAAGCAGTTGCGCTCGCTCGGCTTCGAGGAGACCGACTACGTGTACGAGCCGGGCCAGTTCGCAGTGCGCGGCAGCATACTTGACGTGTTCTCGTTCAGCAGCGAGTACCCGTTCCGCATCGACTTCTTCGGCGACGAAATCGACTCAATCCGCACCTTCGAGGTGCAAAGCCAGCTCTCTCGCGACAAGCGGCAACGCATCGAGATTGTGCCAGAAGTGGCTACGCTTGTCGACGAGAAAGTGCCCTTCCTGCACTTCCTCCCTGCCGACACTGTGCTCGTGATGAAGGACTTTGTGTTCTGCCGCGAGAAAATCGACCAGATATACCGCGACGGCTTCTTGTCGCAGGCCGTGAAAGACCGACTCGAAGGGCTTACCGAAATGGAGCAGCAGGCGGCCATGAAAGAGCTGCGGGCCGACAATGCGCTGACAACGGGCGCACAATTTGCCGACGACGTGGTGAAATTCCGCCGCATAGAGTTCGGCCTGAAGCCCACCGGCACGCCCGACGCGGTGCTGCACATCGACGTAAGTCCGCAGCCGCTGTTCCACAAGAACTTCGACCTGCTTGCCCGTGCGCTCGAAGACTACATCCTGAAAGGCTACAAGATATACATCCTTGCAGACAGTACCAAGCAGCATGAAAGGCTCAAGGAGATATTCGGAAGCAAGGGAAGCCCCCTCAACTCTTCCCACGGGAAAGCGCAAAACACATTTGGCATAGCTTTCCAAAGCTCCCCCACCGGGGGAGTTGAGGGGGGCTTTCCCTTCATTCCCGTGTCGAAAACCATCCACGAGGGCTTTGCCGACAACGTGATGAAGGCCTGCTTCTTCACCGACCATCAGATATTCGACCGCTTCCACAAGTACTCCCTGCGTTCGGACACCGCCCGTTCGGGCAAGATGGCGCTAACAATGAAGGAGCTTCAAGAGATGGAACCGGGCGACTACATCGTGCATGTGGACTTCGGCATAGGGCGTTTCGCCGGATTGGTGCGCGTCCCTTCGGGCGACAGTTACCAGGAGGTAATCCGCATCATCTACCAGAACAACGACAAGGTGGACGTGAGCATCCACTCGCTTTACAAAATATCGAAGTACAAACGGCGCGACAGCGAGACGCCGCCGCGTCTCAGCACCCTCGGCACCGGCGCATGGGAACGCCTGAAAGAGCGCACGAAGAAGAAGATAAAAGACATCGCCCGCGACCTTATCAAGCTCTATGCGGCGCGTCGGAAGGAACGCGGCTTCGCCTTCTCGGCCGACAACTTCATGCAGCATGAACTCGAAGCGAGCTTCATGTACGAAGATACGCCCGACCAGCTCAAGGCAACCAACGACGTGAAAGCCGACATGGAAAGCTCCCGTCCGATGGACAGGCTGGTGTGCGGAGACGTTGGTTTCGGCAAGACCGAAGTGGCGGTGCGCGCCGCTTTCAAGGCTGCGTGCGACTCAAAGCAGGTTGCCGTGCTCGTGCCTACAACCGTGCTGGCCTACCAGCACTACCAGACGTTCTCGAAAAGGCTCAAGAACTTCCCCGTAAGGGTTGACTACCTGTCGCGCGCCCGCAGTCCGAAGAAAACGAAAGAGGTGCTCGCCGACCTGGCGGAAGGCAAAATAGACATCATCGTAGGCACGCACAAGCTCATCGGAAAGAGTGTAACCTTCAAGGACTTGGGGCTTCTCATCATCGACGAAGAGCAGAAGTTCGGTGTCGCAACGAAAGAGAAGCTGCGCAAGATGAAGGTCAACGTTGACACGCTTACAATGTCGGCGACCCCTATTCCGCGAACACTCCAATTCTCGTTGATGGGCGCAAGGGACATGAGTATTATCCAGACGCCGCCGCCTAACCGCTACCCCATCAGCACCGAGGTGCATACGTTCGACAAAGAAGTCATCGCCGACGCGATAAACTTTGAGATGAGCCGCAACGGTCAGGTGTTTTTCGTCAACGACAGGATAAGCAACCTGCCCGAGATTGCCGGTCTGATAAAGAAGTATGTGCCTGATGCGAGGGTGGCGATTGGCCACGGACAGATGAAGCCGGAGGAGCTTGAGAAGATACTGATGGGCTTCATCAACTACGACTACGACGTGCTGCTGTCAACCACCATCGTTGAAAACGGCATTGACATAGGCAACGCCAACACCATAATAATAAACGACGCTCACCGCTTCGGACTGTCTGACCTGCACCAGATGCGCGGCCGCGTGGGGCGCGGCAACCGCAAGGCGTTCTGCTATCTGCTTGCTCCGCCAATGTCGGCGCTCACCCAAGAGGCGCGCAGAAGGCTCGAAGCGCTTGAGACTTTCTCCGAACTTGGCAGCGGCTTCAACCTCTCCATGCAGGACCTTGACATCCGCGGAGCGGGCAACTTGCTCGGAGCGGAGCAGAGCGGGTTCATGGAAGACCTCGGCTACGAGACCTACCAGAAAATCCTCAACCAAGCTGTGACGGAGCTGAAGAACGACGAGTTCAGCGAGATGTACGAAGAGGAGATGGCCGGAGGACAGGAAATCGCCGGCGACGAGTTCGTGGAAGACTGCGCCATAGAGAGCGACTTGGAGATGTATCTGCCCGACCTGTACGTGCCGAGCAGCAGCGAACGCATGCTGCTTTACCGCGAACTGGACAACATAAAGGACGACGCCGGACTGCAGGAATACCGCTCACGTCTTGAAGACAGGTTCGGCCCGGTGCCCCACGAGGGACTGGAGCTTATGCAGGTTGTGCCCCTGCGCCGGTTGGGTCGCAGCTTGGGATGCGAGAAAATAATGCTGCGGCAGGGGCAGATGCGCATGCAATTCGTGTCAAACCCCATGAGCGCGTACTACAAGAGCAAGGCTTTCGACAACGTGTTGAACTTCGTCGGTCACAACCCTCGCCGCTGCAACCTGAAGGAAATAGCCGGAAAAAGAATGATGACGGTAAGCAACGTTCCCACGGTTGAGGAAGCGGTGAACGTGCTGAGAAGCATTAATAGCAATTAAGAATTAAGAGTAAAGAATTAAGAAAATGTCCATTTCCCAATTGACAAAGGATATTTTCTTAATTCTTTACTCTTAATTCTTAATTATTTCTTCCCCACATGCCTTACAGGTTTGTCCTGTATGGCGTCGCCGGAGCGTGTACCTGACGCAGAGTACCACGGCGAGCCATAGTCGAGCCAGACGTCCCAGCCATAGTCAAAGTCGTTCCAATTGGGCGAGTAAGTCTTGCTCAGGCGGAAACGTATGTCGTCACCGTATTCGCTTTCGAGCCATCCCGTGAAGTAATTGTCAGACAAGGTGTAGTCATAAATGTAAAAATACGTGTCGTCTTCGTGCGAATATATGTTTATGCCACCACCGTCAACAGTCCACGTTATGTGGCTTGCATAATAGTCCCACGGCGCCCCGCTGTAGTAATCAACCCAATACCCGGTGCCGGAAGCGTACTCGTAAGGGTCGCGGTCAAAGGCAAGTTCAGTCTCGTAAGCATAGTACGTGTACCCGTGATAGTCCACGCTTACCTGCATGTCGCCTTCCCACACGCCCCACAGCGTATCGGCAATGTAGTCGTCTTCGTTGCAACTCACAAGCGTAAACGCCGCCGCCATCATCACTATTATAACTGATAAAGAAGTAAACTTTTTCATACTCACAGTGTTATTTGATTAAAATCCATGCTGCAAAATTAGCGTTTTCGTCGTGTTTCCACAAGCATACATCCATATTTTTACGGGGGATTTCCCTATCAGGCATTACCGTTTCCCCTACACAGTGAGTCACACGTGTTTGCGAAAGGCCACGTTTTACCGTCCAAAAGGCCGTCTTTTACAAGCTAAAAGGCCACCTTTTGCAAACCGAAAGACGGCCTTTTGCAAACGCGCTGATACTCAACAGGTTACAAAGAGGCACAAACCGCCCGGCAACGCGCTGCAAACGAAGCCGCCAAGGGTTAAAAGATGAAAATAAAATTGTATTAAATTTTGAACTGAAACGTATTTTCACTATCTTTGCTTCGCGAAGACAGGATGCGGTTCGGCAACGGCAAATCAAAAAAATCGTTTTTCATTTGCCGTTACGCTCACCTTTCACTATCTTTGCATAATGCAAGCCTGCATACGGAAAAGACGGGCGACACTCCCCCACAACCGTCTGCACGGCTCATGCACAGGCGACAATGACAAACCAAATGTTTTTAAACGACAAATAAGATGAAGACTATTTATGATTTCGCTGTCAAGGACAGGAAAGGCAAGGACGTATCGCTGAAAGAGTATGCGAACGAAGTGCTGTTGATAGTAAACACCGCGACTAAGTGCGGTTTCACACCACAGTACGAGGAGTTGGAGAAACTTTACGAGCGTCATCACGCCGACGGGTTCACCATATTGGACTTCCCCTGCAACCAGTTCGGCCAGCAGGCTCCCGGCACCGACGAGGCAATACACGAGTTCTGCAAGCTGACATACGGCACGGAGTTCCCCCGTTTCAAGAAGATAAAGGTAAACGGCGACGACGCCGAGCCGCTGTACCAGTTCCTCAAGAGCCAGAAGGGCTTTGCCGGATGGGACGAAAGCCATCCGCTTACACACATCCTCGACGACATGCTGTCGAAGGAAGACCCTGACTATAAGAGCAAATCGGACATCAAGTGGAACTTCACCAAGTTCCTCATCGACAAGAAGGGCATGGTAGTAGCACGCTTCGAGCCGACAGAGAAGATTGAGAACATCGAAAAACAGATTGTGGAACTATTGAATAATTAAGGATTAAGAGTTAAGAATTAAGAAAATATGCCTTGACGGTCAAACTGCCGGCAAATCATACTTTCTTAATTCTTAACTCTTAATTCTTAACTCTTTTTCTATGGAGAATTACGAACATATACGCTGCCTCATCATCGGCAGCGGCCCGGCAGGCTACACGGCGGCCATCTACGCGGCGCGCGCCAACCTGCATCCCGTAATGTATTGCGGTCTGCAGACAGGCGGACAGCTTACACAGACGACAACAGTCGAGAACTTTCCCGGCTACCCCGACGGAGTGGACGGCAACCAGATGATGCTTGACTTCCGCACACAGGCCGAACGCTTCGGCACCGACATACGCGAAGGAGTAATAGCAAAGGCAGACCTCGGCAAAGCTCCCTACACGCTGACAACCGACGACGGTCACACCATCAGCGCCGACACGGTTATCATAGCCACAGGCGCGTCGGCCAAATACCTCGGCCTTGCCGACGAGGAAAAGTACAAAGGCGGCGGCGTTTCGGCATGCGCCACATGCGACGGGTTCTTCTACCGCAAGAAGACCGTTGCCGTAGTGGGCGGCGGAGACACAGCCTGCGAGGAGGCACTCTACCTCGCCGGACTGGCTAAGAAGGTGTACATGATAGTAAGAAAGCCGTTCCTGCGTGCGTCGGACGTGATGCAGAAGCGCGTGAAAGAAGCCGAAAACATCGAAATTCTGTTTGAACACAACACGCTGGGACTGTTCGGCGACGGCAACGTTGAGGGCGTTCGCCTGGTAAAACGCAAAGGAGAGGCCGACGAACAGGTGTACGAACTGCCCATAGACGGCTTCTTCCTCGCCATCGGACACAAGCCGAACAGCGACATATTCAAGCCCTGGCTCGACACAGACGAGACCGGATACATCATTACCGAGCCTGGAACGCCACGCACGAAAGTGCCCGGAGTGTTCGCCGCTGGCGACGTGGCAGACCCTCACTACCGCCAAGCCATAACGGCGGCGGCCAGCGGATGCCGCGCAGCTATCGAGGCCGACAGGTATCTTAGGGAACAAGGCATCGTGTGAAAGGTGAGAAGGCAACACCCACCCCAGCCCTCCCGAAGGGAGGGAGCTTAGTTACTTATGATGATGCCACAGGCAAAAGGTAATCAAGCTCCCTCCCTTCGGGAGGGCTGGGGTGGGTTTTTCATCATAAGGCCCAAAAACATCAGCGCGCCGTTAAGCAACAGAAGCTCGTAGCCGAAACGGTAGGTTGTGAAGTGGGAAGTGACGTAATCGAGCGCAAGACAGAGCAAGGGAGAGGCCACGGCGATGTAAGGCACGATGCGGTCGTCAGCCTCGCGCTTTGTCAAAAGACCGAAGGCGAAGAGTCCGAGCAGAGGACCGTAGGTGTAAGAGCACAGGATGTAGACCGCATCAATAAGGCTTGTGGAGTTCAATGCGCGGAAAGCTATGATGAACAACACGGCCGCCGCGGCCATGCCAAGGTGCACACGGCGGCGCAGACGCTCGTCACCGGGACGCTCTTTTATGTCAACACAGTAAGAAGTGGTGAGCGCCGTGAGCGAAGAATCAATCGTGCTGGCCGACGCCGCCACAATACCTATGGTGAAAAGCACGGCCACCAAGTCGCCCATACGCCCCGTTGCGGCGAACATCGGCAAAAGGTCGTCAGGGCTTGCGGGCATCGCCAGCCCATCTTTTTGCGCCAACATAATAAGCAACACGCCAAGACTTAAAAACAAAAGGTTTACCGGCACGAAGGCGAAACCATACGTACACATGTCTTTCTGAGCCTCGCGCAGCGTCTTGCAGGTAAGGTTTTTCTGCATCATGTTCTGATTGAGGCCGGTCATAACGACGACGATGAACGCGCCGCTGACAAACTGTTTCCAGAAGTTTTGCGGCGACATCCAGTCAGAGAACTCGAAAACGCGGCTGTGAGGGCTGGCCGCCACGGCCTTGACGGCTTCGCCAAGGCTCATGTCCAACGCCCCGGCCACCTTTATTATAATAAGCACAAGGGCGGCGAGCATGCACAACGTCTGGAAAGAATCCGTCCAAACCAAGGTCTTTATGCCGCCGCGGCGCGAGTAAAGCCAGATGAGCAGCATCAGCACGGGCACGGTGACGAAGAACGGAACGCCGTAACCGTCGAGCACGAAGCGTTGCAGGATGATGCACACAATGTAGAACTTGACCGCCGCGCCGCAAAGGTCGGACAGAATGAAGAAGGCCGCCCCCGTCTTGTACGACCGCCGTCCGAACCGCCTCAGCAGGTAAGTGTATATGGTGACGAGGTTCAGCCGGTAATACACTGGCAGCAGGACGAACGCCACAATGAAATAACCAAGGATGAAGCCGAGGCACACCTGAAGGTAGGTGAAGTCTGACCTGACCGCCATTCCGGGCACGGAGACGAAGCTGACGCCCGACACCGACGCGCCAATCATGCCGAAAGCAACCATCCACCAAGGCGACTTTCGGTCGGCACGGAAGAACGTTTCGTTGGTGGCACGCCTCGAAGTAAGCCTGCCTAAAAGACAAAGCACGGCGAAATACGCCAGCACAGTGATTATCATCAACATGGTGCAAAGATAGCGAAAGGTGAGTGCAAAGACAAAAGAAAAACGGAGTTTTTCGATTTGTCTTTGCCGAACCGTATCCTATCTTCGTGAAACAAAGATACAAAAAAAATATGGTAAACCCACCCCAACCCTCCCTTCGGGAGGGAGCCTGATATGCTGCTGAGGTCTATTTCCATCCCAGTTCCTCCCATAACTCCCAGCTATCCCAGTTCTCCCGGCAACCATCTGATTACCAGCAGCTTGCAAACCGCCTTCCAAAAGGTGGCCTTTTGCCCTGCAAAAGGCCACCTTTTACAACGCGAAAGGCCGTCTTTTACAAGCTAAAAGACGGCCTTTCGTTTTGCCGGCAAACTGCTCCGGCATGTCAAATCATCCCAATGCGCCATTCAATGCGCTACTACTGCAACTCGCGTATGGCGTCAACAAGGCGGCGGAAGTCGTCAGGATGCACGTCGCCAATATTGCCGATGCGGAACGTGTCGGCCTGTGAAATCTTGCCGGGATAGATGACAAAGCCCTTTGCCTTGAGCTGCTGGTAGAACGACTGGAAGTCGAACGATGCCGAGGGATAGTAGAACGAAGTGATGACGGGCGACTGCCACTCGTCCAGCAGGAGTGTCTTGTAGCCCAAGGAGCGCATCCCCTCGACGAGCACGCGGTGGTTTTCGCAGTAGCGTGCGTGGCGTGCGGCCACCCCACCCTCGGCCTTCAGTTCCGTCAGAGCCTGCATGAAGGCGCGCACTACGTGTGTAGGCGATGTGAAACGCCACTTGCCGTGCCCCTTCTCCATTGTCTCCCACTGGTCGTAAATGTCGAGCGAGAGCGAGCGTGCAACGCCCTTGCACTGCTCCAGAAGCGAGCGGCGGGCTATGATGAAGCCGAAGCCGGGCACGCCCTGGATGCACTTGTTGGCCGAACTGATAAGGAAGTCTATGCCGAGAGCTGCCATGTCTACGGGCACTCCGCCGAAGCTGCTCATCGCGTCGACAATCAACGTCTTGCCGTGGCGCTTCACTACGGCGGCTATTTCTTCAAGAGGATTGAGCACGCCGGTGGTCGTCTCGCAGTGGACTACCGACACATGGGTCACTTCCTCGTGCTCGGTCAGGTAAGCGTCGATGGCCGAAGGGCTGACGGGTTCAGTCTCGTCGAACTTCATCACGTGGCAGTTCAGCCTGTAATACTCGGCAATCACGCCCATGCGTTTGCCGTAAGCGCCGTTGGCTGCGACGAGCAGATGGTCGTCAGGACGCACCGTGCTGCCGAGCGTAGCCTCGACACAGAACGTGCCGCTGCCCTGCATCAGCACCGCCGTATATTCTTCGGGGCGGCTCGAAGCGATGCTTACAAGCTCTTTCCTGATTACTTCCACTACGCCTTCGTTATAGTCTTTGTCCCATGTGCACCAGTCGCTCATCATGGCGTTCTTCACTGTCTCCGTTGTAGTCAACGGTCCGGGGGTAAGCAATAAATATGGTCTCATAAGTCAAAAATTTTATAAGTTCCCACCCAACCTCGCCGAGTGGAGGTGACTAATTGCCTGACTCCTCCCCCTCGGGGAGGTAGGGTTAGGGATTCTTTTATTTATTTGTTCAACACTTCTATCAATGCCGGAAGCTCCGTTATGTCGTCAATCACATAGTCTGCACCGGCTGCGTACATCCTGTAACGCACCGCTTTCATCCTCGCCTTCAGCTCGTCGGCAGGCATGGCGGCCACCTCGTCCTCGGTAAGTGCAAACTCGTTGCTGCCCAAGATTACGCCTACGCTGCACACGCCGGCGTTCACTCCCTCCTTGATGTCGGATATTGTGTCGCCCACTTTCATTACAGATTGCAGCGAGGGAACGTCCATCTCGCACATGTTCTGGAATATCATGTAGGGCTTTGGGCGGCCTCCGGGCAGGTTGTCGGACGTCACGCAGTTGTCTATTACGTAGCCGAGACGCGCCGCAGCAGGTATAACCACGTCCATCATCTGCCGCGTATAGCCGGTAGTCGAGCCAACCTTTATCCCCTTGCGGCGCAGCTCCGATATGGTCTCCACTACTCCAGTGATGGGCTTTGAATAGTCTTCAAGCGTGCGGAAAAGCTCCTCCTGGAACATATTGTAGCACTTCTGGACGTCCTCCTCGCCCCATTCGCGGCCGTACTTGGCACGGAAATCAGCACCAACATGGTCGATGGCGAACAGCGCGCGCACCTCTTCAATCTTGGTAAGTCCCATGTGCGCCCTCGTCTCAGCTGCCGATACGGGCGCTCCGATGGCCTTGAAACTCTCCACGAACGCCGCCACCGGGGCGAAGCATCCATAGTCAACGGCGGTTCCCGCCCAGTCCATTATCACACATTCAATCTTTCTCATATCTGTTGTTTTGGGTTTTACGGTTATTGGGTTTTACGGTTATACGTGTATTTTGGGGTTTACGGTTGTAAGGTTGTACGGTTATACGGTGTATTGGGGGTTGTACGGTTGTGAGGTTGTACGGTTTTACGGTAGTAATTGAGGTTTTACTGTTATGTGGTTACCGGGTTATGCGGTGGTAAGATTTTGCTGCTGGGTGGTGGAAAGGTCGCAGTTGTGATGCTCACTGCTTTTCTCCGCGCCGCCCTTTACTATCTTAAAACCCTTTACTGTGTACACTTTGTTTATCATGTAGATTATCGACCCTGCAAACGCCAGGCAGCAGGCAATGCCTATGTAGACACTCATGCCGTTGTAGAACGACGTCCAGTCGATATGCGGAGCTTGGAACTCCTTGAACAGGAGCAGGCAAAGCGTGCCGAGATAGCCGATGAAGTCGATTGTGATTATGAAGAAACCGACGTTTCCCTGCACCTTGAAGCAGGCGATAAACCGCTCGAAGAAGATGGTCTGAAAACTCAAATAGGCTATGTCTATGCAAAGAGTCTGCAAGAAGAGCCATGCCGTTACCGGCATGTTCAGCGACCCGGCTTCAGCTCCGAGGAAAGCTATCGTGCCCATGCCGATGGCCGACATTATAAGGATTAGGCACAAGGCGCGCAGATGGTTGCCGACAGCTGACAGCAGGGCGAACACTCCGAGCAGCACAAGGGTGGCGATTGAATCGAGATGTGCAAACGCCCAGGACGACACTTGGCTGACATCTATTATGCAGACGATGAAGTCTTCCTTGATGTCTCGCTGAACGGTGAGCAGCAGGTTGGCGCCGAACAGCATTATAAGCAGCGGCATGAACTTGACGAAAAGCTGCCAACGCTGGCGTCCGTCGAGCGTAACGCGCTTGGTGCGGGCGGCGATGTCGGCCGCAGTGGGCGCCGGAAACTTGGTCATCATCCATCCCATGAAGCACAGCAGGGGAAAAGCCACCGCCCCGACAAGTGCCGGCATCCAGAACTCGCTTACCCCGAGGTCGTTCAAAGCATAAAGACCGAGCGACTTTGCAACGCCCGAACTCAACGCCATACTTACTCCCATGATGCTCGCGAGGATGTCGGTTGTACGGCGGCCTTCGAGGAAACTGAAGATTACTCCCCACATGCAGCCCAGCGAAAGGCCGTTGAAGAACAAGGCGAAGATGTTGTAAGGCGCGGACAGAAGACCGAAAGCGACGAGCGACAGCTCTGACAACGCCGCCGAACCGATGATGAACTTGAGGCGGCCTTCAGGCTTAAGCTCTGATATGAACTTGATGCCGAGCATCTTGGCGCACACGTAACCGACGAGCTGGATGATGCTGACGACAATCTTATATTCCATCCCTGCCACCTGCAGTCCGTCGAACTCGGCTGCCGTGAATGGCTTGCGCAGGGCGTAAACGAGTGAATACGACAGCAGCGCAGTGCCTCCGGCCCATAGCACGAAGAGCCAGTCGGGCATGTTTGAGGCCGCCGTCCGCAGGTTTGGAAATTTGCTGATAACTTGTTTCATGTCATATCCGGTTTTATGGGTTTTACGGTTTTGAGGTTTTACGGCTCATCGGTTGCACCGCACAACCGCATCACCTTACGACCGCATGACCCCATGAAGTTTCTTTGACGCTGCAAAATTACGCCGCCGCCGACAGTGAAAAAATGAATATCAAATGAATAATACAGCCGTAACAATTCATTAAAATGAATGAAACCGTTACTTATCGCCAATACAAAAACATTGCAACCCCATTGTAACCGGTTTGTAATATAGGTATTTAAATATAATGTTTAACTTTGCAACGGAATTTATGCAAATGAAAAATCAATAATGAAAAAATGAACAATACGGCACATGCCACAGGCTGATTTTTCATTATTCATTCTTCATTTTTCATCAAAACAAATTATGAACGACCTGAAAGAAATCTACGAAAGGATAAAGTTCTTGCGCAGCAAGGGTGTGAAGATGAAGGAGATTGCCACACAGACAGGGCTTACGCCAAGCGTACTCTCAGCCCTGTTCACCACCGTAATGCCTGAATTTTTCAAGAACACGGGCAAGGGAATGGACGAAGACAAGGCCCTTGACGAGGCTCTTGTGTGGGTGAACAATGTGTCGAAGAATAAGCTGCTCGGGCAGTTGGACAAAATAAAGACCGCCGTATTCGCCATGGACGCCACTCCCAAAAAGGCCGAGAGCAATACCGGCAACGTGCATACCGACACAATATCGCAGGCCATGAAGGACGCGCTGAACGGCAGCACCGGCTTCAGCGGAATGTACATCAGCTACAGCGTGTCGTCAAGTTCAAACGCGATGAAAATAGAACCGTACCTCATCACGCCGTCGGCTGACGGCAGTTACCTGGAAGTTGTGCACAACAACGCCTACGGTTCCACGCATCACGGCTTCGCACTGATGAACGGACTCAGCCACATGTACATCATGTTCAACGAAAACAAGCCGCCGCAACTCGCTCTTTTCAACATCTGCCTGAAGCTGCCCATGTTCGAACGCCCGCCCTACCTGCGCGGAATATACACCTGCCTTGACTACAACCACAACCCGATAGCAAGGCGCATACTCTTCGTAAAGGCTACCGACGACACGTCGCGCGAGGACTTTCTCAAAGCCAAAGGATGCCTGAAACAATACGAAGAGCTTGACGAAAAGGAACGGCTTTACTACCAATACACCTGCGGAAGCGAAGACGTAGTGCGCATGAGGGACGTGCCGGCGCCACGGATGACCGACGACGACCTTATGGCGGAAAAGGAACTGCTCACAGATAAATAATTCATAATTCACAATGCACAATTCATAATGGGGCGGACGCCGTGCAAACTTAACGAAAGTCATTGATTACTGACTTGTTGCACGGCGTCCGCCCCATTATGAATTGTGCATTGTGAATTATGAATTAATCAAGTCCCCAGTCCACAAGATACGCCCTCTGCTCAACATGGTTTTCCGTTTCATCAGGCAGGTTGCAGAAAAAGTCAATGCCGGTAAGGTCTTCCAGCTCGTCGATTGACACAGCATAGTCGGCCAGATTGTCATTTGTCGCCCACTGGTTCTTATGCTCCATGTAGAAGCCTATTGCCCGATAATACGTCGGTCTTTTAAGCAGCAAGGCCATAAAGAAATACTTTGGCACAATCATCTTGCCCTGTATGCGCGTCAGGATTTGGTCTTCTGAGTCGATAGTACCGCCCTTGCACACATAAAGAGTGTCGCTCCGGTTTATCGGAGTCCAGTCCCTTACCTTGTTTTCAAGCCTCAACCACAATCCTTCATTTGAGCCGCTGTAACCGTTGAAACTGCCGTATTGCGGCTGCATGTTTGTCATGTAGAACGTCTGATAGTTCGCGTCATACGAGTATTTGCGGTCGGCATTGGGGCAGATGTGCCCGTGCTGGAAACCCGAACCGTATATGTAATCCTGCTCCCAGCGGTAAGCCGCGTCAATCCTGCTGTCCTCAAGATAACCGTCAACCACCCTGCTGTACTGCCCTGTGTATCCGCTGTGCATCTGGTAACACGACCAACGCTGCGATTTCTTGTCGCAATCCCACTCCACGGCGAAGTTCACCCGGTCGGCATCATAGTCGTTGTTGTCTGTCGTGCGGTAAACTCTCACAATGTTGTTACCGTCGTCTTTCATGCGCGGAAACTCAAGTCGAGCCACCGCCGGCTCGTCAGTGACGATGTTCCTGTTGGCATTGCGTCCACCGCCTTGCGAGCCTCCACCGTCGTCATCGCTGCACGATGCGAACGAAAAGACTGCGGCAAGCAGCATGAGAAAATAATAAAACCTGTTCATATCATTGTTTGTTTAGTAGTAGAAGCTTGCCTAAACAGACAAAAAATGCGTTTTGGCGCATATGCGACTACGCCAAAACGCATTTCCTTTTGCCTTCAAAATATATGTGAATATATTATTTGCGCGCCTTACCGTAGCGGCTCATGAACTTGTCTACGCGGCCTGCCGTGTCGACGAGCTTGCTCTTGCCCGTATAAAACGGGTGCGAAGTGCTTGAGATTTCGACTTTTACCACTGGGTAAGTTTCACCTTCAAATTCCACTGTCTCCGTTGTCTTGCATGTGGAACGTGTAAGGAACATATCGCCGTTGGACATATCCTTGAATACGACGGGGCGATAGTTTTCGGGATGGATACCTTTCTTCATCGTTAGTTTAAAATTGAATGTTAATCTGTTTCTCTGCGATAAAACGCTTTCGGGCTGCAAAGTTACGGATTTTCCGGCTAATTTCAAAATTTATCCGAAGGTTTATTGCCATTATTTAAAAGTTATAAGACTTTCAACCTCTTTCAGAAAAGCTGAAACTTTTGAAATGTACGGTTCGACTTCTTCCTGTGAAGCATCAAACATATCATCATAATCTCCAGACTGCTTAAGCTCATAAAGTCGTGAGAACAAACGTCCGAAAGACTTATCCAACATGCCAGAGCCTATGATTTTCTGCCCTAACAGATGTATAGTACCCGCATGCGTCTTAGCCGATATCCCCTTGTCAAGAAGCAAAGCTGACGCCATATAATAAACAGCATAATACAACCTGTTACCGGCTAAGCTCCAAAATCCGAGTGCGGCAACAGCCTTTGCCTCGCCAAAGCTCTTATACGCTTTCTCCACCCTAAATTTTACTATGGCCCTGCGCTCCTCCGTTGTCAACATATCACAACCCCTTCAGATATTACGTTGTCATAAAACTCGCTGCCACGGCGTGCATTCCACTCTTTCATCGTATAGATTATGGGATGTATCATGGCGTTAATATCCCAACCAAGTTCCCAAAACGGATAGGCATACCGCTCGTGGTCACTCTCACTTATACAGTCTTTGTCCAATAAAACGAGCAAATCCCAATCCGACCCCTCATGCCAATTACCACGCGCACGCGAGCCGAACAATATCACCTTGTCGTTTTCTGGCATTACTGCCAGTGCCGTATCTTTTATTCTCTTAGCAATGTCAACAGCCATAAAAATATTTATCCGCAAGCAAAGATAACCTTTTTGACCGTCATTTCCAAACTTTTCAAGTGAAATAATGCCTTTGCCGGACTGCCCATAGTCATGCTTCCAACATGCCGGTTGCCGCCAATAAGACGGCTTCTGATAACCAGTCGTTTCCCAACATGCCACCTTTTGCAGTGCAAAAGGCCATCTTTTACACGACAAAAGGCCACCTTTCGCCGTGCGAAAGGTGGCCTTTTGAAAAGCGGCTGATTGCCTGCGAATTACCGACTCCTTTTATTGCTTTACGAAAAGGCTTGGCAATGTGCCCCTGCTATCCGTATAAGCACCAAAGCTTGAATAATCCGCCGAATATTGCAATGTCTTGCCCATCTCAACGTTTGTTACGTTTACGGTGTTATCATCGTTGAATGTTATTGTCCAAACACCGCCAGAAGATGGCATGTCTGTTGAAACATTGAAGCTATCGTAAGTTCCAGCCATATAATAATACCGGCCGTAATTATCTTGGATAGTATAACCACCGCCTACCGCCGTGATAGTGAATTCGTTGTCCTCCGAAGTCGTTACAGCGTTATCCTGCATCGTAACGTCCTCTGTATAAAGCCAACCGTAATTATATGTCTCCTCTACCGGTGTAGCCACAACGTAATTGTTGCCGCCTGTCTGTGCGGCAAATACGAACTTAGAGCCGCTTGCCACGTTCGTTGTCAAGGCATACGTGGCCGTAGTAACAGTCGGTTCTTCTGGCTGTTCATCCGTAAGTCCGCCGTCATTTGTAGTAAGCGTGAAGTCATCTACAAGCACATCCATGCCCGGCGACTTTGCGTTCATCACTACAAGGTTCACTGTTGTGGTAGCATCCAAAGTGAAGGTATTTGTCACTTGTGTCCATTCAGTGCTGCTAAGGTCAACATATCCGTTGTCCTTATACTCATATTGTCCGACCTTTCCATCCGTTACGGGTACATATCCGGGGCAAACAGTTCCTTCTGTATCTACCGCCTTGGCATAGAAAGCCATCTGATAAGTACCTGCTTTCAGGGTTATCTCCTTATAGGCAAGACGCTTGTTTTGTGATGTTGAGCCGCCTACCAATACAGAATAGCTGCCTCCGTGTGCATCAGTGCTTTGCGCCAAAGTTGCACTTGAAGCAGTTGTTGTTGACTTCCAATTGTCAGGCTGAGATGTGCTTGACCATGTTTCAAAGTCTCCGTTCTCAAGAAGGTTCTCTCCTGTTATCGGTTCTTCCGGCTCGTCACCGCCTCCGCCTTCACCTGTCTGACCGTTGAGGTACACTAAGTAAGCGTTATTCTGGTCGGTCTCTATCGTTCCGTTGTAGTTAGTAACGGTACCATATACCACTACAGAGTCGCCGAATTCAAGAATATCTTGGCCTTCTTGCCATTTCTTATTGTCAAAGTAATTCGCACGGTAGACAAGAAACGTTGTGTTAGAATCCTCATTGTCTGCAATCGTGAATGTAGCATTACCATACGGAGTGCCACTTGGACCCAATGAATTATAATTCTCTTCAATGCCAACCACAACGCCGGTGATGTACACTTTGCTTGGCAAGTCCTCGCCACTCTCCAATGTTCCGGCCAGTTCAAGTATCCTTGCTACGTTGTAAGGGCTTGCTGCCGTTCCGTCGCCCGACGGCTCGATGACGATGGGCTGGTCTGACGGGTTGTCGTTCGGGTCGTCATACGGTGCCGGAACATCCTCGCAACTCGTGAATGTGAACGCCGCAATGGCAAGGGCGAACACTGAATACAATATCTTTTTCATAACTAAATGTTTTCTATTTGTTGATAAAACTGTTGTCTGTTATTGCCTTATTCTGACTGTTTGAAGTCGCCGTCCTGGCGCATGAGTATCTGCCATGTGTCGCGGTAGCGCGTGAATATGCCGGTAATGTCAACCTTGCCCTCGGGCATAACGGTGCCCGCAAAGTCGGCGTATGTGCTCGTGCGCACAACGATTGACGTTGTTCCGGCTATCATCCGGTTGACGGCGTTGCCCGACGTTGCGGCATCTTCAGGCGCAAAGGTGCGCACACCGTTGGCCTGCGGCAGCGTTACTCCGCGCACAACCATCAGCCTTCCGCAGTTCTCCGCCATGTAATCGGCGTCGTTAACACGGCTCATGTCAAATTCAAGAGTGTCAATCTGCGATGCGTCGGGCGCTCCAATAAGCTTCATGTGCTCAAGCCACAGAGTGTGGTTCATGCGGCTCGGCGATGTATATCCGCTGCTGCTGGTGTACGGCGTGCCTATCTGCGGCTGGTTGCCGTAAGTTCCTATGTAAAGGTCTTTCAAGCTTACAAGTATTTCCTGACCGACGGGCAGGTAGCCCCAAAGGCCGCCTTTGTTTATGCAGATGAGCAAAGCGCCCGTTCCGTCGTCAACAGCGATTTGGTTATACAGGTTTCCGCCCAGGTCGTTTCCTGTCACACGGGCCTTTATCTGTATGTCGTCCGTTATGCGTGCGGTGTCCGTCTGTTCCTGCAAGGCATACGAGTACATGTCCTTCAGGTCGGCAATGGTTACGACGTTGGTTTCCTGCAAGTCGTTGTTCCCATACGGAGGAATGTCTCCTGTTGGGTTGTCCCAGTCGTCATCCATGCACGACGTGGCCGCCATGCTGATGACGAGGGCCGTCATTGCGAGTCTTATATACTTTAATGTCTTCATCTTCTTCACTGTGTTTTAAAATCTGTAAGTGATGTTCAGCATACCGTTGGTGCCGTAAGCGTAGAACTTCATCGGATTGCGTGTGAAGTTGTAAGCGCGCGTGTTGCCGCTGTTCGTGTAGTTGCTTCGGCTCTGCTCGTAACCGCCGGTGCAGAGGTTCTGGTTGTTGAGGATGTTTGTAACCATGAGGTTGATTGACAACATGCCGCGCTTCAGGTAGATGCTGCGGCCTATTGAGCCGTCAAGCATGAAGCCTCCGTGGCCCTCGGCCTGCTCGATTGCCGACGGGAGCACCTTTCCTTCGTTGTAAACGTTGTGGTAGATGTCATCCCTTGTCTGGAGCGTACTTTCGTAACGGTAGCTCGGCGAATAAGAAAGGTAGATGCGGTCGTAGTAGTTGCAGTTAAGGTCGATGTACCATCCGCCGCTGTGGTAGCTGAGTCCGAGGCTGGCTGCGGTGAGCGGCGTGCCTGAGTCGCGCATACCTTTATTATATACAATCTCGTCGGTGTACTCGGCGCTTGTCGAGTTCATGTAACGCACGTGCGAGTTGTTGCGGATTTTTGCGTCGCTGATTGTTCCCAAGAGCTTGATGTCAAACGCGCTCGTAACCTTGAACTTAAGACCAGCCTCCAAGCCGTAATACTCTTTCTTGATGCCCGTAAGCGATACGTAAGAGAACGAGTTGATATCGTCGAAGTAGTAGTTCTGCCAGTCGGTGACGTTCCTCAAATGGCTGTAATATGCGTTGAAGTTGGCGTGCAGCCAAGCGTTTTCAAACTGGTAGCCCAGCTCCGTGCTGAACACCTGCTCGTTCTTGAGGTCGGTAACGAAGTCGTTGTTTATTTCAGGCGAAGCGAACGCCGTGCGTGCCTGCGGTGCGCGGTGCTCGTAGCCGATACCGAAGGTGAGCGTGTTGCCGCGTCCGAGGTTGAAGCTTGTGTTGAGTTTGAATCCTCCGTCAACAAATTCAGCAACGTCACTCTTGCCGTAAGAGTTGTCGGCTGCAAGTCCGTTGCGCATCTTTCCGTCGCGCTGCATCGAGGTGTAGCCCAGCTTTGCGGCGATGGTGTAGTGCAGGATGCCGAAGTTCTCGCTGTAGCTTGCCCACAGTTTCGAGTTGTTCACAAGCAGGTTATAGTCGTAACCGAACCTGTCGCCAACGCCTATTTCCTTGTCGCGGTGGTTGAGGTCATACTGTATCTCGTCTGAGTTGCGGTCGTAAGTGCCCAGCGCGTAGGTGTTGATGTTGTGGTAGGTAGAGGCTCCGAGCAGGTCTTCCATCGTCTGGTAGTGCATGCCTTTGTTTGACGAGCCTATTATACCGATGTTCAGCTGCTGGTTCTTGCCGAGCTGCATGTTCAGCGTCGACGCGAAGGTAAGCGTCAGCGCGTCGTTGTGCTTTGCCTGTATGTAGTACATGGCGTCCTGTCCCTGCTGTGCGGCTATGCCGTTGGCGTAGTACAGCTTGTCCCAGTTTATCTGGCGGTTGGCCTTCGAGCTTGTCCAGAAGTCGTACGCGCGGTTCCAGTCTTCGAGAGCCTGCGACGTGCGGTTGCTCTCGTCGCTCTCGCCCCACACGTCGTAATAGCTGCTGGGCATGTTCTTCCAGTAGCTGGGATGGGGGTTGCTCGAGTTGTTGTAATTGAGCTTGGTGCTCTCATACATGGTGTACTTGCCGAGCAGCGAGGTGGTCAGCTTGGTGTCCTTGTTGATGTTCCAGTCCCACGTGAGCAGCGCGGTCGGCGAATAGTCGTGCACTATACGCGAGTTGCGCTTCTTGCCGTTCTGATAGCCCCAGTAAGGGTTGTAGTAACGGTCGTTGGCGAGCCAATACATCTCGTCTGTGCCGGCGCCCTGCGACGCGCGCTCGGTAGGGTTGCCCCATGTGACGAGCGAGAGCGAATGGCTGCCGTCTCCGAACACCTTTTGCACTCCGAAGAAGTAAGAGAGCGAGTTGTAGAACGTGCCCTCAACATATCCTTCGTTGGCCCAGCGGTAGGTTACGTTGGCCGAAAAGGCCCACCCCTTGCTGTTAAGGCCGGAGTTGAACGTGTACATTCCGCGCAGGGTGTAGCTGCGGTTGGCGCCGCTAAGCGTGAACCTGTGGCCTACGGGCATCGACGCGGGGCGGAAGTTGTAGTTGTTCGAGCCGCCCATGCCCGTCATTGAAAAGTTGTTTGTCTCGAAAGGCAGTGCCGATTCCATGTTGCGCGTCTGCTGGTTCAGTCCGCCTACCCATGAATATCTGAACTGTCCCGACTCCATGTCGTTGATTGGAGTCCCGTTGATGTAAATGTCGTTGTACTTCTGGTCGAACGCACGATAACGGAAGCGCATCGGCGAAAAGAGATATCCCACCTCGCTCGCGTAGATGTTCGAGTTGGAGTTGATGATTGATACGTTCGATGACATATCATCGTCTTCGCCCAACTGAGCCTCCGTAAATGTGAATGCCGACTCGCTCATGACAGTGCCCTTCAGTCCTATCGAATCGCTTTGGGCGAACGCCAAAGGAGAATAGCACAAGGCCATCACTGCTAATTTCAGCTTGTTCTGCATAGATAATGTGTTTTGTTAATACTCGTTGCAAAGTTAAGCGAAATAGAATAAATCTCAAAATGAATGTTGAAATTTGTATTGCAACAGGAGAAAAATTTAACGCAGGCGTAACACCATCCCCAAAAACAAACTGCCGTCCGTCGCATGCCGTTTTGCCAAAGGCCGTGTCTTGCCGTGCAAAAGAGCACCTTTTACCGCCTGAAAGGCCACCTTTTACAAAGCGAAAGACGCCCTTTTGCAGCACCATTCGCAACCAGCTGTAAATCAACATGTTACAGGTGCAAGGACGGCAACACTAAAAACGCTGCCGCATATCAGCGGACTTCAACCGTCAGTGCATGCCGGCACGGACGCCGGAAAGCCATAAGAATAGGGAATTTCCCCATGAAAGTTAGGGAAAAACCTTTCGGCATGAGGCGGATTATATGTTACTTTGCAGCAGGAAACAGAACAAAAAAGATTGTCATCATGAAACGTATAGCTACCATAATCACGGTTCTCGCCACCATAACGGCCACCGCAAACGCAATGAGCTACGAGCAGGCACGCGACCAGGCTCTGTTCCTGACGGACAAGATGGCCTACGAACTTAACCTGACCGAAGAACAGTATGACGCCGCCTACGAGGTGAACCTCGACTACCTTATGAGCATAAACACGCCCGACGACCTATACGAGGCGTATTGGAGGCAGCGCAACCTCGACCTTAGCTACATCCTGCTGGACTGGCAATACCGCGCTTTCTGCGCCGCAACGTACTTCTACAGGCCGCTGTACTGGACTGCCGGCGTATGGCACTTTGCCGTTTACTCGCGCTATCCACACCGCCACTATTACTACTTCGGCCGCCCGCAGATATACATCACTTACCGCGGAGGGCACAGCTGGCACCACAACGGAGGGCACAGCTGGTACAAGGGGCGCACCTTCCACCACGGAGCGGCATCGAAAGGGCACGGACTCAGGGACCGTTTCGACCGTGGGGACTTCCACAAGAAAGACCTTGGAGGAAACAAAAGGCAGCCACAAAGGGGCGGCAACTTCAGCGGTCACCGCGGAGGAAAGGCCGTAAACACGTCTTCAGTCAGGCCTCAAAGCGGCAGATACGACAAAAAACAGCCGTCGGCAAGCTTCAAAGGACACCGTTTCCAGCCTCGCAACAACCGCGAAAGCAGCACACGCAAAACGGTAAATCCGTCAAGCACAAGCCGCCGCCACTTGAACCAGAACAGCTTAAAGCGGCCTTCAACCACGGGAACGGCGCGCAAGCCCAACGCTACATTCACACCGAAGCGCAGCACTTCGCGCCCGGCAGTCAGGACAAACAGCAGACCCACGCGGACAACAGGCAGCATTAGCCGTCCAAGCAGCTCACGCGGCAGCACGGCGAAAAGCAGTGGAAGAAGCGGCGGAGGGCACTTCGGCGGACGCAGGTAAACACGCGACACATAAGCCCCAATACATTGATTGTCTATGAAGAGAGGGTGGCGCAGCCGTCATGGCACGCCGCCCTCTCGTTGTAAGCGCCCTATGCAGCGCGTCACACCAGCTCAAGCACACGCACCTCGGCGTTAGCCATCGGCTTGATTTCCTGCATCGGCTTGTCGTAGAATACCGACTGCACTGCCTTGTTGATGATGCCATGCCCCACGGCAAGCACAACCTGCGAGGGGAATTCCGCCCGGATGTAGTCAAGAAACTTGGCGGCGCGCACCCTTAAAGCCTCCAGCGACTCGATGTCGTCAGGCCAAGGCTCGTCCTTCAAGTCGGGAATGTACCTGCCGGTAAAGCCGCCCCAGTCTCTCTCGCGCAGTAAAGGAGTGGCCGTTACAGTTGCACCGTGAGGCTCTGCGATGATGCTACACGTATCATAAGAACGCTTCAGGTCGCTTGAAACAAAAGCGTCGATATGCGCGGAGGCCATCTTCAAGGCCACCTCCCGCGCCTGTTCCCTGCCATTGGCGGTAAGCTCTCCCTGCGTCTGTCCCTGCATTATGCGGTTTGCGTTGTCCACGGTCTCGCCGTGTCGGACAAGGTAAAGTGTTGTCATATTTTTACGTAAAAGTGACGAAAAGTCTTGTTTCTATATGATATTTTCCTTAACTTTGGGGCTAACAAACATATACAAGTTAACCATGAAGATATTGAGAAGCTCGGTTTTCCGCGCAATCTGCGCAATCATCACAGGCATATTGCTAATCAACAATCCCGACAGCACGGTGCGCTGGATAACCATTGCCATAGGCGTCATGTTCCTCGTGTCGGGTGTAATATCATGCGCCACATACCTCAACACCCGCAAAAACGCCGTCGGTGCGGAGATTTACGACGCCGAAGGGCGGCTTATCGCCTCGCCGAGACCGCCGTTCCCCCTCGTGGGCATAGGCAGCATACTGCTCGGACTGATACTTGCCGTCATCCCTGGCACGTTCGTAAAATCGCTGATGTACGTGCTCGGCGTGCTCATCATCCTTGGAGCCGTCAACCAGTTCATCGCACTTGCCGGGGCAAGGCGCGTCTTCCGCGTGCCTGCATGGTTCTGGGTCTGTCCGTCGGTAATCCTAATCACCGGCATCTTCGTTATCGTAAAGCCGATGGAGTCGGCCGAACTGCCGTTGCTCATAATCGGCTGGTGCCTGCTGTTCTACGGCGTTACCGAGTGCGTCAACGCAGTGAAAATATACCGGGAAACGAAAAACGAATTGAGAATTAAGAGTTAAGAATTAAGAAAAATACCTTTTGCAGGCTGTCTTCAAGACATGTTTTCTTAATTCTTAACTCTTAATCCTTAATTGAAAATCTTTCATTTTACTATGCTCTCGATATACTTGCAGAGTATGTCTATGCCCGTATGGTTCTCTCCTCCCTGCGGTATTATCAGGTCGGCGTACTTCTTTGTCGGCTCGATAAACTGCTCGTGCATCGGCTTCAGCACACCAAGGTAACGGTCGATAACCATCTCCACCGTGCGTCCACGTTCCAATACGTCGCGCTGTATGTTGCGTATCAGGCGCTCGTCAGAGTCCGTATCGACGAATATCTTGAGGTCCATCATGTCGCGGAGCTTCTTGTTCAGCAGCGTCATAATTCCCTCAATGATGATTACCGGGCGCGGTTCTACATGTACGGTTTCCTTCAACCGGTTGCAAAGCAGGTATGAATAAGTGGGCTGCTCAACAGCCCTGCCGTTGCGCAGTTCGTTCATGTGCTTTACAAGCAGCTTCCAGTCAAAGGCGTCGGGATGGTCGAAGTTTATGGCACGGCGTTCCTCCTCGGTCATGTGCGACGTGTCATTGTAATACGAATCGAGAGGTACAACAACGACATAATGCGGAGGCAACGCCTCCACAATCTTCCTTACTACGGTTGTCTTGCCGGAACCTGTACCTCCGGCTATGCCTATTATTGTCATAAAATCAGTCTTTCAAGCCTATTTCCTCAAACATTTTTTCATAGTATGCGGCCTTGTTTTCCACCTTCATGGGGTATGCCCGCGAACTGCTCGGCATCCTGTAAAGCCGCATCTGGCGGCCTTCGAAGGTGAAAGGCTCCGACGTTCCGACCTTCGGCTGCCGCATGCCGAAGTGCGACGTGAACACATCTGTTGCCTTCTGACCCGTGGTCGCAACGGCGACACACGACGGGATGCGGCGCAGCAGGGCGTCAATATCAGTCGGAGTGACTATTTCAAGGTCTTTGTCTGACGCCGTGTTCTTCGTCCGCCGCACGGCACAGGCCGTGTCATACAGGGCCACGCCTTTCTCTTCAAGAAAGCGCATGATGTCTTCGCGGCGGAAAACCGACCGCTCTACGTCTACAAAACGTTCCTTGTCACCGAAAAACACAAGCCCGAAAATGCGCCACATGTCGTTGATAAAATTCGGGTAAAAGAAGTCCATGCACCAGCGGCGGCGCGACGGCGGAAAGCTGCCGAGCATCAGCAGGCGTGCGTCTGGCGGAAGGAATGGTTGCAGCGGATGGCTCTCTACGCCATTCATTGCTGCTCCTTTACAAGGTAGACGATAACCGGCAGGTGGTCGCTGTAGCCGTCAAGCCATGCTCCGCCGGCATGTGTACGCTTGGGAATACCCTTGTAACGACCTTCCTTGTTGATGATATAATCGCGACGGAATATCTGGTTGGTCCAGAATTTAAGCGTTGAATAGTCCCTCTTGCCATTCTTGTCAATCATGTTCGGAGTAAGCACAATCTGGTCAAACAGGTTCCACGAACCTTGATATGACAGCGTGCCCTGCCCCTCTTTGGCAAGCAGGTTGTACCAAGGGTTGTACATGTCGCCCTCGCCCACATCGTCTTTGTCGGGCAATGCGCGGAGGATGTCTTTCATACTCTTGTTCGTCGGGTCGTCGTTCATGTCGCCCATCACCATCACCTTCATGTCGGGATTTACCCTCAACAGCGAGTCCTTGATGGCTTTCACCTGCGCTGCGGCGTGGTTTCTGTAAGAAGGGCCTGCCGCACGGCTCGGCCAGTGGCAAACGATGAAGCATACCTGGTCGCCGCCCATCTCGCCAGTAACGGTAAGGAAGCCGCGGGTAGCATAGTAGTCTTTCATCGACGAGTCAGGCACATAAGGCAGGAGGTTGACCGTTCCGACCTTGAACAGTGCCGGGTTGTACAGCATTGCGCAGTCAACACCGCGCCTGTCGGGGCCTTCCACGTGTACATATTTATATCCGCGCGCGCGCAAAGGCTCTTGTGCGGTAAGGTCGTCAAGCACCTTCGAGTTCTCCACCTCAGACAAACCGATTACCGCGCAGCCTACTTGCGGCAGCTTGTCGGTGCCCATCTCGGCAAGCACACGCGCCATGTTGCGCAGCTTGTGCGAGTATTTCAACCCGGTCCAGCGATACGAACCGGATGGCAGGAACTCATAGTCGTTCTTGCCCTCATCGTGGCAAGTGTCAAAAAGATTTTCCTGATTGTAAAATCCTACGGCGTAAACCGAAAACTTTTTCTGGGCAAAACCGCATACTGCCACGAGTGAGAACGACAGTATGAAAATAAAAATGAGTTTCTTCATAATAACTTTTTAATATCGTAATGCAAGCTTGCTTGCACATTTCCGAGTGCAGCTTATCATTTGCAAAGATACGTCATGTAATGTTAACGGCAAAACAAAAACGTCTTTTTTTGCTTTCCTGCGCCGAAGGAAACACCTTCGCCAAACGTTGGAAACAGTATTGAAACACATAAAGCGGCGGCCTTACGACAGGCGGAAGCACGCAAGCCGGAAAACGCCTTGCCACAAGGCGTTTTGCAAAAGACGGCAAAACGCGCTGCAAAAAGCCACCTTTTACAAGCCAAAAGGCCGTCTTTTACAATGCAAAAGACGGCCTTTCGGATTGACAATTGAAAATGAATAATTGACAATTATGATTTGCCCTGCCGGCAGACGCCAATGAATGCTGCCGCGACTCTCCACTCCCTATGCCACATTCTAAGTTTTCCCGAAACAAGGAAGCAGGGTTACCGCTTTACAGCCTGGCTGCGGCCGACTCCTTTCTACGTATGAAAACGTTGAGCACAAGGTTCAAAATAACATACAAGACCACATCGGCCACGACCACCAAAGTATTGTCAACAACCTTCAACAGCAGGCAGTTGAGCACGATGTATGCCACGGCCACAGCCACGATGCACAGCAACGCCTGATGCTGGGACAGCCCGGCGCGGATGAACTTGTGATGGATGTGACGCTTGTCAGCCTTGAACGGCGACACGCCATGGAACATCCTGACGAGCGATACCCTTACGGCATCCAACACGGGGACGATGAGCAGCGTGTAAGGCATTATGAAATCGAAGGCGTGGCGAAACATAACATGCTCGTTGTACATCGAGTATTTCACGCAGAGCACTCCCAATATGAACCCCAGGGTAAGGCTGCCGGCATCGCCCATAAAGATTTTCCTGTTCTTGGAAACATCGCCGAAAACATTGAAATAAAGAAAAGACACCAGCACGCCCACAAGCCCCGATATCATGATGGCATAAGACCAGATGCCCTGCAAGGCGAACATGTAGATGAAACCGCAGAATGCCAGGATTGAAAGGCTTGCCGCAAGACCGTCAATCCCGTCGATAAGGTTGATAGCGTTGTCTATGAACACTATGACAAGCACCGTCAAGGGGAAGCCTATGCTGTAAGGAATCCCGTGTATCCCCATAAAGCCGTAAAAATCGTTCAGGTACAGATTGGCAAGCGGAAGCATGCAGGCGGCGACCACCTGGACAATAAACTTGACATGCGCCGGAAGCCCGAGCACATCGTCAACAATGCCAGTCGCATAAATAATGAGTATGCTTATGAGGAAAAAAAGGCTCCAGACGTTTATTGAAATCAACTCTTGCGTTGAATTAATGACAAGCAACGCCACGGCGAACGCTATGGACATGCTCGGCATGAAAGCGACTCCGCCAAGCCGCGGAACGGCATCCTTATGCACCTTCCGGGCATTAGGCATGTCATAAAGGTTCTTGGCCTTGCAGAAATTGAGTATCGCCGGGATAAAGACGAAGCCGCACGCCACGCTTATCACAAACACCACAATAATACTATATATATATACGTTCACGTCGGTCTGAAATATTTGTCCTAATACAATAAACCATAAAACAACTTAAATATTGCACGCAGACAAAGAAATTAACACCCCGACAAGCATAGGACAGCCGTCAATGGCACTGCGACGGATGTCTGTCGCGGCAACATTGACGGCTGACAAAACACTGCCGCCGGTCACCTTGACAGGCAACCGGCGGCAAAAAACACATCAGCATACGCTAAAAAACATTTTCGCTGAACGCCGTCTGGCGGCTACGCACAGCCCGTCAGGGCCATGACCGTCACTTTGACGAAGCGTAAAGGGCTATTACCGTACCGGTAAATCCGCCAGTGTTCTTGGTAGAAAGATAACCGGCGTCAACATCAGCCAGGAGCGGAAGCCACTCTCCACCAGCCTTGGCGTAATAGAAATCGAAGTAAAGGCCGCGCGAAACAACCTTCAGGCGAACATCGTCATCAGCCTTTTCCAATGGCTTGGAGGCGATGCTCTCCTCGTTGCCGTCCTTGCCTACGCGTATAACCTGCACCTGCTTGCCTCCTGCAGTCATTGCCACACAAAGCATATACTGGTGCGTTTCGTCCTTGAAGAGCACAAGTCCGCTCTTTTCGCCTGCATTTACCGGATTGAACTTGAGGCGCGTCTCACACTCGAACTTGTGGTGGCTGATGCGACGGGCGAGGAATGCGGGGACTTTCTTCTCCGACGACTTGACACCGGCGCACTGCATTGTAAGGTAACCCGGATTGTCGCCGAGCGAAGCCAGATGGTCAACCGGGCCACGCAGCGAGAACCAGTCGAGCGGCAGCTTGCTCTCGCTGAAATCATCGCGGTAAGAGAAATTGCCGAAGGTAACATTGTCTCCGCGCTTAGCACCTTTCACTTTCGAGATGAGGGGCACGGTCTCGTCGCCTTCCGTCATATACGGGAAGCCGTCGCTGTTCCACCTTACAGGCATGAGGAACGTCTCACGTCCAAGGTTCTCGAACTTGCCTTCATAGGGACGGCATGCAAGGAACACTGCGTACCAGTCGCCTTCGGGCGTCTCCACAAGGTCGGCATGACCGGCACAGGTCACGGGATTGGGACGGTCGGCAGGCAAATGGCGCTGCGTAAGTATGGGGTTCTGCTTTGCCGGAACGAACGGGCCAAAGGGACTGTCGCTCCTGAATATGACTTCAGAGTGCATGTCGCTCGTACCGCCCTCGGCATCCATCAGATAATACTTTCCCTTTATCTTATACATGTGCGGGCCTTCAATCCATATTGGCTTGTCCTCGGGATGTACGCCCTTGTTGACGAGCACCTTGGTCGGGCCTACCGTCTTGTCGGTCTTCACGTCAAACTCGCGCACCTTGATAGCCCTGTGTCCGTCATATTCGGCAGGCACTTCAGGCTCGTCGTTGTTCACGATGTACGCCCTGCCGTCATCGTCGAAGAAGAACGAGGGGTCTATTCCGCCCACGTCGGGCAGGCGTATCGGCTCCGACCACTGGCCAAGCGGGTCTTTCGTCTTTACGAAGAAGTTGCCCCACCCCACGTTGGTGGTAATCATGTAAAACGTCTTGTTGTGGGGGTTGTATGATATGGCAGGGGCGAAAATTCCACCGGAAACGTGCTGGCCGTCAAGCGGAAGCTGCGACGGACGGTCGAGGATGTAATTCACAAGCTTCCAGTTAAGCAAGTCCTTGCTGTGGAACAAGGGCACGCCGGGGAAGAAAGAGAAGGTTGAAGTAACCATGTAATAATCGTCACCGGCACGGCAAATGCTCGGGTCAGAATACCATCCGGGAAGTATCGGATTGTAAAAAGACGACGCGTCGGGCAGAGGATTTTCCTTGTAATAGTCGTCATCGCCACGGTATTCGAAATAATCGAACATGACCGACGACCCTTCAGTATCTCCACTACCAGCCAAAACGCCTGACGGGCAACCTGCAGCAAGCAGTGCTCCGACAATCAACTTTGATGTAATACTTAATTTCATAATGTATGTTTCGTTTAAGATTAAGCGCATGAAAGCATTAAAATGCAAAAACAACGCAAACGGGCAGAAAGAGGACTTGCCCCCGAATTTCCGAGCGCCGCTTATTTTCTGCAAAAATACTGATTATATTTTACAACACAGGGACGAAACGTATATAAATGATTAGTTTTTGTTGCATGCAACAAAAAAGCACCGCCGAAGCAGTGCTTTCAGTGGAGCTGGAGGGAATCGAACCCTCGTCCAAACAGGGAAACCATACGCTTTCTACACGCTTATTCCGGCCTTCAGTTTTCGTGCCGCCGCAAGACCCGGACCACCAACGGTGACCTTATCCCCTGAAATTTCACCACGCACGCGGGGCCGGGCGTGACTATTCCCGATTTAACCGCACCGCCGATTCGGAATGCTTCGGGACAACAGCTTCCGGGCGATGTCACGTCCTGTCACCTTGTGACGGGATTAAGCCAGTAATCTACTATGCTTCGATTAGGCAGCGAGAGCGTATTTGTTTTCGCCAGATAAATTTATGACCGCTGAGATTTAGGAGCAAACAGACCACGCTCCGCGTGCTTACGTACCATTCCAACCCGCTGTCAAATCCAGTCAACCCCGTAACGGGCGTCGGAACAACGCCGTAAATCCTTGCAAAGATAACGGTTTGTGCGTTATAAAGCAAACGGACGTAAGGTTTTTAGCCATAATTAACACACTGGGAAAGCGCGAACTGCCTCAAGCCTGATACTCAACGACTTGCGGAAAGCTTAACGGCTGCGTTGAAAAAGACGGCCTTTTGCAGTGCGAAAGGCCGTCTTTCATCATGCAATATGCGGCCTTCCGCGTTGCAAAAGGCTGCATATTGCAGAAACGGCCACGACCGGATTGCCCGTCGTGGCCGTAAAATGTTTAAGATAGTATTATTCAAGGGTTTTCTTATTCGCTCTTCATCGTCTTTATGTTGCCGTCGGCGTCGATGTCAAGCTCTTTCACCTTCACGCTGCGCAGCCATGTCTTGCCATCTGACGGCACGCAATCATGGTGGAACAAGTACCATTTGCCCTTGTACTCAACGATTGAATGGTGTGTTGTCCATCCCACCACAGGCTCAAGTATTACTCCCTTGTATGTGAAGGGGCCGTAAGGATTGTCGCCTACGGCGTAGCACAGGAAGTGAGTGTCGCCGGTAGAGTAAGAGAAATAATACTTGCCGTTCATCTTGTGCATCCATGACGCCTCGAAAAACCTGTGAGGGTCACTTGCCTTAAGCGGTTCCCCGTTGTCGTCAACAACGAGCACGGCGCACGGTTCTTCGGCAAACTGGAGCATGTCATCGGCCATTTTCACCACACGTCCGGGCAAAGCCGGCTCATCGCCTTCGGGCAGATGCTCTACGCCGAGCGCCTGGTTGTCCTTGTAACGCTGCAGCTGGCCGCCCCAGATGCCTCCGAAATATGTATATATAGAGCCGTCGTCGTCCTTGAACACGCACGGGTCTATCGAATATGAGCCGCGTATCGGGTCGGGCTGCGGCGTGAAAGGCCCTTCGGGACGGTCGGCAACGGCCACTCCGAGATGGAATACCCCGTTCTTATCCTTGGCGCAAAATACCATATAATACTTGCCGTCTTTCTCCACAACGTCGTTGTCCCAAAGCTGACGGCTCGCCCAAGGAATGTCCTTCACGGCAAGAACCTCGCCATGGTCGACAACTTCGCCGTTCTCAACGTCGTCAAGTGAAAGCACATGATAATCCTTCATCTGGAAGTGTCCGCCATCGTCGTCGAAGGCTTCGCCCGAATCCCAGTCGTGCGAAGGATAGATATACAACCTGCCGTTAAACACGTTGGCAGAGGGGTCTGCCATGTAATCACTCGGGAAAAGATACCTTGCTTTGTTCATAATAGATAGGTGTTTAGGTTTATTCGATATGGAAAAACAGGGCTGGCAGCGGCCACGCCTTCCGCGTAAAGCCGCCCCATGCCCCATTAATAAGTTGCCGTCACTGCTTGAACAGTTCTATAATCTTGGCTACAACGGGCTTGGCCTTGTTGTCGCGGCCGAACAGCAACGGATAATTAGTACGCCCGAGAACCGGGAAATCATTAAGCCACGAAGTAGCGTCGGTCACGCCCCAAAGGGTGATACGTGATATCTGGTGGCGGTGCCTGTAATAAATCTTGAACATTTCGAGGTAACGCTGTTCGAAAAGCCGTTCCGCCTCGGGTGTCAGCCCGTTCTTGTACGGGTTGTATTTCTCGTCATACTTGAAGTTCTGGCTTATCTCCGCGCCGCTGAAGCTCTCGGGGTTGGGCAGCATGTTGAGGTCAAGTTCGGTCATCATCACCTTTACGCCGCATGCCGCAAAAGAGTCGATGGAAGCCTCGTACTCCTTCAAGTCGGGATAATCGTACCCGTTGTGTGACTGCATTCCGATAGCATCGACACGGCATCCCTTCGCCTTCAAATCCCTGACAATCCTGCACGTTGTGGCACGTTTGCCGGGCTTCGCCATGGCATAGTCGTTGATATAAAGCTCCGCATCAGGGTCGGCGGCATGCGCGAACTTGAATGCAAGCTCGATATAATCAGGCCCTATTATCTTATAATAAGGTGTTTCACGCATTGTGCCGTCATCGTTCACAGCCTCGTTTACCACGTCCCAGCCTTTAATCCGCCCCTTGTATCTTGTCATGACGGTAGTAATATGGTCGCGCATACGCCTTATAAGAACCTCACGCGAAACAGTATCGCCCTTCTCGTCGGTGAACATCCACTTCGGCGGTTGCGAATGCCAAACAAGGCAGTGGCCTATCATCTCGAGTCCATTGTCCTCTGCAAACTTGACCGTGCGGTCTGCATCATCCCAGAAATACGTGTCCTCCTCAGGATGTATTTCCTCACCTTTCATGCAGTTTTCAGCCACAATGGAGTTGAAATTGTCGGTTACAATCTTGGCTTCGGCGGCATTCCTGCCCCACACAACGTCGACATTCACCGCCGCACCAACTGTGAAATACTTGCCGAGCACATCCTTCAGGGTGTCAGCCGCAACAACTTCAGACGGTACCAAGCATGCAGCTGCGCATACTGTAACCAGCAAAAAACTCTTATTCATGTACGTTTCAATTTTTAGTACGTTGCTCAATTTCCATGTTAATCTTATCTATCACCTCGTCGCTCAACTCATATTTCGATATGATGAACATCGCAAGGATGAGCAACAACGCAGGAATAACGGCCACAAGCCAGAGTATTCCCTGCTCAGCCAACGGCGACTGGGACACTGTGTTGTTCTGGTCGAAACCGACAAGACCCAACACCAATCCGGGCACAACGCCTCCGAGAGCCATTCCGGCCTTAAAGAATATGCCTGTAAGGGCATTCACTATGCCTGAAATACGCCTGCCATGGGTGTACTCTCCGTATGAAATAACTTCAGGAACAAGCGCCCACATATACCCGGTTGCCACTATCACGCCGGTCGACTTGACAAACTGCGCCACATAAACGAGCCACATCTGCGAACGCAAAGCCGGTATGACAGATATCACATACAGCAAAGCCATTCCCACAATAGCTACCGAAAGGAAGATGTAGAACATCCCACGCTTGCCCACCTTACGCTTTATTGCAGGCACCATGGGCATGAAAATGAAGGCCGGGATAGAGCCTAACGCCATGAAGTTGGCCACCTGTCCGGCATCGGCATGAACGTTGTAAATCATGTAATACGAACCTGCGGCGTTGCCTACAGACGTCATCGCGAAGGCCGTAATGAAGAAGAAAGCGAGTATCCTGAGCGGTCTGTTGCGGCTGAACTCCACCCAAAGGTCGCTCACCTTTACGTTGGCGGCCTCCGACTTGTCCATCACCACACGCTCCTTTGTCTGTGAAAAACAGAATACAAGCAACAAAAGACCTACCAAAGCGTAAATAACCATCGTGGTAAACCACGCATCGCCGGAGTCCTTTGAGTTCATCTTGCCGTCCGGAGACAGAGCCGCCACAACCATGGGGATGCCGTAAGCTACGGCAAGTCCGCCTGCATTAGCCATGAACATACGTACAGACGTGAGCACGGTGATTTCATTTGTATCACGCGTCAATGACGCATTCAACGCCCCGTAAGGCACATTTATCAATGTGTACAGCATCGACATGCCCACATAAGTAATGTATGCGTAGGCCAACGAGCCAGAAAAACCATTCCAGAAGCACAATATCGCAAAGCCGCACAACGGTATTCCGGCGAGCACGAGGTACGACCTGTACTTGCCGAGCTTCGGGTTATGCTTGTCGACAAACGTACCGACAACGGGGTCCCACAGGACATCCACAATGCGGACAAGCAGGAACATGAACGCCGCCGACGTGGGGTTAAGGCCGAAGACATTTGTGTAGAACAGCAACAGGTACATGGATATTGTCTGATAAATCAGGTTTTGGGCCAAGTCACCCGACCCGAAGCCTATCCTCTGTACCCATGACAGCTTGTAAAACCCTTTCGCCTCATGGCTTTCGGGCTGTGTTTTCATTTCGTTTTGCATATCTTATTAAGTGTAAAAAACATCCGCCATCCAACGCATCCCGCCGTTTATACGCGGACGGCATGCGTTCCGGCCGGCATCACCCGCCCATTACCGAAAAGCGGGCACTTACCTTTCAGGCCAGTTTTCATGATAAAGCCTTGCGGAGAAAGCGTCCATGCACACCACGACGGCCAACCCGGGCTATGTTGCAAAAGTACTCTTTTTTTTACATAAAGCGCAATAGTTTTTGTAGCTATTACGTTTCAATTTGTTTCATTATGATTTATTTCAACAAAATCACTCGTTAAAATCATTCATATATACTTATTTTTGCAAAAAATCAACCATCATGAAACACATTGTAACTATTATTTCCACTTTGATTTTATTGCTTGCGCCGACATCGTCGGACGCCGCAGAACGTTTCGTAAGCTTCAAGTCGGGCGACCTGAAACTGAACGGCAAAGGCAAAATATCAATATACGTGGATGCCAACGACTGCAAGGGAGTGTCAATTGCGGCGAACAACCTCGCCTCCGACATCAACAAGGTGTGCGGAGCGGAAACAACAACCACCACAATGACCGATGCCGAAATAATTGTAGGCACCATCGGACATTCCGCCGAAATAGACAAAATGGTGAAGTCGAACGCCATCGACAAGGCCGCCCTGAAAGGCAAACGTGAGAAATATATAATAACGACCATTGGCGGGAAGGTCGTCATCGCCGGCAGCGACAGGCGCGGAACCATATACGGAATATACGAGCTGTCGCGCCAGATTGGCGTTTCTCCGTGGTACTACTGGGCCGACACGCCCATCGAAAGGCACGAGAGCATATATATAAATAAAGGTGTGTACACCGACGGAGAGCCTGCCGTGCGTTACCGCGGCATATTCCTGAACGACGAGGCGCCGTGCCTCACGACATGGGTGAAAAACACTTTCGGCACCGATTACGGCGGCCACGACTTCTACGCCAAGGTTTTCGAACTGATACTCCGCCTCAAGGGCAACTTCCTTTGGCCGGCGATGTGGGGCTGGGCTTTCTACGCCGACGACCCGCTGAACAGCAAGACGGCCGACGAGATGGGCGTAATCATGGGCACATCTCACCACGAGCCTATGGCGCGCAACCACCAGGAATGGGCGCGCAACCGCGACAAGTACGGCGTTTGGGACTATGCCAAGAACCAGGAAACCATCGACAGCTTCTTCCGCAAGGGCATGGAGCGCGCCAAGAATACTGAAGACATCATCACCATAGGCATGCGCGGCGACGGCGACGCGCCCATGGGAGGCGAGGAAGGCAAAGACCACGAGTTCGTGCCGCAGTACCAGCGCATGATGAAGCTGATGCAGAAAATCATAGACAACCAGCGTAGCATCATCAGCGACGTGACCGGCCGCCCGGCAAAGGAGCGTCCGCAGGTGTGGGCATTATATAAAGAGGTGCTCGGATATTACGACAACGGCCTGAAGGTGCCCGACGACGTGACGCTTCTTTTGTGCGACGACAACTGGGGCAACGTAAGGCGCGTGCCCACTGCAAAAGAGCGCAAGCGCAAAGGCGGATGGGGACTTTACTACCATGTTGACTACGTCGGCGGTCCGAGAAACTCAAAATGGCTGTGCAACACGCCGCCGCAGAACATGTGCGAGCAGCTTACCCTGGCCTACGACCACGGCATTGACCGCCTATGGATACTCAACGTGGGCGACCTCAAGCCAATGGAGTATGCCATATCGCTGTTCATGGACATGGCGTGGGAGCCTAAGAAGCATCCCGCCCACAACGTCATGGCGCACACGGTTGACTTCTGCCGTCAGCAGTTCGGCGACGCACAGGCCGAAGAAGCGGCACGGATACTGAACCTGTACCTTAAATACAACGGGCGAGTTACGGCCGAACTGTTGGACAAAAACACGTATAACCTTGAAACGGGCGAGTGGAGGCAGGTGGCCGACGAGTACATGCGGCTTGAGGCGGAAGCCCTGCGCCAGTTCATAACCCTGCCCGAGGAATACCGCGACACATACCGCGAGCTGATACTGTTCCCCGTCCAGGCCATGTCGAACCTCTACCAGATGTACTACGCGCAGGCAATGAACAACAAGCTGTACAAGCTGGGCGACCCGGCGGCAAACCTCTGGGCCGACCGCGTGGCCGAGGCTTTCAGGCGCGACTCCATGCTCTGCGCACAGTACAACCACGACATTGCCGGAGGCAAATGGAACGGCATGATGACACAGAAGCACATCGGCTACACCGGCTGGAACGACGACTTTGAGCGCGACATGATGCCCGAAGTGTTCCGCATCGACGGCGACACGCACGGCGGCTTCACCCACAAGGCGGCCGACGGATATGTGGCAATGGAGGCGGAGCACTATTTCAGCAAGGCCGACGCCGGCGAGGCGGAGTGGACGGTCATACCATATATGGGACGCACGCTTAGCGGAATATCGCTGCAACCATACACAAAGCCCGTTGACGGAGCGTCGCTGACTTACCGCTTCACCGCCCCGCAGCAGGCCGGCAACGGCGCAAGCAGCGTGAAAGTACACATTGTGGTAAAGTCGACGCTCGACTACCTCGACAAGGGCGGACTTACATACAGCGTCGCATTGGACGGAGGCGAGCCGCAGACTGTAAACTTCAACCACAACCTGAACGAAGAAAACGGCAACACATACACCGTGTACTACCCCACCGTGGCGCGCCGCGTGGTGGAAAGCACGGTCACACTGCCCTTCAACGGCGGACATGACGGCATACACGAGCTTACCGTCACGCCCAACGACCCGGGCATTGTGTTCGAGAAAATAGTAGTAGACATGGGCGGTTACAAGCCGTCATACCTCTTTATGGAAGCATCAGAAAAAGAGCGTACAAAGCCGGGTAAATAACTTTTTGGATGAAAATACTTGCTGTTTTACAAGCAATTTATTAACTTCGCACTTGATAATAACCTGCTGACAGAACACAACGCTTGCACAAGTACGCAACAACGAACAAACAACACATGGCCTTCCGGCTTGCAAAACATGGCCTTTTACCACGTAAAAGACGGTCTTTTGCAGGCCGAAAGGCCACATATTGAACCGTAAGCAAACACCGCCCAAACGGTTACAGACAAGCAATGAAAACACTGCCGGCACAGACGGATTAAAACAATATTCATGCGAAATGTTACAAATTACCCCCCCCGAAAGAAAATTCGGATTAAAAGCGTAATAACGACGCTGGCCGCCTGCCTGCTGACCGCCGTCACGGCTATGGCCGACAGCGGCCGCCTGTACACCGCCGACGAGCTTTCAAGCAGCCTCATCAGCTGCATAAGCCAGGACAAGTACGGCTACATCTGGGTAGGAACGGAGAACGGTCTGAACAAGTTTGACGGCTACCGCTTTACCAACTACTTGAAAGACAACCTTGACGACAGGGACTCCACATCGCTTGCAAGCAACGACATAACCAAAGTTCTGCCTGACAAGCAAGGCCGCCTGTGGATAGGCTGCGAGCTGGGACTGATGACTTACGACGCCGAGAGCAACAGCTTCAGGCACTACAGCTTTCCCAGCGGGCTGAAGCCGAGGGTGCAGGACATACAGCAGGCTCACAACGGCGACATCATAATAGGCACGGCCGGCTACGGACTGTTTGTAATCAAGGCCGGCACCGACGTCATAACGCCCGACGAGCGGCTTGGCTGGAACAGCAAGTACAAGTTCTCAAGCAGGCTGTTCATCGACAGGCGCGGCGACATCTGGCTGTCAAACCACCTGCAACAGGTGGCAAGAGCCAGCCACAACGACAAACAGAAAGAGATTAAGGAATACAAACTGTCATGCGGTTCGGCCGTCAGCTTCATCGACACTGACGACAAGGGGTTCATCGTAGTGTGCCTGTACGGCATAATGAGGTACGACTACGGCACCGGCAAATTCACCACGGCCGACTACGACATGAGCCTGCTCAACCGCAACGTGTCGATAAGGAAAGCCATAGCCGACCACGAGGGCAACATTTACATAGGCACATCGGGCAAAGGACTGATGATGATACCGCGCGGCAGCAAGAAGCTGCAGCAGGTGGAAACAAAGGACAGGGCGTTCGACCTGTCAACGTCGAACATCAACGACATACTGGAAGACAAGGACAAAAACATCTGGATAAGCTGCTACAAGCGCGGCGTGTATATGCTGAACAACGAGAAAGACGCCTTCAGCAAATGGGACTTCACCTCTCAAAGGTATTTTCTCGGCAGCGGACTGTCGTCAATCTCGGCAGGCAACAACGGCGACATACTCGCCATTGTGCAGAAAGCCGGCGTGTACATCTTCAACAAGCAAGGCCGCATCACGGCCCATCCCAGCTCGCCCTACGGCGCAAGCACTATCTACAAAGCCAAGAACGGCAGCTACTGGCTGTGCACGGAAAACGCCCTATACTCGTATAACCCGTACAACGGGACGTATGAGCAGAAGAACGAATACGGCGGATTTGACATCAACTGCATAACCGACGACGGCAAAGGCCGCCTTTACATCTGCGACTACGGCAAGAGCCTGTGCATATACGACACGCGGACTGACCGCCAGACAAAATTCAGCATGACCGACCGCAGACACCTCGGCACCATCTGCAACAACTGGATAAAAGCCCTGTTCATAGACAGCCGCGGCCTGCTTTGGATTGGAACGTCAAACGGAATGTCGTGCATGGACACGCGGAACTTCAACTTCAAAGTGTTGGGACAAGCCGAACTGCTGCCCGGAATGCAGAGTCTCTCGTTCTGCGAGACGCGCGGCGGCAACGTGCTGATAGGCACTAACAACGGCCTGTACACGTATTCAAGGAAGACAGGAAAGATAAGCCTCTTCCCCGGTTCGGAGAAGCTGCGCGACAGGTCGGTGTACGGCATCGTGACAGACAAGGCCGGCGACATCTGGCTCAGCACCTCGCGGGGCATACTGATGTACGACAAGACCGAGCAAAGCTTCATCAGCCACATCAGCGGCAACGGCCTGTCAAACCATGAATACGTGCTCGGCGCGGCGGTAAAGGCTGCCGACGACCGCATAGCCTTCGGCGCGAACGACGGCGTAACCGTGTTCTATCCCGAGAATGTGAAGAACAGCACAATCGAGATGGACAAGGTGTATCTCACCAACTTCATTGTAAACGGAAAGCCGACGTTCAGCTTCAAGGACAAATTTGAAGTGCCGTACACCAGCAACATGATGCAGCTGGAATTCTCGCTGCTCAACTTCAAGCACACTAACGAGATAAAGTTCCAGTACAGAATAAACGACAGCAAGGAGTGGCAGACCGTGAGGGACGGCTCGAACTCTATCCAGTTCAACGAGCTGAAGCCCGGAAAATACGAGGTTTACGTAAGAGCCGAGTGTAACGGAAAATACTCCAAAGAAACCAAGAAGATAACAATCACGGTAAGAGACCCGTGGTATTCGTCCACAACGGCATGGCTGTTCTACATCGCCGCGATAATAAGCATCGTGGCATACGCCATGTGGCAGTATGAGAAGAACAAGCGCGAAGAGCTTGAAGAAGCCAATATGCGCATACTCATCAACGCCACACACGACATACGCTCGCCGCTAACGCTAATCATCGGGCCGCTCAACAAGCTGAAACAGAGGATTACTGACAAGGAAAGCCGCGCCGACATTGAGACCATCGACCACAACGCGCAAAGGCTGTTGCTGCTCGTCAACCAGATACTCGACGAAAGGCGCATCGACAAAAAACAGATGCACCTGCACTGCCAGCACACCGACCTCACCGCGCTTGCCAAGGGAGTAACGGCCATGTTCCAGAGCAGCGCACGGCAACACGGCATAAACCTGACCGTAAGAAACGACGGGGATGTTTACGCATGGATTGACCGCACAAACTTTGAGAAGGTGATACAGAACCTGCTGTCAAACTCTTTCAAGTTCACTCCGGACGGAGGCGAAATCAGCATAACGCTGAAAAACGACGGCGAAAACGTGAAAATAGAAGTAGCCGACACTGGCATCGGCTTCAACGGAGAGAACACGGAAAAGCTTTTCGACCGCTTCTACCAAGGCAAGAACACGGCAGGCACAAAGTCGGCAGGCACCGGCATAGGGCTAAACCTCTGCCGCACGCTTATCAAAATGCACGGAGGCACAATCAAAGCGTCAAACCGCACCGACGGCAGACAAGGCGCACTGATGACAATAACACTGCCCACAGGCAACAAGCACCTGAAGCCTGAAGAGATTGTCAACGAGACTCCTGCACAGCAAGAGCCGCAGGCCGACACGCAAAAGCACCACGCAAGCAAGAGCTACAGGATACTTCTGGTAGACGACGACACGGAAATATTGAACTACGTATGCGGCGAACTTGGCGAATGGTACAGGTTCACCAGTGTGCCGAACGGCAAGGAAGCCCTGCAAGCTTTGCTGTCAAACCAGTACGACCTGGTTATCTCCGACATCATGATGCCGGTCATGGACGGCATCTCACTGTTGAAGAGCATCAGGGCCAACAGCCTCATTTCCGACATACCTGTGATACTGCTCACATCAAAGACGGATGCCGCCGACAGGCTTGAAGGCTTCAAGAAAGGCGCCGACGCATATCTTCCCAAACCGTTCGACATGGCAGAATTGCGCGTCATGATTGACCACCTGGTAGGCCGCGTGCGCCATCTGAGGAGCAAATTCTCAGGAGCGCAGAACCAGGAAGGTAAGGTGGAGCAAATCAAAGTGAAGGGAAACAACGACATGCTGATGGAAAGAATCATGAAATCCGTCAACAAGAACCTTGCCAACCCCGACTTCAACGTCGAGGAACTCACCAACGACGTAGGCATAAGCCGCGCCCAGCTGCACCGCAAGATGAAGGAAATAACGGGCATATCGGCAGGCGAATTCATACGCAACCTGCGCCTGGAGCAGGCCGCAAGGCTGATTTGCGAGGGGAAAATCAACATCACCCAAGTGGCGTATAACGTAGGATTCAACAACCAGACACACTTTTCCACCATATTCAAAAAGCACTTCGGGATGTCCCCGACTGAATATGCCGAGAAGAATGCGAACTCTGTAAAGCCCGATAAGAAAGGGAAAGACGCAAGCAAAGACAACAATGACAAACAAATAAACAAACAGTGAGATTATGATACAGTTGAGGATTATGTCCGCATTGGCGGCAGCCACATTCTGCCTTGCCTCAAACGCCGAAGACGGTTCACTCCTTTGGCTGGACATGCAGCGCATGACGCATACCGAGAGAATAAAGACCAACGACAATTCCGCCGTAGCAAAAAACGCGGTCAACGAACTTACGGCTTACTGGCACGGAGGGGACGTGACGCTGAAAAAAGACGGCAAGATGCCCGACAACGACGGATTTGCCATTGAAAAAGCCGCAAAAAACGGTGAGATAATAATCAAGGCGCGCCGCAGTGCCGGCCTGATGTACGGCGCATACGAGCTGTTAAGGATGCAGCAGACAAGCGGCGTGATTGCAGAAGAGCACAGCGAGCCTGACTTCGAGTACCGCATACTCAACCATTGGGACAACCCTGACGGCAGCGTTGAGCGCGGCTACGCAGGAAAAAGCATCTGGAAATGGGAGGAAATAAACGGCGACAAGGGCACGATGAGCATCGACCTGAAAGAACGGCTCACCACATACGCCCGGGCAAACGCATCAATCGGCATCAACGGAAGCGTGCTGAACAACGTCAACGCATCGCCAAGCATCCTCACGATTGAGTATATTAAGAAGGTGAAGGTCATCGCCGACCTGCTGCGCCCTTACGGGATAAAGACTTACCTGTCAGTAAACTTCGCGTCGCCAATGGTGCTTGACGGCCTGAAAACCGCCGACCCGCTCGACAACGAGGTAAGGGCATGGTGGAAGAAGAAGGCAAAAGAGATATACAGGGAAATCCCCGACTTCGGCGGTTTCCTTGTAAAAGCCAACTCGGAAGGCCAACCCGGCCCCGGCGACTACAACCGTACCCACGCCGACGGAGCCAACATGCTGGCCGAAGCGCTTGCACCGCACAAGGGAATAGTGATGTGGCGCAGCTTCGTCTACGGCAACCACGAGGGTGAAGACCGCGTGAAGCAGGCCGTGACAGAGTTCAACGGCCTTGACGGAAAGTTCGCAAAGAATGTCATACTGCAGTCGAAGAACGGGCCGCTTGACTTCCAGCCGCGCGAGCCTTACGCCCCGATATTCGACCAGATGAAGCAAACGCCGCTTTGGGCTGAGCTGCAAATCACGCAGGAATACCTCGGACAAAGCCACCACTTGGTATATCTCGCCCCGATGTGGAAGGAGTTTTTCAAATTTGTCAACCCCAAACAGCTGCGCGGAATAGCGGGAGTTGCCAACACGGGCGACGACGCCAACTGGTGCGGCCACCACTTCTCGCAGGCCAACTGGTACGCTTTCGGCCGTCTGGCGTGGAACTCCGAACTATCATCGGACAGCATAGCGCGCGAATGGCTTGAACAGACATTCACGCACGAGGCAGCCTTTGTCAATCCCATGACCGAAGTCATGGAAGCCAGCCGCGAAGCCTGCGTTGACTACATGATGCCCCTCGGCCTGCACCACATATTCAAGGCCGACCACCATTACGGTCCCGAGCCGCAAGGCTCCTACCCGAAGTTCCCGATAGAGTGGTGTCCCGTGTACTACCACAAGGCCGACACGGCAGGCATCGGCTTCGACCGCACAAGCTCGGGAACCGACGCCGTAAGCCAGTACCGCCACCCTTACGACAGCATATACAACAGCCTTGAAAGCTGTCCGGAGGAATACCTGCTGTGGTTCCACCACGTAAGTTGGAACTACAAGATGAAGAACGGCAAGACACTGTGGCAGAACCTATGTGCGCACTACGACCGAGGCGTAAGCGAGGCGGAGCGGTTCGCAGCCGTATGGCAGACTATGCGGCCGTATGTTGACGACGAGCGGTTCGCCCACGTCAGCCGCCTGATGAAGGAACAGGTGGACAACGCGAAAGAATGGCGCAACATCTGCCTCGGTTATTTCAGTTCTTTCTCACGACAAATAATAGAATAAAACCATGCAAAAGAACTTATTGAAAACCCTTTTTGCCGCCCTGACGCTATTCGTTCCGGCTGCAGCCACGGCACAGAGCGTGCTCGAAAAAGGCGCCAACGGAACACACATAAGCGTCAACGGACAGCCGATGCTAATACTCGGCGGCGAACTGAGCAACTCCGCCGCGACGTGTTTTGAAGACATCGACCGCGTAATGCCCGAGATGAAAAGCCTCGGACTGAACACCGTCCTCGTGCCCGCACAGTGGGACTTGATTGAGCCTCGCGAGGGCGAATTTGACCTTTCGCTCATCGGACGCACCATCGACAAGGCACGCGAGAACCAGCTGAAAGTGGTTTTCCTATGGTTCGGCGCATGGAAAAACTCGATGAGCTGCTACGCACCTTTATGGTTCAAGGAAGACACTAAGCGCTTTCCGCGCGCCGTGACGGCCACCGGCAAACCCATGGAAATAGCCAGCGCGTTCTCCAAGAACGTGCTTGACGCCGACCGCCGCGCCTTCACCAAGCTGCTGCAATACATCGCAGAAAAGGACAAGGAGCAGTCAACCGTCATCATGATTCAGGTTGAAAACGAGATAGGAATGCTTGAAAACGCGCGCGACTATTCGCCTGCAGCAACAAAGCTGTACACATCAGACGTGCCGCAAGAGCTGCTTTCATACCTTGAAAGCCACGCCAAGACGCTGCATCCCTACACCCTAAAGAAGCTCACCGGCAGCGAAACATATTCAGCCGACAGCCGCAAGACACTCGCGCAGAAGCTCAAGCGCGGCGGCACATGGGCCGAAATGTTCGGAGACGACATATACACCGAAGAGATGTTCATGGCCTACCACTACGCAAAATATGTGGAGCAACTCGCCCAAAGCGCACAAGGCATACACAGCTTACCGCTATATGTCAACGCCGCGCTCAACAGCCGCGGGCGCAAACCGGGCGAATATCCGTCGGCAGGGCCGCTCGCCCACCTCATCGACATGTGGCGGTGTGCAGCCCCGGGCATAGCGATGCTCTCACCAGACATATACGACACCGGCTTCAAAAGCTGGGCGGCACAGTACGACCTGCCCGGAAATCCGCTCTTCATACCCGAGTCACGCTGTTGCGAGAACAGCGGAGTGCGCGCCATGTACACCTTCGGCGAACACCATGCGGTAGGCTTCTGCCCCTTTGCCATCGACGTTGCGGCACCGGCCGACAAGGCTTCGGTAAAGGGAAGCTACGCCGTGCTTCACCAGCTTGCACCACTGCTTATCGGAAAGCAAACAAGAGACAAGCAGACAAGCAACGAGGCAAAATCCCTTGTCAACTCGTCAACTCGTGCCTTGTCTGCTAAAAAAACATGGGGAGTGCTCTTTGACAAGGCCGACAACGAGCGTAACATCACCGACGGAGGCCTTGTAATGACCTGCAACCACTACTTCACCCTGCCCTGGGACGCACGCGCAAAGGCCGAGACATGGCCTGAAGGCGGAGGCATCATCATCAAGCTGGGCAAGAACGACTACATTGTGGCCGGCAACGGAATAGTGGTAAAATTCCAGACCGAAACGGAAAAAGCGCAGGAAGAGAGCCGCGCGCTCGGCGAAGACGGCTTTGCCCTGTCAGGCCAGGGTAAAGACGACACCGCAGGAAACGGCAAGAAGTTCACAGGAAAGCGCATCGGCATCGGCACAGTAGACGAAGTGGCCATCAGCGAAGACGGCACAATGAAGTACCTGCGCCGCCTCAACGGCGACCAGACACACCAAGGCCGCCACGTCAGCATATCGTCAGGCGACAACAAGATACTGCACGTCCGCCTGTACGAATATTGACAACCGCTAACACTCTGACCGTCAACGCGTTACCAAAAGGCCGCCTTTCGCAATGCGAAAGGCGGCCTTTTACGTTGCAAAACACGGTCTTTTACACGCTGAAACACGGTGTTTCATACGGCGGAAAGCAAGGCGGGGCATCACAACGCGGAGCAGCAGGCGCGGCTGTATGGCGGCAACAGGCTTGCCACCCACGGCAAAACAAACGCCGGAAGCATGTTTCAGCTCCCGGCGTCAGCAATGTATTGACATCTGCTATCACCTCTTCATAATCTTGGCTTTCTGCCCGCCAGCCTCTACAATGTATATTCCACCCGGCAGAGAGGACAGGTCGATGCTCTTCTCCGTAGACGAGAGCACCTTTGTTCCGCCTATTCCGTAGATGCTTACCGACACTTCGCCGTCGGCAACAACAGTGAGCACGTCGCCCTGCCAATGCAGCTGTACGTCGCCGCCACCGGCATTTATCGAGCCAATTGACGAAGGAACCATTGCCGAATAGTAATATATCTGGTTGGTATAGTCCCATCCCGAGCCGTTGCCCGAGTATGAATACTGCTCCGTCATCTTGTGATAGAAGTTGCCGCCCGGCCAAAGCAGGATGTATTCTATAGGCGTGTTGTAGTCGTAAACGTCCTCGTTGCCCCAGCTCGGAACCATCCAGTCGCCGTCCTTATACTTGTAGCACATCTGCGATACGAGGATGGTATCCTGGTCATAGCCGTATGTAAAATGATTGCTCTGCTTCCAGTCGTCACGGCCTGTACCCTGTCCGTTCCATCCGAATTGCTCCGTTTTGAAGTTCTTGTCATTATATGTCATCTCAACCTTGATGTAAGCAACCAATCCGTTTGCGCCCGGCACGTATGAAGTTTCCGAAAGCTGGTTGCCACGTTAGTCATAAGTCCATACGTATTCCTGATACTCTTGCAGGTCACGGTTTACCGCATCGTTTACGTGCTTGATATACTCACGCAGCTTGTTGCCTGCCGCGTCATACTCTTCCGTTGTCTCGTCATTAACGTAAACGTCGCCGGTGTCATAACCAAGCTTCGAGACTATAAGCACTGACGACGAGCCGTCCTCGTTGCCTGTCCATGTAAACGTAATGTCTGCGGTCTTCGTATAGCCGTCGGCTGTATATCCGCTATATGCACATTCGTAAATCTCACGGTTCTTTTCATCGTACTGAAGGTCAACCTTATAATTCGTGCATACGGCTCCGTCCCATGCGTAGGCTCCGCTCCAGTCGCCCTTGCCCTTGTTGTAGAACTTCTTTTCCTCGCGCGTCAGGCTGCCGTGCTCGTTGAAATCCTTTTCGTAACGGCAGTACTCAAACCAGCTCTTGGTGTCAGCCATCCATAAGCTTGATGCCACAAGAGTCTGGTTTGTTCCGTCCTCCGTCCATACATACCTCTTCTTCTCGCCAGAACCATACCACTCTGAACCGTTCCATTCGTAAGGCTCCAGCATCACCATCCTGTTGTACTCGTCATATTCGGCGATGCTCTTTATCACCGGCGTCCAGCTTTCCGACGCCGCATCCCATGCCGAAATGACTTCCTCGGTGATATTGGCGCGGTCGTCATACTTGTATTCTCCGCGCTGCACGGGAGTCCACACGCTGCCGTCGTAGGTGTAATAAGTCTGCGATATGCCCCATTTCTTGTCGTTGTACTCATAGTCATAACGCTGTCCCGACACCTTGCTGTAAGCCATCATCGAGAGCACATATCCGTCTTCGTCGCACACATACTCCGTAAACTCCTCGTCGTCCCACTGCTGCGTGCCTTCGTTCCAATATGAGTTGGTGCGCTTTACGGGGTTGCCGTCGGCGTCGTAAGTGAAATATTGGCGTGTGTACTTGTACTGTCCGTTGCCATACCAGCCTACGATGCTGTCAAGGCGCTCCTTATATTGCTACGCAGCTGCAAACCCTACGGGCAACCGCCTGATGCCGTTGTCGAAGCTGAACGGCGACGCCTTTGGCGCGTCTTCCCGGCTGTCAGCCACCGGCGCCTTGACTTTCATCTTGCCGTTGTGCATCATCTCAACAACTTCCAGCTTCGGCTCATGTATCTTCAGGTCGAAGTGTGGCACGTAGCCGCCTGTCTTTACGTCCGTTCCGGCAGCAAAACCGAGTGCCGGAATACATATCATACTCAAACCAAGTACAAAGCTTTTCATAATTAAATCGTTTTACGGGTTAAACATTTGAAACCGTCGGCAAATATAAAAGCTTTCGTTATTAATTGCAAATTCAATAGTTCTACATTCATGAATTTGGAAGTATTCAACCCGTTTTACTGCCAAATCAACCGTCTACGAGCATATTTTCTTCCCTTCTCGCCATCTTCTGATAGATTGAGGGAGTGATGCCGGTAAACTTTCTGAACACGCTGTTGAACGTGGAATACGACGTGAAGCCCACGCTCTCGGCTATGGCGCGTATCGTATAGTTGCCGTATGCGGCGAAATCGGCCAGCCTCATGCAGGCCAGGTTTATGCGGTATTCGTTTACAAAGATGCTGAAGTTCTTGTTGAACGTATCGTTGATGACCTGCGACACATACTTGCTGTTTGAGCCGACAAGCTCTGCCAGCTTGTCAAGGGAGAAGTCGTAGCTGCAGAACTCCATGCGGTTTTCCATCGCGTCGGTTATCGCCTCGACTATGGCCTGCCGCTGGTTGTCGTTAAGACTGCTCGACTGGTATTTCGACGAGGCTGCGGCCTTGTCGCCGTCCCTGTCTACAAGCTCGCCGCGCAGCCGCGTTATCTCGCCGTCCTTGGCCTTGAGCGCCTCGGCGCAGTCGGCCAGGCGCCGCTTCATCTTTTCCGAATTGTCCACATACTTACGGTTTACCGAATAGAGGCTGGCGTAGCTTACGTCGAGCTTGCGCTTCTGCCTGTATATCACGACGAGAAACACCGTGACAGCGGCAACGACGAGCATCACACGCCTGCCGTGCGCCTGAACCTCTCCTTCAGCGTCTGCAGCGTGGCTATTTCCTTCTCCACCTTGTCCATCTCGTACAGAAACTGTGCGTGCTTGGCCACATCGAACTGCCGCATGTTGTACACCGAATCTTTCAACGACAGGTAAGCGGCCTTGCAGGCGAGAGAAGATGCCGTGTCGCCCACCCTTTCATACAATGCCGACATGTCTTTCTGCAAGTCCTTGAACATGTGCCTTATTCCGCACGAGTCTGCTATCTGCTCGCACTTGCGCATGTAGTGCAGCGCCGAGTCGTTGCGCCCCTGCCCCATGAATGCCTTGTACATCTGCTGGTAAGCCGAGCACAGATACTCGCCTGGCAGCCTTCCGCGCACGGCGTAAGCCGCCAGACGGCGGTAGTTGGCTATCGCTTCGGCATACCGTCCGTCGTGTATCTGCAACATCCCGAGATTGTAGTCGGCCATGAAGCGTATCGCCGGACCGCCGTCATAGTCAACGCGCCTAAGCTCGTCAAGGAAACCGCGCGCCTCGTCACCCTTCCCCATGAACATGTGTATGCCGGCAAGGTTGACAAGAAGCTTGGCCTCCGTCTCCTTGTCGCCCGACGAACGGCTGTACTTCAGGCCGTCACGGTAGTAAAGGTTGCCGCGCTCGTAGTCCTCGAACAGGCAGTATATGTTGCCTATGTTCTTGTAGAAGCGCGCCACGCTGTCGCTGTTGTGGCCCGTCTCGCTGTATTTCAGTCCCTTGACATAATATTCCAAGGCGTTTGTATAGTCGCCTTTGCCGTAACACTCGCCGCCCTTTTCCAGGCAGAGCGCTATGCTGTCAGCCAGCGAGGCGGCGCTCCTTGCCGCGGCGGCACCGTTCACCGAAGTGCCTCCGCCACTGCCGGTACACGACAGGAACACTGCCGACAGCATAACGGCGAAAGCCAGCACGGGCGATAAAAGGTATGATTTTTTCATTTGCAAAGGTCAGTTAGAAAATTGACGGACATGGTATAAAACGATTGCAAATATACCAATAAAAAGGTAAAAACAGCATTCCGCCGGCACGCAAAATGCCGGGTGCTTTGCAAAAGGCCGTCTTTTGGCTTGCAAAAGGCCGTCAATTGCACGCTAAAAGGCCACCTTTCACAGTGTAAAAGGCGGCCTTTTGCAAAGCGCCCGGCAACATTCTGGCTATCAATAAGTTATAACAGGACACGAAAAATACGCCTGCACGTTGTATGAAATACGGGAAAATGCAGTAATTTTGCACACGGAAAGATTTAAGGTATATGCGGTTATGAGGTTATACGGTTTTAGGGTTATACGGTCGTTGACGTACAACGCAAGGGTTTGACATTGGCTGACGGCCTTATAACCGTAGAACCGCAAAGGCCCGTAACTGCAGAACCGCAAACAAGAGTGCTTGTCTAACCTCTTTAAAAACAAGGAAATGGAAACAAAGAAGCAACAGGTCAGCGTGCTGTTCATGCTTTTCAGCACGCTGTTCTGCGTCTGCCTGATTACGGCAAACGTACTGGAAACAAAGCAGATTTCATTCGGGGCGGTCAACATCACGGGCGGACTGCTGGTCTTCCCCGTGTCATACATCATCAACGACTGCGTGTGCGAGGTGTGGGGTTTCCGCAAGGCGCGCCTGCTTATATGGCTGGGCTTCGCCATGAACCTGATGTTCGTGGCCTTCGGCGCGCTTGCCGACGCCATCCCCGGAGCGCCTTACTGGCACAACGACGAGGGCTTCCACGCCGTGTTCGGCCTCGCCCCGCGCATCGCCGCGGCCTCGTTCGTGGCCTTCCTCGTCGGTTCGTTCATCAACGCCTACGTGATGAGCCGCATGAAAATATCGTCAAACGGACGCCACTTCTCCGTGCGCGCCGTAGTGAGCACCGTCTTCGGCGAGACTGCCGACTCGCTCATATTCTTCCCCCTGGCCCTCTCCGGCGTGGTGCCGGCCGGCGAGATGCTGCCGCTCATAGTGTCGCAGGTGGTGCTCAAGACGCTGTATGAAATCATAATACTGCCGCTCACCGTGCGCATCGTGCGCAAGACGAAGCAGCACGAGGGCGAGGACGTATATGACGAAGGAATAAGTTACAACATCTGGAAAGTATTTAAACTGTCATGACAAACAACGACACACGTAAGGACGAAGGGCTGAAAAGCCTCGGCCGCAAGACTGAATACCGCATGGACTACGCCCCGGAGGTGCTTGAAACCTTTGTGAACAAGCACCAGGGCAACGACTACTGGGTGCGCTTCAACTGCCCCGAGTTCACGTCGCTGTGCCCCATCACCGGCCAGCCCGACTTCGCCGAGATACGCATAAGCTACATCCCCGACGTGAAGATGGTTGAGAGCAAGAGCCTTAAGCTCTACCTCTTCAGCTTCCGCAACCACGGCGACTTCCACGAGGACTGCGTGAACATCATCATGAAAGACCTCATCCGCCTCATGGACCCCAAATATATAGAGGTGACGGGGCTGTTCACCCCACGCGGCGGAATAAGCATATACCCATACGCCAACTACGGACGGCCCGGCACTAAGTATGAACGGCTGGCCGAAGAAAGGTTTGCAAGGCACGAGTAAAGGACAAAACACCTCTCACATCCCACCCAACCCAACACCCACCCCACCCCTCCTAAAGGGAGGGAGCTTGATATGCTTTTGACGCTATGCACAAAGTAAAGACGACACAAAGGAACAAAAGCGATGGCCATAATAAATGTAGTGGTCTTTTGTTCCTTGCTCTGTGCCTTGCCCTACTACAGGTGCTACCTCTATCCGCAGCCACTGGCAAAGGCATTCAAAGCCCCTCCCCTCGGGAGGGGTATGGGGTGGGTTCGGAGTATGGTGCGAAGTACGCTGCGGATACCGACACGCTTGGCCGCCCCAAGGTGGCCCTTGTGCTCAGCGGAGGCGGCGCCAAGGGCATGGCCCACATCGGGGTGCTGCGCGTGCTTGAGCGTGCCGGCATACCGATAGACATCATCACGGGCACGTCGATGGGCGCGCTCATCGGCGGACTGTACTCCATCGGCTACGACGCACAGACGCTCGACTCGCTCGTAAGCGTGCAAAACTGGAACGTGCTGCTGTCAGACAAGGCCGACTCGCGCAGCCAAAGCCTCGCCGAACGCGAAAAGCAGAACACCTACATACTGTCGCGGCCGCTCTCAATCACGCGCCACGGCCGCAGCTCCACGGGCGGACTGATAAGCGGCACCAACCTTTCGCAGCTCTTCACGAGGCTAACCGTAGGCTGGCACGACTCCATCGACTTCGCCAACCTGCCCATACCATTCGCATGCGTGGCGACGAACATCGTAGACAACACCGAATACGTGTTCCACCACGGCTACCTTACAACCGCCATGAGGGCAAGCATGGCCATACCGGGAGTGTTCACTCCGGTGAGGATAAGGGAAGAACAAAGAGTGAAGAACGAAGAATTCAAATGTCATGCAGAAACGAATTCTTCACTCTCCACTCTTAACTCTTCACTCAACGAGCTTGTTCTCGTAGACGGCGGCCTGCGCAACAACTATCCGGCGGACGTGGCCCGGCGGATGGGAGCCGACATAATAATAGGCGTGTCGGTGCAGAGCGACCCGAGGACGGCCGCAGAGCTTAACAGCAGCCAGGACATACTGATGCAGATAGTAGACCAGAACTGCAAGAACAAGTTTGCCGACAACTGGGCCATCACCGACATACCAATAAAGGTGAACGTAAAGGGCTACTCCTCGGCGAGCTTCACGCGCATCGCCATCGACACCCTCATAGCACGCGGCGAGCAGGCCGCCATGGCGCAGTGGGACAAGCTCGCCGCGCTGAAGCGCAGCCTCGGCCTGCCCCACGGCTACAAGCCACACCGCCTGCACCGCCCCGTGCCACAGAGCGACGCCCTCGTGTTCAGCGCCGACTCGATACGCTTCGAGAACATATCGCCGCAAGACAGCAGCTACATAGCCGCCAAACACGGCATAAGGCGCGGCACCGCCGTCACCGCCGGACAGCTTGAACAGGCCGTGACCGACCTCGGCGCCACACTGCTCTACACCAACGCAGGCTACAACGTAAGCAAGAGCGGCGGACTCTACCTGCTGACCGTCTCCGCCGGACAGCGCAAGACAAGCCGCGTGAACCTCGGCGTGCGCTTCGACACAGAGGAGACCGTAGCCCTGCAAGCCAACATATCCCACCGCCTCGGCACACGACTGCCCGTAACGCTCGAGCTTACAGGCCGCCTCGGCAAGCGCATCATGGCGCGCATCGACGCCAGCGCTAGCCCGCTGCACTACGGCCGGATAGGCCTGTCATACCAGTTCCGCCACGACGACATCAACATTTACGACCAAGGCAAGCGCGACTTCAACTTCACATACAACCAGCACGCCGTCAACCTGCAGGCGCTGAGCTTCAACATACGCAACTTCTCGTGCGACATCAACCTGCACCTCGACTTCTTCGACTTCCACGACATACTCTCAGGAGAGCAGACCAACCGCGTGAGGCTGGACAACGTCCACGCATACAGCTACGTGTTCAACCTCAACTACGACTCGGAAGACCGCTGGTTCTTCACCACGCGCGGCGCCAAGCTAAAGGCCGGCTTCGGCTATTACACCGACAACTTCATAGGCTGGGACGGGCACGAGGGCATAAGCATCGTTGACGCAATGTGGCGCATGTCGTTCTCGCCCAGCAGACGCTTCACGCTGCAACCCATGCTCTACGGCCGGATTATCATGGGCGACGGCACGCCTGCCGTAATGCGCAACGCCATAGGCGGAATGACGCCCGGCAAATACCTGCCCCAGCAGATGCCCTTCGCCGGAGTGGGCAACGTAGAGTTCGCCGGCAACGCCCTGCTGGCCTGCCAGCTGAAAGCGCAGCAGCGCATGGGCGGCAACAACTACGTCATGGCGCTCATAGCCGTGGCGCAACACGGCGGCGGACTCAAAGACGCCCTCAGGCGCAAAACCATGACCGGATGCGAGCTGGCCTATTTCTACAACAGCATGTTCGGTCCGCTGGGCGCATCGCTCGGATATTCAAGCAAAACAAAAGAGCCTTACTTCTACATCAACCTCGGCTTCAACTTCTGACGCACACCGCCGGACACGCCCCGGACGACCGACTGCACGAAGCGCCGGCACACACCGAACATACACCTGCCAGAGCACGGCGCACATCCAGGCACAAGCATATTTCAAAAAGGTGGCCTTTCGCAGCCCGAAAGGCCACCTTTTACACGCTGAAAAGCCATCTTTTACAAGACAAAAGGCCACCTTTTGCAACGCATTTCATATCTTATTGATTATCAATAAGTTACATAATCACTCTCCAACGGCTGTAAAATGCTCAGCCAAAGCTGCCGGGCGTGAAGTGAAAACGTTGCTTTTAACATGTTGAAACATTGTTAACTCCAAGCCGTTCGCAGGCAAAATATTGCTTGTCTTACCATAATTTTATAATTTTGCAACCAGTTTCTACAATCAGTCTTGCAGCCCGAAGCATCTTGGAAATCCATGCACGAGCCTTGCATCACTTGTTTGCAATGCCGAGTGGCTTCTGCTTCCGCAGCCTTTCCAAGCCACTCTGAAATACAGCTTGCCCGTAGAGGACAGGCTAATTCAACATTATATCATCTTAAACAACAAGCGTATGAAACTGATGTTTTCGGTATTTACCGCTATTCTGTGTGCCCTGCCGTTGCCTGTGTTGGCGCAACGGGCACGTATGTCAAGCCCTGACGGAGGCATGGACGCATATCCAAAGGTCAGAAAAGAAGTGTATGACACGGCCAAGATAGCCGTGTATTATGACCTGAAATACTTGAAAGACAGCACCAAGACCGGCGAATATACCAAGGCGAAAACCGTATTGCAACTGTCTGACAAGTACGCAAAATACGGCGATTACCACCAGCTTGTGCTCGACTCATTGGACATATATTTCAATGAAAGCAGGAAGAACAAGCGCAACAAACAAGCCATTGCCCTATGGTATGGAGCCATTGAAAAGATAAAATACTTCAACGTAAGCGTTACCGACCTGTCAACATATAAGACGAAAGTCCAGACCTATGACGATATTTATAACTTTGAATATACTTTTGAACCGCGCATCGACTGGAGTTTAGTGCCTGGCGATACCGTGATAGGCGGCATAAGGTGCAAGAAAGCGACATGCCGCTATGCCGGAAGGGACTACACCGCGTGGTACGCTGACAGCATACCGCTGCCCTACGGGCCGTACATCTTCAACGGACTGCCCGGCCTTGTAATCGACATACGCGACAAAAAGGACAACTGGGTGTTCACATACGCCGGCATGGAAAACGCCCGTTCGTTCCGCGACATGTATCTTTATAAAAAGGATTTTTGGGGAAAATCGAGAAAGGTAAGCCGTGAAGAAGCACTTACTTCAAGCCGTAACGACATAGAAAACTTTGACAATCTTTTTATTGAAACGGCAAAAGTCAAGGTCTACAGGAATGGCAAATGGTTTACGCCTGAAGCCAACAACCCCCGCCGTCCGAGCAACATGCTTGAGCTGGAATGGTAAAACACCTTGTTATATTATTGCTTTCCGCCCTGCTTCCGTGCGCATACGCCATGGCGCAAGGCGGTAAAATGCGCAGCAAAAGATGTAAGCAATAAAACTATAAGCATGTTTTTTAGTATGTAAAACATTGTTAAACTCCGGCTTTTTACAGGCATGATATTGCTTTATTTATTATATTTTTATAAATTTGCACTTGGTATCTACAATCAGTCTTGTAGCCCGACGCATCTTGGACGTCCATGCACGAGCCTTGCATCACTTGTTTGCAACGCCGAGCGGCTTCTGCTTTTGCAGGCTTTCCAAGACACCCTCTTAACATGATTAGCCATTGGAAAGCATGGTAATTTATAAACAAAACAACTATGAAGGCATTAAGAATTTTTGCTTTTGCGGCCTTTTTGGCCTTGGGTTCTGCTGTTGCCCCACAAACAGCTTCAGCTTACAAGTATTACGTTCATGTCGGAGACGGGACTGTAATAACAGTCCGTGCTGATAATAGTAACGACGCAATTTTCTTATTTAATGATTTGATTAATCAAGGTTATCTTGATCCAAATACTGCATGGTTGACAAAACGCCCTAATGGAGGTTGCATTGCAGGCTGTGATTAATTAAATAAAGCTGTGGTATCGGCTATACGGCCTTTTCAAAAACATTAACTTCCGATAGTTATGAAATATATCAATGTTTTAGTGTTCTATATGTTTTTATGCCGTGCTGGGTATGCGCAAGGCGGACTTGCATATATGACAAGCCCCGACGGAGGCATGTACGCGTACAAAACTATAGAGAGGACAGTTTGCGATATCGCAAAGGTCAATGTCTTTTACAAGGTGCAATTCTTGCCGGATTCTACTAAAAACGATAAATACAGAGAGGGGCAAACATTATTGATGATATCTGACAGCTACATATGGTTTGGTGATTATTATAGATTAAAGGCGGATTCTGTAAACGATTTCCTTGCTGAGAGCAAGAAGAACGCCCATGCCCCAAAGGCAAATGATGATATTTACATGCTCATAAGAAAAACCGCTTTCGATTATGTAATGCTAAACGATTTGAAAAAGTCGCAAATAACGGTACAGTTAAAAGCACTCAACAAATATCAATACACCTATCCTGCACCTGAATTTAACTGGACTCTACAGCCGGGAGATACCTTAATAAACAACATTCCATGCAAAAAAGCAACGTGCAGATACGCTGGGCGCAACTTCATAGCATGGTATGCGGAGAGCATTCCGTTGCCTTACGGCCCGTATGTGTTTGGCGGTTTGCCAGGACTTGTCATGCAGTTATATGACGAGAAGCGAAATTGGATATTCATAAATAACGGCATAAGCAAGGCAACACCGCACGATATAATGTATATATATAAAGAAAAGAAATACAGAAAAACTACAAGGGAGGAGGCTTTGTCTGCCTATCGTAACGAAAAGGAAAATTATTTGAGCCTTGCGATAGAAAGTGGTGTGATTGCAATTGAAAAGAAAGGGGCTGATTTCGATAAGCATTTGGCACCCCGTCCGAGCAACATGCTTGAGCTGGAATGGTAAAACACATTCTTATATTATTGCTTTCCGTCCTGCTTCCGTGCGCATACGCCATGGCGCAAGGCGGTAAAACGGCGTTCACCGGGACTGTGACAAACGGCGAGGGGAAGGCCGTGGGCAACGTTACTTGCAAGCTGCTCGACGGCAAGGACTCGCTCTTGGCTTACGCGCTGACAAAGAGTGACGGTACGTACAGGATAGAAGCCGTGCCCGAAGGGCGGCGGATAGAGTTCGCATTCCTCGGCTACGAGACGCTGCGCACACCCCTGCAAGAGGGCAGGACGCGGTATGACGCACGGCTGGAACGCACCGCCGTGGAGCTTGAAAACGTCACAGTGACCGCCGACCCGATAACGCGGCGCAAGGATACGCTGCTCTATAACGTGGACGCTTTCCGTCAGGAGCAAGACCGCAGCATAGAAGACGTGCTGAAGCGGATGCCCGGCATAGAGGTGAGCGACGACGGACAGATAAGCTATCAGGGCAAAGCCATAAACAAGGTGAACATCGAGGGGCTTGACCTTATGGGCGGACAATACAACCAAGCCACGCAAAACATGCCGGCGGAGGCCGTGGCTCAGGTGCAGATTATGGAGCGCAACCAGCCCATAAAGGCTCTCGAAGGCCGCGTGAACAACGACCGCGCCACGCTCAACCTGAAGCTGAAGAAGGGCTACAAGGCACGCCCCTTCGGAGAAGTGGAGGGCGGAATAGGCGGCAGTCCCACGGCATGGGACAACCACCTGACGGCCATCAACATAAACAAGAAGAACCAACTGCTGCTCACGGGGCGGATGAACAACTGCGGAATGAGCCTCGAAGGCATGACGCGCAGCATGGACAACTACACCGGAATGTACGCCACGGAGCCGCTGCCACAGCCGTTCCTCTATTCGCCTACGGCGCAGACACCGCCCGTGTCGCAGCTGTATTACCTTAGGAACAAGTCATATTACGCCGGACTGAACTACCTGCACGCCTTCACTCAGGAACAGACGCTGCGCCTGAACGTGCTCTACTACCGCGACCACAGCCTGAACCGGGACAGCATCTTCAACCGATATACGACGGGAGAAGACACCGTCGCCATATTCGAAAACAATGACATACACGACAAACAGGAACTTCTGAAGGGCGCATTGCGCTATGAGCTGAACTCCAAAAGGCTATACCTCACGGAAGAAGCGCAGGCCACGCTCGACATAGGCAACGCCCTGAACCGAGGCGGAAGCAACCTCGGCGCATTGCAGGAGGGCGTAAGGCGCAGGCAGTATGACGTGCAGAACGTGCTCGAAGCCACCGTAAACACCAATACGCTGCTGTTCGACGTGTCGTCAATCGTCCGCTTTTACGGCTCGAGGGAGCGGCTCGGCGTGACCTTCGACGACGGCAACGGCAGTGCGGATTACGCCGTAAGGCTGCGCAACCTGTTCACGCGCAACCGCATAGGCACCAACCTCGGCCTCTTGAGAGGCAGCCTGAGCCTTGGCTATATCATGGAATACAAACGCAATTCGGCCAGCGGCGGCAGTGCGGAAGGCAAGTGGCTGAGCAGCTATTGGCTGCATACCTTGGAGCCGCAATACGAACTCAACCTGCCCGACGGCACGCTGACGCTCACCCTGCCGCTTGAATACATCTCGTATTCCAGCCCCCGGCGCGGCGTAAAAACGCGCAAAGTGATGTTCTCGCCGATGCTTGGCATCGACTACAGGCTCGGCACAATGGCGACAATCGACCTGAACATAGGCATAAACCGCAACGCCGACACGCGGACGACACCCTTCGGCGACGCCATAGCCAACAACTACCGAACCATTACCTTGGGCACTGACAGCATGTCGTTCAGCCGCACCGCCATGGCCGGAGCGCGCCTGTCGTGGCTCAACACGGCCACTATGCTGTCGTGGAACGTGTACGTTGGCTGGCAGCAGGAAAAGGCCGACCGCTATTACAGCTACCTTTACGCAGGCGACATGACCGTGATTATGCCCGTATGGCGTGACAACAGGCACACGTCATGGAGCGCGGCGGCCAATGTGAAAAAGGTGTTCCGCAGCACAAGGCTCACCCTAAGGGGCACTTGCAGCTATTCATACAACAAGGCGTTGGCCTCGCAGAACGGCACGGAAGGCTACCTGCGGTACAGCGCGGCAAGCGTGCAGGCGGGCGCGTCGTGGGACAAGCTGAGCTGGATTGCGGCCAACCTCGCCTGCGCAGGCAACATTACGTGGAAACGCCGCGACGTTTTCTCGCCCTCAAACAACGTCCTGAAGAACGCATACTGCTCGCTGCGGCTCGACTTCATGCCGTCGGCCAAGCTCCGGATATACGCCGATGCAGCCGGAACAACCTGCGAGATAACCCACGGGCGTTACTCCACCGACTTCTTTATAAACGCCGGAGCACGCATGGAAGTGATGAAAACGCTTGCTTTCACGCTGTCGGCCGTCAACCTGCTCGACCGCAAAAGCTACGAGACATCGGCCTACCGAGGCGCAAACTACAGCTATTTCAGCGTGCCGTTGAGGGGCAGGACAGTAATGTTCAGCGCAACGCTGAAGTTCTGATACGGTCGTCAAGCCAACAATAAAACAGCAAACAGAAAGACAGGCATTAGCCAGGCGCTTTGCAAAAGGTGGCCTTTCGCATTGTAAAAGGCCACCTTTTGCACGCCAAAAGAGCACCTTTTGCAAGGCAAAACACGGTCTTTTACAAAGCGGCATTCATGCCGTTGTAAATCAAGCATATACAGACGGCCAAAACAAAAGATTGCTTTCAGATTGTAACCTTCCGTAACCCCTCTATTTGCGAGGCGTGTTTTACAAAACGTAAGAGGCTGTGGCGATTTTTAGTTAAAAATCATTTCAAAAGCCAAAAGGCGCACAAAAAAAGGCGGCAAACGTTTTTCTGTTCGGAAAAATTCCTATTTTTGCAGCAAGTTTAACATTATTTACGCGCGCCCCGGAAAGGCCCGTGCAACCAAAAAAATCTAATTATGAAAAAGAAAATCCAATTCAGTCTCGTCTATCGCGACATGTGGCAGTCTTCAGGCAAGTTCCAACCGTTAAAAGACCAGCTCGAGCGCATCGCCCCGGCAATAATCGACATGGGGTGCTTCTCGCGCGTTGAGACCAACGGAGGAGCCTTCGAGCAGGTGAACCTGCTCGCCGGAGAAAACCCCAACGACGCGGTAAGGGCTTTCTGCAAGCCGTTCAACGAGGTGGGAATAAAGACACACATGCTCGACAGGGGACTGAACGCGCTGCGCATGTACCCCGTGCCCGACGACGTGCGCCGGCTGATGTACCGCGTGAAGCACGCACAGGGCGTTGACATACCGCGAATATTCTGCGGACTGAACGACGTGCGCAACATCATACCCAGCATAAAATGGGCGCTCGAGGCCGGCATGACGCCGCAGGCAACGCTCTGCATCACGACGTCGCCCATACACACGGTGGAATACTACAGCGGCATAGCCGACCAGCTGATTGAGGCCGGCGCAACCGAAATCTGCCTCAAGGACATGGCCGGCATAGGCCAGCCCGCAATGCTCGGCAAGCTGACAAAGGCCATAAAGACAAAGCATCCCGACGTAATAATACAGTATCACGGCCACTCGGGACCGGGCCTCTCAATGGCGTCGATACTCGAAGTGTGCGAGAACGGAGGCGACGTTATCGACACGGCCATCGAGCCTTTGTCATGGGGAAAGGTGCATCCGGACATCATCTCCGTGCAGAGCATGCTGAAGAACGAGGGCTTCGAGGTGGCCGAAATCAACATGAACGCATACATGCGCGCAAGGACGCTGACGCAGGAGTTCATCGACGACTGGCTGGGCTACTTCATCAACCCGGGCAACAAGCTGATGAGTTCGCTGCTGCTCGGCTGCGGACTGCCCGGCGGAATGATGGGAAGCATGATGGCCGACCTGGCCGGTGTCCACCGCTCCATCAACTCGATACTGAAGGCAAAGGGACAGCCCGAACTGTCAACCGACGACCTTCTCGTTAAGCTTTTCGACGAAGTGGCATACGTATGGCCGCGCGTAGGCTACCCACCACTCGTAACACCGTTCTCACAGTACGTCAAGAACATAGCCCTCTTGAACCTGCTCACCATGGCTCAGGGCAAGGGACGCTTCGTGATGATGGACGACTCGATGTGGGGAATGATACTCGGAAAGAGCGGAAAGATACCCGGCAGCATAGACCCCGAACTCATAGAGCTTGCCGGCAAGCAGGGACGCGAGTTCACCGAGGCCGACCCGCACACGCTCATACCCGACGCCCTTGACAGCTTCCGCAAGGAAATGGACGACAACGGATGGGAATACGGACAGGACGACGAGGAGCTGTTCGAGCTTGCTATGCACCCGGAGCAGTACCGCGACTACAAGAGCGGCGCGGCGAAAAAGCGCTTCCTGGCCGACCTGCAGAAGGCAAAGGACGCGAAGCTGGGCGCTACGCTGAAGCCGGAAGAGATTGCGGCGTTCAAGCATGCGAAGGCTGACGCAATCGTATCGCCGTGCAAGGGCCAGGTGTTCTTCGACTTCGAAGGCGGCAGCGAGTGCACACCGTGCCTCGAGCCGTACATCGGCCAGCACTACAAGGAGGGCGAAACGTTCTGCTACATACACACTCCCTGGGGCGAGTTCGAGGCCATACCGGCGGCACTCGGCGGCAAGCTGGTCGAGATTGCGGCAAAGCAAGGCTCGCGCGTCAACCGCGGCGACGTCATCGCCTACATCGAAAGGGACTGGATTAATGCATGATTTAAAGGTGAGAAGGTGAAAAGGTGAGAAAGTGAGAGTTTTTTCACCCTTTCACTTTTTCACCTCTTTAAATTCTCTCATCTTCTCACCTTTTCACCTTCTCACCTTTCCAACATGGATTATGAATCGATAATCGACAAGTATTACAAGGGCAACGGCAAGCTGAAAGACATACTGCTGCGGCACAGCAAGGCCGTGGCGCAAAAGGCGCTGGCCATAGCCGACGCCCACCCGGAGCTGCACCTTGACCGCCAGTTCATCATCGAGGCGGCGATGGTTCACGACATCGGCATCATCAAGACCGACGCTCCCGACATACAGTGCTTCGGCGCGGAGCCGTACATACGCCACGGGGTGCTCGGCGCGGAGATGATGAGGGCCGAGGGCTTTCCGCTCCACGCCCGTGTGTGCGAACGCCACACAGGCGCCGGGCTGTCGCTGAAGGAGATTGAGGAGCAGCACCTACCGCTGCCGCATGAAGACCTGCTGCCCGAGACCTTGGAGGAGAAAGCAATCTGCTACGCCGACAAGTTCTTCTCGAAAACAAAGCTCGACCGCGAGAAAACGCTTGAGCAGGCCGAGCGCAGCGTGGCAAAACACGGCGAGGAAGGCCTGAAGCGGTTTAGGGAAATGGAACAAATCTTTGAATAAAAGTGAGAGGGTGAGAAAGTGAGAAGGTGAGAAATGTGTTGATATTTAATCGCAACACATTTCTCACCTTCTCACTTTCTCACCCTCTCACCTTTATTTCACTCTCACAACTTCGTACCGCCTGCTGCCAAGCCCTATTTTCTCGGCGTGGGCGAGGCATGACTTGTACTCGGTGTTAGGGTTGGCGTTGTCGAAGTGGTCGTGATGGTCGCAGAAGCCGGGGGCGGCCATGTGCTCGGTAAGCTGCGTGCCGGGCAGGGGCGTCTGCTTGAGACATGCGTCCACACAAGCCTGGTCGAGCGCCAAGGGGTCGGCCGAAGCGAACATGCCAAGGTCGGGAAGTATGGGCACGTCGTTGCCCGAGTGGCAGTCGCACAGCGGCGAAACGTCACATACTATGGAGACATGGAAGTGCGGACGGCCGGCCACTACGGCCTTGGTGTACTCCGCCATGCGGCAGTTAAGGTCTTTCACCGAAGCGTCGTTGGCAAACGATATGGCGTCGAAGTTGCAAGCCCCGATGCAGCGTCCGCAGCCTACGCAGTAGTCCTGGTTTATCGACATCTTCCTCTTCCCGGCGTCAAAGACAAGGCCGTTGTTGGCGCATTCGGCCATGCAGCGGCGGCATCCGCGGCACGCCTCCTGGTCGATTACCGGCTTGCCGTTGCAGTGCTGCTCCTTCTTGCCAGCCCTTGAGCCGCAGCCCATGCCGATGTTCTTGATAGCTCCGCCGAAGCCGGCCATCTCGTGCCCCTTGAAATGGGTGAGCGATATGAACACGTCGGCATCCATCACGGCGCGGCCTATCTTGGCAGCCTTGACGTATTCGCCGCCCTCTACGGGCACTTCAATGTCGTCAGTGCCCTTGAGGCCGTCGCCAATGATTACGGGACAACCCACGGTAAGCGGCGTAAAGCCGTTCTCCCATGCGCAGTAAAGATGCTCTATAGCGTTCTTGCGGCTGCCGGGATAAAGCGTGTTGCAGTCGGTGAGGAACGGTTTTCCGCCCAGCTGCTTCACCACGTCAACCACGGCGCGGGCGTAGTTTGGCCGCAGGAAACTCATGTTGCCAAGCTCGCCGAAATGCATCTTTATGGCGACAAACTTGCCGTCCATGTCTATTTTGTCAATGCCGGCGGCCTTGATTAGCCTTTTCAGCTTGTCGGCGCGTCCCTCGTCGGGGCGGCAGCGGAAGTCGGTGAAATACACCTTCGATGTAGTTTGCGTTTCGCTCATAATCATATTGCTTGTTCGTTATGTCTTTGTATCACTGTGGGCGCAATGCCTTTCAGCGTGCGAAGTTAGTCAATTTTCCCGACATTCACCCCTACCCTGCCACGATATTGCCATTATTTGGCAGACGGATGCTGTACAGCCGCTTTGCGAAAGGCCTCCTTTTACCCTCCAAAAGGCCGTCAACCGCACGCCAAAAGGCCACCTTTTGCAAGGTAAAAGGCGGCATATTGGAAACGCGCTGACTGCCAGACGGTTACCGGACAGGCGGAAAGGGCGGCAAGAAAGGGCACCTGACATGCCGCGGCACACGGACTGACGGCCATGCAAGGAACGCCAAACGCCGACTCCCCAGCATAAGCCAAAAAGTTAAAATAACAAGAAAAAAATGTTAGATGGCACATAATTAGGTTTTAATTCCGTAAATTTGCACCCTGCATTTGCAATGAGAACTAAAACCGTCATATTCATACTGCTGACTGCTTTCATATTCGTGATGGCAGAGCCTACCATGCCTTTTTTCCACAACAGCGGCAAAGACGGCGGCAGAACAGACTCGACGGCCGTAAGCGACACTGCCGTCCGCACCATTGCGGACACGCTTGCGGGCGGCGACACGCTGCGCCCTGACACGGCGGAACTCTCCGACGAACCTGACACTACCAAGATGGACTCGCTCACCTTGGCCATATACAAGCACAACAAGCACGTTGACGACTCTATCAGGCTTGACAGCATCAACCGCAGGAAGTCTAACAGCCTCGAGGCTCCGGTAGACTTCTCGTCGGAAGACTCGCTCGTCTACGACGCCTCCCTGAAGCGCGCATACCTCTACGGAAGCTCCAATGTGAAGTACCAGAACATGGACCTGAAGAGCGACCGCATATACATGAGCCTCGACAGCAACCTCGTCCATGCCACGGGAACGGCCGACACTACGGGCGAACTGACAGGCAAGCCGGTGTTCGTGATGGGACAGGACACTTATGAGAGCGACACGATGTCGTTCAACTTCAAGACTAAAAAAGGCTTCATCAACAGCGTCTACACGGCGCAGCAGGACGGCTTCCTTTCAAGCGAGCAGTCAAAGCGCGACTCGAGCGGCGTGCTCTACCTCCAACACGGCCGCTACACCACCTGCGACCGCGAGCACCCCGACTTCTACATAGCCCTCTCACGCGCCAAGGTACGCCCGGGAAAGGATGTCGTATTCGGCCCGGCCTACCTCGTAGTGGCCGACGTCCCCCTGCCGCTGGCAATCCCCTACGGCTTCTTCCCGTTCACAAAAAGCTATTCGAGCGGCTTCATCATGCCCACATACGGCGACGAAAGCTCGCGCGGATTCTACCTGCGCGACGGCGGTTACTACTTCGCAATGAGCGACAAATGGGACTTGAAGCTACTCGGCGAAATCTATACCAAAGGCTCGTGGGGCGTCAGCGTGGCCTCGAACTACCGCAAGAGGTACAAGTACAGCGGCAGCTTCCTCTTCAGTTACCAGAACACCAAGAGCGGCGACAAGGGCATGCCCGACTACAGCGAGCAGACAAGCTTCAAGCTGCAATGGAGCCACCGCCAGGACTCCAAGGCCAACCCGTACACCAGCCTTTCGGCAAGCGTCAACTTCGCGTCAACCTCATACGAGCGCAACAACCTCTCCAGCATGTACAATCCGCAAAGCTACACCCAGAGCCTGCGCACCTCAAGCGTAAGCTGGAGCAGCACATTCTCAAGCATAGGCATGACACTCAGCGGTACGGCCAACCTCAGCCAGAACATGCTCGACTCCACCGTAAGCCTCACCCTGCCGAGTCTCAACATCTCGGTGAGCCGCTTCTACCCCTTCAAGCGGAAGCACGCAGCCGGCAAGGAACGCTGGTATGAAAAAATTTCGATGAGCTACACCGGCCAGTTTGACAACTCGATAGACACAAAGGAGAGCCAGCTGTTCAAGTCGAACCTCATCAAGGACTGGGAAAACGGCTTCAGACACAACATACCGATACAGGCCAACTTCACCCTGTTCAACTACATAAACATCAACCCCCAGTTCAACTTCACCGACCGTATGTACTCCAACAAGGTGATGCAATCATGGGACGAGGAGCGCCAGGACGTGGCACGCGACACCATTTACGGCTTCTACAACGTGTACGACTGGAACATGAGCGTGAGCGCTTCGACAAAACTCTACGGCTTCTGGACGCCCTCACGCAAGATATTCGGCGACAAAATACAGGCCATACGCCACGTAGTCACGCCGCAAATATCGTTCAACTACGCGCCCGACAACGGCTCGCGCTACTACGAGACCTACCAGAGGACAAACGCCGACGGCAGCGTGGAGCTGGTTGAATACTCTCCGTTTGCAAACAGCCTGTACGGAATTCCGTCACGAGGAAAGACCGGAAGCCTCACGTTCGACCTGTCGAACAACATCGAGATGAAAATAAAGTCAGACAAAGACTCTACCGGTTTCAAGAAATTAAGCATCATCGACGAGCTTGGCTTCAACATGGGCTACAACCTTGCGGCCAAGGAACGCCCGTGGAGCGACCTTACCGTGAGGCTGCGTCTGAAGTGGTGGAAGAACTACACGTTCAACATGAACGCCGTGTTCGCCACATACGCATACGAGCTTGACGAGAACGGCAACCCTTACGTGGGCACACACACAGAGTACAGCAAGGGCCGTTTCGGCCGCTTCCAGGGCATGTCGCAGAACATATCGTTCACGCTTACGCCTGAGAAAATAAAGAAATGGTTTGGCAAAGGCGACGACAATGAGGAAGAAACCGATGAAGAGACCGACGACGAGGACAACACCGACATAGAGTCGAACGTTGACGACGACCTCGTGCGAGGCCAGCGCGGCGCCAAGAAGGAAAACACCGGCAAGGCCGAAACCGACGAGGACGGCTACATGAAGTTCTCGATGCCGTGGTCGCTGACCGTCGGTTACGGTATCTCCATGCGTGAAAGTACCGACCGTTCGAAGTTCAACAAAAAGACGATGCGTTACCCCTACGAGTTCACACAGACGCTGAACTTCAGCGGAAACATACGCATAAGCGACGGATGGAACATCAGTTTCTCGTCAGGTTACGACTTCCAGAACCACGAAATATCAATGACTACCGCATCGCTACAGCGTGACTTGCACTGCTTCAACATGAGTTGTTCGGTAGTACTTGCGCCATACACGTCGTATAACTTCTCGTTCCGATGCAACGCGGCGACACTTACCGACGCGCTGAAATACGACAAGCGCAGCGGTTTCAGCAACGCCGTGCAGTGGTATTGACGGCCCGTTGCAGAGCATAACGTGCCCCTTCAGTAACCATTTGATTACCAATGGGATAGCCATTCACAAGATTATTCCTTACAAAAGGCCGCAAAACGCCCTGCAAAAGACGGTCTTTTACAACGCAAAAGGTGGCCTTTCGCAATGCGAAAGGCCACCTTTCATAAAACCAGTTGCCTGCACACGGCAAACCGCCGCCTACAGCAGGCTCAATTGTCACTGTTCAAACGCATGATGTCTTCTTCCTCACCGACAAGCCATACAATGTCGCCGGCCATGAAAACACGCGAAGGGTCAACGGGCGAAAGGTTCTCCTTGCCCTCCTCTATGCCAACCACCATGCAGTTGAACTTGTCCCTTATCCCGCTCTCTTTCATCGTCTTGCCCACAAAAGAGCCGGCCTCGCTGATGACAACCTGCCGCAGCTTCATCTCACGTTTCTCAATGTCTGGGTCTTTCTGGCGCACGTCCTTCACCAGTGCCGAGCCGAAAGCGATCAGCTGTTCGTCGCTGCCGATGGCCTGAATCCTGTCACACGGGAATATGACAAAGTCGCCGTTGGGAATGTTTATGCGCTGTATGCCGCGCAGGATGCTGCTTACATGCACTCCGTACCTGCGCCTCAATCCAAGCTCGCGCAGCGACTTGCCGGCCCAGATAGAATCTTCGGGCACTTCAAAGTCGGCTATGTGGATGTCACGGTCAAGCAGCCTTCCTTCGTAAAGGGGACGTTTGCGCCCCATTACCTCGGCGGCAATCTCGCGCGAACGCAGGTTCTGCAAAAACATCCGCTCCATCTTTATGCTGCGCCTCTTGAGCGAACGCGACACCACCATCAGCATGACGGCGGCCAGGGCGATGCTTATCAGCAGCGCGTTGGCGAACGGCATAAGGTAATTGCAGATGTAAAAGACAAACGCCGTGGCTACGGCAAGGCGTACAAGTATGGTGAACACCAGCGGAAAACGGTTGTAGACGCTCTCTCCCCACAGAGCCTTGAACTCCTCGCTGTGGTTCTTCTTCATCACAATCGCACGCAGGAAAGGCGCTATCAACAGCAAGGTGGCAAGGCCGCACACTGCGTTCGCCCACCAATGGGGCAGCACATGGCGTATGAAAGGCAGGAAGAACGTGAACATCAGGGCTATTGCCGCGCCAGAAAGTATTGAATATATCAAGGTCACGCGCGCCATCTGCACGAGCAACCGTTTCCACTTGTTACCCGTATTGGCCGGACGCCGGCTCAATGTTATGCTGTTCAAGGCCCCAATCCACCGCCCGGGCAGCCGCCGTTCAAGCATTCCGTAACACGGGGTGGCGGCCCGTATCATGTAAGGAGTAAGGAAAGTGGTGATTACCGAGACAGCAACCACGACGGGATAAAGAAACTTGCCTATGACGCCGAGCGACAGTCCGAGCGACGCTATTATGAAAGAGAACTCGCCGATTTGCGCCATCGAGAAGCCGCACTGCATCGCTGGCTTCAGCGGCTGGCCGCTCAACATGAAGCTGAACGTGCCGAACACGGCCTGCCCTATAAGTATAGTAAGCACGAGAATGGCTATTGGCACGGCGTATTCGACGAGGATTTCCGGGTCGACAAGCATTCCTACGGACACGAAGAACACCGCTCCGAAGAGATTTTTCACCGGCTCCACGAGCCTTATTATCCTGTCGGCCTCAACCGTTTCGGCCAAAATCGACCCCATGACAAACGCCCCGAAAGCACTGCTGAAGCCTACTTGCGTAGACAGAACGGCCATCGCACAGCACAAGCCCAGCGACACTATGAGCAGCGTCTCGTTGTTGATTAGCTTGCGCATGGAGCGCAACATCCACGGTATAAGGAATATTCCCACGACGAACCAGAGCACAAGGAAGAAGCCGATTTTCGCCACACTGCCGAGCATCTCGCCGCCGTCGGGATTGCCGCCGATGGCCAAAGCCGACAGCATAACCATCAACACGATGGCCAGGATGTCTTCAAGTATGAGCACGCTCATAACCAATCCGGCGAAGCGTTGCTGGCGTAAGCCGAGGTCATCGAACGCCTTATATATTATGGTAGTCGAACTCATGGCGAGCATTCCGCCAAGGAATATGCAGTCCATGCGGCTCCATCCGAAGGCGTGTCCTGCCATAATGCCGAGCATCATCATGCAGAACACCACGCTGCACGTGGCTATTATCGGCGAAATGCCCATCTTCAGTATTTTCTTGAACGAGAAGTCAAGCCCCAAAGAGAAAAGAAGGAACATCACGCCGATATCGCCCCACGTGCCGATGTCGGCCTTGTCAACCACCGACATGGTATAAGGCATGTGCGGACTGACAAGAAATCCGGCCACGATATAGCCCAGCACAAGCGGCTGCTTGAGCTTTTTGAACACTATTGTGACAACGCCCGCAACGACAAGTATCAGCGCAAGGTCTTTTACAAGATAAGGAAGTTCACTCATTTTATTTCGGTCATAAGGTTATACGGTTATAAGGTTGTACGGTATTTGTGAAATACCGGCATACGTCCGGACGTTCACAGATATACGATTATGGGATTGTAAAGTCTTCATTGCTCAAAACTTACAACCCCATAACCCTATAACCGCAAGACCTTATAACCGCAATCAGTCATTATATCCTGCCGTAATCTCGCAGATTTTCACGACAACCTGCATGGCCTTCTCCATCACCTGTATGGAGACAAACTCGTAAGGGCCGTGGAAGTTGACGCCTCCGGCAAAAATGTTGGGGCACGGCAGACCCTTGAACGACAGCTGCGCGCCGTCCGTTCCGCCGCGTATCGGCTCCACCTTGGGTGCGACGCCGCAGTCCTGCATGGCCTTGAGCACAATGTCTATTACGTGCATGTTGGGGTCAATCTTCTCCTTCATGTTGTAATACTGATCCTTCACGTCGGCCGTTACTGTGCCCTCGCCGTATTTTTCGTTCATTTTCTTCACGCATTCGGCGATGAACGCCTTTCTGTCTTCAAACTTCTCGCGGTCGTGGTCGCGTATGATGTACGACAGCTTGGCCTGCTCGATGTTCGACTCGATGCCCAACAGATGGTAGAAACCTTCGTAGCCTTCGGTTGTTTCGGGCGTTTCGTCAGCCGGAAGCATGGCCGCAAACTCCGCCGCCAGCCTGTTGGCGTTAATCATCTTGCCTTTGGCGTAACCCGGATGCACGCTCACTCCCTTTATCGTTACTTTCGCTGAAGCGGCGTTGAAGTTCTCGAACTCAAGGTCGCCGATGTCTCCGCCGTCCATCGTGTACGCCCATTCGCAGCCAAACTTCTCTACGTCGAAGTGGTGGGCGCCCATTCCTATCTCCTCGTCAGGGTTGAAACCCATGCGTATGTCGCCGTGCTTTATCTCGTCATGGTCGCGCAGCCAGCACATGGCCTGCACTATTTCGGCTATTCCGGCCTTGTCGTCGGCGCCGAGAAGGGTGTGCCCGTCGGTCACGATTATGTCCTCTCCCTTGTGCGCAAGCAGTTCGGGGAACTTCTTTGTAGACGACACTATGCCCGGCGAAAGCTCAATGTCGCTCCCGTCATAGTTGCGTATGATGCGCGGCTTCACGTCCTTTCCGCTGCAGTCGGGCGACGTGTCATAGTGGCTTATGAAGCCGATGGTGGGCACGTCTTTCTTCATGTTCGACTTCAGCGTGGCGTAGACGTAGCCCATGTCGTCCATCTCCACGTCGTCAAAGCCCTCGTCTTTCAGCTCGTCGCGCAGGTATTTGGCGAATACAAGCTGCTTCGCCGTACTCGGCACGGAGTCGCTTTCCTCGGCCGACTGTGTGTCGAAACTCACATACTTCAAAAATCTTTCAACAATGTCCATAACGTTATAAGTGTTTTTATTTATGCAATTAGAACATGGCAACTGCCATCGAAAGGCAAAGATACGGATTTTATTTCATTCAATGCGCCTTGAACGCCATGATTTTAAGCGCAATATTAAAAACTTCTTAAATTGAGAATGGAGAGTTTGGATATTGAGAATGGAGAGTTGAGAATGGAGAATTATGATTACCTTTGCTAACAGGCGACCTCTAAGGTAATCATAATTCTCCATTCTCAACTCTCCATTCTCAATTTAAAACACGGCAAATTGCAATGCAAAAGGCCGTCTTTTACACGCTAAAAGGCCACCTTTTGCAGCCTAAAAGACGGCCTTTTGCAGCCTAAAAGACGGCCTTTTGCAAACGCATTGACAGTCAGGCGGTTACGCAACGGTGCCGACCTGCATTCCAAGAAGCCTGTTTTGTAACAATATTTTATTAGAATTTTAACATCGGCAGAAGCCCCGGTCTTGGATAATAAGCGTATTTTTGCAAAAGCGGAAGCATCCGTTCCGCAGTCAACCGGAAACAAACCTATATCATGGCAATAATAACCACAAAGAAGAAAAACAAGGAAACACACTACGTTGAGCGCGACGTAAGCTGGATGTACTTCAACCACCGCATACTGCAAGAAGCGCGCAAGGAGAGCATACCGCTGCTTGAACGCCTGTCGTTCCTCGGCATATACTCCAACAACCTCGACGAGTTCTTCCGCGTGCGCATGGCGTCGCTCAACCGCCTGCTCGAGTCTGACAACAAGGAAATACGCAAGCAGCACGACAACATACGCAAAACCATCAAGACAATAAACAAGCTCAACTCGCAGTTCAGCCAGGAATACGCCGTCGCAATAGACGAAGTGTTCAAGGCACTGGAGGAGCACAACATACGACTTCTTGACGAAACGCAGCTCAACGAAGAGCAGCAGGTCTTCCTCAAGAACTTCTACCACGAGCGCCTTAACGGCTATACAAACCCCATCTGGTTCTCCGAAATCGACGAAATCGGCCAGCTTGAGGACAACCGAATATATCTCCTGATAAAGAAGACAGAGCCTGCCGACGGCCTGCGCCTGCCAAAGAGCAGCCTGGCTATAATCAAAGTGCCCGACAGGGAACACGGACGCTTCGTCAAAGTGCCGTCGTCTGACGGCTTTGACAACATCATGTATCTTGACGACGTTGTGCGCTACTGCCTTCCCTTGATATTCATCGGCTTCAAGCCGAGCACCTTCGAGGCTTACTCCTTCAAGTTCACGAAGGACGCCGAGATGGAGATGGAGAACGACTTTGAGTACGGCGTACTGCAAAAAGTAGCCAAGGGCGTAAGCAGCAGGCGGCGCGGCGAACCGGTGCGCCTCATCTACGACAGGCGCATGCCCAAGGACATGAAAAAGAAACTCATGTCGAAGCTCGACGTGAGCAAGCTCGACGCCTCGCTGGCAAGCAGCCGCTACCAGAACCACAAAGACCTGATGGGCTTCCCCGACTGCGGACACAACGAGCTGAAATATCCCAAGTGGAAGCCCATATTGAAGCCGGAGTTCCTGTCGCAGGAGAGCATCCTCGACCAGATACGCCGCAAGGACTTGTTCATACACGTGCCTTACCACTCGTTCGACGGCTACATCCGCGTGCTGCGCGAGGCCGCGTTGAAGCCCGAAGTGAAGTCAATCAAAACCACCTTGTACCGTCTTGCCAAGGACTCGAAGGTCGTAAAGGCGCTCATCTGCGCCGCGCGTAACGGCAAGAAGGTGACAGCCGTGGTGGAACTGCTGGCGCGCTTCGACGAGGAGAGCAACATAAAGTGGAGCAAGCGCATGCAGGAAGAAGGCATAAACGTTATCTTCGGCGTCGAGGGACTTAAGATTCACTCAAAGCTTCTGTACATAGAATCTAAGCAGGGCAACATAGCCTGCATTGGCACGGGCAACTTCCACGAAGGCAACGCCAAGACTTATACGGACTACCTGATGATGACCGCGAGGAAGAACATCGTGCAGGAAGTCGGCAAGGTGTTCGACTTCATCGACCGCCCCTTCTCCCAAGTGCGCTTCAAGGAGCTTATGGTGTCGCCCAACTCGATGAAGAACCGCATCATCTCGCTCATCAACAACGAGATAAAGAACGCCAAGGCGGGCCGCGAGGCGTGGGTGAAGATGAAGATAAACCACATCACCGAGATGGACGTTGTAAACAAACTGTATGCCGCTTCGGCCGCCGGAGTGAAGATAGGCATCGTGCTTCGTGGCAACAGCTCGCTTGTTACCGGCGTGCCCGGAGTGAGCGACAACATCAAGGCCGTAGGCATAATCGACCGCTACTTGGAGCATTCGCGCATACTGATATTCTGCAACGGCGGCGCGCCGAAGTACTACATAGGCAGTGCCGACTGGATGCCGCGCAACCTGTTGAACCGCATTGAGGTGATGACTCCCGTCTACGACGCCGACATGCAGCGCGACCTTATGCGCACGGTTGACTACGGCCTGCGCGACACCACCAACGGACGGATAGTTGACGGCACCGGCCTGAACACCATACAGCCCATGGATGGCGACCGGCCTTTCCGCTCGCAGGAGGAGCTTTACACAGCTTACGAGGCCGAGGTGAAAACCGTAAGCACTGCGGCGGAATAACGCCTGCAATGCAAAAGGCCGTGTTTCGCCGTGCAAAAGGTCGTCAATCGCACGCCAAAAGGCGGCCTTTTGCAGCGTAAAATGCCACCTTTTGCAAGGCCGTCAGCAACACATTGAATATCAACAAGATAACAAATTGAAAGTAAACAGCGGAGCAACATAAGAAGAAAAGGCAACTGCAAAAGCATTTGGCTTTAACTCCCAGCGAGCAAAGCGAGCAATAACTCCTTTAACTTCTTTAACTCCCTAAAATAAAAAGATAACAAAACATAAGAAGAAAGGACAGAGGAGGAAACATTACTACTTACTCCTCATCTCCTTACTCCTTCTCTCCTAAAAAACAAAAATCATGAGATTAGCAGCAATAGACATCGGTTCAAACGGAGCGCGACTGCTCATCAAGAATTTCAGGACAGCCCAGGACGGCAGCCAGCAGATTTCGCGCGTGATGTACATGCGCGTGCCCCTGCGCTTGGGTTCTGACGTGTTCACGCTCGGGAAAATATCAAAGGAGCGCACAGTGATGATGAAACACATGCTAAAGGCGTTCCGACAGCTGATGAAACTAAACCAGGTTGACGACTACCGCGCCTGCGCCACGTCGGCCATGCGCGACGCCGAGAACGGCAAGAAGGTGCTCAAGAAACTGCACGAGGACACCGGCATCGGCCTTGAGATAATCAACGGTCGAGAGGAAGCGCGCCTGCTGTGCAACAACATAGTGGAAAACATCGGCAGCGCGAAAGGCAACTACGCCTACATCGACGTGGGCGGAGGCAGCACGGAAATATCACTGCTGCACGACGGGGTGCTTACCCACAGCCACTCTTACAACATCGGCACGCTGAGAATGCTTGGCGGCATGGTGTCGAAAGAAACCATAAAGCAAATGAAAGACGACCTGACGCGATACGCCAAAGACATGCCAGACATACGCATAATAGGCTCCGGCGGCAACATCAACAAGCTGTTCAAACTCACCAACTCTGACAAGGCCACACGGACTGTGCCCGTCAGCGAAATTAAAGCAATCTACGACAAGCTCAAAGTGTTGAGCGTCGAGGAGCGCATAGAGCAGTACGGACTGAAGATTGACCGCGCCGACGTAATCATTCCGGCGTCTGAAGTCTTCATGCTCGCCGCGGAAGCCCTCGGATGCGACAAGATACAAGTGCCCAATATCAGCTTGGCCGACAGCATTATCGACGGACTTTACAGGACAAAGTACGCCGCTTCGGACATGTAAACACCCACCAAACAGCGGCCTACAACCCACATCCAGCCACCCGACACCCACCCCAGCCCTCCCGAAGGGAGGGAGCTTGATGTGCTTTTGATAATGGTTAGGGATTATTCGGCCTATCAGTCACATCAGTCCTATCGGTCTCATAAGCCCTATTCGTTGACTTCTTGCTAACTGTCTGATTATCAAGAACTTACCAGCATGCCGTCTTTTAGCTCGCAAAAGGCCACCTTTTAGCCTCTAAAAGGTGGCCTTTTGCATTGCAATTCATGGCCTTTCGCAGAGCCAATGGTAAGCGACAAAAAATCGGTTTGCCTCTTTTTCCTTAATAATCGTTAACCGTTGTCACATTTTAATACCTTAAAACGTATAAAGAAATGTAAACGCATAACATTTGCGATGCCATCAACCGCAAAGGAAAGTTAATGGTCTTGCAAACTACAACATAACCTGACAACCTGCTGTATGATGAAAAACAAGCTATTGACAACACTTGCCGCCATGACATTTTGCGTCACGGCAGCCGCTCAGACCGACTCGTTGGCCGTTGATACGACACTCACTCTCGGCGAGGTTACAGTAAACGGGATGCGCACTATACAGAAAGCTGACCGCACACTGTTCCTCCCCACAAAGAAGATGGCACGCTCGTCGGCCAACGGCTACGACCTGCTCAAGCTGATGATGCTGCCCGGAATTAAGGTTGACCCTGTGCAACAGACCGTCTCCTCGCTGCGCGGCGGAGGCGTGCAGGTGCGCATCAACGACGTGAAAGCCGGCACGCAGGACATCCTCGCGCTGCAACCCGACGAGGTTGTCCGCGTGGAATACATCGACAATCCCGGCGTGCGCTACTCCGACACGTCGCTCGACGCTGTGATAAACTACATCGTCAAGCGCCGGTATTCAGGCTATGTGGGCGGCGCGCAGACAATGCAGGCGTTCACGACAGGCTTCAACAACAGCTACGCCTACTTCAAGTTCAACCACAAGAAGTCGGAGTTCAGCTTCAACTACAGCTTCAATTACCGCGACTACGACAAGCGGCGGTATGACGAGACGGCCGACTATTACTTCCCGGACGGCACGACGCGCCACCGCGAATACCGCGGCTACAACAGTCCGTTCATGTATAACACGCACAACTTCCAGCTGGGTTACAACCTCGCCGAACCCGACAAGTACACCTTCAACGCGCGTTTCAACCTTAACATAAACAACAACCCCTACCGCGGAACCAACCAGCTGGCCGTAGAGACTGGACAGCCTGACCTGTACCAGTACAACAAGGCATCGTCAAGCAGCTACAGCCCGGCACTCGACTTGTACTTTTCCGCCAACCTGCCGCACAAGCAAAGTATCGCAGCAAACGTCGTTGGCACATACATACACACCGACTATGACTACCTGATGCGCCAGTACCTGTTCGACCAGTCGCCGTCACAGTCGATGCAGGCAGCCCCCGTAAACGACTACAGTTACTCCACTTTGGGCAAAAAGTACTCGCTGATTGCCGAGGCAATCTACTCCAAAGGGTTCAAGAAAGCCACCCTCTCGGCCGGCGGCGAGTTCTCAATCAGCCGCACGGACAACGACTATACCGGCGCTGTTAACACCGACGCGCTGCTCAACTCGAACAACCTTTACCTCTTTGCGCAGCTCCAAGGCAAGCTCGCCTGGCTCAACTACACCGTAGGTGTGGGTGCAAACAGGGCGTCGATACACCAGGGCGACATCGGATTTGAGAAGTGGACATTCCGCCCGAGGCTGTCACTCCAGACCTCGGCAATCAAGAACGTGTCGCTAAGTCTTACGGGACAAATGTACCAAGGCACTCCTTCGCTCTCACAGCTTAGCGACGTGCGCCAGCAGAGCAGCGACCTCATGGCCGGCGACGGCAACGTAAACCTGAAGCCGTATTCCTCTTACTCCACTTACTTCGTCTTTACATGGAACCTGCCTGCGTTCAGTTGGTGGGTCAACGGAGGATTGGCTTACGCGCCTGACGTCATCATGTCGAGTTACATTCCAGAACAGCAAGCCGACGGGACATACCTTGTTGTATCACGGCCGTACAACCAACGGTCGATGATTCAGAAATGGGCGCGCACGAATTTCACGCTGCACGCGATAAAAGACGTGCTCGACTTCAGCCTGTACGGCGCTTTCCAGCGTTATGACAGCCGCGGACTTACTTACCGGCATACGTTCAACAGCTGGCGGTATGGCTTCGAAGCAAGCCTCATGTTGGGAAACTGGACGGTGATGGCGGACTTCTACAACACGCCGAAAAGCTACTACGGAGAGAGCATGAGCGGAGGAGAGAACTCGTCAGACGTGCGCGTAAACTACAAGTGGAAAGACCTTCAAGTGGGTCTCGGAGCATTACTCGTAGGCTATCCGCATGGATACGAATACCCCGGACACACCGACAGCCGCTACTACAAGTCGCATTACAAGACGTGGATTGAGGACAACGGCAATATGGTTTACATCACCCTGTCATACAACTTCAGCCACGGACGCAAGTATCAGACCGAACAACGCCGACTGAACAACGCCGACTACGACAGCGGAATCAGATAACTTAATTGAGAATTGAGAGTTGAGGATGGAGAATTATGATTACCCTTGCTTATTGAAACGGTGCCATTGGAAACGTAATAAATATATAAGGTAATCATAATTCTCCATCCTCAACTCTCAATTCTCAATTCGCGTAATGCGCCAAAATGTCTTGCCCATAAGACAATTTGGCGCATTACGCGCAGTGGTACGTTACTTGCAATACGTTTGGTGAAGGCGGAAAGCAACGCTTGAAGCCGCAAACAAAGAATTAACAAATAACATTTAATGAATAGGAGACAATTATTATGACACCAGTTAATCGTAAAAACAGTTGGTTACCGGACGTATTCAACGATTTCTTTGACACTGACTTCATGCCCCGTACAAGTGCTACGGCACCGGCAATAAACGTGAAGGAAAGCGCGGTTGACTATGAAGTGGAGGTTGCAGCACCGGGAATGACGAAGGAAGACTTCAACGTTCACCTCAACCAGGAGGGTGACCTGCACATCAAGATGGAAAGCAAGAAGGAGCACAACGAGGATAACAAGAAAGCGCATTACCTGCGCCGTGAGTTCGCCTACTCAAAGTTCGAGCAGACACTGATACTCCCCGACGACGTTGACCGCAACAACATATCGGCCAAAGTGGCTGACGGCGTGCTCACAGTGGTTCTTCCCAAGATAAAGAAAGAAGAGCAGAACGTGGTCAGGCAGATAACGGTAGGATAATTGATAGAAGTTAAAGGAGTTATAGAAGTTATCGCTCCCTGCGGTCGCTAAGAAGTTAAAGACAAATGCCTTGTTGGTAAACATAGCATGGCTGGAAGTTAAAGAAGTTAAGGAAGTTATAGAAGTTAAAGCCAAATGCCTTGCTGGCAGTCAGGGTTTATACCCTCTCTTACCGGCAAGGCATTTGGCTTTAACTTCTTAGCGACCGCAGGGAGCGATAGCTTCTTTAACTTCTGTAACTTCTAAAAATCAAAAACCATATATCTCCTTGAGCTTCTCGCCGAGGGCTTCGCCGCGCAAATCAGAGGCGACAATCTTGCCTTCGCCGTCGAGGAGGATGTTGGCCGGTATCGAGTTGATGCCGTAAACAGGAGCGGCGGCACACTTCCAGCCCTTCAGGTCGCTGATGTTGGGCCACTCCATGCCAATCTGTTTGATTGCGGCTTTCCACGCTTCGGCCTTGTTGTCAAACGAAACGCCAACAACCTCGAAGCCTTTTCCGTGGTATTTCTTGTAGTTCGCCACAACGTTGGGCATCTCCTGACGGCACGGGCCGCACCAGCTTGCCCAGAAGTCAACCAGCACATAGTTGCCTTTTCCGCACCAGTCGCTAAGCTTCCGGGGCTGTCCCTCGGTGTCGTTCATCGACAAGTCGGTGAACATCTTGCCGGGCATACGCTTCTCAAGAGCCGTGAGCTGAGCCTTTACACGCGCCATTGCAGGGTGGTTGTAGTAAGGAGCCGTCTCGGACATGAGCGCCTTCAGCTCGTTGTAGTCAAGCATGTAATACAGCTGGCTGAGGAAAAACACAGGTATAAGGTTGTCCTGATTGGCCTTCACAATGTCCAGTTGCTTTGCCACGACCTCATTCTGAAGCTGCTCGCACTTTGCCATAAGGCTCTCCACCTTGGCCTTTCCGGCAGCCGTAGTGTCAGCTGCGGCCGCACGGTATTCCATTACCGCCGCATTGAGCTGCTCGGTGTAAACAGAGAGTTCGTTGTCATAATCGTACATTTTCTTGTTCTGTTCCGAACCTGAAAAGGTCTTCGCAACAGTGTTGAGGTCGACGGGCGTACCGTCGTTGAACACCGGCAGGTAATAGTTTCCTGTGACAATAAGCATTATTTCGTCCTTCGGCAGCGTGCCGTCAAGCGTGAACTTTCCGCCTGTTACGGTTGCGCTGTCAACGGGCTGGCGCGCGTTCATCACTCCGAGATACACCGTCTTAACATCCGCCGGGACAGTACCCGTGATTTTGTAAGCCGTGTCTTGCGCCTTCACCGGCAGCAGGCCGATGAGCAAGGCTGCAATGGTTAAGATTTTCTTCATTGTCTATTGCGTTTTGATTAAATACGTTATGCAAATTTATCACTAAATGGCGACAAGTCAAACAAAAACCATCAAAATATCGACTTATTGACGTTTTTTATGCAAAGCGCAGCCGGCCGCTTTGCAAGAGGTGGCCTTTTGGTGTGCAAAAGGCCGTCTTTTAGCGGCTAAAAGGCCACCTTTTGCAAGCTAAAAGACAGCATATTGGCAAACCGCTAATAATCAAGCAGTTAGCAAACCGCCTGCAAATAGGGCTTATAAGGCCGATAGGACTAATGGGACAGATAGGCCGAATACCCCCTGACAAACAGCAAAAGCATATCAAGCTCCCTCCCTTCGGGAGGGCTGGGGTGGGTCTTTCCTTCATTTTTATTTTGTACTTTCCTTTAATTGCATTACCTTTGCATTCATATTCATACATGCAATGAAAGCAGCTAAAAGCGGATTTAATATCCTGAACAACATACAAAACCCTGCCGACTTGAAAAAGCTGAACGTTGAACAGCTGCCAGCACTGTGCAGGGAACTGCGCGACGACCTCCTGAAAGAGCTTTCCGTAAACCCGGGGCACATGGCTTCGAGCATGGGAACGATTGAGCTTACCGTGGCGCTGCACTACGTTTACAATACGCCCGACGACCGGATAGTGTGGGACGTGGGGCACCAGGCTTACGGACACAAGATACTTACGGGGCGCAAGGAGCGCTTCTGCACAAACCGCAAGCTGCACGGCATCATGCCGTTCCCCTCGCCTCTGGAGAGCGAATACGACTCGTTCGTGTGCGGACATGCCTCAAACTCAATCTCGGCAGCACTCGGCATGGCCGTAGCCGCAAAGAAAACGGGGCACGGCGACAGGCACGTCGTGGCCGTGATAGGCGACGGAGCCATGAGCGGAGGACTGGCCTTCGAGGGACTAAACAACGTCTCCACCACGCCCAACGACATGCTCATAGTGCTCAACGACAACAACATGAGCATCGACCGCAGCGTGGGCGGACTGAAACAGGCTCTGCTCAAGCTGAACACCAACGAGACTTACAACCGCATGAGGTTCAAGGCGTCGCGCTGGCTCAACTCAAAAGGTTACCTGAACGACGACCGCCGCAAGGGCATCATAAGGCTGAACAACGCGCTGAAGTCGGCCATAAGCCACCAGCAAAACATTTTCGAGGGCTTGAACATAAGGTATTTCGGCCCGTTCGACGGGCATAACGTCATCGAGCTTGTGCGCGTGCTGCGCCAGCTGAAAGACATGAAAGGCCCCAAACTGCTCCACCTGCACACCATAAAAGGCCACGGCTACACGCCCGCCGAGAAAGACCCTACCACATGGCACGCGCCCGGACGCTTCGACATCGACGCCGAAGAGCGCATCGTAACCGACGAGACGGGCACGCCGCCGAAGTTCCAGGACGTGTTCGGCGAAACCCTGCTGGAGCTTGCCAAGGCCAACGGGCGCATCGTAGGAGTGACCCCGGCCATGCCCACGGGCTGCTCGATGAACATCATGATGAAGGCCATGCCCGACCGGACGTTCGACGTAGGCATAGCCGAAGGCCACGCCGTGACCTTCTCGGCAGGCATGGCGAAGGACGGCCTGCTGCCCTTCTGCAACATATACAGCTCGTTCGCGCAGCGCGCCTACGACAACATCATACACGACGTAGCCATACTGCGCCTGCCCGTAGTGCTCTGTTTAGACCGCGCCGGGCTTGTGGGCGAGGACGGGGCGACGCACCACGGCGCGTTCGACATTGCCGCGCTGCGCCCCGTCCCCAACCTCACGATAGCCTCGCCGATGAACGAGCACGAACTGCGCAACCTGATGTACACCGCCCAGTTAGACGGTAAAGGGCCGTTTGTAATCAGGTATCCGCGCGGACACGGTGTGCTCGTGGACTGGCGCAACACGTTCGAGGAAATCAAGGTAGGCACAGGCCGCAGGCTGAAAGACGGCAGGCAGGTGGCCGTACTGACAGTAGGCCCTATCGGAAACAGCGCCGCCGAAGCCATAACGAAGGCGGAAGAGGCCGTAAGCGGACTCGACGTGGCACACTACGACATGCGTTTCATCAAGCCGCTGGACGAAAACCTGCTTGAGGAAATAGGCCGCCGGTTTGACAAAATAGTAACCGTTGAGGACGGAGTGCGCGCCGGCGGCTTCGGTTCGGCCGTGCTCGAATGGATGGCCGACCACGGTTTTTCGCCCCGCATAACACGCCTCGGACTGCCGGACAACTTCGTTGAGCACGGCACCGTAGACGAACTGCGCCGAATAACCGGCATTGACACCGACTCGATAACCGCCGCGATAATAGAGGCGGCTGGCGCCTGAACTTCTTTCCTAACAACAGAGACACAACAAGGAACAACATGAAAATAATCATTGCAGGAGCTTATGCAATAGGAACACACCTGGCAAAACTGCTGTCGCGCAACGACCAGGACATTGTTTTGATAGACGAGGACGAAGAAAGACTGGCCGGCATCAGCAGCGATTATGACCTGATGACCGTCCATGCGTCACCGTCGAGCATACAGGCACTCAAGGATGCCGGCACCGGCAATGCCGACTTGTATATCGGCGTTACGCCAGACGAGAACATGAACATGAACAGCTGCATCCTTGCAAAAGGCCTCGGGGCGAAAAGAACGGTGGCCAAAGTGAACAACTACGAGTTCCTGAACCCGGAACTGAAGGACTTTTTCACCAAAATAGGCATCGACTCGCTGATATATCCCGAAAACCTTGCGGCACAAGACATCGTAAACGGCCTGAAGATGAGCTGGGTGAGACAACGCTGGGACGTACACAACGGTGCCTTGGTGATGCTCGGCATAAAGCTGAGGGAGACCTGCGAAATACTGAACGAGCCTCTGAAAGAACTGTGCAAGCCCGAATCGCCATACCACATCGTAGCCGTAAAGCGCGGCGAAGACACCATAATACCGCGCGGTGACGATGTGCTCAAGATATATGACATGGCCTACTTCATGACAACACGCAACTACATACCTTATATAAGGAAAATAGTTGGCAAGGAACACTACGTAGACGTAAAGAACGTCATGGTGATGGGCGGCGGCAACACAGCCATAAGGGCGTCAAAGATGATACCCGAATACATGGGATTGAAAATAATCGAGGCCGACGAACACCGTTGCGAGCAAATAAACGAACAGATAGACACCGACCGTGTGATGGTTATCAACGGCGACGGACGCGACATTCCGCTGCTCATCGAGGAAGGCGTGAAGAACACGCAGGCCTTCGTCGCCCTGACCGGCAACGCCGAGACGAACATCCTGGCCTGCCTAACGGCCAAGCGGTTGGGCGTGCGCAAGACCATCGCAATGGTTGAGAACATGGACTATGTGAAAATGGCCGAGAGCCTTGACATCGGCACAATAATCAACAAGAAGGCCATTGCGGCCAGCCACATATACCAAATGATGCTCGATTCGGACGTGAAGAACACTAGATTTCTTATGACAGCGAATGCCGATGTGGCTGAATTTACGGCGCAGGAAGGCTCGAAGGTCACAAAGAAAAAGGTGTTCGAGCTTGGCCTTCCGCACGGAACCACCATCGGAGGACTTGTCCGCAATGGTGAAGGACACCTCGTGTCGGGAGGCTCGCAGATTGAAGCCGGCGACATAGTGGTGGTGTTCTGCCACAATGTAAACATGTCGAAAGTCGAAAAATTCTTCATCTAACCGGCTCGTATGATAAACTTCAAGTTAGTCTACAAGGTCATCGGCTCGCTGCTTTTCATAGAGGCAATCATGATGGTGGCGTGCCTTGCCGTGTCGATATATTACCACGAAGACGACATACCGGCGTTCCTCATCACCATAGCGGTGACAACCATGGCGGCCATCGGGCTGAAATACAAGGGCTATCAGGCTGAAAACAGCATGGGACGAAGGGAGGCTTACCTCTTGGTTACGCTCGTGTGGGTGGTGTTCAGTGCGCTTGGCGCGCTACCGTTCGTCATCAGCGGCTACCTGACAAGCTACACTGACGCCTTCTTCGAGACAATGTCGGGCTTCACAACGACTGGCGCGAGCATAATAGACGATGTCGAGGCACTGCCCCACGGGCTGCTTTTCTGGCGCTCGCTGACACACTGGATAGGCGGCTTAGGCATCATGTTCTTCACCATAGCCATACTGCCGTCGCTCGTGGGAGGTAACGTCAAGGTGTTCTCCGCAGAAGCCACAGGCCCTATAAAGAGCAAGATGCACCCGAGACTTAGCACCACGGCCAAGTGGATATGGGGCATTTACCTGCTCATTACGGCATCGTGCGCCACATGTTTCTGGCTTTTCGGCATGAGCTTTTTTGACAGTATAAACTACTCCATGTCAATAGCTGCGACAGGAGGGTTCTCCACCCACAATGCAAGCATGGCCTTCTTCGATTCCGCTGCGATAGATTACACGGCTGCGGTGTTCATGATTATCTCCGGCATCAATTTCTCCCTGCTGTACATACTGATGCTCAAGGGCAAGGTAAAGGAGTTCGTAAAGGACACCGAACTCCGCTTCTACATCGGCGTCATATCAGCAAGCACACTGTTCATAACGTATATGCTGGTGACACGGAACGGCATAACAGTGGCCGATTCATTCCGCCACGCGTTGTTCCAGGTAAGTTCATTCATATCGACAACCGGCCTTTTCAACACCGACTCAGGGCTATGGCCCCACGTTACATGGACAGCCCTGACGATATGTATGGTGTTCGGTTCATGCGCAGGAAGCACAAGCGGCGGTATAAAATGCATCCGCGGTGCAATGCTTCTACGCATCATACGCAACGAATTCAAGCACCTGCTACACCCGAGAGCCGTAATTCCTGTAAAGCTTAACAACTCGATAATACCCCACCAGGCGCAGGCCACCCTGCTGGTATTCCTCGCTCTGTACGGAATATCATGCCTTGCGGCATTCTTTTGCTTCCAGCTTATGGGCATAGAAAGCACCAACGCCATCACTATAGCCATTAGCAGCGCAAGCAACGTAGGCCCGGCTTTCGGCGGACAGATTGGCCCTACTATGTCATGGAGCATCCTGCCCGACGCCGCCAAGTGGATATGTTCGGCGCTGATGCTGATGGGACGTCTTGAATTTTTCAGTGTCCTCGTTCTCTTCACACCGTCATTCTGGAAGGAGAACTGACACTGTAAGAGATTAACCTATCACCTTATAATAACAAAAAACTTAACATCATGGAACCAATCAAGTTCAAGCCAATTCTTAAACAAACTCTTTGGGGAGGTGGAAAGATTGTGAAATTCAAGGGAATTGAAGGCCACGACGGCGAACAAATAGGCGAAAGCTGGGAGCTGTCCGGCGTCAACGGCAACGAGAGCATTGCCGCAAACGGCGAATACGAGGGGCGGAAGCTGCCTGAAATAGTTGCCGAATTGAAGGAGAAACTCGTCGGAACGGACAACTACCAACGCTTCGGCGACACGTTTCCACTGCTCATAAAGTTCATTGACGCAAAGCAGGACTTGTCAATACAGGTACATCCCGACGACGAGAAAGCCAGGAAATACGGTCTTAAGAACGGCAAGACGGAAATGTGGTACATAATGGATTCTGACGCGGACGCGAGCCTGCGCTGCGGAATGAAGCACCTAATTACCCCAAAAGAATACAAAGCCATGGTGGCTGAAGGGACGATATGCGACGCCATAGCGGAATACCCGGTCAAGGCCGACGACTGTTTCTTCATTCCGGCAGGGCGCATCCACAGCATAGGCAAGGGCTGTTTCCTGGCGGAGATACAGCAGACTTCAGACGCAACATACAGGATTTTCGACTTCAACCGTCGCGACAAGGACGGCAACCTGCGCGAATTGCACACCGAAAAAGCAGCAGAATGTATCGACTACAGCGTGCTGCCCGACTACAGGACGGAGTATGTGGGGAAAAAGAACGAGGGCGTTTCGCTTGTACACAGCCCCTACTTCAACACTGCCGTGTACGACCTTGACGAGCCTATGACGCTCGACTACAGCGAGCTTGACAGCTTTGTAATACTTATAGGCTTGAAAGGCGAGGCCAGCCTGACCGACAACGAGGGCAACACCTTAACCCTGCGCGGCGGCGAAACGCTGCTTGTACCGGCAACGACTAATATCATCAACGTTGACGGAAGCCTGAAGTTCCTTGAAACATACGTGTAAGTTAATCAAGAATTAAGAGTTAAGAATTAAGAAAATTACCTTTATCCAATTGACAAAGCATATTTTCTTAATTCTTAACTCTTATTCTTAATTTCCAAAAACTTTTCCACATCGCGGCGCATCTGCGCGAACTGGGGTGACATGGTGAAGCCGTTGTTCTTCTTCAACATCTGCGTAATGTCCTGGACAGAGTGCGCATAGCACGACAGTTCGTTGTACATCTGCGTGGTATGCACGGCTTGCCGGCGTATCTCGGCTTCGCGTTCGCGTATCAACATGCCGCATACCTTGTTCATCACAGGCATCACAATCTTGTCAAAAAGATGGTGCCCCTGTATATAAAGATAAGTCTGTTCAGGTTCCACCCCGAGCCGTACAAGCTCCGCTGACAGTTCCTTATACTCCTGTTCGGCCTCCGGATGCTGGCGGTTCATATAGTTCACCTTGCGCATAACCTTTGACCTCAGGTTGTCGAGGGCGTCCTGCGGCCGGTTGATGTTGAAGCCGCCAAGCTCTATCGTGCGGTTGAAATCGGTGATGGTGAACTGTCCGTAAACGCCGCGGCGGTAGTGCCAGATTGACCATACGAACAAAGGGAAGATTATTTCGCTGAACCGCGTCATAAAGTTTTGCAGGTCGAAGACCTTGCGGTCGTTGAGTGTCACCATCACGCAGACATTGTGCAACGACGGCGCATAACACTGCAGGTTCTCTATTGAATAAGCGTAAGTATGCAGTATGGCAGGGTTCGAGATTATTTCGCGCGACGTTTCCGAAGCACCCTGCATAAGATAGTCATAGTCGGCGTCCACACATGCGAGCATGTCCGCGCCCGTCTTGCCGTACAGCAGGCTCATCAGCGCGGAGCGTTTGCCGCGCTCCAGAGTCCTGTGCGACGGCAGCATCACTTCAAAATAGCGCGTACCGTCCTCGTAGAGCGAGAGCAGAGTGCGCCAGAAAAGTATGTCGTCGTAACTCTCAACATAAGCAACAATCCTGCGCCTCGCATTCTTCGGCCTCAGGCTGTTCGCCGCCGAGAAGTAGTTTGAGTTGACATTGTCGGTAAGTCGTTTGCCCATGTTTCTCCCTCCGTCAGCATATCTCCGCTTAAATGTTGTCCGTAATGTCGCTAACTTCGGTTATCCTGTCGAGCCATCCGTTCATAACCACCGCCGGCGAATGGGTTGCGAGGATTACCTGCACATTGGGGTTGAGCTGCACAATCAGGCCAATCAGGCGCTTCTGCCACTCTATGTGCAGGCTTACTTCCGGCTCGTCCATGAACAATACGTATGGCAGGTTGTCCTCGACAAGCACCGTAAGCAGTATGGCAAGTATCTGTTTCTCGCCGCTCGACAGCTGGTAAGGATAAAGCGTCTCGCCGATTTGCGAGAAGCGTATTTCGTTCTCGTTGCGCATGATGGTCTTCCCCGTGTCTGAAAAGAGGTCGTCAATCATGTCCTGGAACATGCGTTTTGGCTCCGAAACGGCCTGGGCGCGTTCCGCCGCGTCATCGCCGCCGGCCTGCAGTATGGATATGATGCGGTTGCCAATGTTCACCTGGTAGTCAAGATATTTCCGCTGAAGCTTGAACAGCTGCAGGTCGAGTTCGGTAACAAGGTTCATCCCTATGTCGGCAACAAGTTCTGAATGTATTAGCGGACGGTCGAACGAGCGTATCAGGTCATACCTTATGTGCGTGGCTCCTTCCGGGCTTACCTTCATGTGTACGCCTTTCATTACATGGTTCACGATGTCTCCCTGCGGCCCTATGCTGCGCACGAGCTTGTTTATGATGGTGCTCTTGCCCGCACCGTTGGTTCCGCTCAATATGTTCACCTTACGGTCAAGCTCCCATGTCACGTGCCTGCGTCCGCTCCAGAGCGACTCTATCTCGACACTTTCTATATAATCGGCATACTTCTGCATATCGTATATATTTAAGGTGTAAGGTTACGGCAAAGGCAACGCTTGCGGGGACAGCGGAAACTTGTTACCAAATCGCCGGGCGCAGCTTGCCTTATGCAAATATAGGGATTATTAATGAAACGATGAAACGTTGCGCGTAAAAAATGGTTAACCGGCCTACGGCTGCCTGGCATACAGCCCGCCGCACCGCAACAGGCCGCCCTGCTGCAGGCACTGCGTGTACGCTTGCACAGGCGTATGCCTACCGGCTGCAACATGCTGGCTGCCAAGCAGTTTCCAACATGCCGCCTTTTAGCTTGCAAAAGACGGCCTTTTAGCTTGCAAAACATGACCTTTTGGAAGGCAAAACACGGCCTTTGGAAGACAGAACATGGTCTTTCGCCGTCACTCTTGCGCCTGACGGCAAAAGATTTTCAGTCTTCAAAAAATATTTTCGCGCCAACCTTTACCGCTTAATGATTTATTCATTATCTTTGCAGGGCGCAATACGCATTCGGGCTAACAGCAGGTTGCCATGCCCCCAACCCGTTTGCGCCGAACCTTTATCTTAAATATTCAATGCTATGAACAAAATTTCAGACATCACGCACATTCACTTGAAGCTGAAAAGACAGGCCGTCAAGGACATGTTTTTCATCTGCATGGGCATACTGATGTATTCTTTCGGCTACACGGCGTTCATCCTGCCCGACCAAATAGTGATGGGCGGCGCGGCAGGTATCGCGGCATTACTGTTCTACGGGTTCAAAATCCCCCCCGCGATTTCAATCTGGGGCATCAACATCATAATGATTTTGATAGCCTACCGCACGCTCAGCAAGCAGTTCACCGTGCGCACCGTCATAGGCGTAACCATCATTTCGGTCTTCATCGGCGCGCTGCAACCGGTGTTCGAGGCGTTCCCAATCGTGACAGCAGGCGAAGACAAGTTCATGCACCTGCTAATAGGAAGCGTGCTTAGCGGCGCCGGCCTCGGCCTCGTGTTCTCCCACAACGGCTCCACCGGAGGCACCGACATCCTCATCGCAATGTTCAACAAGTACCTCCACATGAACTTCGGACGCGCCATCCAGCTCATTGACACCTGCATCATCGCATCGTCATACCTCATTTTCAAGGAAATGGAACCGATTGTCTACGGCATCGCCTTCACCCTGATATACAGCTACGTGTGCGACTACGTGGTTAACGGCTCGCGCCAGACAATGCAGTTCATCATCATTTCGAAGAAATACGAGCAGATAGCCGACATGATTAACAACAAGATTCACCGCGGAGTTACCGTAATTCCGGGAAAAGGCTGGTACTCTAAACACGACATCGACATACTCATCGTGCTGGCGCGCAAATACGAATCGCACGGAATCCTGTCCACAATCAAAATCATCGACCCCGAAGCCATCGTCTCGCAGACATTCTGCCACGGCGTATTCGGCGAAGGATTTGACACATTGAGGGTGAGCAAATGAGTTTCATTTAGGAGTTAAGGGAGTTAGAAGGAGTTATCGCTCACTATCGTTCGCTGGGAGTTAAAGGACAAATGCCTTGTCTGCTTGTACCTCGTTACTTGTCTGCTAACAAAAGCAATGTCTTTAACTCCCAGCGAACGATAGTGAGCGATAACTCCTTCTAACTCCCTTAACTCCTAAATATAACTACTCTAACTACTTAAAAAAACATTAAATCTTTTTGCCCTTTAGCGTTATTTGCCTACCTTTGTAAAACGGTATGCACGGCCATTGAAAGGCCGCGCTAATGTCGTTTACATACCAAAACACTTACAGACATGAAAAAAACAGTGGTTTCTTTACTCGCGGCTCTGCTGCTTGCACCGGCCACAATGCAGGCCGACGGATACACACAATTGTGGAAAAAGGTGGAAGAAGCGGCCAAGAAGGATTTGCCGAGAACGCAGATAGAACACTTGCAGACAATATCGGCGATGGCCGAAAAAGAGAAAAACTACGGCCAGATGCTAAAAGCCGAGTGGAACATGATGTACACATGGGGTACAATATCGCGTGACTCGCTCGCACCGCAGCTGAAACGGCTGGAGCAAAAGGCCGCCAGCTTCGAACAGACCGACCCGGCACTGGCCGCCGTGTGCTACGCCGCACTGGGCAAAACGTGCTCGCAACGGAGGATGCGCGCCAACAATACAGACACTCTTGCGCAGGCTTACTTCAAGAAAGCTATGGCCGACCCGGCTATGCTTGCAAGCAAAAAGGCCGGCGACTACGAGCCGTTCACCGTCGAGGGACGCGACGCCGCAATCTTCGGAAACGACCTGCTGAGCCTCATCGGATACACCGCCGAGGACTACAAAGCCATGCACGACTATTACGCCACTACCCCGAACCGCAACGCCACGCTGCTTACCGCGCTCGACATGGTAAAGCAACAGGCCAGTAAAAGTGGCTACATAGAAATAAAGTTGGAAGGTTCAAGCTACGCCGCATCGCTCGACTCGCTCATCAACCTTTACGGCGACCTTGACGCTTGTGGTGAGGTCGCTTTGGAAAAGTATGCTTTTTATGAAGGTTGCATTGACGTTGATGTGGAACAACGGGTCAAACTGATAGAAGAAAGCCTCTCGCGCTGGGAAAAATGGCCGCGCATGGAGACACTGCACAATGCCATGAAGATGCTTACCAACCCCATGTTCAGCGTTGATATAAGCCGTAACGTGATATTGCCGGAAAAGCCTTTCACCATAAAAATGGACGTGCGCAACACCAACAAACTGACATTTACGCTGACACGGCTCAACACCGACGGCCGCGAAAAGCGCACTCCTGAAAACAACAACGACCTGAAGGCACTGAAAGCATTGGCCGTAAAAGGCGCAACGCATACCTATACACGCACCTACACGGGGCGGAAGGATTATGAAACAGTGAAAGACTCGCTCGTCATCGACGGCCTTCCAGTGGGCGTTTACCTGCTCGAAGCATCGACGGAGAACAAAAAGGTCGAGGCAGAACGCAGCCTGCTGTACATCACCGACATGTACATCGTTCACCAGGCACTGCCCGGCAACAAGACGCGTGTGGCCGCATTAAGCGGCACTACGGGGCAGCCCGTGCCCGGAGCAACGCTGTACATAGGCAAGGAAAACGGGAACGAACGCACCGTAACGTGCGATGCAAAAGGCGAAACGGTACTCAACGATTTCGACAAGAGGGACATGTACATACGCGCCTGCACGCCGACCGACAACGCAATGCCGCCAACCAGCGCGTACAATCACTTCAGTTGGTATGACGCCGACAACGACCGGACCGTAGTTTCGCTGTATGCCGACCGCAAAATCTACCGCCCCGGACAGACAGTTCACGTGGCGGCAGTGGTCAGGAAGATTGAAGGGCTGACGGACAAAGCCGTTAGCGGAAAGACTTTCAAGCTGACATTACGCGACGCCAACTACAAGACCGTGGCCGAAAAGACCGTCACCACCGACGCTTACGGCACGGCCTCGACCGACTTTGTGTTGCCTTCTAACGGACTGACGGGCAGCTTCACCGTGCGCACCGAAACCAGTTTTGGCGGTGTTGCGACGTTCCGCGTAGAGGAATACAAGCGCCCCACGTTCGAAGTTGAGTTCGACAAGGTGAACGAAGAATATGCCGACGGCGACACGATAACCGTCACAGGCCGTGCAAAATCCTATTCAGGAGTGGCCGTTCAAGGCGCGAAAGTGAAGTACACTGTCAGCCGCAAGCAGGCTCTGTGGTGGCGTTTCAGCTACTGGGGGCTTTACCTCAACGAGGCCGACAACACCGTTTTGGCCGAGGGAGAGGCCGTGACCGACGGCAATGGAGAGTTCAAGATAAAAATGCCCATGACGCTTCCTGCATGGGAGGAGAACTGCGGCGTAAGCCTCAACGTGTACAAGCGCATCGCCCGTTTCTACAACATCATAACCGAAGCCGACGTTACCGACGTGGCCGGGGAGAGCCACGAAGGCACCATCTCGTTGCCTTTGGGCAGCAAACCTACGGCCTTCGACTGCGAATTTCCTGAAAAGACGCTGCGCGACAGCCTGAAAACCGTAACGTTTACGCTCCGCAACGCCGCCGGAAACGACGTTGACGGCGACGTGACTTATACCGTAAGCGGCATTGACGGAACGTTTACCGCCAAGGCGAACGCTGCCACCGAAATAACATGGAACACCGCAGCACAGCTCAAGTCGGGCAAACATACGCTCACGGCAATATGCGCCGGCGACACCATTCGCCGCGACTTCGTTGTGTTCAGCTATGAAGACACTACGCCATGTGTCGAGACACCCGACTGGTTCTACATCTCCGGCGACGAGTTTCCACGTGACGGAAGCCCCGTTTACATGCAGTTCGGCTCGTCGGATGCCGACGTTCACGTACTCTATACCGTCATTTCAGGCGACAAAGTGCTGAAAAGCGGCACGCTGGAGCTTGACCGCAAGGTGACAACACGCAAGTTCGCATATAAAGAAGAATATGGCAACGGCCTGCGCATCAACCTCGTTTGGGTGAAAAACAGCCAGGCTTACATGCACAACGAAAGCATACGCAAGCCTCTGCCCGACAAGCGTCTCATAGTGAAATGGGGCACTTTCCGCGACCGTCTGACCCCGGGACAACAGGAAGAGTGGACTCTAAACGTAACGAAACCTGACGGAACACCGGCCGACGCACAGCTGCTGGCAACTATGTACGACTACTCTCTCGAGCAGCTGGCACCGTTCTCATGGTCGTTCCCGTCATATATGTCAATCTCATTGCCCTACACACATTGGTCAACTCCATATTACCGGCAGGCCAATCTCTACAGCAGCATGGACTTGAAGCTTGCCAACGTGCCGCAGCTCGACTTCGGTTACATCGCCATCGAGCCTGAATATTACAGCACAAGCGGAAATGTTTTTGCGACAGTTGAAGAGGTTTCCTACGGCTCGACAAGGTCAATAAAACTTAGAATGCCGGTAAAGGGCGCATCGGTCGACTATAACGTTGCGCCTACAATAAAGAAAGACGCGGCAAGCTCGAAGACTACCATCGGAGCTTATGATGTTCAAGGTAATGATGAATTGGGCGGAAGCTTAATGACAAGTGACGCTGCTGGCAGCGAAGCCGAGGACAATCCGGATGCCGGTGTACAGCTGCGCGAGAACCTGAACGAGACCGCTTTCTTCTACCCTGCACTCCAGACGGACAGCACTGGCAACGTTACAGTGAAGTTCACGCTGCCCGAAAGCGTCACGACATGGCGTTTCATGGGCTTGGCTCACGACAAAGACATGAACAACGGAATGGTTTACGGCAAGGCCGTTGCATCAAAGAAAGTCATGGTCCAGCCAAACATGCCGCGATTTGTACGCGTCGGCGACCGTGCAAACATTGCCGCACGGATATTCAACACGTCTGAAAACGCAGTGAAGGGAACGGCCATCATGCAGATGGTTGACCCCGAAACGGAGAAGGTTGTATTGGAACTTAAACAGAAATTCGAGGTTGCCGCCGACTCGACTGGCAACGTATCGTTCAGCTACAATCCCGACAACAGCCACACACTGCTTGTCTGCCGCATCTTCGCCGAAGGCAAAGACTTCAGCGACGGAGAGCAACATTACCTGCCGATACTGCCCGACGCGGAGCTTGTAACCAACACCGTGCCCTTCACTCAGCACGGACCGGGCGTAAAGACCATTGACCTGAAGCAACTGTTCCCCGACGGCGGAAGCGACGAAAAGCTGACTGTAGAGTACACCAACAATCCGGCTTGGCTCACAATACAGGCATTACCTTATATAAACAACGCACGCGAGGACAACGCCATAAGCCTGGCCGTAGCTTATTATGCCAACAGCATAAGCGCATACCTGATGAAGCAGTCGCCGAGAATACGCTCCGTATTCGAGCAGTGGAAGCGAGAGGCCGGACAGGAGAGCCTGAAGAGCAACCTTGAAAAGAACCAGGAGCTTAAAGACATCGTGCTCGACGAGACGCCTTGGGTGGCTGATGCCGAACGCGAAAGCGACCAAAAGCAGATGCTGGCGAACTATTTTGACAGCTCTACGCTGGCCAACAACCTCTCGACCACGCTCGAAAAGCTAAGCAAGCTGCAAAGTAAGGAGGACGGTTCGTGGTGCTGGTGGCCGGGAATGCGCTACGGTTCGGTAACCCTCACGGCAGCAGTAACCGAAACGCTTGTGCGCCTTGACAAGATGACCGGCAAGCAGGCGGACACGCAGGACATGATAAACCGCGCGATGAAGTTCCTCGGCAACAAGCTGGTTGAGGAATACGAGGAGTTGAAGGAGCGCAAGGACAAGGACGCAACGCCCATAGTATTCGTTGACAACAGCGTTCACTACCTGTACATCTGCGCACTGAACGGCAGACAGCTTTCAGCCAAAGAAAAAGAGGCAGCCAACTATGTACTTGAAAGTCTGAAGGAGAACAATGCCGTTTTGAACCTGTATTACAAGGCACTGATGGCTGTCGTGCTGGCGAAACACGGCGAAACGCAGCTCGCAGGCGGATACATCAAGAGCCTTGACGAGTACACCGTGGCTACGGAAGAGATGGGACGCTACTACGACTCTCCGCGTTCAGGCTACAGCTGGTTCGACTACCGCATACCGACACAGGTCGCAGCGATTGAAGCAATGAAGCTTGTCGACGAGCAGGGCTACGCCAAAAGCATTGAGGAAATGAGGCGCTGGCTGCTCATGCAGAAGCGAGTGCAGGCTTGGGACACGCCGTTCAACAACGTGAATGCCGTCTACGCATTCCTCGACGGAAACATGACGGAGCTTGACGGCAAGGAAGAAACAACGCTCGCCGTTGACGGCAAGAAGCTCGACCTGCCGCAGGCCACAGCCGGTTTGGGCTACGTCAAGACAACAACCGACTATGAGGGCGGTAACACCTTCACAGCCAACAAGTTATCAAAGGGCACCTCTTGGGGCGCAATATACGGTCAATCACTGTGCAAAACGTCATCAATTGAAAGCTCAAATGCCGCCTTTCGCGTGACGAGGGAAATCCTCGACGAAAACGGACGGCCTGCAACCAACCTGAAAGTGGGCGACCGCGTGACCGTGCGCATCACCATAAATGCCGACCGCGACTATGACTACGTGCAAGTGAAAGACAAGCGCGCGGCCTGCATGGAACCCGTAGGCCAGCTCAGCGGATACCGCCGCGGCTACTACTGCGCACCGAAGGACAACGCCACATATTATTATTACGACCGCATGAGCAAAGGCACGCACATGATAGAAACTGAATATTACATCGACCGCGCAGGCCGCTATGAGACCGGAACATGCACCGCTTCATGCGCTTACGCGCCGGAATACTCGGCAAGGGCGGCTTCACAGTCGGTTGAAATTAAATAAAACAAGACAAGGGAAACAATGAACAAAAAAGCAATATCGGCCGTTCTTCTGGCTTTTGTATCATTGGGTGTGTCGGCACAACGCATCTCGGCGAAGCAGGAAGTAATCGACTGCGGCAGCGTGATGTACGAAACGCCCGTCACTGTGAAGTTCGAACTGCGCAACAAAGGCAGCGAACTGACAATCGACACGGTGCGGACCAGCTGCGACTGCGTGGTTGCCGAATATCCGAAAGGCACCATAGCCAAGGGCGACAACTTCACCGTCGAGGTGACGTTCGACGCCCGGCAGATGGGACACTTCTACAAAGAGGCGGCGATTTACAGCAACGCGTCGGACAGGCCGTTCTACCTTACGATGAAAGGAGTAGTGGTTGACCATCTTGCCGACTATTCGGGCGTCTATGACTATACGCTTGGCAGCGTCCGCACAGACAAGAACAACATTGAGTTTGACGACGTAAACCTCGGCGAAACGCCGGTCGAGAAAATCCACATCATCAACAGCGGCAGCGAGAGTGTAACTCCCGTGGTGATGCACCTGCCCAATTACATCAGCGCAACGGTTTCGCCCGAAACCATCGCTCCGGGCCGTACAGGAGTGGCAACGTTCACACTCAACTCAATGAAACTGCGCAGCTACGGCCTGACACAATCGTCAGTCTACCTCGGAATGTTCCCCGGCGACAAGGTGAGCGACGACAAGGAAATCTCCATTTCGGCCGTACTCCTGCCTGAATTCAGGAACATGTCTGAGACGCAGAGGCTCAACGCGCCGGTGATGAAACTGTCAACCGAAACGCTCGACCTCGGCTCTTTCGAGGGCAAAGACCACAAGAGCGGCATTATAACGATAGAAAACCAGGGACGCAGCAGGCTCACAATAAGCTCAATGCAGATGTTCACAACAGGCTTGAAGGTGCGCCTGAACAAGTCAAGGCTCGACCCCGGAGAGTCGGCCAAGATTAAAATAACGGCTTACCGCAAGCTCCTTAAAAACGCAAGGAGCAAGCCTCGCGTACTGATGATAACCAACGACCCCAACAAGTCGAAAGTGGTGATACACGTAAACGTCAAACAATGACAAAAAAGACACGAACATGGAACATCCCGAAAACAGCAAAGAATACAAGGGGCTGACGGTAAACGCCGGTGTGGAACAGCCCTCAACCGTGAATCCTTACCTCAACCGCGGACGCTACAAGCGGCGTGAGATGACGGTAGGGGAAATCGTTGAAGGCATCCTGAGGGGCAACGTGACGGTGCTTAGCCAGGCGGTAACGCTGATTGAAAGCGTGAACCCCGACCATTGCGCAAAGGCGCAGGAAGTCATAGAGAAATGTCTTCCGCACAGTGGGAACTCCATCCGCATAGGCATAAGCGGCGTACCGGGAGCAGGCAAGAGCACATCCATCGACCAGTTCGGCCTCCACGTGCTCGACCGTACAGGCGGAAAGCTCGCCGTTTTGGCAATCGACCCGAGTTCGGAACGCTCGAAAGGCAGCATCCTCGGCGACAAGACACGCATGGAAAAGCTGTCGGTCAGGGAAGATGCGTTCATCCGTCCCAGCCCTACCGCAGGCTCATTGGGCGGCGTTGCACGCAAGACGAGGGAGACTATAATACTCTGCGAGGCCGCCGGTTACGACAAGATTTTCGTCGAGACGGTAGGTGTCGGACAGAGCGAGACGGCCTGCCACTCGATGGTTGACTTCTTCCTGCTAATCCAGCTTGCCGGCACCGGCGACGAGCTTCAGGGCATAAAGCGCGGCATCATGGAAATATCCGACGGCATAATAATCAACAAATGCGACGGCGAAAACGTCGACAAATGCCACTTGGCGGCACGAAACTTCCGCAATGCGCTGCACTTCTTCCCGCCGTCTGACAGCGGATGGCAGCCCAAGGTGTTGTGTTACAGCGGCTTTTACGGCACCGGAATAAAGGAGATATGGGACATGGTGTACGAGTATTTCACCTTTGTCAAGGGCAACGGATACTTCGATTACCGGCGCAACGAGCAAAGCAAATACTGGATGTACGAAACCATCAACGAGCAACTTCGCGGTCATTTCTACAACAATCCGTCAATACAGGAACGGTTGCAGGCAGCCGAACGCTCGGTATTGGACGGCCGCCGCACAAGCTTCGCGGCAGCAAACGAACTGTTGGAAAGCTATTTCAACGCCAAAGAGTCAAGTCTGTGAAGCAAGAAAGAAGCATCAAAGCAAGGGAGATAGGAACAAAGAGAATCAAACGCAACCCGTTGTAAACAAGCGGTTTTGCAGTCGTTTGCCATTGCAGCCAAACAGCAGGGAAAGGCAGGATAATGCAAGATTTCCGCTACCAAGTCATTACCTGTTCCGCAACCTGACTGAAGCCTGAAAAACAGCGTTCCTAATGCTTGTTGGAAAAGCCACGCGACTTTGACTCTTTTGGCCAAACAGGATTTGGCCCCCTTTGGCTACAATATGATTGACCCTTTAAAGTCCTGGTGTTGGGGGTCAATTT